>OBVF01000069.1_pt1 | contig 56721 bp, 54 predicted proteins | sample 1476041 | NCBI WGS metagenome assembly OBVF01 (sample SAMEA2579983, study PRJEB22360) | human gut metagenome
TATAATTATAAATATTTTTATAAACATCGTTGTATATAAAGATACTCATTATTGTCTTCGGCTGATATTTCTTCAAAATCTGTTTTTAATATATCTAGTAAATCATCTTTTGATTTTTGAAGAATATCAATATTAACTGTTTTAATTCCTTTAAGCCATTCACTCATATCAAAATAATAACTCATCAATAATGTTTCAGTTGTCATCATCATTTCTTCTGTTAGCATAACTTATTTCTCCTTCTACTTTTAAAGTCATCCCTTTTTTATGCGACCTACGTTGCGTTATTGCTTGGTAGGTCGATTGACTTTTTTTGTTTGTTCTTCATTAGCAGGTGTTACCTGTTTGTTTTCCTCCTTAGCTTTTTGCAAACTTTGATAAAATGGATTTATCGCTTTTGACAATTCACGTTTTTGATTTGCGGTTAATGTTTCATCTTTTGAAACTGTTAAGTTTTGATATTTTTCTAAATGCTTATCAATACGTTTCATTAGAGAGCTTGCTTCTTCTTGAACAATTTCAAGTTGTGCTTTTAGATTTTCTAGTCCATCTGGTTCTTGTGACCAAGAAGCAAGATAAGCAAACGAATCATTACTAGTATCAAAACCTAAATGGTTAGACACAACGTAAGCAACTGACTCAGCTTGTAGTTCTTTTGATGAACGAGTCAATTTGCCTTCAAAACGTTCTGCTAAACTCTTCTTATTGTGTAATTCAGAATGTGCCATTTCATGAATGAGTGTTGAAAGGGTTTGTTCATAAGTCATCCCTTTCTTAATTGTAATTTCATTTGTTTTTGGACTATAAAAGCCATCTGAATTTTCAAGTTCTCTAAAACGAATTGGAATACCATTTTCTTTTTGTGAAATATCTCTTAGTGAGCGGTAAACGTTTTGATAATACTCTTTATTAATTTGGCTAGGAATAACCCCACCCATTTTAGGTAAATTTAATTCTTTTCCCTCTACAGGTGAGACTTGACTAATATCAAAAACAGGAACAGGCTTAAAGTAAGTGATTGTTTCTTTTTCTCCAGTTTCTGAATTAATGACAGGATTACCGTCAACATCTTTTTTAATAACAGTGACTGGAGCTTGAACATAAAGGGCTTTTTCACCTTTATTAACATGACCATTTCTTTTTTTCCACTCATTGAAAGAAGCTACTATACTTGCTTCTGGTAATTGAGCTTTGATTAATTGAATGTTTCTTACAGAATAGTTATTAAAGTGTGACATTCCTTCAAGAAAGTTCTTATAGTTGTCACTATCAAAATAATCTTTAATTCCTTCTTGTAAATGTTGATTGAGTGCTGCTGTATTTTTAGCTTTAATCATTTCTGATAATGTTAAGTCACGTTTATTCATTTCTTCTTTTCGACTGTCTGGTGTATCTGATGGATTAGTGGCATCCGTACCACTAGCTTTTTCAACGCTATCTAAAATACCATCTCCATCCGTATCTGGACTGTATGGATTAGTACCTAGTGCAATTTCTTCATCATCTGTTAGACCATCACCATCAGAATCTTTTACTTTCTGATTTTCTTCTTGAATTTTTCGAAGCCAGACATCTTTATAAAAATCAGAATTTTCATCAAAAAGATTATCTGCTCTTGCTGCTTTAACAATAACATCAAAATTGCTATCATATCTTTCAGCGTATTCATAGTATTTATCCCAAGCTGGATACAATTCTTCTGGAATATTAGCCCTGTTGTCTTTACCAACTTGAGCACCAACATTGTAAACAGCATCTAAAACTTTAGTAAAGTCTTCAGCAGTCACTTCTGCTTTAGAAAGATTTTCAAATTGGTTATTTTTTACAATTGATAACATTTTTTCACCACCATCTTTGATAATTTCTTCATTGACTGAAAGAACTTTAAACTCTCCATCTTTCTCACCAACAATACCTAAAACGTCTTTATTATTTGCAATTGACAACTCTGACTCAAGCTTATTAGTAACTTTCATAAGAGATGCAGGAAGATACTCACCATCAACAGATCTAAAAGCAATCAAAACATCCTTATCCTCTGTTCGGATAGCCTTTGCTAAATCAAGACGATTCATACGTTCTACTTCTGATAAATCATCAAAAATAAAGCTATTTGAATCAATAACAGCTTTAAAATCAGGTAATACTTGAATTTTACTAAAGGTAGCCCCTCGGTTAGCAACCATAATATTTTGATAATCACCTTTCCCAGATGCTAAATCATCTAAGGTTTTACTTGCACTTTGGTCATCATCTATGGCAAAGATACCAACTAGATGTGAATATTGTTCTGCTTTAAAAGTAACCTTTAAAGCTTCTAAATTATCGTTATTTTTATAAAAATAAGTGACATTACTATCAGCCAATTCGTTTTTATACCAGGTTGCATTTTCTTGGATTTGTGCTGCATAGCGGTTTAATTTATTTAATTCCTTCTTATTGACTGGGTGATAGCCAAGCTTATAAATTGACTTCTCAGGGTCAGAGATGCTAAAATGAAGTAAAGGTTGAGACTGAGTTTGAGTCGGTGACGACTCATTCAAAGAGTACTCTTCATGAGTACTAGGTAGAGGTGCTGCCTCCTGACTTTGCTCAGGTAAATCCCCGATTGGGTTCTCAACCTTTTTTTGTTGCTCTGAATTAGAAGTTATCATCTCTTGAATTTTCTCAAGAGATTTTTCTTTTTTATTGGATAGTCCATATTGAGCAACAATCGCTTCAAATTGTTCGTTATAGTGATTAGTAACTTTATCCCAGGTTTCATCAACGGCAGTTTTTAAATTCTTAAGAAACTGTACCTTTTGATCAAACGTCCAATCTTGATCAGCTAAATACTCTTCAATACTATCGCTATCAAGGGAATTTCCGTCTAGTGAAAGATAACCTGTAACACCATCAGTTGATGATTCTGCCACATAAAGATGAATATCATTTTGGCTGTATTGAATATCTTGTAAGTGGTAATAGAAATTTAAGAAGGCTTCGTCAGGTGCATTTAGCTTTTCTAGTTCTTCATCGTGCCAAAGATAATAGGTTTCACCATCGGTAATATCAGCAATCATCCAATCAAGTGCACGTTGACGTAATTCTTCCCTTTCTTTTTGACTTTCTCCAAAATCATAGATACCACCACCTTTAAGAACGAACTCACCTCTTTTTGGTTCAACTGCTTGCGTAGTAGCTAAAAACGCATTAATATCTTTTTGACTATATAAATGATTAGTAACTTGATTGTCTTTAACCCAATTTTCGAGATTAACTAGCTCATCTTCAATATCAAAATCATTGCCCCAATCTTCACCATAAGCCAAATAACCAAGTGATTGACCATTCTTCATGACTTCAAGCATCCAAGGTGCTGCAACGTCTGTTAGATTTTCTACCTCTTCGTTGCTATGAATAGCTAATGAAAGACTATAGCCCTGGTTTAAATAAACCTCATTCATATAAACAACATCAACCGCTTGAGTGCCAACTAAATCACTTTCTTGAGACAGTTGTTCTTGAATATCATCAATATTCCAAGTCTCATCAACAGTACTTTCTTTAGTCTTAGTTTCCTGTTTGAGATAATCGTTCCAGTCCATTTTCTTTTGTTGAGATTGACGAGGTGGTAAATCTGCTACTACAGGAATACCTTCCTCTTGCAGCCCTTTAACAAAGCTTTGACCTGCTTCATCATTATCAACCGCTAAGGTAATCATATCTGGTTGCTCTTGTAAAATGTTTGTTGTCTTATTTAAGGCATCTAAAGCCCCTCTAATTTGCTCAGTTGACATGGTTTGAGAGTATTTACCATCTGTTAGCATATCAGCGACATAGCGACTAATAACGCTCTTTTTAAGTCCATCCATAGCCACAAGTTTAACATCTTGTAACTCGTCTTTGTGTAGTTCGTAGTAAGACATCAGATCGATTGGAGCTTCCGCAAAGACCAAACGTTTTGGATTTCCAATATCTAAGCTAAAACCTGCAGTTCCATCTGAGTTCTTCATAATCTGTTTAAGACGTCCACGTTCAGGATGCTGTACTCGATTTTCAACAATTCCTTGAAGGCTAGCACCAATCATTTTACCGTCATTGTCACGGCTTTTAAAAACAATTACAGGTTCAAAATAATCACCTTTTTTTCGAGTCGCAGTTGCTAAGTTTCCTGAAGCTAAGAACGTATCAATTGTTTCATCAGACAAACCACGTTCTTCTTTCAGATACTGTCTCCCAATATTAAAATCAGGGTGCTCATAGCGCTCTAGATAATACTCAAAGGGTTCTTTCACAACTGGTTGAACGGTCACATTATTAAACTGCCCTGTCTCAAGAAAACTTGTCGCCTCTCTAAAAGTTGGTTTGTGACCTGTCATCTCTTCTTGGACAACTTGAACCAAATCAATGGTATTCGTTCCAACACCTCTTGACCACCATCTAAAAGTATTTGTATTGGGATAAATATGAAAACTATCGTGTTCTTCCCAATAATAGATACCACTTGAACCTGGTTTTAGTGTCATTCCTAATGATTCAGCAACTGCCACAATATCCATGCTAACGAGTTTTTGTTTTTGTGCTTCAAAACGTTGTGAAAGTAATTCTTGCATATTTGCCATAATAATCTCCTTTCCATCAGAAAATCGCTACTATTTATATGAGATAGTGGCGTTTAAATTTGTTTTCCTTTTTCAATTTGTTTAGTGATAGCCCATTTGATTTTGTTGACGAAGGCTTCTTTTTGAATTTTTCCTTGTCCGATTTGAGCTAATACTTCTTCCCATTTTCCTGTTGTTTCAGGATTAGTATAAGCAATCTCAAGTTGATCAAGATAATGAATTAATAGTTTTCCTCGTTCTGTCGGGAAAAACTGTCCTGTTTTCTTATTCTTAGTGACATAGCCTTTGTCCTGAATTAAATCAATCATCCCATCACGAGTTGCAGACGTACCTAAATTGTACTTAGGTAACAATTTCTTCAATAAAATTTGTTCAGTAATTCGTGTTGGTGGCTTTGTCATTTCCTCTAAGAGTTTGCAATCAACAACAAGATTTTTACCTTCCTGGTAGTGAGGTAGCTCTTTATCTTCTTTTTTTGCTGCTAAATAGTTACGCCAGCCGTTATCTTTGGTTACAGTACCAGATGCTTTAAATTCAAGCCCATGATTATCAAGAATAACACTGGTTGATTGATAGCGATAGTCAGGGGCAAACATCAGTAAGGTTCTGAAAACTACCTTTTGATATATGAGTTTTTCATCATCACTTAGCTCATTTAAATCAGGAATATTTTCGGTTGGAATAATAGCATAGTGTTCTAGAACTTTCTTATCATTCACATAATTTTTTCTTGGTGAGCGATTAGGTGTTTCTAATTGCTTATGGATTGCCATTTGATAATCATCTATATGTTCAACCAAATAAGCAAATTCATTGGTTGTAATCAAGGTTGAGTCTGTACGTGGATAAGAAAGATACCCTTTTTGATACAGACTTTGAACCAATTCTTTGGTTTTAGTCGCATCAAAATGGTATAGCTTACTCATTTCTGATTGAAAATTAGTTAAATTATAAAGTTTAGGTGCTTCTTGCACTTTTTCTTCACTCGTAACCGTTTTGACAATTGCTATATTAGCTAACTGTTGTAGCATCAGTTCTGCTTCAGCTTTTGATTGATATTTAATATCGTTGCCAAATGTAACTTTGGCTTCAGGATCAATCAGTTTTAGCTGCCAATAAGGACTCGGTTTAAAATTTTCAATGGCTTCATCATTTCGAACGATTAGACTAACAATAGGTGTTTGAACTCGTCCAACAGACATAGAATGATCTTTCTTGTCTAAATACCCTTCTTCTTTCATTTTAATGGTTACAAAAGGACTTAGATTAAAACCAACCAACCAATCAGCATCACCTCTTGCATCGGCTTCATGAAAATAGTTGATTGAGTCTTTTGGATTTTTAAGTTTTGAAAAAGCTTGTTCTAAACCTTTTTTCGTTAAAGAGTTTGCCCACAAGCGATATTTAATTTTTCTTAGTGCACCTGGGATTAATTCTAAAATTCGATAAGCAATGGCTTCTCCTTCACGGTCAGGGTCTGTTCCAATAATAATGGCATCAACTTCTTTAACAGATTGTTTGATAGCCTTAAATCGTTTAGCAGTATCTTTTTTAGGCTCATAAGCAAATCCATCTGGTAAAGCTGGAAGATTAGCCATCTCCCAATTTTCAAAATTAGTATATGGATTTATTCGTTCAACTAAGTGACCAACGGCAGGTGCAACAATCACTTCAGCATTCAATACAGATGATTGAACACGCCAAACACCTTTATCTTTTTTAGGGTTTCCTAAAGCGTTCGCATACTTTTTAGCCTGGTCAGGCTTTTCTGCTAAAAGTAAATATTTCATCCATTTTTCACTTCCCTTCACAATAATAAAAGCTACACCGTTTAACGATGTAGCTTATTTTTTATCTGATAAATTTAATAGTAACTGTTCAAGTTTAGTAACCAAAGGATCGTCTGGATGTTCCTTTAGATAATGTAATAATTCATCTTCTGAAATTCCCTGTGTTTTAAAAAATGGACTTTGTTTTGATGTAGCCATATAACCCCCCTGGAACTATTATACTTTATTACACGCTAAACTTCACCATAATACTCATCGGCTTCCTCATCTTCTGGTGGAAGTTCAAAGATTTCCCCAGTCGCAAAATCCACTGCTTTTATTTCACTTTCTTGTGTCTGAGATTGGCTTTCTACGGTCATTTCAGGTAATTGAACGGGTACTTGTTCATAAACGGGCTCTTCTGTGGCTTGTACACTTACTTCATTGGCTTTTGCTGATTCAGCTTCAGTTGGTTTTGAAGCATCAATTTCATTGTCCTGGACAAATTGGTCATAATCTTTCATATCTGGATACCAGACATTTTCAGGTTTAATTTCACCATCACGAACGGCATTAAAAAGTTCAGGATCTTCAACCATAAATCGAATGTAATTATACCATTTTCCATCATTTGGATTATTAGATAATTCATCTTTCATAGGGTGGTCGGTTACCATAGCTTTTTTATCACGCAAAACATTTTGTTTGGAGATAAACACTAATGCTTCATCAACACCGATACGAGCAATTTCATCAGGTGTCATCAAATCACGCTGATGGGCTTGTGTACTTGTAGATCCTGATACACGTTGACCACGTTGTTCAGAATAACTTTTTTGAGTAATGGTTTGTTTACCAGCACGCATTGAAAAGTAACGCATAGTATCTTCATCATTAGTCCCTAAGAATAGCAAAGTTGCACAGTTATTGACCATGGATTTTCTTGCTTTGTCACCATAAATCGTATCAAGCTGACTAATAGCTTGAATAATGATTTTAACAGACATTTCTCGACTACGAACAGAAGCTAATACTTCATTAAAATGAGGAATTTTACCAATATTAGCAAATTCATCAAAAATAAATTGAACGTGCACCAAATCATCAGCTGTATAACCATATTTCTGCCCCTGAATAATAGCATCCGCATTATGTGTTAATTGGTCAAACATAACTGTAAATAAAGTAGATGCTAAGAAACTAAAAGCTTTGTTGGTTTCTGAAATAGCGACAAAGACGGCTGTTTTCTCAGTGTTCCAGGTATCCATTTCCATGGTATCAGACTTAATCAAGTCTGTAACTGCTTGGTGGTCAAAAACAGAATATTGTGTAGCAACCATCGCAAAAACACTGGTTCTTGTTTCAGCGTCAAAGTTATCGTTGAACAAATTCCATTGCTTGCAAGCATAATTACCAGGCATTGACTCTTCAAGTTCCACAAACATCTTTTCAACTGTACTAGGTTCTTTATCATTTGGACGTCTTATGTTACGAAGCAATTCAGCAACCATAGAAAGATTAGGCGTATAATCTCTAGTTTTGCTGTCAAAATATAGATAACCAATCAGAGCACGATTTAAAAGTAATTGAGCTTTATCCCAAAAAGGTTCTCCTTTGTGTTCATTTTCAGAAGCACCTTCAACCAACGCTTCAGTAATACGGTCAATATCTAGTTCAGATTTCATATAGTTAAAAGGATTGAACATATCTGAATTAGTTAAATTGACCAGGTCAAATACTTTAACCTGGTAACCGTGTTCTTCAAGCATCTTACCAGTTTCACGGACTAACAATCCTTTTGGATCGGTAACCACAAAACTTGAGTTCATTTGCATGAGATTAGGTTTAACATAAGTGAATGTTTTACCATCACCAGGAAGACCAACAACAAGAACATTTTTATTCAATTGCCATTGAAACGGAAGATTCTTATTAAACAATCCCATTTGGGCATTCTTTGTGAAAATCATATTATTAGTTGGTTCTGAGTCCTTAAAGCCAGCTAATTCTTGAGCTGTAGCAAATTTTGCTGAACCTGCTTCTTCACCATGACGAAGGGTTTCGTCAGGTTTGATTTTTAAATAGAACATCATGCCAATAAAGAAGCCAACCATTGCTGCTAAAATAGCAAACGGACTAAAATTAGGATAAAAATATGGTGGTTCAACATATTTTTCCAGGACATAGGTATATTGACTAAATAGATTGCTCATATCAGGTTTAGGAGCAATGCTATATAGCACATAGGCTCTATGAGTTAAAAAAGCAAAAACCAGACTGATAATTAGATAGGGGATAAGAGGTTTCTTTTGAAGTTTCATCAGATACTCTTTCCTTTCTTCTTAGTTTTAACAGTATCAAGTTTTTCCTTAGTTGCTTTCTTGATTTTGTTAATCTGTTCTTTTGGAGTTAACTCATTCTCTGATTTCATGTACTTTTCTTTAGCTTTTTTAGGCTCGTTGACGATTTCATTAAGGGTGTGTCTTAAAGCATCCGCAATAACTTCTTTGTTAGGTGCTTCAAACCAGACTTGTTTTGTCCCATCACCTAAATCTTTAAAAGCAAAGCGAACGCCTGATTTTTTCAATTCATCCGTAAACTTTCTAAGGTTGACAGCTGCTTCTAAAAACTCAATATGATCTTTCGTCAAAGATGATTGATTGAAATTTTTCCAGGATTGTTGACCGATTTGCTTTTGTTCATCATAAGCTTTATATAGTTGTTGTGCTGCATACGCCAAGAATTGAAATAGTTGTTTACCTGTTTCAAGAGTGACACGTGCACCTCTATCAAAAATTTGTTCTTGATCCATCTTTCTCCTCCTTTATGGATAAGCAGTTAATTTAGGAGCTTTTGAGACCAGATAGCCATATTTTGCTTCTTTGTTTTGTTTTACAGTTAATGTCAGACGTTTGTTGGCTGTTGAATTATCGTCATAGCGACAATTGATAACATAAGTCAAAGTCGCTACTTTTTTAGTCATCACTTCTTTTTCTAACAAGACACTAACTGTTGTTGCTTTATCGGTATCAAACTGTTTTAAATCAAGCGAATTAGAAATAAAATCCTCACGAGCTGAGGAGTTCGCAAAATAATTACTGATGAAATAGCGACAAAAAACATCTGCTCCTTGATTAATCGTAGTCTGTTGTGTTTTATTCTCCTCTTTTTGATACCTACTGTAATGATTAGTAAGAGAAATCGCTAAACTAAAAATTGAGAATAACAAAGCTATTATTACCCAAAAACGATTAGAAGACTTGGGAGTTGTTTTAACAGATGGCTTTGATTTGCTCATGTTTTCGTTTGCGGTTGATAATTCATGTTTTTTCTTTTGAACTCTTTGAGTTTTTTCTTGCTTAGTCCCACGGCTGAAGAAGAATTTCTTATCCTTTTTTAGTCCAAAGTCACCTAAAAGCTCTTTAACGTCTTGATCTCCAGAAGATGGAATAGTGAGTTCCATTGACTCTACCAGCTCTTCATTTTTATCAAGATGAAAAAGTTGAAAAGTGGCTGTTGTATTTAGCTGCAAGCAACGATTTTCTTCACCTTCCAAGAAAAATTCTAACTCTTCTCGATTTTGAAAATCGCGCTGTTGACCTGTACTTAATCTTGTAATGCGAAACATTACGCATCACCCCCAAGTTTGTCCTTGTTATCAGCTAAAAAGGCTTCTAAGTCCGATAAACTCATGCCATATTCTTTAAGAATTTCTTGTTGACGTTTGGCTTCAAGTTCTTTAATATCGGCTTCTAGTTGTTTAATTTTCTTTTGAGCCGCTTCAAGAGATGCTTTTGCTTTATTGAGTTGTTCCAATTTGTCTTTTAAGCGATCACTTGTTGATTTTTGACGGCGTGCTGATTTAGCAGTGTGATTATTTGTTTCAAAAGTCGTTTCATTCATTGTCTAGTTCCCCTTCTATAGTGATAAATTATCTAAACTATCGTTAACAATAGTTTTTTCTTTAATAGGATAGTCACCTTGATTTTGATTAACGGCAACAATATACCATTTATCAACTTGGACTTCGGTAACTTTATGAGTTACCTCTTTTTTACCCTTATAAGTTCTAGTCTGCAAACGCCCTGTAACCTGAAGAGTATCGCCTTTAGCTGTTAACGTATGGAAACTCTCAGCTGGTGCTCCCCACAAAACACAATCAATAAAGTCTGCTGGGTAAGCCCCCTCTTCTGTTTTATAATCTCTGCTTGAAGCAAGCGTAAAAGAGACCACTGAACGGTCATTCACCTTTTTTAGTTCTACATCTTTCGTCAGACGTCCTGTAATAATACCTTGGTTTAACATATGATTATTCTCCTATTCATCATTACTTGCAATGACATCCCCATAAGAATCTTGTGAAGTTGTCGGATCTTGAGAATCTGTAATTAATAGTGTGCTCATATTATTTACTAAGTATTTTCCATCAACTTGATTGTAAGTTAGCTGAATAATGGTGTTGTTATCTACACCTAATTGAGCACCTTCCGTTGAATTCTTTTTCTGAAGCAAATCATTTGTATAATTGACATAACAAATAACTTTATCATTCGTTTTATCAATATAAATTTGAGCATCTTTAAATTCAAAATTGACAACAAAACCTTTATAAGTTTGATTTTGCGCCGTTTCTTCTTCAGAAACAGCAGCATTATACATGCCATCAGTCATGTAATCTTTGTAACGATTACGATTTTCCTCTAAATCTTTTTTAGTGTAATAGGCAATTAAAAATTGCTTAACCCAGCTTTCGGTTAACTGCTGACCTTCTTTAGTTTTCTTCACTGAAGTTGTGTGACTTGAAGATTGATTATCTGTTTTCTTTCCCATTGATCCAAATCCTAAACCAATGAGAAAGATAATGATAATCCCTGCAATCATCATGATACGTTTAAAAAAGGTCACTTTAAATTCATCTATCATTATCTTTCCTTTCTGTTACTGTTAAGGTGTTGCAAACGTATAATATGAGGCGTTGCGACAAACACGCCAATGAATTTGACTTTGGTTACCTGCATAGTTACATTCTGAAACTAAGAAGCTACCATCATCATTAACGGCTTCAACAATCATGACATGTCCGTAAACAGCATAAGTGCTGTCAAAACCACCAGCTGTTGAGCAGACTGCCCCAACAGACGGTGCGGTTGAATAATGCCAACCTTTAGCGACTAAATTTCTCACCCAATCCTGACCATTCCCTAGGTGACCATAGGTGCCTGAAAGATCTGTAATTTCACCTAATTCAACCAAACGGTTATAAGCATACCAGGTACATTGACCTTCTTTATAACCACTACCCGCTTGTGTTGTCATGCTGACACCAGTTGGCATACTCTTAATTTTATCTCGATACTCTTCTGGAAAATTCCAAGAGGAAACCATTGTCCCACCACCTGCAATTGATTGGTGGAACCAAGACAATGCTTGTTTCGCATAGCTTTGTCGCTGTGACAACGTGCCGTTATTAATGCCTTCCCATTGGGTTAAAAAGGTCTTGGTAAGGCTATCCGTATCTGCGTTAGAAGTTAGAACACCCTTCAATATGTTTTGATAATAAGGTGAATCACCTTCTAGCATAAATCGTACTTGTGTTTCTAATTCATACCATTTTTTACCAATTGAATTAGCATAATTGATTAACATGGTATGACGAGTAGCACCGTCAGTAGTATCAGTCCATTGACCAAGCCCAAGCCCACGGTGAAGAATGTTAGGATAACCGCCACCGTAAATAGCTGTACCGCCCATGTTCAACCAATTTGCATCATCCCAACAGCCATCAGATGCACCAATAGGTGAGCTTAAGTAATCACCTTCAGCACGCTTTGAGGTGATAGAGGATTCTACTGCAAAATTACCAACCACGGCAGCAACACCATTATCAGTAGCGCTTGGATAAAACTTCTTCATTAAGTCATAAAATTGTTTAGCACGTCCACTCAATTCAGATGACGTTCGCATAACGACAGTTGTCTGAGCGTACTTCACAAATGGGAAATAAAAACCAGGATTAACTAACACCCAGATGTTTGTCTTATTTTTCTTTGTCTGCTCTGTATAGCCATAGGAAACATCTTTATTTTTTATATCCTGTAACCATTGAGAATCTTTAGCATCGACTTCACCATAGTTTTTTGCATAGGCAATCTTTTGTGAACCACCAGAAACTGTTCCAAGCTCGGCTCCTGCTTCAACTTTATCACCTGTTTTAACTCGAATAGTTGAAACACCATAATAAATGAAACGTGCATCACTATCTGAGATAATTAAGTTAGTTGTTTTCGTTTCGTGACCTTTTAAATCTTTTGTTGTAACCGTAACCTTACCATCCATGACTGCATAAAGCTTTCGACCTGATTGAGCCTGAAGCGTTGTCGTTGGATCAATTTTATCTTTAGACGTATATCCATATCGCTTTGAAACGGTTAGATAATCTGTATCGCTTTTTGTATCATCAGCGGAATAAAATGGATTAATCAATTCTTGAGTAGCTAAGTATTTTCCTGTTTCGGATTGACTCTCAAGAATTTCTTTATAATCAGCTAAATTATCTTTATCTAGTTTCATCCAAGCTTTACCATTGGTATAAAGTTCCGCCATAGTTTTTAGGTTGTCAATATCACTGTTCTCCTCTTTCCATATATCATCAAGAGCATCAGAAAAATGATTAAAACCAAGTGCGCCAGTTAATTTGCCGCCTGTTCCATCGTCCCAATTAGCATCAGGTTCCCAATCGCCACCATAACGGAAGTTCATGTAAAGCAAGATTGAGTCAATATCTGTGTAGTATTCGACCTGGTCAGACGATTTTTGACGGTCAACTTGTGAAATATGAAGCCAGGACTGATTAAGCGTGAAATCATTTTGTTGAATGACATTACTTGAAAAAATTGAGGACACAATGATTACCAAAAACAAGATAAAAGCAAGAACAGCACTGACAATCCATGTAATGGGGTTATTTTCAACATCATTTAATTTACGATAAGCCTGCTTACGGTCTCGTGCAGACGTTGAAACAGTGATAAATTTTTCAACCTTAAAATTATTTTGGTCAGTCGCAAAACGTGACGTAATCATATCATTGTATTCTTGACGATAGACATCACGGTCATCACTTTCAAGTTCATAGGTAATTTGACTTAAAAGCGTTGATGGAACTGGACGATTAATGATGAGTAACTGATAAGTATTATCACTGTCTAATCCATTTAAAGCTTCAACATAATAATCAATAATATCAAGCTTTTCATCCTCATCAGCTGTGATATAGTTAGTATCACCTAACTCCCAAGTTTTAGAGTATTCTTCATCAACAATATGCATTAATCCATCTTCAAATAAAGACGTGTATTTAATTGTGTTTTGAGTGCTAGCTTTCAAAGCTTTCTTAAGTTGCTTTGCTCGCTCTTTATCTTCTTTAGTCAAAGGTGTCGTTCCATTCATGGACGCCCTTTTGTTGAATAAACGTACCATTCATTTCCTCACTTTCAAAATCTGTTTGATAAGCACGTTCTTGTACTGTAAATTTAAACGTCAGAACTTCTTTAATTTGTTCATCTTTTTTTATGCCATAAACGAATGATGGCGGAACTGTCAAAGCTAATGCTAAATAAAACAAAATATCAGGTAATTTCAAAAATGAAATCAGTGTTGCTAAAGCGACACCAAAGACAATTCCAAACAACATGATAAGCTGTCTCCAAGTGAAACCACCAGCAACACTTCGTTCAAATTGATCAATAGCCTTGAAGAACTCAGAACCTAGTTTGTTCATTTTTCTCCTTTCCATCAAAAAAAGCAGCTTATAGTTGCTTTTTGTTTTTATTAAGAAACATTCAACAATTGTTTAGCTTTACGCTGTGAACCAATCAACAAAATCAAGAACACAACACATTTACCTATATAGCTAAAACCATCAGCATAGCCACCCAGCCATGAATCTTTTGAAATTTGAACCGCAGTATCAATATTAAAACCTTGCCAAATGACAAGCGTTAAAACTATCACTGCTCCCTGAAGCGCTATTGCACCAAATGTTTTTAAAAAGTTAATAGCAATATGTCGTGTATTATCACCCATCCAAAAGGCAACAATGACTGGCGCTATTGCTTTAAAAAAATAAAGTTCAATAAAACGCAACAGAACCATAACTTTGATTGACAACATTGCTGCAACACCAACAAATCTAGCTACTAAATTAATTGGATGTCTAATAAACGGATTTCCTTTTTTAATATCAATATATTCAAACATTGTATCTCCACTTAAATCTACACCAATGCCTGCCCTTAATGTCAATTAGTGATGTTTTTCTTTTTTACGAAGACCGACAACGGCACCAATAGTCATCATAAGACCAATGATTGTTGCAAAAACGTTCAATGGTGTTGTTTTCTCACCAGTCATCGGAAGCGCTGTAGCTTTAACAACTGGTACTTCTTCAATTGGTTTAGCTGGTTCTTCTGTTTTCACTGGTGTCTCAGGTGTTGGTGTATGAGTTTCTACTTTAGCAACCAACTCACGACCATTGACAGTGTTGATGAAAGTATTTTCAACTTCACCATCTTTGATGCGTTCCACTTCTAACCAGAAGTCGGCATCAAACGTCCCTTCAACACCTAAAGAGTTGAGGAAATCTTTATCAATACTATAAGTCCATTCACCTTTTTCAGCATCCCAAGTGACTTTAACAATTTGATTAATAAAGTCATCGTTAGTATCTTGATTAAACTCAAAGATAAAGCGATAGCTTGTTCCAGCTGCGATAGTATCACCTGCTTTGATAAGGTTACCATCTTCAGTGATGACATCATAAGGTAAAGTCATATCCTCTTTAGCAGTATATTCAGTACCAGTGATGACACCCTTCCAGTTTCCTGTATAGCGGTCATGTTCAAGATCTAGCTTGTCTTTACCATCATATTGCCAAAGTGTGTCATGATCTTTTTGAACAGTCACACCATCAAGTTTATAGTTAAAGACTTGATTAAGCCCAACTTCTTGACCGTCAAGAACCGTACCATCTTTACTAATGGCGTGTTTCTCTGGTGATACGTCAGGAACTTTAACAAAGACTAGGTTTGATTGATAACCATTTCCGAATTCAACTTGAACAAAAGTATTTTCAGCTGTTTCACCTGGTTGAGCGATAATTTCAACTGGTAGGTTAACCGTCACATTATTGCCTGTTAAGACATAGTTTTGGTAGTAATCTTGTAGATCATTTGGAATCCAAACCACAAATTCACCATCTGGAGTTAGATGAGCGCCATCTAGGAAAATTTGAATTTCAGCTGGAATTGGTTGACCTGCTTCAATATCATAAAATGTTCCTTTGGCGGTAATATCATTACCTTTACTATCGGTTACAGTAGCTTTAGTGATATCTGGATTGACTGTCTTGTCATCCGTATCATCATAGATACCTGCTGATTTTGCCATTGTGTCTACATCAACAATCGTATTAACATAAACACTGTAGTCAGTAATCAAGTGGAATGTTACATCTGTATCAAAAACAGTCTTACCATCAATATCGCTACCAGCTTTATCTGTGACTGTTTTCGTTGGGTTTGGATTATCTGGTGTATCAATTGATGGAATATTTGAAACAACTTTATAATAGCCATTAGCGGTTGAATAAATGGTTTCAAAAGCATTGTCATAATGAGCATTGTCATTTAATGGTTTACCTATAAAGACAAAACCAGGAACTTCAACATCTTGATCACGATGAGCGTTTAGGATTGACAACAGTTTAGCTGTTCCAACTAGTTGATAAGAGCCATCTTCAGTGGTTTTAAGAGTATAATAATCAGCGTTTGCCTCAGCTGTCGCTTCGCTATCTACGTCAAAACCAGCTGGGAATGGATCATTCATCACGACAGCAGTCAATTCTTTACGACCTGCCAACAAGTTACCGTTCTTGAGTACCCACTTCACAGTTGAACCTTTAGCAACTGTCTTACCATTAATATCAACGTTGTCATTATTAACTACTGCTTTTTCATTAGTTGGTTTTTGAGTCACTTCAACGGGATGAACTGCTGTTTTAAGGGTAATATCATGAACAGTTGCTGAAAGTGCTGGTGTTGTCACTTCTGTTTCAACTGTTATTTGTACTACTTCTGTTTCAAGTTTGATAGCGTGAGTTTCAGCTTGAACATTAACATCATGAAGTGTGACACTTGTAGGAACAGTAACTTGATCTGCTGTAATATGAACATTTTGAACGGAAACTGGTAAGGTTTCTGTGTAGGTTGGCTCTTCTACATTTGAAATGCTTACATGACGTGGTGTCACAATGCTAACTTTCGCTTCAGCACCAAAGTCCGTACGAGCAACCGCAACACCATTTCCGCCAGCTGTGTTTCTAATAACAGTAGAATATTCATTGCTATATTGAGCAATCAAAGCCACACCATCAGGAGCTGAGTTAAATCCAGTCAAGGCACTTGTTGGGGTAGTGTTTTTCCCATAGGTTAAACCAAGATTTTCATCAACACCAACTCGGTTACCGCCAACACCTGAGTTAGTCGCAAAGCCACCACCAATACCAAGAACAGTGACCCCATCAGCTTCTAAGAATTGACCAATGTCAAAATCACCTAGAAGTGAAATCCAAAGGTAATTGTCATTATTATCTGGTGAGTCAACACGGATGACTGTACGGATACCATCGGATTGATCATTGACACCAGTTCTATAACCATCTACCGCATTAATAGCACCATCTTGATTCCAAAAGACAACTTCATCAGCTGGTGAAGCTAAACCTGAGGTGTCCGTGTGGAACAAGACATAAGCATCATGTACACTACCATCTAGCATCGTAATAGCTTGTGGAATACGATACCAAGTTAGAATTTTTCCTTTCCAAAGTTGAGTCGTTGTACCATTGACATTATAGTCGTAAGCGCCAGCCCAATCTGATCCAATATCACTGTTTAGGTTAGCACCTTCTGGTGCGACATTGCCCCAGTTAATATTAGCAATAACATGAGATTGGTTAACGTCACCTTTAACATAAACGGTAGCCTTACCAGGTTCAAGTGAACCGGTTGCTACAATTTCAACACCATTGACTGTTTGAGCTTTCTTAAATTGACTAGTATTTGATTGAGTGTAGCCGTTTGAACCGACATATTGAACCCAGCCATCATTAGCACCGAGAACATTACCATCATTGGCTTTCTCAAACTGTGATTTGACTCTTTCAATTTCATCAGCATTAAATTTATCAGCTGTAGCCTTGTCTATTTCATAATCACCAGTATAATTTAAGCCCACACGATCAAATGCTGCTTTATTTTTTTGATCGACAGCAGCTTTTTGTGAATCGTAAGCACTCTTCTTAGCGGCATTTTCTTCTTGAATTTGCTCGTTTTTAGTAGCAATTTCATTGACTTTATCAACTTGGGCTTGAGCAATCTTCTGAGCTTCTTCTACAGTTGTTTCAATAGTACCAGCGTTTGTAACAGTAGTTCCAGAAGCAGTAGCTTTTGAAACAGCATCTTCAATAGCTTTATTGGCAGCCGCTTGAGCTTCTTCCGCAGCTTGTTTATTAGCTGAGTTAGTCGTTTCAGCTTGAGTTTTAGCTGCTTGCGCCTCATGAAGAACTTTTATTTGTTTAGCTAAGTCAGCTTTCGCTTCCTCAATTGAGGTATAGGTTTTAAGACTGTCTTTAGTAATCGTTAAACCAGCCGCTTGGGCTTGTTTTAACAAATCCGCAAGTGTTTTATCAGCTTCTTTTTGAATCTCGCTAGCCTGATTTAAACTATCTGTCTGTGCCTTAGCATCTGCTTGGGCTTCTTCAGTAGACGTATAAGTTTTGGAATCACTTGTTGTTACTTCAACACCAGCTTGCTTCGCCGCTTCTGTCGCTGAACTAATGGATTGATTTGCTTCAGTTTGCGCTGCTTTAAACTCTGTCAATTTAGCAACCTGTGCTTGTGCATCCGCTAAAGCCTGTGCTAAGTCATCATAAGTTTTAGCATTTGCAGTATTAACGGTGACCCCCACTTTTTTAGCGTCAGCTAACGCTTGAGCCATACTTTCAGTAATAGATGTTTGAGTATCCTGTGCTTTTTTTAAGCTGGCTACTTGATGGGCTAAAGCTGCTAAGGCTTCTTTGGCATCACCTGTCTTAGTTCCCTGACTAACGCTAACCTTAACACCTGATTTTGTAGCTGCTTCAATTGCTTGAGGAAGCTCTTCATTAACTTGTTTTTGAGCTTCGGTCACTTCAGAAAGATGATCAACTTGTGTTTGAGCATCTGCGTTTGCTTCATCAACTGAAGTATACGTTTTTGCTTGACTGCTTGCTTCAGTTGAAACGTCAACGCCAGCTGATTTTGCTGCTTCTTCAGCTGTTGCTTTAGCATTATCAACCTCTTTTTGTGTTTCAGTTGCTTGGTCTATAGCTTCTTTTTGTTTAGCTAAATCAGCCTGAGCCTCCGCATAACTAGAATGAGTCACAGTACCATTTTGATCAACTTCAACTCCTGCTGATTGAGCATTAGAAACTACTTAATCTAAAACATCTGATGTTACTTTTTCAGTCATTTGACCTGTTTGCTCACCTGATTGATTTGTTAAATCAGTATGTTCTTGACTGTTATCAGCTTTAGCATCTGCTAAATTAGTTGCATTACTGTCAGATACAACAGTTACTTCTGGTTGTGTTTCAATCGTGTTTGTTGCATCATCTGCATAGGCAGCACCTGAGATGGTAACCACTGCACCAAGCGCAATACCTGAAGCTAATCCTTTAGCCCATTTTTTCTTGCGGAAAAATCCGTGTCCATTTTGTGTGTGTTGATTTGTCATAATAACCTCCATATGACTTTCCTAAAAAACTATAGCAATAAAAAATGAACAGTTTAATGACATGTCCAGGTCTACTTTAAATTAAAGAAAAGAATAAGGAAAAGCAGTTTTACGACCTACTTAGGTCAAAAGAGAAAAAGACGTTATGAATAAAGCCAAAACTCTATGATTATAAAACCATAGAGTTGCTTTTTGATTAATTATTTTTTCTACGCACAGCTACTAAGCCCCAAATCGTCATAAGACAACCAAATAGAACAGCAAGCACTGAACTGTGTTCACCAGTCATTGGAAGTGCGCTAGCCGTAACAACTGAGACTTCTTCAACTGGTTTAACTTGAGCTTTGACTGCTGTTGATTCGACAGTTGAAGATTGAGTTGTTGCCTGAGAAACTTCAGCTTGATAACTAATAATTTTACCTATTTCATTAACAATTGCTACAGGTGTTTTACCTTGAGCAATAATCTCATTATATTCATCTTGTAAACGTTGTTTTTCTTGCGCATCAAGAATAGTTTGATAAGCTTTTGAAGTCGTATCATAAACCGCTTGTGCTACTGCTTGTTTCACTTGTAGGTCTTTTAGTTTCAGTAATTCTGCTTCTAAGGTATCGAGAGCAGCTAACAAGTTTGCTTTTGCGGTTGCTTCTTGTCGTTGAGCTTGTACTAATAATGCCGGTGCATTTTGCAGACTTGTTAAATAAGTTTGAGCTTTAACAAGATTATCTTTAGCGGTAATAACATTTTCTTTAGCCTTAAGAACATTTACCTGAGTAGTTGCAAGACTGTTTTGCAAACTTGCCAGACGATTTTGTTCAGTTGTAAGAGTTGCTTGTTTAGTAGCTAATGTCGCTTGTTTAGTTGAAAGAACTTGTTTAGCAGATGCTAGATTAGCTTGTTTAACTTTAATATCAGCACTTAAATCATCCACCGCTTTTTGAGCTTTAACAAGATTTTCCTGTGCTTGCTTCAATGTTGATTGAGCTGAAGCAAGATTAGCTTTAGCAGTTGGCGTTTGAATAGCTACTGATTGAGATTGTGTTAAGGTAGCACTTGCCGATGACAAGTTTGATACTGCATTATCATAAGCTGTTTGAGCAGCTGCTTTGGCTTCTTGCGCTACACTATTTTCAGCTTGAGCATTGGCTAAGGCTGATTTTGCAGCTTCTAGTGTTGCTTTAGCAGAAGTTAAAGCAGCTTGTTTTGATTTAATGTCAGCATTCAAGTCTTCAACCGCTTTATTCGCTTTTGTTAAACGTTCTTGAGCTTTAGTTAAAGCTGTCTCTGCTGATGCAAGATTAGCTTTAGCAGTTGGTGTTTGAATAGCTACTGATTGAGATTGTGTTAATGCTGTACTTGCTGATGACAAGTTTGATACTGCATTATCATAGGCTACTTGAGCATTTGTTTTAGCTTCTTGTGCCACATTATTATCAGATTGAGCATTGGCTAAGGCTGATTTTGTAGCATTGTAAGTAGCTGTCACATTTTCAGCTGATTTTGTATTTGCAAAAGCCGTCGTATCAAAATGACTTGAGCTTGAAGCTTGATCCTCTGAAATTGAGATAAAATGCACACCAGCAAATGCACCATTTTCAGTTGACGGACGTGAAAAATCAATAGCAAAGTAAACTTGCGAATTAACATCTCCACCACCAACAATATCTCTAGCATGTCGCCATTCATCAGCGTTAAACATAAAGTCAGTGACTGCTTGATAAACTCTTTGTTTTAACGTAGCAAAAGTAATACCATCATAGACTTGTGACGAAGCCCAATCTTCGTAGTATTGACCACCTTCTGCTTCTTCATCAGCTGGTGAAGTTGGTAAACCAAAGTATTGAGCAGCATTATTAACTGCTTTAGCATCATGGCCAATTTGTCCTTGTTTCATAGCTTCAGTCACATTCCAACGATCTGAAACATAACCGTCTGTAACAAGGTCAACAAATTTTACAGATGACTCAGTAACCGTAACTTGAGGACTACCAAATGCTACTCTAATTTGATTAACTAAGTCAGCAGCAAAGAGTGATAACTCTTTAATAATGTCTTCTGGAAGATCGTTAATTTGATATTTTGTTGAATTATCATCGTTAGGATTGCTCTTGTAAGTATTGACTTTAGCTAACGCTTCTGACTCTTCAGCTAATGTTTTCAATACTTGTTGACGTTCTTCAGCTGATAATGAATAATCATTGTATTTTTTCAAAGCTTCAACATATGCTTGACTTAAAGTAATTGTATTAATCGCTTTATAGTCGTTTTCAGCTGTTTTATATGTTGATTGAGCATCCACTAAAGCTTGTTCCGTTTGTTGTGCTTTAGCTGTTTTAGCACCTAAATCTGATTTGCTTGACGTAACAGTTTGATTGGCTTCATCAACGGCTTTTTGAGCGTTGTCAATCGCTTGTTGGCGCTTAGCATCTGCGGCTTGCGCTTGTTTCAAAGCTGATTGAGCAGCTGACAAATTAGCTTGTTTACTGGCTTCATCGTTTTTTGCAGCTTCAGCTTCGTCCAAGATAGCTTTTTGACCTGTGCCATCTAAGATGGCTTGTTTATCATTGACATCTTTTTGCGCTGTGGCAACATCGGCTTGTTTGGCGTCTTCAATAGCTTGTGTTTGATGAGCTTGAGCTGTCTTAGCATTTAAATCTAAGTTTGTTAAAGCAACATTTTGATTTGCTTCATCAACGGCTTGTTGAGCGTTGTCAATCACTTGTTGACGGTTAGCATCTGCTGTTTGAGCTTTTGTTAAATCAGATTCAGCTTGAGCTACTTGATTTTGAGCTGAGTTAACATCATTTTGTGCTTTATCACGATTGGCAATAATTTCAGCTTGACCTGTGCCATCTAAGATAGCTTGCTTATCGTTAACATCTTTTTGGGCTGCATCAACGTCTGATTGAGCTGCATCGACCGCTGTTTGAGCTGAGTTAACAACTTCTGTTTGATTATTGACTGCTTCTTGTGCTTGAGCAACTGTATTTTCAGCCACTCTTTCAGCATTATCAGCTTGAGAAACTTGTTCTTGAGCCGAGTTAACATCATCTTGTGCACTAGCAATGTTTTCTGGTGTTGCTTGATCTACAAGATTTTGAGCCTCATTAGTTGATTGTTGTGCTTGATTATATGTTGATTGAGCATTATCTGCAACTGTTGCGGCATCAGTAACAACTTGTTCTTGATTGCTAACCGCTTGATTAGCTGTATCAAGATCAGCTTTAGTAGCATTGACATCTGCTTTAGTCACATTGTTTTCTGTTTGATTAGTTTGTGCCTCAGGATTTTGGGTTGTAGATGAAAGATCAACTTCATCTGCATTAACGTGAGAAACTACTCCCAAAACTGCTACTAATGTTGCTGTAGCGGTCATAACTTTTGCTTTATTCATAACGTCTTTTTCTCCTTTAACTGCCATTTTCTTTACTCCTTTTTATTTTAGCTTTTTGAAATTAACTTTCTTGATGGTTACGTTTTTTCAAACTAAAACCAAGAACTGATAAAATGAATGCACCTAGAACTGATAAAATTGTTGTATTTTTTTCACCTGTGTGTGGCAAAGTTACCATGTCACCTTGAATCGTTTTAGCTGTGTAAGTACCATCAGCATTTGCCGTTACGCCAACTGATTCTGGCGTAACTTTTTCACCTGATGAAAGTGTTACTAAACCATCACGAATATCAACAAGACTTGCACCATTATAGAGTGTTACAGGATTACTACGAGTCACATCTCGTACAATTTGACCAGTTACTGTTGATGTTGTCCCAACCTGCGAAGCGCCAGCGTTTTGAGCTGTTTCCGCTGTGATGTTTGGATTATTGGTTGGTACGGACGTGTCTGGAGTTACTGTTGCAGTCCCACCATCCGTTGTTGGAACATCTACCTCACCAGGTTGTTCTGTTGGTTCTGTTGAAGGTTGTTCAGGTTCAGCTGGGGTTTCAGGTTCTGTCGTTTCAGAACCTGAATCACTTGACTCATCCTCACTAGTTCCTGGATTTGTTGAACTGTTATCTCCTGTGTTATCACCAGTCGATGGTGTCGTTGGATCAACAGGAACGGTTGGCTCTGTTGTTGAACCTGTATCTGTTGACGGTGTGGTTGACCCATCATCAGGAATAACAACCTCTGATGAGGGATCTGTTGATGGGGTCACTTGCTCTGTTGAGGGAGAAGTTGTTCCATCTGAAATCAATTCATCCGCATAAACTCCTGTCGAGGCCGTTGTTAAAATAACTGTTGAAAATAAAGCGACTACTTTAATCTTTTTCATTGTTTTCCTCCTTTATTCATTTCGTTGGCGATGATAGCCAACTCCTGTTAACACAAGAAGATTATCTCCGTTTCGATTAATTCTCTCAGCAATGATAAAGTGTTTTCGCTTGACGGTTAGAATTGCCGAATAAATTTCGTGAAAACGGAGAATCTCTTCACTAACCACTTGCCAATTGCCATTAACCATTCGCTTTTCTTGCACTACTGCAAACTTTGGTTTGACAATGGCTTGCCTTCCGTCAATAAGGTAAAGAACTGCTTCACCTTGTTGTCCAAGAAGACGTAAGTCTGATAGCGTCATTTCTGGCCTATCAAATGATTTGATTAAGTTTGTCATGACAAACTCCTTTTCTTTTTGCTTATGTAGGTAAACTGCCTATCCGCTTTAACGCATGAGCTAAACTCATAACTTCTTCATTGAAGCTGAAGCCAGGATGTGCCTTTCGTAAAAGACTGTTACACCGCCTTCCTTATACATTGTTATTCCCTAGGCTTCGCTGATTAGGTCGGTGCTGGTGTTTAATTATCAAAGGTCACAAGTAGTTTTGCGACGTGCTCAGGTCAATGATTGCTGTTAAGCAACATTGTTTATTTTTTGTGTGTTATGTTTTGGAGATGATATTACTGTCATTTCATCATCTGCCATCAGCGGCGCATGATGACTTTCAACAGCTACCAAGGTAATGCCAATAAGAACTGTAAAGCTAGCAATAACAAATACAACACTAAGCATTGATTTCTCCTTTCCGAATAATCATCTGTGTCCTCTCTTATTTTCCAGTAAGAACAGTCGTCACCAGGATCACTAAGGCTGTCAGTTTCAACAAGCCCTTAGCAGGATAAGCACATCGATCTAGTTGGTGTTGCAAGTTGGTTTTAAACGTTTCATCAAACAGATTGTCTGTCATTGACTAACCTCCTGTTGGCGCATCGCATAATAATTTTCAGCATTTCGATGTGCAATTTCTTTTTGCTCATACAGTCGTTCTTGTTTTAAATTTTCTAAGGATCTCAAAAGGTAAGCCAACGGGCTCTCGCAATCTACAGGAACATGGTTTTCAATCAAATCAATCATTTCTTGACTGGTAACATAGCCCTCAGCTAAATATTGTCCGATAAGCATTTTTTGAGGGTGCGTTAAGCTATAATTCTGGAATTCTCCTGTAAAGAGATCATACTGGGTAAATTTTGCATTATAGCGATCAGCAATCACATTCAATAACGAATAATACTTTGGTGGGACATATTTCACAGATTGATTTTGTGATAATGACTGATTAGTTTCAGCAGACTGTGAAAATTCGTCAGAATTTTTCTCAGACTTTCTAGAACTAATATTATTACTCTTTTTATTCTTACTCTCTTTATTCTTACTTGAGTCGAGTTTCACGACTTCTTGAAGTCGTATTTTCCGACTTCTTGAAATCGAGTTTTCCGACTTCTTGAAGTCGCATTTTCCGACTTCAGTTGATTTTACTGCGTTTATAAGAGGTTTCGCTTCTTCAAAATCCATATTTAAGATATTAATATCAGTAATGATATTTTTAACATAGATACGATTCGCCTTTGTTACACCTTGTCTAACCTCATCAATTAATCCATATCGAATAAGTTCTTTTTTTAGTTTTATTATTTTATCACGTCCCCAACCTAAGTCTTGAACCAGTTCTTCAATCGAATAGTAAATAAAAATATCTCCACATTCATCAACAAAGCGCATATCACCTTGTTTAACATTTGTAAGCGATGCAGTAATTCTATCCCTGAAGAGTGCGAACATTAATTTAGCTTCAGCTCGCAACTTACGATAATATTTTGCTTTAATTATCATTTTAGGGAGTTGATAAAAATCTTCGCTATTTAATACTTGTTCTAAGGAAATCCGTCCATATGCCATTACCTTACCTCGCCAACTTTTATCATCATGCCACCTTGGCTTGGAAATTTAATCAAGTTACAGTCTTCAAGTTCTTTTAAAGAGTTAACTACTCTTTCACGAGACCAACCTGTTTGTTGCATTATAGACAGAACAACTAAATTTCTTGATTGTCTTTGTTTAGCACGTGATCTCTTCTGGTATGAATGTTTCATATGTCGTCCTTTCGTAACATTTTTAGCATAGAAAAAAGAGAACAATTTTCATTCTCCTCTTGACTTATAGACCTATTTTTATTAATTTCTCAAAACTCTAGACACTTACTCTTGACACCTTTTAAATTTTTTTGAAAGGTTAAAAATAAGCAGGAGCGCATTATTGTTGAGATCGCAAAATAGCTTCTTTTATTTCCACAACAGTCACTGCTTGGTCATCTCGATAGACAATATTGCCATCATCGTCCAAAAGTTATCCAACCAATAGCTCATCAGCTGAACTCACTTTTGTCTTTAAACAAAAATCCTCCGCCCACTTCATCAGGATAACCAATGACAAAATCAGTATCTGAACAATAAGTATCCAAAAACTCCACAAAACTATTATCTTTTTGATATTCCTCCTCAGCAAGCTGTAAAGTAATCGGTTCGGCAACAGTTTTAGGAAGTAACGCTGTCAATTCATCAGACACAATTGTTTTAGCTGTGCCAACGGATACAATCACTAAAGCACCAACAATTGGTAACATGATTCTTTTTTCATAGCTTCTCCTTAGTTTATTTTAAATATTGATATAAGACCTGACGAGCTTCGCCAACTGTCGTTGATTCTGGGCCTTCTAAATCAAGCTCATGAACACTTCCGTCTTCGTACTGAATATAACTATTTTGTAATTCTTCCTCATCACCGTAACCATCAACATAAGCCAAAATACCACCTTCTTCATCGGCAACAATACGCTGCTCGTCCGAATAATCTGCAGAATAGTTATCAAACGCTTCTCGCGATTTTCCTTTCCAAACCGTGATTAAACGATTTATGGTCGTATTATCACTTGATGTCTCGCAGGACTTGACTTCAACATCGTCAGCAACCACGTTTTTATTTTTGAGTTGATTTATTTCCAAAACATCAATTACAAGACATGCTAATGACATTAGCGAAGCAACAACTTTTCTTTTCATTTTATTCTCTTTCTAAAAATCTATATTGTAACTCACGTAAATATATTTTTATTTAAAATAGCATCAAATTGTATAAAAGCATAATAATTATCTGAAAATATTATTTTTAAAACAAAAAGAGCTGAAACAATTCTTTCAAGCTCTCTCAAATCTCTCTTCCATTATTGACTATCGTGTCACAGCTCAATAATGCCATAATGAAATTTTTGATTGGGTCTGACAATCCTTTTAAAGCCAAATTTTTCAAAAACATCATCCCTAAAATGGGCTTTTATAATAATTCTCTTTCTTGCCACGCGCTTTGCTTCTATCAAAAACCTATCAGATAAGGGGCTAGGATTGGCAAATTGTCGTAAACCATCTAAGTTTTTAGATTCTGAAATCCTATCAGAAAACATTGGGTCGCAATAAACTACATCAAATGACTTATCAGACAGCGATTTCATATAAGTAATATTGTCAGCACAATAAGTTTTAATGGAACGCATAGCAGCTGTTAATCGTTGATTTTCTGATGAATAAGTTGTCAAGCCATCCGAAACGATAAAGTGGATAAGAGGATTGCTTTCTATCGCTGTTACATCATCGCCTGCTGAAGCCATAACAATGCTATCGCTAGCAAGCCCCATCGTTGTATCAAGAATTTGTAACTTGTCATCACCCAATAACGCCAATAAAGCGTCATGCCCACTCTTGATACGCAACATAGCAGTATCAGGATGAAAAGCAAACTCACTACCATCTTGATTGACCAAGCGCAGCTCATTTTCATAAACCAAAAGAAGCGCTTCTCTAGACTGTAAAAGCTTTGTCACTGATTGTTTTCGTCGTTCAATAACAGGTAAATGAAGTTTTTCGCCAATAGCTTGCGCTCGCTGACGCAGAGCAACATTTTCCCGCAAACTTGTCGTAATCGCAATAGTCATGCTTTTATTATAGCAAAATTACAAAAAAGATTTAATGAAATGACCACCGTAAATCCAGAAATAGCTATAAGCCACGATAGAAATAGGTTTACAAAGCAGAATGATATAGAGAAAACGCCTAAATGTCATCTTTGACAGGCCTGTTACCATAACTAAAATATCCGCAGGCGAAATGGGAGATGCCATATTTAAAGCAAAGACTTTTTCGTAAGTTGATGACGTTAATTTTCGCTCATAACGAGCAAATAATTTCTCCTCCATAAATAGCAAAATAAATGGCTTCCCATAGCGGCGTGTTAATAGAAAAAGAATAATACTCCCAATAACAATGCCAACATAATTGAGAATAAAGCCCAGTATTGGACCAAAAGCCATAAAACCAACTACCGTTGTCACCCCACCTGGAATAATCGGAATAATCACCTGAATAATTTGCAACAGAAGAAAAATAATACTTCCCCAAAAGAGATGACCTCGTAAAGCATCCGCTAAAGCATGAGGGTTATTCAAAATATCTAAATGTTTAAAAAGATAAACCAAACACAAAAGGGTTAGAATAATAGAAAAAATTCCTAAAAACTTGATCACTCTTTTTAAAGTGTCATACATAACATCACCCCTTCCATCATTCTCAAAAAAAGAGCTGGTGACAGCTCTTTAAATGTCTAAGCAATTTTTGTATTAATGCTATTATTATTCATAACGTAATGCTTCGATTGGATCAAGTTTACTTGCTTTGTTTGCTGGTAAAATACCAAAGACCATACCAATCAAAGCGGAGAAAAGAAGGCTTCCTATTGCTACGTTAAATGAAATAGATGGTTTCATATCAGCCATATTGCTATTAAGAATGCTTGTCAAACCAGCTGCCAAACCTAAACCGATCAGCCCACCAAGGAGAGTCAATACCATTGATTCAATTAAAAATTGCGTCAAAATTTTCCTACGTGTTGCTCCCAAAGCTTTACGTAAACCGATTTCACGTGTACGTTCGGTAACAGATACAAGCATGATGTTCATAACCCCAATACCTCCAACCAACAACGAGATACCAGCAATCGCACCAATAACTGTTGTCATCATGCCATAAGCTGAATTAATTTCAGCAATCTGTTTAGACATATCAAAAATGGTAAAGTGACCTGTTTTCACACCTGATACTTGTGTCATCATTTTGGCAGCTTCCGTTCCAACGGTTGTTGCTTGCGTCGCATCATTAACATGAACATATGCTGTCTCAATTTCGTTAACATTAAACTCAGCAGCTAATTGTGTATTTGTCATGACAGCATTACCACCTGAACTCATTCCGTAGAGAGCTGAACCAGAATTCGGATCTTTATAAACACCAACAACTAAGTATGATTTAGAACCGACTGAAACCTGCTTATTTAAGGCATTATCATTCGTACCAAATAATTTCACAGCTAATTTCGTATCAAGCATAATGATACGTGAAAAATGCTCATAATCATCCGAACGGAAATTTCTTCCAGCTACAACCTTGTATTTTTTAACATCAAAATAAGTCTTATTAACACCTATAATGTTAACATTTTTGGCTTTTTTCTTATTAAGCGAAACCGTTGCAGTCGTACCATTCGTCAAGTAATAGTTTTGAACTCCTGAGACATCAGAAGTGATTTTTTGCAACCATTCTTCCTGAATTTTAGGACCTTGGTCTGATGATGTTGTTTCAATATCATCGTCAAAAATACCTTTACTATCAGAATCCTTAGCAACATAATAAATCTCAATGTCACGTGTATCAGCAGAAAACATATCTGTGATTTGTTTGGTCATTCCTTGCCCCAACGCCATGATAACAACAACCGAAGCAACTCCGATAATAATTCCTAACATTGTTAAGAATGAGCGCATCTTGTGCCCCATGATTGAACTAAGGGCGAATTTCCAGTTTTCCATAATCTTCCTCCTTAGTCAATCCTAACACTATCTGTCGTATCTCTTGTGATTTCACCATCACGAATAACAATTTTACGTGTCGCAAAATCTGCAATTTCTGGCTCGTGAGTAACCATGACAATGGTTTTACCTTCACGATTAAGTTCTGTCAATAGCTGCATAATCTGTTCACTGGTTTTCGTATCAAGGGCACCTGTTGGTTCATCCGCCAAAATAATCGAAGGATTATTAACCAAAGCACGCGCAATGGCAACACGTTGTTTTTGTCCACCAGATAATTCAGAAGGTAAATGCTTCATACGCTCACCTAGGTCAACTTTGTCTAAAAACTGTTTAGCAAGTTGGTGGCGTTTTGAAACACCAATCCCAGCATAAATAAGTGGAAGCTCAACATTTTGCAAAGCATTTAATTTTGAAAGTAGGAAGAACTGTTGAAAAACAAATCCAATTTCTTCATTTCTCACTTTAGCCAATTCTTTTTCTTTCAAGTCTTCGACTTGTGTTCCATTTAAACTGTAATCGCCAGAAGTTGGTCTATCAAGTAAACCAATAATATTCATAAGGGTTGACTTCCCTGAACCAGAAGGTCCCATTATCGCTAGGAACTCTCCTTCATAAACTGTCAAGTCAATCCCTTTAAGAACTTGCAACTCCTGATCGCCATTACGGTAGGACTTGACAATATCTTTGAGTTGAATTAAAACTTTTCTTTCTTCTGTCACTACTCGCTCACCTCTGATTCTTCTGTAGTGGCTGTATCATCAGAAGTAACATTAGAAACTTTTTCTCCATCTTTCAAACTGCTATCTGGGTTAGAAATAACGATTTGACCAACTTCTAAACCACTCAAGATTTCTTGTTGTTTGGCATCAGCACTTCCAAGTGCCACCTCAACTTTACTTGCTTTTTGACTGTCCTTATCATAAACCCAAACGTAGTCTTTATCACCTTCATTGACAACAGCATCAACTGGCACAAGTTTATTTTTATTTTCGTTAACAACTTCTACAGATACTGTGAATCCTTGTTGAAGATTAGAAATATCACCAGTCAAATCAACTTTATAATCATAAGAAGCTGACCCTGAAGATGAACTTGAGCCGCCTGTTCCGGTTGAATCATCAGATTGATTTGGATAGTTAGAAACATATGAAATGGTACCAGTCCATTCTTGGTCTGGATAAACTTTAGATTTGATTTTGACATTTTGTCCTGTTTTGATATTAGCCAAATCATATTCAGTCAATGTCCCTTTGATTTGTAATTGACCTTCTGTTGCTACGTGAACAAGGGTTTGACTATTTTTAGATGATGGATCAATGTCATTATTAACTTCAACAACTGTACCAGACACATCACTCACAACGACTGTTTCGTTAAGAGCTTGTTGTGCTTTATTAACCTCAGCTTGTGCATCTGCATAAGAATCATTTAAATCTTGCAGTTGTTGGTTGTATTCAGCATTTTGTTGGGCTGTTGGTGGTGTAGTAACAGTTTTTTCTTCACCAGTTTCTTCATCTGTCGTTGTCGATGTTGTCGGTAGATTACCATATGTTTTAAGGTAATTAATCTGACGTCCAACTTTATTTAAATTACGAACAGCTGTGTCATAAGCCGCTTGGGCTGTTGTAGTGTCGTATTGAACCAATTGTTGACCAGTAGTAATTTGGTCACCTACTGATACCGTTGGTCTAGCTTCAGTTCCTTTACTGCTGTCATAATAAACGTATTGTTCTTGGAAAGCTTTAACTGTACCAGTCAACAAAGTTGATGATGAAATGGTGCCTTCTGTTACAGTTGTGGTATCGTAGGTTGTTTCAACGGTTGACTCTGATGTTTTGGTTTGTTGCCACCAAAGCAGAGCTGCACCTGCAACAACAAAACAAGCTGCCGCAGCTCCAATAATCCCTTTAGTCTTTTTAGACATTTTCGCTTTACTTCTTCTAGGCATAATCTTCCTCTTTTTCTTTTGTATATTTGTATTGTTGCGATAAGACAATTATACGTTTTTAGTATTTTACTGTCAAGAATAAAATGTAAAAAACATCTTTCGTATTTATTATAAGAAAAACGTTTCTCAATAAACTTACAGTTTTGTAAGTAGAAATTTTGAAGCTATTTGGTAGAAAAATTTATGGCTAAACAAAAGAAACTGAGCGTTAGCTCAGCTTCTTATTTCTATAACTAAATGTATTGTATTAGATAGCTTGTGTTGTGAATCCACGACTTTCCAGGACACGAATCATGGCATCTGCTGTATCAAGTGCAGTGAAGAGAGGAATACCGTGTTCAATAGCAGAGCTACGAATTGTTGCACCATCTTCGTCAAGCGTACGTTTTGTTCCAACAGTATTGACAATAGCTTGAACTTTTCCTGTACGAACAAGGGCTGGAATATCGTTCTCATCATCTTCACCAAGTTTGTTGACAATGGTTGACATCAAACCATTCTCAGCAAAATATTTGGCTGTACCTTGTGTAGCAAAAATGCTGTATCCGATATCAGCAAAACGTCTCGCCAAACCAAGTGCTTCTTCTTTTGCATCATCAGAAACTGTGAAAACAACATTACCAAATGATGGCAAATGGAAGTATGAAGCTTCAAAGGCTTTGTAAAGAGCTTTTTCAAGCGTTTGGTCTGATCCCATAACTTCACCAGTTGATTTCATTTCAGGACCGAGGAGGCTATCAACTTTAGCTAATTTTGTGAATGAGAAAACTGGTGCTTTCACATGTACATAATCAGATTCTGGGTAAAGCCCATCCTCATATCCAAGGTCAGCAAGAGTTTGTCCAAGAATCAATTTCGTTGCAACTTGCGCCATAGGAATGTTAGTCACTTTAGACAAGAATGGCACTGTACGACTAGCTCGAGGGTTAACTTCGATAACATAAACTGTTTCATCTTTGATAACAAATTGAATGTTCATCATACCGAAACAGTTCAATCCAATCGCCAAACGTTTTGTGTAATCAGCAATTGTATCTTGGATTTTCTTAGATAATGTTTGAGGTGGGTAAACTGCCATTGAGTCACCCGAATGAACCCCTGCACGTTCGATATGTTCCATAATTCCTGGGATAAGGACATCTTTACCATCAGAAATCGCATCTACTTCACATTCACGACCAACGATATATGAGTCAACAAGGACTGGGTGGTCTGGACTAGCTTTAACAGCTGTACGCATGTAAGAACGAAGATTTTCTTCATTTTCTACGATTTCCATAGCACGTCCGCCAAGTACGTATGATGGACGAACAAGAACTGGGAAGCCAATCTTACGTGCAGCTTCAACCGCCTCTTCTTCATTTGTCGCAGTTTGTCCCGGTGGTTGTGGAATATCCAATTCTTTCAAAGCTTGCTCAAAGAGGTCACGATCTTCAGCACGGTCAAGGTCAGAAACTTGTGTACCAAGGATAGCAACACCAGCTTTAGACAACGGTTCTGCCAAATTGATAGCTGTTTGACCACCAAATTGCACGATAACACCTTTTGGTTGTTCGAGTTCAATAACATTCATAACATCTTCGAATGTTAATGGCTCGAAATAAAGTTTATCAGAAATTGAGAAGTCTGTTGATACCGTTTCTGGATTTGAGTTCATAATGATGGCTTCATATCCAGCTGCTTGAATAGCTTTAACTGAGTGAACAGTTGCATAGTCAAATTCAACCCCTTGCCCAATACGAATTGGACCTGAACCAAGAACAATGATTGATTCTTTGTCTGATTTGACTGATTCATTTTCCCATTCATATGTTGAATAGAAATATGGTGTTTCTGATTCAAACTCAGCTGCACACGTGTCAACCATTTTATAAACTGGAATGATTTTATTTTCAGTACGAATGGCACGCACATCATCGGCAGTCATGTTCCAAAGTGATGCAATTTTACGGTCAGCAAAACCATTGCGTTTAGCTTCTTTCAAAACGTCAACATCTCCGACATGACTCGCTAACTCTTGTTCTAATTCAAAGATGTGGAGCAATTTATCAAGGAAGAAAAGATCGATTTTTGTTAGTTTAGATAGTTCTTCGATAGTGTATCCACGGCGGATGGCTTCAGAAAGGTAGAACAAACGGTCATCTTGCGCACGAACAATCTTATTAACCAATTCATCATCTGAAACTTCTGCCAAGTCAGCTATTTCATTGTGGTAAACACCGATTTCAAGTGAACGACAAGCTTTCAAAAGCGATTCTTCGATATTACGACCGATAGCCATAACTTCACCAGTCGCTTTCATTTGTGTCCCTAGACGACGTTCACCATTTTCAAATTTATCAAATGGGAAACGTGGAATTTTGGCAACCACATAGTCAAGGGTTGGTTCAAACATAGCATAAGTTGTTCCAGTAACTGGGTTAACCATTTCATCAAGCGTCAAGCCAACGGCAATTTTGGCAGCCAATTTTGCGATTGGATAACCAGTTGCTTTCGAGGCAAGAGCTGATGAACGTGACACACGTGGGTTAACTTCAATAACATAATATTTGAAGCTATTTGGGTCAAGAGCAAGCTGAACGTTACATCCTCCCTCGATTTTAAGGGCACGAATAATGCTCAAACTTGCATCACGCAACATTTGGTTTTCAATGTCTGAAAGAGTTTGTGTTGGTGCAAATACGATTGAATCCCCAGTATGGATACCAACTGGGTCGAAGTTTTCCATATTACAAACCACAAGGGCGTTGTCGGCAGCATCACGCATAACTTCGTATTCGATTTCTTTGAATCCTGCAATAGAACGTTCAATCAAACATTGCGTTACTGGTGATAATTTCAAACCATTTTCAGCGATTTCACGAAGTTCTTCTTCGTTATCACACATACCGCCACCTGTACCACCGAGAGTAAAGGCAGGACGTACGATAACTGGGTAACCAATTGATTCTGCAAAAGCAACCGCTTCGTCAACAGTATTGACAATTTCAGATTCTGGAATTGGTTGATTGAGATCTTCCATTAATTGTTTGAAAAGATCACGGTCCTCAGCCTGATCAATCGCTGATAGTTTTGTACCTAGCAACTCAACACCAAGTTCATCAAGGATTCCAGCTCTTGACAACTCCATTGCCATATTAAGACCAGTTTGTCCCCCCAACGTTGGAAGGAGTGCATCTGGACGCTCTTTACGGATAATACGTGTGACAAATTCGAGTGTCAACGGTTCGATATAAACCTGATCTGCGATTTCTTTATCTGTCATGATTGTCGCTGGGTTTGAGTTGACAAGAACAACGCTGTACCCTTCTTCTTTAAGAGCAAGACAAGCTTGTGTTCCTGCATAGTCAAATTCAGCTGCCTGACCAATAATAATCGGACCAGAACCAATCACCATAATTTTTTTAATATCTGTACGTTTTGGCATAATCTATGATACAAAGCCAGACAAGCAATAAAAAACACGATAACATCTATTTCTAAAGATTATCTTTTGGCACAGCTTGTATGGTTTGTTCAAATCAGCTCATTAGCCAACTTGAACGATGTATCTTCTCCTTTCTATATTATCTAACTCACGGATTAGATTTAAATATTAGTTACGAGCTTTTTCAGCTTGAAAAGCATCAATTAATTCAAGAAAGTCATCAAAAAGATAACTTGCATCATGTGGACCTGGCGCAGCATCTGGGTGGAATTGCACTGAAAACGCTGGGAAGTCACGATGACGAACACCTTCAACAGATTTATCGTTGATTTCTTCATGCGTTACCATAAGACAATCAGGAAGAGTGTCACGATCAACGGCATAACCATGGTTCTGACTTGTAAAATCAATACGTCCCGTTGCAATTTCACGAACAGCGTGGTTAAATCCACGGTGACCAAATTTCATTTTGTAAGTTGTCGCACCATTAGCTAAGCTGAACAATTGATGTCCCATACAGATACCGAAGATTGGAATTTTACCTTGAACACCACGAATCATGTCAAGAGCTTCTGGAACATCTTCTGGATTACCTGGACCATTTGACAACATAACACCGTCAGGATTTAAGTGAAGAATTTCTTCAGCCGTAATATTGTAAGGAACAACGGTCACATTGCAATCACGTTTTGAAAATTCACGTAGGATAGAATGTTTCAATCCGAAATCAACCAAAATGATATTTTTACCAACACCAGGTGCTGGGTAAGCCGTTTTTGTTGAAACTTGTTCAATATTATTTGTTGGTAAAACCGTGGCTTGTAATTGCACTTGCAAATGCTCAATAGAATCACCATCACTAGCAAGTGTTGCTTTCATTGTTCCATGTTTACGGATAATTTTTGTCAAAGCACGTGTATCAATTCCTGAAATGCCTGGAATATTTTTAGATTTCAAAAACTCGTCTAAAGTCATTTGATTACGCCAATTATTTGCACGACGTGTATTTTCAGAAACAACAACACCTTTACAAGTGGGTGTGATTGATTCATAGTCATCTCGATTGATACCGTAATTACCAACCAATGGGTAAGTAAAAGTCAATATTTGACCATTATAGGATTGGTCTGTAATGGATTCTTGATAACCCGTCATACCAGTGTTAAAAACAATCTCACCTGTTACATCAAGGTCAGCTCCAAAAGCTTTTCCTTCAAAAATTGTTCCATCTTCTAAAATTAAAAGTCTTTTTGCCATTTTTATTCCTCTCGTTTGCTCTCACGGGAGCACTTTAACGTTTTTAGCAGACAATTCAAACTAAAGTATGTTATTATTCATTAAGCTTTGCCGTTCAGCACAGCTTCTAGAATTGCCATTCGTACAAAAACACCATTTTGCATTTGTGTTGCAATTCGTGATTTAGGCGCTTCTACTAATTGATCTGCAATTTCCACATCACGATTGACTGGGGCAGGGTGCATGATAATCGCAGAATCTTTCATTTTTTCATAACGTTCAGCTGTTAAACCATATATCTTATGATAGGTTTCTTTTGAAAAACCACGTTCGCTATCATGGCGTTCATGTTGAACACGAAGCATCATCATGACATCTGCCTTATCAACAATATCATCGATTGCAACGTATTTTCCATAAACATCAAATTCACTTGAATACCATTGTTCTGGACCAGCAAAATATAATTCTGCTCCGAGACGTTTTAAAATTTGCATGTTTGATTTTGCCACACGCGAATGGGTAATATCACCAACGATAGCTACTTTTAGATTTTCAAAGCCGCCAAACTCTTCATGAATCGTCATTAAATCCAACAGACATTGGCTTGGATGTTGACCTGAACCGTCACCACCATTCACAATTGCTGTTTGAATTGTTCGACTATCAATTAATTCTTTGTAGTAATCTTCCATTGAATGGCGAATCACACAAATGTCAATTCCCAAAGAACTCATCGTCAAAATAGTATCATACAAAGTCTCTCCTTTGTTCACTGAACTTGTTTTAGCGTCAAATTCAATGACATCCAATCCAAGTTTCCTTTCAGCGACTTCAAAAGACTTATGCGTACGCGTTGACGGTTCAAAGAAAAGATTTGCTGCAAAATACTGCCTATCTAAACTAAAATTCGCCTTATTGGTTTTAAACGCAACACCACGTCTAATCAAGCCAAGCACTTCTTCGTTTGATAATGTTTCCATAGTCACTAAATGTTTTAGTGAAACAACGCCATCTGTAACTGCCATTTTCTTAATCCTTTTCTGGAAGAATTTGATACAAAATGATACCTAAAAGTGTTGAGAATGCGACACCTGTAATTTGCAAACCAGCAACTTGCAATGTCAAACCACCAATACCAGATACCAAGATAACACTTGCAATCAAAAGATTTTTCTTATTGTCAAAATCAATTTTATTTTCAACTAAGATTTTAAGACCACTTGAAGCGATAACACCAAAGAGAGCAATTGAAATTCCACCGATAACTGGTGTAGGGATTGAAGAAAGCAATGCTGAAATTTTTCCGATAAAACTCATCACTACTGCAATCACAGCTGCCCCAGCAATAACATAAACTGAATAAATCTTATTAAGTGCCATAACACCAATGTTTTCACCGTAAGATGTGACTGGGGGAGCACCGAAGACACCAGCGATAATTTGTGCAATACCGTCACCTGTAAGGGTACGATCAAGGCCTGGGTCTTTAAAGAAATCACGTCCTGTCAAACTATTAAGCACCATAACATGACCAAAATGTTCAGTCATAGTGACAAAAGCAATTGGTGCCATTGTCAAAATCGCGCTTGGATAAAGTTTGAAATGATAATCCACGAAAAGAATATCAAAACTTGGAACTTGGAACCAGGCCGATTTAGCAACGTCTGATAAGTCAACAATCGTTTGACCTGTTACTGCGCCAACAATCAAGGAGAAAAGATAACCAACAATCAAACCAAGAAGAATTGGGATAACACCAATAATTTTCTTGCCATACATGTTAAATAGAATAACAGCAAGAAGCGTTACCATACCAATCAACAAGTATGTGAAATTATATTCGCCATCTTTTAACATGACGTCATTAACAGCTGTAGTTGCAAGACTAAGTCCGATAACAATAATGATTGGACCAACTACAATTGGTGGAAGAACTTTATCAATCCAAGCATTTCCAGCAAATTTGACAATCAAGGCAACGATTAAGTAAACTAGACCACCTGCGATTGCCCCCTGTGCTACTGCCGCAATACCATCGGTTTTCATTAGCATTTGCATCGTTGCAATGTAAGCGAAGCTTGAACCCATGTAAGCTGGGATTTTATATTTAGTTACTGTCAAATGTGCCAATGTCCCCAAACCGCTTGAGAAAAGGGCGATTGCTGGATCGATACCAACTAAAATTGGAACCAAAACCGTTGAGCCAAACATGGCAAATAAATGCTGGAAGGATAGTCCAAACAACATCCCTGTTTTAGGTATATCATGCACATCATATTTTACGTTTTCCACTTTTTATCTTCCTCCTCAATTCTATAACTGCTTAGCTCGGATCAACAATGCTGACGCAATCTTTTCCATCTACTTCAATCACTTCAACAATAATTTCTTCCACAGCACTTGTTGGAATATTTTTACCAACATAATCAGCACGAATTGGGAGTTCACGGTGACCACGGTCAACAAGTACAGCAAGACTGACACGCGCTGGACGTCCAAGACTTACCAAGTTATCAATTGCTGCACGGATTGTACGTCCTGTATAAAGAACATCATCAACCAAAATCACATCTTTTCCAGTAATATCAACTGGCATATCAGTTGTATCTTCTTCAACTTTCATATCATCACGGAAAGGTTTGGTATCAAGTTCGCCAATTGGAATATCAATTCCTTCCAATTGTTTCAAGCGATCTTGAATGCGACGAGCGATAAAAACACCACGCGTCTTAATTCCTGCGAGAACAATATTATCAAGATTTTTATTACGCTCGATAATCTCATAAGTGATACGTGTAATCGCACGTTTCATTGTTACGTCGTCAACAATTTCTTTTGTTTTCATAAAACAAACCTCTCTAATATACAAAAAAGCTCCTCGTTACCAAGGAGATTCCACAAAATATAGGTACAACTATGCCAGTTGCACACTTCTTTTACCGTTCTCTCCTTGCCTGCCTCACAGGACAGTATTAAAGGATAATATTTACTCTCTATATGATACCAAAACTATGATTATTTGGCAAGAGATTTACGATTATCTTTTACCAACTCTATGGTAAAAAAGCAAAAATTGGTTGTCCAACCCCTGCTTTATCATTAAGCTTTGCCATTCCTTAGATTTTCCAATGTTTCTTTAAAAATAGCTGGTGCTTCTGCCATGAAAGTCAATGTTTCACCCGTTGTTGGATGAGTAAAACCAAGTGTTTGTGCATGTAAAAACTGACCATTGCCTTTTAATGTCTTACGTGGTCCATAAAGCGGATCACCAGCAACAGGATGACCAATATACGCCATATGCACACGAATTTGGTGCGTACGCCCTGTTTCCAAAGTCAACTCAACCAACGTATAATTTCCAAAACGTTCCAAAACCTTAAAGTGAGTTAAAGCGGGTTTGCCTTTTGCTGTCACAGCTTGTTTTTTACGGTCTTTTTCTGAACGTCCAATTGGTGCTTCAATAACACCACGGTCGTTTGGAATAGTGCCATGGACGATTGCAACGTATTTACGAAGTGATTTTTTATCTTTTAATTCTGCTGCAAGTGCGTTGTGAGCTGTATCATTTTTAGCAATCATCAACAAACCTGAAGTGTCTTTATCAATACGATGCACAATTCCTGGTCGAATCACACCGTTAATCGAAGATAAATCTTTAATGTGGTACATCAAGGCATTCACTAATGTTCCAGACGTATGACCAACTGACGGATGAACCACCATTCCTTGTGGTTTATTGACCACAGCAACGTCATCATCTTCGTAAATAATATCAAGTGGAATATTTTCAGCTGTATATTCTAGCACTTCTTCTTTTGGCACTTCGTAAGTGACAACATCACCAACTTTGACAGCATATTTCGCTTTAACAGCTTTGCCATTGACCAAAACTGTTCCTTTTTTGATTTCATCGTTAGCTTGGCTACGTGACAATTCTGTCAAATCTGCTAGCGCCTTGTCTAAACGAATACCAGCTTCCTTAATGATTAACTCCATTCTCCTCCTCTTTCCAAAGGGCAATGAATAGTATCACAACCCCAACTGTTAAATAAGAATCCGCCATATTAAACACCGCAAAATTCATAAAATCTAAATGAATCATATCAACAACATAACCAAGGCGCACACGGTCAATAAAATTTCCTAAACCGCCTGAGATAATGAGGATTAAACCAAGTAAAAACCAAAACTGACCGTTGATATTTTTAACAAAATAATAGCAAGCAGCCCCAACGACCGCAAACGTAATAACCGCAAATAGCCATTGTTGATTTTGTAAAATCGAAAAAGCAGCGCCATAATTACGCAAGTAAGTTAAGCTAAAAATACCTGGCAAACACTCTTGAATGGTGTCCAAAGTGATGTGATTAACAATCCATAGCTTACTTAACTGGTCTAAAACAATCAAAACCACAGCAGCAAGTGGAAAATAAACTTTTCTTAATGTCTTCATTTAGTCACCTTTGGGCTGAATTTAGCAAAATAATCTTTCATAACAGCGATAAATTTAAGCGCACAAGCTGATAAATTCTTATCACGGCGTTTGATGTAAACCATTTTATTATCCAAATCATCTTCAAGTGGAATGACAGTAATTCCGTTTACGCTACGACTATCTAAGAAACCAGAGCCTGTTGCATAGGCATCTGTTCTTTCCAAAATACCATTCAAAGTAGCACGGTCAGTAACATTGAAGATACGAGAACTATCCGTTGTATCCACAAAATTTTCAGAATAGTAAAGGTACTCATCTTTTTCTTGGGTAAATCGCACAGTCGGAAATCCTAATAAATCAGCCATAACCAAGCTATCTTTTTTCGCTAAAGGATGTTCTTTAGCAAGATAAATATGGGTTTGAAATGGAATTAACTCAACAAATTCCAAGCCAAGCTTTTCCATACGCTGCAAAAGCCCTTTACGATTTTGGTTATTTAAATAGATAATCCCAATCTCACTATCACCTTGAGCAATTTCATCTAAAATTTGAATCGTCGTTGATTCAAAAATACGAAAATCTTTATGTTCTGGATGAGCTTGTGAAAAAGCGGTAATTAACGGTGGCAAAAAATCATAGTGCTGACTGGCAATTGAAAATTCATCTGAATCCGCTGCTGCTTGTGAAAACTGTTTTTCAAAGGAATCAAAACTTTTCACAACCTCAAGAGCTTTCTCATAAAAAGTCATCCCATGACTTGTCAAAACCGCTCCAGTTGTTGTTCGAGTAAAGATTTGAAAGCCAAGTTCGCCTTCCAAATCTCTAATTGCTACTGATAAACTAGGTTGGCTTACAAAAAGTTTAGAAGCCGCCTCACGAAATGTACCACTATTGGCAATCGCCACGACATAACGCAATTGTTGTATGTTCATTTAAATCATTCTTTCTAAAAATCAATCAACTTTATTATAACAAAAAAACTAGACTGTTGCCTGTTTTCCTAATTCTTTTTGCAAAATGGTTAACAAACTTGTAATAGCTTTTAGACTGGTTTCAAAATTTGGCAAGGAAACGCTCTCTTCCAAGGGGGTAAGGTAATCAAAAAAGCCTTGCCATGATTGACAAAGCTTTCAAGTAAGCTATTTACGCTATTATTTTGCGATAGGGTAAACAGAGACTTGTTTTTTATCGCGACCTTTACGTTCGAAACGTACAACACCTTCAACTTTAGCGAAGAGTGTATCGTCTCCACCGCGACCTACGTTTACACCTGGATAAATGTGAGTACCGCGTTGACGGTAAAGGATTGATCCACCTGAAACAGTTTGTCCGTCGGCTGCTTTAGCACCTAGACGTTTAGCTTGTGAATCACGACCATTTGATGTAGAACCTCCACCTTTTTTGTGGGCGAAAAGTTGCAAGTTAGCAAGATTCATTTTTAACATATGTTGTGTCCTCTTTTCAAATTAGTTTGCAATGACTTGAACTGACACAAACTCTTGAGAGTTTTCTGCCAAATTTGTCATTCCTAAAAGAAAGCTTTCAAATAAAAGTTGAACTTTCTCATCTGTCTTTTCAGTTACATGAGAGATATCAATCTTCATATAACCACCATCAATCTCATTGATAGCTAAATCAGCGTTGCAATCTGCCAAAGCTTCTAACGAATTAACCAAGTTAATTGATAAAGTTGAGACAGCTGCACATACGATATCAAAGCCATACTCACCACTACCAGCGTGACCAATCAGTTCAACACTTTCTAAGTTACCCTTGTGGCGAATAAAAGTTGCTTGAATCATAATATTGCCAAATTAAGCGTTGATAGCGTTGATAACAACTTTTGTGTAAGGCTGACGGTGACCTTGTTTACGGTGGCTACCTTTTTTAGGTTTGTATTTGAAAGTAACAACTTTCTTTTGTTTACCTTGTTTTTCAACAGTACCAACAACAGTAGCTCCTTCAACAACTGGTGTACCAACAACAGTTTTGTCACCACCAACAAGAACAACTTCGTTAAATGTTACTTCTGAACCAGCTTCAACATCAAGTTTTTCAACATAGATAGCTTGACCTACTTCAACTTTAACTTGTTTTCCACCAGTTTTGATGATTGCATATGTGCTCATCGTGCACCTCCTATAAATTTTTGTTGCGGATTTTCCGCTTGTGAAGACTCGCCTAAATCGTGAACTTCGAAAGTTACTTATGAACGATTTTCGTGCGGTTGCACAGGATGTGCATTTAGTCAACGTTCATATTTTAACATGATAAAGTGATTAAATCAAGGAATATGCTATGCTTTTTTAGCAATATTACGTTTTCATTCTGATTTTTTCTCAAATGAAATAGCAATTAAGCCTAGCACCGCTTTTTTCGTTAATTTTTCCACTACTTGAATGTTAAGTGAGGCATCTGTTGCCATGACTTGATACACTTCTGTTCCTTCATGATAATAATAATCCGTGATATTAAAGCCATTCTTTTCATAAAAAACAACTCGTTTAACACGTTGATGATAATTTTCAGCAGTTTTATCTAATGGTTCCATGGCAAGAATAATCGGACGTTTTCCTGCTAAATTTCTAATGTCTTGTAAAATGGCAGAGCCATAGCCACGTGAACGAATATTTGGATTAACCGCAAGAAAGAACAGATAGATAACTTCTTCATTCTCCAACAAATACACTAAACCAACAAAGTCATCCTTATCATAGTAGGCATAAAAATTCGCTAAACGCCGATAAGCATTCAAAACTAACGGCAAATAGGGTAACCGTTCTACTGCTGGAAAGGCAGTTAGGTATAATTTTTTAACATCTTCATAACTCTTTGAAAATAGGTTAACTTTTTGACGACTTAATCCCATTGTAAATTCACCAATTCATTCATTTCTTGGTAGGCAGTATCCACTTTTTCTTGCATAGTTGAATCAAGAATATCACGATACTTTCCACCTTCAATAAAATCTTCCAAAACAAGCGTTCGATAATCGGAAAGCACAAAGCCTTCTGAGCCCGTCACACCCTTGCTCCAAACCCAAACCATTGTCGGATGAGCGGCAACGGTCTTGATTGTTGTTTTATTATTTTTCTTTTCAAAAGTGACGTCCATTAAGAGACCACGTTCTGTCCAGATATTATCAACCGTTTCTAAACGCTGGTTAGAGATAAAATTCCCCATTGAATAGATGATAAATTTTTTATCGCCGTCTTTTTCAAGCGTTTCAGACGGCTCAGCAACGTGAGGATGTCCACCAAACACAACATCTGCTCCCCAGTCAATCATTTTATGATAAAGCGTTACTTGTTCGTCTGTTGGTTCAAGAGCGTATTCTGTTCCCATTTGTGGCATGACAATTGTGACATCAGCTTTCTTTTCAGCTTCTTGAATTTCTGATTTCATTTTATCTTCATCTAAATCTGACATATGTTTTTCGTAATCTTCATCTGCCACATTCGCTTCCATGCCATTATAGCCATAAGAATAACCCAAAATCGCAATTTTGATGCCGTTGATATTTTTAATGAGAATGTCTTCCGTATCACGATTTTCTTTGTAAACACCGATAGTTGACAAGCCAAAATTTTCAAAGGTTTCAACCGTATTGATAGCACCTGAAAGCCCAGAATCCAAAATGTGATTATGCGCTAAATCAACAACATCATACCCCGTGTCTTTCATAGCGTCAGCGATTTCACTTGGTGCATTAAAAAGCGGATAACCACCCAAAGGGTAATCAGGGCTAATCGTTCCTTCGTAATCACCGATAGCCAAGTCAGCACTTGAAATCCAGTCCTTGACGTACTCAAAAAACGGCGTGAAATCATAGCTTCCGTCAGCTTGTTCAGCACTTCCATAAAGCCCATTGTGGATGAGAATATCACCATTTGCCATGACACGCGCTGTTTTCGTCGTATTGCTTTTGTTTTGTGCTTGTTTTTCTGTCGTTTGTGTCGTATTAGCGCTCGATTTTTCAAAAGCTAGACTATACACACCCGAACCAAGCAAGGAAATCACCAAAAAACTCAAACAAGCAAGCGTTGTTTTTTTATAAATAATCCTATCAAACATCACTTAATCTTACCTCCAAACACTATTATAGCATTTTCTAGCAAAGGAGTCAGAATTTACCTAAAAAGCCACCAACGGTAGCTTTTTGTCTCCTATAATAAATCATCAATCAAGTCATCAACCTCATCGTGGTCTGATTGTGGAGTGATTGTTGTTACTTTAATGCCTGCAACCGCACGCTCAACAAGTCCTTCAACGTCCATACGTTTTTCGTATTGTTCAACATTTTTGATTTTTGGATTTGTTTTTGGGCGGTCAGGTGCAAAAATAGTACAGCAGTCCTCAAATGGTTGAATTGAAATGTCGAAAGTATCGATTTTTTGAGCAATATCAATGATTTCTAATTTATCCATTGTGACAACTGGACGAATAATTGGGGTTGCGGTTACCGCATTAATGGCACGCATGCTTTCAAGTGTTTGACTGGCAACTTGTCCAAGACTTTCACCATTAATAATCACCAAACCATTACGTTCTTCACGGATAAGGTCAGTAATACGCATCATGAAACGACGTGTCAAAGTCATCAAGTAAGCTTCAGGTGCTTTTTCTTTAATTTCTTCTTGAATTTCTGTAAATGGCACTTCGATGAAATCAATATTACCACCAAATTTAGTCAACTTACGTGTCAAATCTTGGGCTTTTTTAAGAGCACCTGGGCTTGTATAAGGTGGGCTAGCAAAGTGAACTGCCTCAATATCAACCCCACGTTTAAGAGCAAGGTAACCTGCCACTGGTGAATCAATTCCGCCAGAAAGCATCAACATTCCTCGTCCTGCTGTTCCGACAGGGAGACCACCAGCACCTTTGATATTTTCATAGGAAAGGTAAGCTGCTTCTTCACGAATTTCCACTTTCAAGTTGACATCTGGACCTTTCATTTGAGCTTGGATATCTGGTAAAACCTCAAATACAGCAGAACCAAGGTATTGGTTCAAATCGCGACTATCCATTTCAAAGTTATGGTCGCTACGTTTACTTGTAATTTTAAAAGTTAGTCCTTCGTGATAAACATCTTTCATCACATCTTGAACTGCTTTTTTAATGGTTTCAAGATTTTTCTCAACTTTGTATGATGGCGAGAAGCCTTGAATCCCAAAAATTTGTTTCAATGATTCGGCAACGGGTACGTAATCTGTGCCATTTAAATAAATGTGAGCACGGTCACGGTCAGCAACAACACGCACATCTGGATAAATTGAAAGAACGTGTTTCATGTTATGTTTCAATTTATTGATGAAACGCATACGGTTCTTTCCTTTGGTTGATAGTTCGCCGTAACGAACCATAATTTCTGAATACTGCATAGTTTATTAAAGAGAAAACTCTCTTTATCCTTTCTTATTATCTTACTTTTTTGGTTTTTTCGTAAACTTGTTTGAAAATCGTTAGAAATTGCTCAACTTGTCCCATGTCATTATCGTCATCAAGACTGATTCGGACAGCTGATTGTGCTAATTTCGTTGGAACGCCCATAGCAATCAATGTTCCAGCAGGTTTTCCAGCTTTTGATGAACAAGCTGATGTGGTTGAAATGTAAATTTCGTGTTCTTCGAAAGCATGAACCACAACTTCACCACGAACCCCTTTAATTCCAAAGGTTAAAATATTTGGAGCAAATGTATCATCTTTACCTGAGAAAATAACAATATCTTTATGCTTAGCTAGCTCGTCATAGATAACTTCTTTCATCTTGGCAATTTTCGGAAGAGCATAAGCTTCTTTATCAGTCACCAAGCGAAGTGCTTTAGCCGTAGCCGCAATTCCTGCTACATTTTCAGTTGTAGAACGAAGGTCACCTTCCTGACCACCACCAGCTAATAATGGGGTTAATTTTTTTCCTTCTTTTTTATAAATGAAACCAACCCCACGAACGCTGTGGAATTTATGCCCTGAAAAGCTTGCAAAATCAACACGGTCAGTTAAATAATCCGCCGATGGAATTTTTCCAATAGCTTGAACAGCATCCACATGGAATGAAATGCCTTGCTTATCAGCTAATAATTCAGAAATTTCTTTAATCGGTTGGATAGAGCCAATCTCATTATTCACTGCCATGATTGATACCAAAGTTGTATCTGGTCGCAAAAGCGCAGCTAATGCTTTGACATCAACAAAACCTTGGTCATTAACAGGTGCATATGAAACGTCAAAACCGTGTTCGCTTAGCCATTTTGCCGACTCTTTGACCGCTGGGTGTTCAATATCTGAAACGATGATGTGTTTGCCATAACGTTCTTTTTCAAAGGCAGCACCTTTAAGTACCCAGTTATCACTTTCTGTACCACCAGACGTAAAAATAATTTCAGTGCTCTTAACCCCTAATAAATCCGCAATTTGCTTGCGACTAGCTTCTAAAATACGACTAGCCTTTGTTCCTAAATTATGCAAACTTGAGGGATTTCCAAATATCTTGCTAGCAACTTCCTGATAAGTGCGTAACACTTCAGGATAGGGAATTGTTGTAGCTGAATTATCAAAATATATCATTTTTTCTTCCTTCACAAAAATCAATACTATCATTATAGCACAGACTTTTATGAGTGTGAAAGTTTTAATTTTAAGTTTTTTTAAGGTTAACTTTAAGAATTTGACGTACAATAATTTTTGAAACAAAAAAATTCTAACGCTGGACATTTAAAAAGAATATTTTATAATAGAGTCATATGCGAAAAAGGAGTTAATCATGTCTCAAAAATACTCAAGACGTCAAAAATCATCATCAAAAAACGATAAGTCAGCTGCCCCAACAAAACACATTAAGACAGGTTTTTCTGCCCTTCAAAAAACAGTTGCTCTTATTGGTTCTATTCTTAGTATCATTGTGGCAAGTATTACCATTAGCAATGCCTTAAAGGGGTCAAACTCAAAGACAACAGATAAATCAACAACGACAACAACTGTTATCATCAAAGAAAGTGACAGCGATAGTAAAACAGATACTTCCGCTTCGACAACTTATTCAAGTTCTGCTTCTGCTAATAATAACTATAATAGTGGTTCTAACAACAGTAACAACAATACTTACAGTTCAAGTTCAGATACCACTTATAGTTCAAGCTCTGCTACAAGCCAAAGTTCAACAACACCATCAAGTTCAGATACAACTTCTGACGATACCACTACAGGTAGCAACACCGAAACAACTGAGTAATCGTTACTAGTGCTAATATCGTTTTCAGCGATTATTTGCTCCTTCTATTGATTTTCAACCGTCTCAATCACACTCAAAAGAGGTAAGTACACTAAGTTCTCACCTCTTTTTTACGAATTTAATCAAAAAGTTATGAATTATATTGAAACATTAAACTGGATTCATTCTCATAAAGCCAACGGACGTCGTCCGAGCCTTGAGCGTATGCAGTATTTACTAGCATTGCTCGACAATCCGCAAGATAAATTTCCTGCGATTCACGTCGTCGGAACTAATGGCAAAGGTTCAACAACAAGCTTTTTACAACATATTTTAACTGCTTCTGGTTACAAGACTGGTACTTTCACATCGCCATTTATCACTCGTTTTAATGAGCGCATTGCTATTGATAGCATTGAAATCCCTGACCAGGATTTGGTAAAAACAGTTCAAGCTATTAAACCACTTGTTGATAGCGCAAAATTTCAAGACAAGTCGGGCAAAGTGACCGAATTTGAATTAGTCACTGCTCTCATGTTTTATTATTTTGCAGTCATTAATCCTATCGATATTGCGGTCATCGAAGCTGGTATTGGTGGCACTTACGATTCAACCAATGTTTTCACAGCCAAAGCTGTCATTTGCCCCTCAATCAGCATCGACCACCAAGAAACACTCGGCAATTCCCTAGCTGAGATTGCCCAGCACAAAGCAGGTGTCTTAAAAACAAACGTTCCCTTTATTTTTGGAAAAATGGCAGAGCCCGTTCGCCGCGTTTTTTATCAGAAAGCCGAAGAGACAATGTCCAGCATTTATGAGTTAGGAAAAGATTTTTCGTTTATGGAAAATGGCAGAGCTTTTGATATGATTTATCATCAGACTATTATTCCAGATATTCAGCTTAAAATGCTTGGTAAACACCAAAAAGCTAACGCTTCTTTGGCAGCTATGACTGCATTGATTCTTCAAAAACAATTGCCAGCTATTACACCAATTACAATCAAAACTGGTCTGGAAGAGACTGTTTGGGCAGGACGTTGTGAACTCATCAAGCCAAATCTAATGCTAGATGGTGCTCATAACGAAGATTCTATCGCCAAATTAGTTGACTTACTAAAGAATGACTTTGCTCAACAAAACAGTCACATTTTATTTGCAGGGCTAAATCGCAAGCCTTTAACACAAATGCTGGAAGAATTGTCCACCTATGACTTAACCGTCACAACATTTGATTTCTATCAGGCGCAGGCATTGTCAGACTACCCAGAACAATACCCAAAAGTTGCTGATTACAAAGACTGGCTTTCAAGAGTAGATGACAATCCAGAAGACTTATTTGTTGTGACAGGGTCACTTTATTTCATTTCTGAAGTTCGGAATCACTTGTTAAATCATTAATCCCACCTGATTTTCCAGATGGGATTTCTTTTTCTTTAATTTAGACTTTCTGAAAATTTACGTTTAATAAAGTTGGCAGACTTTTCAAGTTTTGCTTCTTCTTCTGCTGGTAATGTCAATTTTATTTGCTCGATAATTCCTTCACGTCCAACAATGGCAGGATAGCTAAGATAAGTATCAAGCGGTTCATAATAATTTGACACTGGTAATTCTTCGTGGCTATCTGACACAATAGCCAAAGCTAAACGGATTGCCGCACTTGCAATGCCATAGCTAGTGTATTTTTTACCGTAGAAAACAGTATGCCCACCAATCATCGCTTCATGAGCAATTTCGTCCAAAGTCTTAGCATCTGTAAATGTTGAAATAGGTTGCCCCTTCACACGCACTTGGCTCCATGCTGTAAATTGAGAATTCCCATGCTCACCTAAATTATAGCCATAAACACTACGAGCATCTACACCGAAACGTTCTGAAACTGCACGTTTCATACGTGCTGTATCAAGCAACGTTCCCGTACCAATGACGCGTTCTTTAGGAAGCCCTGAATAATGTTGATAAAGGCTAGTCACAACATCAACAGGATTAGAAATCGCGATAATAATACCTTTAAAACCAACTTCTTTTAATTTTTTAGCAACAAGTGGTACTTGCTTTGCTGTAAAAGGCAATTCTGCAAAACGGTCCGCATCTGGATTGTCCTGCAAAGCAATATTCCCCAAAGCTGAAATCACAACATCTGCATCTGCCAACGCTTGATAATCATTAACAACGATATTAGCATGCTGATTGAGATTAGCTGCCGCATCTGTAAAATCAACAGCATCCGCCGTAACTTTCTTTTCGTTAATATCTATCAAAACATAATCATCAAATGCACCTTGAGCAATCAAACCATGAGCAACTGTTGACCCAACATGCCCCATTCCAATAATTCCGACCTTACGTGACATACAACATTCCCCCTTATAAAGTTATCACTCATTATAGACCTTTGATTCAGAAAATACGAAAACAACCTAACAAAGAATGTCAGGTTGTAAAATATCATTATTTCAAAAGGTCTTGCAAAGGTCCAAAGACAATTTTTTCAATGTCAGATACATAAACTGACAAAGCTTGTTGCGCATCGAGGTAAGCTTTCAGAACTGGATTAGTTTCAATTTTAGCTCCTAATTCTTGCATTTTAGCCTGTTCATCACCAGTAGGCATTTGTCCAGATTGCAATTTAGCATAAAGCCCTTGTTGGAAATCTGTAAATTCTTTGAAAAGTTCTTTAGCTGCCGTATCTGCTTCAATCGCTGCACGACTTTCTTCAGCTTTTTTATACTCTGGAAGGGCACGGATGCCACGTTCTAATTCATTTGCTAAATCATAAATATTTGCCATAGTAATTCTCCTTAATTAACATAAACTTTATAATCAGTATTTTCACTGATAACTTTCTTAGCGTGTTCAAAATCTTTGATATTCTTAAGAGAAATTTGCAAAATGCCGTTAATATCCTCACGGTTTTCTTCGTTAATGTGGATGTTAACCAAAGATGTTCCACGAAGTAGTTCCAAGATTTCCAAGATAACATCTTCTTCATCAGGAACATCAACAAAAATATCAAAACCGCTTTCGACACCACCACGTTTGTGAATGTTCATTTCCTTGCGGGTTTCTTTGGCATGGTTAAAATAATTCCAAATAGCATCGGCGTCATTTTGCGAAATAAGCTCCGCAACGCCATCAAGTCTGTTTTTAAAATCATCAATACGTTCTAAAACCGCAGCCTTATTGGTTAGTAAAATACTAGTCCACATACCTGGTTCGCTCTCCGCAATACGTGTCATATCACGAAAACCTCCAGCCGCAAAGTGGTTAGTCATCTCATGTTCCGAAGCATAATCCCCAGCTTGTTCCATTAAACTAGCTGCCAAAATATGTGGAAAATGCGAAATTTGACTTGTAACACGGTCGTGCTCAGCAGCATCAATTTCAATGTAGCGCGCATGAAGCCCTGACAAAATAACTTTCATGTCAGCAATTGTGCTGGCATCTGTCAGCCTTGACGGCGTGAAAATATAATAAGCATTTTCAAATAAATTGACTTCAGCAGCAATGGCACCAGATTTATGAGAACCTGCCATAGGATGAGAGCCAACAAAACGAACGCTTTGTCCAGCAAGGTATTTTTCACCAGCTTCGACAATTTCACGTTTTGTAGAACCTGCATCTGTAATAATGACATTGTCTTTCAAATCCATATCAGCTAAAACCTTAATAAATTCAATAGTTTGCTTAATCGGCACAGCTAATACAATGACATCGGCTAAGGGCGCAAATTCTTTAAAATCAGCAGTCGCTTCATCCACAATTCCACGTTCAAGGGCAACGTTGCGTGATTTATCAGAGCGATTATAACCAAGAATTTTATAATCAGGGTGGTCACGTCTGATTCCCAAGGCAAGGGAACCGCCAATTAAACCTAAACCTGCAATATAAATCACTTTATTTTCCATAGTTACTCCATTTCTGATTTGCTAATCTTTATAGCAATATTGGAGAGCCAATGCCCTCCTATTGTCAAAATGTTATATTTTTAAAAATGTTTGACATAATCACGATGACGAGCAACAGCTTCTTTTAATTCTTCAAGATTATCAGAAGAGAATTTTTCAAGAATTTCATCTGTCACAACAGTTGCAACAACTGCTTCCATAACGACACCTGCTGCTGGAAGAGCTGTTGGGTCTGAACGTTCAACCGTTGCTTTATATGGCTCATGTGTTTTAATATCAACTGACATCAAAGGTTTATAAAGTGTTGGAATAGGTTTCATGACTCCTCGAACAACAATTGGTTGTCCATTAGTCATACCACCTTCAAAACCACCAAGATTATTGGTACGACGAGTGTAGCCATCTTCTTCGGTCCAAAGAATTTCATCCATGACTTGGCTTCCTTTGAGGTAACCATCTTTAAATCCTAAACCAAATTCAACTCCCTTGAAAGCATTGATTGAAACGACCGCACCTGCAATTTTTGCATCAAGTTTCTTGTCCCATTGAACATAAGAACCAAGACCAACTGGAACGCCACCAACAACAGTTTCAACAACACCGCCAATAGTATCACCATCTTTTTTGATTTGGTCAATATAATCTTTGATTTCTTGTTCACGCTCTTGATTGACAATTGAAACTTCTGATTGACTAGCCAATTCTTTAATTTGTGAAACAGTCAGTCCCTCTGGAACATCAATCTCTTTGCCACCAAAAACAACAACGTGATTAGCAATTTCGATATCAAGCTCTGCTAAAATACGTTTTGCCACCGCTCCAACGGCTACACGCATTGTTGTTTCACGTGCAGATGAGCGTTCAAGAGAATTACGCAAATCTTCAAAACGGTATTTCATCCCACCAACAAGGTCAGCATGCCCTGGACGCGGATGCGTAATTTTACGTTTTGTTTTTAAGCTATCATCAATATCCTCAACCGCCATAATATCAAGCCATTTTTCATGGTCTTTATTGATGACATGAAGGGTAATTGGAGCACCAGTTGTTTTTCCATGACGTACACCAGATGTGATTTCAACCTTATCTGATTCGATTTTCATACGTCCACCACGCCCATAACCACCTTGACGTCGCTTTAAGTCAACATTAATATCCTCAGCAGTCAAAGGAAGCCCGGCAGGAATTCCTTCAATAATTGCTGTCAAACGTGGTCCATGGGATTCACCAGCTGTCAAATATCTCATCTTACTTCTCCAAATACTCTTTCATCTCTTCAAGTGGAATCTGATTGATTGCTGCGCCACCAAGCTCTGGTACAATAACTGTCTTAATCATTTTACCGCGAGCTTTCTTATCATGTACTAAAGCACTATAAAGTTCGTCAACATGCCATGGTTCGTAATCTGTAGGTAAACCAAATTTTTGGCACATGTCAAAAATTTCTTCCGTAATACCTTGAGGCATCAAGCCTTTTTTCTCAGCAACACGAGAAATTTGTACCATTCCAATGGCAACAGCTTCACCGTGCATGACTTTTCCATAGCCCGCAGTCGCTTCAACCGCATGACCAATGGTATGGCCAAAGTTAAGATAAAGGCGAACACCATTATCAAGTTCATCTTCAACAACAACCTTACGTTTAACATTGCACGAACGGTAAATAATACTCTCAGCATGCTCTAAAATGCTTTCAGGGGAGCCATCCATAGCAGATAATTCTTTCCAAAGTTCAACATCATCAATCAAACCATATTTGATAACTTCCCCCATACCTTCAATGAGTTCACGTTTGCCAAGACTTTGTAAAGTTTCAGGATCGATTAAAACACCATCTGGTTGGGTAAATGTCCCCACCATATTTTTGGCAAATGGCGTATTAACCCCTGTTTTACCACCAATAGATGAATCAACTTGAGCTGTTAAACTCGTCGGAATTTGTAAGAAATGAATGCCACGCATATAAGTAGAGGCTACAAAACCTGCTAAATCTCCTACGACACCACCACCAAGCGCAACAATACCGTCACTGCGTGTCATACCATTTTTAACAAGAAATTCATAAACTTTGTTAACTGTTTTTAAATTTTTAGAAGCTTCACCTTCCAAAAAGCCAAAGACAATCACTTCAAAACCAGCATTTTCAATGCTTCGCTTAATCTTTTCAGCATATAAACTGCCAACATGATTATCAGTAATAATAGCGATTTTTTGTGGTTTCCAAAGTTTTTTGACCCAATCACCAGCTTTTGATAAGATACCTTTTTCAATCACAATATCATAAGGTGTCTGTGGGAGATTAACATTCAATTTCATTCGCATCACCTATCAGTTGTTCTTATTTCGTGTTATATTTTTCTTCAAGCGCTGACCAGATTTCAGCTGTAGGCATTGTTTCACCAGTCCAGGTTTCGAAAGCTTCAGCAGCTTGGAATAAAAGCATTCCTAAACCATTAAAAGCTGTTAAGCCTTTGCTACGAACTAATTTCAAAAATGGTGTTTCAAATGGTTGATAAATCGTATCAGCAACCAACAAACCTGCTGGAAATTCAAAATTTTCTGTAATAATCATTGATTTTCCGTCCATACCTACGCTTGTAGCATTGACGAAAAGTTGTGAATCTAAGACTTTTTCTTGAATTGTTTTTAAATCTTCAACTGGATAAACAGCGATAGATACACCCGTTTTATCGGAAAATTCTTGCGCTTTCTCACGTGTCGCCTCTAAAAACTGAGTTTGGTTAAAAATGTTAATATGACTAGCACCATTAAGACTAGCTTGCGCAATGAGTGCTGTGGCAGCTCCTCCGCCACCAAGAATCGTCATCGTTTTATCTTTAACATCAAAATCAGCAAATGTCGCTAGACTTCTGAAGAAACCAATACCATCTGTATTGTGACCAATTAATTTGCCATCACGATTGATAACCGTATTAACAGCCCCAATCAATTGGGCAGAATCAGTCAATTCATCCATGTAAGGAATCACTTTTTGTTTGTAAGGCATTGAAATGTTCACGCCAAACATATCATAGCGTTTTACATTTTCTAACGTAATTGCCAAATCTTCTTCAGGAATATCCCAAGCGACATAAACACCATTAACACCGGTTTTATCAAAAGCATAGTTATGAATAAATGGTGAAATAGAATGTTTAATCGGTGTTGCAACAACCGCAGCTAAGCGCGTGTATCCATTAATCTGCATCAAGTACCTCCCTAATATGTTTCATATCTGCAAGAGCAACCTGTCCAGGCGCACTTGCTTGATCCAAACTAGCGAATGACCACGAAGCGCCAAAAACATCAACAGCAAAACGTGAAACGCGTCCAAGTTTTCCCATAGACATCGTTGCGTATTCTTGTTCTGGATTTAATGTTTTGAAACCACGTGTGTAATTCATCAAATCCAACACATCTTGTTTACTCTGTGGCATAACAGCAACTTTAACCACACGTGGAGCAAGGGCCGTTAGTTCAGAAAATGACTCCATCAAATTCTCAGGGGTTTCATCAAAATTATGATATGACAAAACAAGATTTGGGAAGTCTAACATTTGTTGAAAAGCTTCTTTATGAGAAAAATATTCAAAATCAACGTAATCTGGGTGGTAAATAGCATTAATATTTTTCAAAAGCTCAACATAGTCATCGTCAGATAAGTTAATGTTGCCACCTTCCTTATCCGTACGAATGGTAAAAATAATTTCTCGACCTGAAAATTTTTCAAAAATAGCTGGCGCAACAGTCATAATGTCATCCTTATCTAAGAAATCTGCTCGCCACTCAATAATATCGACTTCGTCGAATTTCGAAATATCAATCGACTGTGCCTCTTCTAAATTTTTAGGCATTATAGGTACTACTATTTTCATTTTTTAACCTTTATTGTAAATACTTTCAAATAATTACTGTTGACATCTGCTTTGTTAACCGTGAAATCACTTGGCAATTGTTGCAAACGGACATAGTCATGTTTAACAGAAGCAAAGCCTTTTTCTAACTGCTTTTTAAATTGTGCGACCGTCAAGTTAGCTGCATTAGTTGAAGCAATAATAGTGCCATTTTCTGACATAACTTCCAAAGCTTGACTAATCAAACGGTGGTAGTCTTTAGCGACAGAAAATGTTTGCTTTTTATTCCGTGCAAAACTTGGTGGGTCAATAACAATCAAATCAAAAGTCAATTGTTTACGTTTTGCGTATTTGAAATACTCAAAAACATCCATTACCACAAAATGGTGATTACTCAAATCAAGACCATTCGCTTCAAAATGCGCTTGTGACAATTCACGTGAGCGTTTTGCAAGGTCAACAGATGTTGTTTCAGTAGCGCCACCCATTGCTGCTGCTACTGAAAATGCCGCGGTATATGAAAACATATTAAGGACACGTTTTCCAAGTCCAAGTTCATTAATCAAAGCATCACGAACGTCATGTTGGTCTAGAAAAATTCCTGTCATCAACCCGTCATTCATAAAAACACTGTATTTGACACCATTTTCTAAAATGGTAAATGACGCTGGTGCCTCTTGACCATAAATATGAGCTGATTCGTAATCAAGTCCTTTAAAACGAATTTTCTCATAACCGCCTTTGATAGCTGGATAAACTTTTTGGAAGGCATTTATAATAACATCGCGATGCTGATAAATAAACATATTATACCAAGAAAATACGACAAAATCAGCATAACGATCTATCGTCACACCACCAAAATTATCTCCATCTTGATTAAATAATCGATAAGCTGTTGTCAAATCTGAATTTTCAAAGTTTTGGCGTTGTTTTTTAGCTTTTGTAAACAAGTCCACAAAATAAGATTCTGTCAATTCAATTTTTCTTGGACCTAAAAACCAACCGATTCCCTTATTTTGTCGAGACAAGTAAGCCGTTCCTAGAAATTGATGAGAATGATTGTAAACAGCAACCGACTGATTATCAAAATCAAGTTGATGAAAATCTCTTCCATCCAAAAGTTGAATGCCACGCTTAATTTTCTTTTCAACGAAAGAATCCACGTATAGTTTGTTCATGAAGCCTATTATATCAAAAATTCAGAATTTTTCCTACTAAATTTTATATTTCTCACACATAACAAAAAAGTTTTTATGATATAATTGAAACAACTATATACTCATGCCTTTTCTAGCACTCGTCCCC
>OBVF01000073.1_pt1 | contig 53250 bp, 57 predicted proteins | sample 1476041 | NCBI WGS metagenome assembly OBVF01 (sample SAMEA2579983, study PRJEB22360) | human gut metagenome
TAGAGCGCACGCCTGATAAGCGTGAGGTCGGTGGTTCGAGTCCACTTGTGCCCATACATGGAATGGAGAATTACTCAAGAGGCTGAAGAGGACGGTTTGCTAAATCGTTAGGTCGGGTAACTGGCGCAAGGGTTCGAATCCCTTATTCTCCGTGCTATTTTAAAGCGAGATTATCTTTGGATATCTCGTTTTATTTTTTATATTTTAGGATAGTTGGTGCAAAATCTTGAAAAAATTAAGAATTTCTCGTTTTGTTTTTTTCGCGGTATTGATTTTATTGCTTCTAGGCATGTCTTTAGCTTTTTTATTTAGAAATTTTGGGATAGTTTCTGCAATTTTCTCTCCTATAAGGAGTGTTATTGCTCGTGTGGATTCCGTAGTTTCAACTCCTTTTCGCTTCTTAGATTCTGCTAATGAGGAAATTAGAGATCTTTTTAATACGTATTCTGAGAACAAGGAATTAAAGCAAAAAGTTGCAGAGTTAGAGGATCAAAGTGAATTAATTGATTCTTTAAAAGAAGAAAATGAGGAGCTTAATAGTGAGATTGGAGCTTTATCATCAATTACTTCTCAATTTTCAGCTACTGGAAAGGTTATTGTCCGAAGCCCTGTTTCTTGGTATAATTCGTTAACTGTTAAGCTAGGAAAGAAGAATAATATAACGAAAAAAATGTTAGCCTTGTCAGGTGGTGGTCTAATTGGTACAGTGTCTGATGTAGATTCTACGACTTCGAGTATAACACTTTTATCAAATGGTTCAGATTTTAATATTCCAATTAAGATTACGACCTCTTCAGCAGAAGTTTATGGTTTATTGGAATCTTATGATTCGGATAAAAAATGTTTTGTAATTACAAATTTGAATTCTTCTGTGGATATTGAAGAAGGAGATAGTGTGGTAACGAGTGGTCTAGATGGTGATACTGTTGCCAATATTGCTGTCGGTACGGTTTCTAGTGTAAAAAATAGTTCAGAAAGTTTGGAGCGTATTGTCTATGTGACTCCGACAGCAGACTTCTCTGATATTTCTTATGTAACAATTGTTGGTGATTAAAGTGAAATTTTATAAAAATAAGTATTTTTTACTATTGTTACTTTTGCTATTAATGTTAATTGATGGACAACTATCTTTTTTAGCGAGTTCAATATTTTCTTATCATTTGATGATTTCTAGTCATTTATTACTATTAGCTGTTTTGTACTTTTATCACGATAAGCATAAGTATTTTATGTTTATCAGTTCGCTTGTTTTGGGTGGGATATTTGATATTTACTATTTAAACCGAATTGGTTTAGTTATCTTTTTACTACCAATTCTAGTCATTTTTACTAGTAAAATTAGTAAAAGTTTCTTTATGCGCAATTTTCAAACATTAATTTTTTATATTATTATTTTGTTTTTGTTTGAAATTGTTGGGGAATTAGGAGCAATTCTGCTTGGAATGACAACGATGTCAATGACCTATTTTATAGCTTATTGCTTTGCACCAACTCTTATTTACAATATTCTTATGTACTTAATCTTCCAAAAAGTGTTTAAAAAAGTATTTTTGGAGAGATAAATTACCTGAACAAAATACAAATGTAACAATCACGTAATATTAATTGCGTGATTTTTTGGTAAAATAATAATGTCTTATCAAAAAGGAGTAGTTTAATTTATATGAAAAAAAGAATTTTATCAGCTGTTCTTGTTAGTGGTGTAACACTTGGAACCGCAGCTGCCACAGTAAATGCGGATGATTATGATACACAAATCGCTGCACAGGATGCAGTCATCAGTAATCTTACATCTGAGCAAGCAGCTGCTCAAAGTCAAGTTGCTGTTCTTCAAGAACAAGTGACTTCACTTCAATCACAACAAGCTGACTTGGAAGCGCAAAATGCTCAACTCGAAGCAGAATCTCAAAAATTGAGTGAAGAGATTCAAGCTCTTTCAAGCAAGATTGTTGCTCGTAATGAATCTTTGAAAAAACAAGCCCGTAGCGCTCAAAAAACTAACACAGCTACAAGCTACATTAATACTATCTTGAATTCTAAATCAATTTCAGATGCTATTAATCGTGTAGCTGCTGTTCGTGAAGTTGTTTCTGCAAACGAAAAAATGTTGGAACAACAAGAAGCAGATAAAGCTGTTATCGAACAAAAACAAGCTGAAAACCAAGCAGCTATCAATACAGTAGCTGCTAATAAAGCAACTATTGAACAAAACCAAGCAGCTTTGGCAACTCAACAAGCTGAATTGGAAGCAGCTCAATTGAATTTGTCAGCTCAATTGGCAACTGCAGAAGATGTAAAAGCAAGCTTAGTGGCTCAAAAAGAAGCAGCTGAACAAGCAGCAGAAGAAGCAGCTGCAGCACAGGCAGCAGCAGAAGCACAGGCAGCAGCAGAAGCACAGGCACAAGCTGCATCTGTAACACAAGCACAACAATCAGTTGAAAATGGTACAGCTACCGTTGATACTACAACGGATACTTCATCACAAGATTCGACTGCTGCATCTACAACAACTGAAGATACCTCTTCAACTCAACAAGCTGCTACAGTTACTCCAACTACTACAACAAATACATCAAGTAGCTCATCATCTTCAGGTTCTTCATCATCAAGCAGTTCAAGTAACTCATCTTCAAGTTCTTCGTCATCAAGCAGTTCAAGTAACTCATCTTCAAGTTCTTCATCATCAAGCTCAGTGAACACTTATCCTGTTGGTCAATGTACTTGGGGTGTTAAATCACTTGCTTCATGGGTTGGAAACAACTGGGGTAATGCAAATCAATGGATTGCTAGTGCACAGGCTGCAGGTCATTCTGTAGGTACTACACCACAAGTTGGTGCGGTTGCTGTATGGCCTTATGATGGTGGTGGATATGGACACGTTGCATATGTAACTGCAGTTCAAAGTTCTACGAATATCCAAGTTATGGAAGCTAACTATGCTGGTAACTCATCTATTGGTAACTACCGTGGATGGTTTAACCCAGCTTCATCAACTTGGGGTGGCGGTACTGTTTACTACATCTATCAATAATAACTAATTGAGAAGGAATTCCCTTCTCTTTTTGTTTTTATTCGGATTTCCTTGTATTTATAGGGATTTAACGGATTTGTCATTGAATAATACTGGAAAAAACGATAAAATGGTATAGGATAAAAACTTTGGAGGAAATCATGTCTTATTCTGATTTAAAATTGTTTGCCTTGTCGTCAAACAAAGAATTAGCAGAAAAAGTTGCTTCGGCTATGGGTATTGAACTTGGAAAATCGACTGTTCGTCAATTTTCTGATGGTGAAATCCAAGTCAACATTGAAGAATCAATTCGTGGACACCATGTCTTTATTTTGCAGTCAACTAGCTCACCAGTTAATGATAATTTGATGGAAATCTTGATTATGGTTGATGCGCTTAAACGTGCTAGTGCTGAAAAAATTAGTGTGGTTATCCCTTACTATGGTTACGCTCGTCAGGACCGTAAAGCTCGTTCGCGTGAACCGATTACTTCTAAATTAGTAGCTAATATGCTTGAAGTTGCAGGAGTTGATCGTCTTTTGACTGTTGATTTGCATGCCGCTCAAATTCAAGGGTTCTTTGATATTCCAGTCGATCATTTGATGGGTGCTCCATTGATCGCTGATTACTTTGATCGTCATGGATTGGTTGGAGACGATGTTGTTGTCGTTAGTCCTGACCATGGTGGTGTGACACGTGCTCGTAAATTGGCACAATTCCTCCAAACACCGATTGCTATCATTGATAAACGTCGTAGTGTTACTAAAATGAATACCAGTGAAGTTATGAACATCATTGGTAATGTTAAAGGTAAAAAATGTATCTTGATTGATGATATGATTGATACAGCAGGTACTATTTGTCATGCAGCGGATGCTCTTGCTGAAGCTGGTGCAACAGCAGTATATGCATCATGTACTCACCCTGTTCTTTCTGGTCCTGCACTTGAAAATATTGAAAAATCAGCTATTCAAAAGTTGGTTGTTTTGGATACTATCTATCTTTCAGAAGAACGTTTGATTGATAAAATTGAACAAATCTCAATTGCTGAATTAATCGCTGAAGCAATTACTCGTATTCACGAAAAACGTCCTTTGTCACCATTATTTGAAATGGGGACTGCTAAATAAGACGACTTTTATTAGCTTTCATGTTAAAAACCGTTGGATTTTTGTCTGACGGTTTTTCTGTTTAAATTATTTTGGAAAATATTAACATGTGGATAATTTAATAAAATCTTTTTAAAGATAGAGCTGTGGATAAGTCTAAAAAAGCTATTTAATTATCTGAATTTTATGTATAATAGATGTAATTAGATTTTGAGGTGAGACTATGAGTTTAACAAACCGTTTTAATAAAAACTTAGATAAAATCGAAGTATCATTGATTCGTCAATTTGACCAATCAATTTCAGATGTGCCAGGGATTATGAAGTTAACTTTGGGTGAGCCTGATTTTACAACTCCTAATCATGTAAAAGAAGCTGCCAAAGCGGCTATTGATGCGAATCAATCACATTATACTGGTATGGCAGGGTTGTCAACGCTTCGCCAAGCTGCTGCAGATTTTGTGAAGTCAAAATATAATTTGTCTTACAATCCTGACAATGAAATTTTGGTTACGATTGGTGCAACGGAAGCTTTGTCAGCAACTTTAACAGCGATTTTGGAACCAGGAGATACGGTTCTTTTGCCAGCACCAGCTTACCCTGGGTATGAGCCAATTGCAAATCTTGTTGGTGCTGAAATTGTTGAAATTGATACAACGGCAAATGATTTTGTATTGACACCAGAAATGCTTGAAAAAGCGATTTTGGAACAAGGTGATAACTTAAAAGCAGTTTTGCTTAATTATCCAACTAATCCAACTGGTGTGACTTATTCACGTGAGCAAATTAAGGATTTGGCCGATGTTCTTAAAAAATATGATGTTTTTGTCATCTCAGATGAAGTGTATTCTGAATTGACTTATAATGATGAATCGCATGTGTCAATTGCTGAATATCTTCCAGAGCAAACGATTTTGATTAATGGGCTTTCAAAATCTCATGCTATGACTGGTTGGCGAATTGGTTTGATTTTTGCACCAGCTATTTTCACAGCACAGTTGATTAAGAGTCACCAATATTTGGTAACAGCTGCTGCGACAATGGCTCAATTTGCTGCGATTGAAGCTCTTTCTATTGGTAAAGATGATGCACTACCAATGAAAGTTGAATATACCAAACGTCGCGATTATATCATTGATAAGATGTCTGCTCTTGGCTTTAAGATTATTAAACCAGACGGTGCTTTTTATATTTTTGCGAAAATTCCTGCTGGTTATGAACAAAATTCGTTTAAGTTCTGTCAAGATTTTGCGCGTGAAAAAGCCGTTGCTTTCATTCCTGGTGTGGCTTTTGGTAAGTATGGTGAGGGTTATCTACGTCTTTCTTATGCGGCTAGCATGGAAACAATCACAACAGCGATGGAACGCTTGAAAGAATTTATGGAAGAACATGCAAACTAAAGAAACTTATGGTCTTGTCCTCTATAATCGTAATTATCGTGAGGATGATAAGCTAGTCAAAATTTTTACAGAAACCAATGGGAAGCATATGTTTTTTGTTAAACATGCTGGTAAATCTCGGTTTAATTCTGTTATTCAGCCGTTAACGGCGGTAAAATTTATTTTAAAAATTAATGATACGGGTCTGTCCTTCATTGAAGATTATAAGGAAGTTGAGTCTTTTAAGGAAATTAATGCAGATTTGTTTAGATTGTCCTATGCTTCTTATGTGACAGCATTGGCAGATGCAGCTGTGCCAGACGGTGTGGCAGACCCTCAGTTGTTTACATTTGTTAATAAGACGCTTTCCTTAATGGAAGAGGGACTTGACTACGAAATTTTGACTAATATTTTTGAGATTCAACTTTTAGAACGATTTGGTGTTAGTCTTAATTTTCATGAATGTGCTTTTTGTCATCGGGTTGGATTGCCCTTTGATTTTTCGCATAAATATTCTGGTCTACTTTGTCCAGAGCATTATGGTAAAGATGATTATCGTAGTCATCTTGATCCGAATGTGCTGTACCTGGTGGACCGATTTCAAGCCATTCATTTTGATGAATTAAAGACGATTTCAGTTAAGCCTGAGATGAAACGAAAATTGCGTTTATTTATTGATGATATTTATGATAATTATGTCGGTCTTCGTTTGAAAAGTAAAAAATTCATTGATGATTTAGGGACTTGGGGAAATATTATGAAATAATGGTTGTTAGTGCTGTTTGATTTGTAGAGTGAGCACTAACAGCTTTTTATTTAGAGGTGTGTCATTGAGAAGACATCTTTTTGAAAAGGTATTGTGATATTTTCTGGAACTGAAAAAAATTGGGAATCATGCTATAATGAAGTGATAATGTTTTGTGAGGAAAAAATTGATATGAAAAAAATTGCTGTTGATGCTATGGGTGGCGACAATGCCCCTAAAGCTATTATCGAAGGAGTTAATCGTGCGTTAGCAGAATTCTCAGATATTGAAATTCAACTTTATGGAGATGAATCTAAGATAAAAGAGTATTTGACTGCAACAGAGCGTGTTTCAATTATTCATACAGAAGAAAAAATTAATTCAGATGATGAACCAGCTAAAGCTATTCGTCGTAAGAAGAAAGCTAGCATGGTACTTGGGGCTAATGCTGTAAAAGAAGGGACAGCAGACGCTGTCATTTCAGCAGGGAATACAGGTGCGCTCCTTGCGGCAGGATTGTTCGTTGTTGGGCGTATTAAAGGTATTGACCGTCCAGGGCTTATGTCCACTTTGCCAACACTCGATGGTAAAGGGTATGATATGTTGGACCTTGGGGCTAATGCTGAGAATACCCCTAAACATTTACATCAGTATGCTATTTTAGGGTCGTTTTATGCAAAGAATGTTCGTGATATTGCTAAGCCACGTGTTGGTTTGCTTAATAATGGAACTGAGGCAACGAAAGGTGATCCACTTCATAAAGAAGCTTATGCGCTATTAGCAGAAGATGCTTCTTTGAACTTTGTCGGAAATGTTGAAGCGCGTGATTTGATGAATGGTGTTGCAGACGTTGTGGTATCGGATGGTTTCACGGGAAACGCTGTTTTAAAAACAATGGAAGGAACTGCCCTTAACATCATGGGAGGTTTGAAATCTTCTATTAAATCAGGTGGTTTGAAAGCAAAATTGGGAGCCTTTCTTTTGAAGGATAGTTTATATCAATTAAAAGATACCATGGACTATTCAAGTGCAGGTGGTGCAGTTCTTTTTGGGCTTAAAGCGCCTATTGTGAAATGTCATGGTTCAAGCGATGCGCAAGCTGTTTACTATACAATCAGACAAGTTCGTACAATGTTAGAAACGAATGTGGTTGGTCAATTAGTAGAAACTTTCACACCAAAGGATTAAATAAGGGGAGGAAGAGATGACAAAAGAGGCTATTTTTGAAAGGATTTGTTTCATCATTAAGGAGCAATTGCATAAACCAGAGTTAAACATTACTCAAACGACAACTTTACATGATGATTTGGGAGTTGATTCGATTACCCTAACGGAATTTATTATCAATTTAGAAGATGAGTTTCATTTGGAAATTCCTGACGAAGATGTTGAAAATATGAAATGTATGGGAGAAATGATGGAATATTTCTATAATCGCGTAAATTAAGTAAAAACGTTCGCTAATTTCGAACGTTTTTATTTTTATTTCGTTTAAAAGTCTGTTAAATGTTGAAATTGGTAACATCATGTGTTAAAATTTAGTAGAATAAAAGCGAAAGGCGAACAAAATATGTCACGACAACTTATTTATACGGGAAAAGCAAAAGATATTTACACTACATCAGAAGATGAGAATTTGATTATTTCAGTCTATAAAGACCAAGCGACAATGCTTAATGGTGCTCGTAAAGAGACTATTAAAGGTAAAGGCATTCTTAATAATCAAATCTCATCTTTAATTTTTACGAAATTGAATGAAGCAGGTGTGGCGACTCACTTTGTTAGACAATTGTCAGAAACCGAACAATTAAATAAAAAAGTTGATATTGTTCCACTTGAAGTTGTTTTGCGTAATGTTACTGCTGGTTCATTCTCAAAACGCTTTGGTGTTGAAGAAGGAATCAAATTAGATACTCCAATCGTTGAATTTTACTACAAAAATGATGATTTGGATGACCCATTTATCAATGATGAACACGTAAAATTCCTTGGTATTGCAAGTGATGAAGATATTGCTTATATTAAATCAGAAACACGTCGTATTAATGACCTTTTGAAAGATTGGTTCATCCAAATTGGTCTTAATTTGATTGATTTCAAATTGGAATTTGGTAAAGACAAAGATGGCAAAATTATTCTTGCAGATGAATTTTCACCAGATAACTGCCGTCTTTGGGATGCTGAAGGTCATCACATGGATAAAGATGTTTTCCGTCGTGATTTAGGTAGTTTGACAGATGTTTACGAAGTTGTCCTTGAAAAACTCAAAGGGCTTAACTAAAAACTGTGATTTCTAATTAAGTAGAAAGAAGAATTCTAAAAAGGGTAAAAAATGAATAAACGAATTTTCGTTGAGAAAAAATCAAATTTTAACATTAAGGCTCAGGCGCTTGTTAAAGAACTCAAACACAATCTTCAATTAACAAGTTTGACTGATTTACGCATTATTCAAGTTTACGATGTTTTTAATTTGGCAGATTCGCTTTTCGAACGTGCTGAAAAACACATTTTTTCTGAACAAGTAACGGATAATATTTTGGCTGAGAGTGATGTGGTTGCTGAACTTTCTAACTATGCTTTCTTTGCTATTGAATCACTTCCAGGTCAATTTGACCAACGTGCAGCGTCATCACAAGAAGCATTGCTTCTTCTTGGCAGCAGTAATGATGTAACAGTTAATACGGCTCAACTTTATCTTGTTAACAAGGATATTGATACTGCTGAACTTGATGCGGTTAAGAACTATCTTCTTAATCCAGTAGATTCTCGTTTTAAAGATATTACAACAGGAATTGCGCCACAAGCATTTTCAGAATCAGACAAAACGATTCCAAATCTTGATTTCTTCAAGACTTATACAGCAGCTGAATTTGCTGATTATAAAGCTGAACAAGGTTTGGCGATGGAAGTTGATGACCTTGTCTTTATCCAAGAGTACTTCAAATCAATTGGACGCGTGCCAACGGAAACAGAATTGAAAGTTTTGGATACTTATTGGTCAGACCACTGCCGCCACACAACTTTCGAAACTGAGCTTAAACATATTGATTTCTCAGCGTCTAAATTTCAAAAACAATTACAGGCAACTTATGATAAATATATTGCTATGCGTGATGAACTTGGACGTTCTGAAAAGCCACAAACATTGATGGACATGGCGACAATCTTTGGTCGTTATGAACGTGCGAATGGTCGCTTGGACGATATGGAAGTATCAGACGAAATTAACGCATGTTCTGTTGAAATTGAAGTTGATGTGAACGGTGTTAAAGAACCATGGCTTTTGATGTTCAAGAATGAAACACACAATCACCCAACGGAAATTGAACCATTTGGTGGTGCTGCAACGTGTATCGGTGGTGCAATCCGCGACCCATTGTCAGGACGTTCTTATGTTTATCAAGCAATGCGTATTTCAGGTGCTGGTGATATTACAACACCAATTTCAGAAACACGTCTTGGTAAATTGCCACAACAAGTGATTTCTAAAACAGCGGCACATGGTTATTCTTCATATGGTAACCAAATCGGTCTTGCCACAACTTATGTTAAAGAATATTTCCACCCAGGATTTGTCGCTAAACGTATGGAACTCGGTGCCGTTGTCGGTGCAGCTCCTAAGGGAAATGTTGTTCGTGAGAAACCAGAAGCTGGTGACGTGGTTATTCTTCTCGGTGGTAAAACTGGTCGTGACGGTGTCGGTGGTGCAACTGGTTCATCTAAAGTTCAAACGGTTGAATCTGTTGAAACAGCTGGTGCAGAAGTACAAAAAGGGAATGCCATTGAAGAACGTAAAATTCAACGTCTTTTCCGTAATGGTAATGTGACTCGCCTCATTAAAAAATCAAACGACTTTGGTGCTGGTGGTGTCTGTGTGGCAATTGGTGAATTAGCTGACGGTCTCGAAATTGACCTTAACAAAGTGCCTTTGAAATACCAAGGACTTAATGGAACTGAAATTGCCATTTCTGAATCACAAGAACGTATGGCTGTTGTGGTTCGTCCGAAAGATGTTGAGGTTTTCGTGGCAGAATGTCATAAAGAAAATATTGACGCGGTAGTGGTTGCCACAGTTACTGAAAAACCAAATCTTGTTATGACTTGGAATGGTCAAACAATCGTTGATATTGAACGTCGTTTCCTTGATACAAACGGTGTGCGCGTGGTGGTTGATGCTAATGTTGTTGATAGTCAAGTTGACATGCCAGAACAACGTACCACTTCAGCTGCGACACTTGAATCTGATACTGTAAATGTTCTTTCTGACCTTAATCACGCTAGTCAAAAAGGTTTACAAACTATCTTTGATAGCTCTGTTGGTCGTTCAACGGTTAATCATCCGATTGGTGGTCGTTATCAAATCACACCAACAGAAAGTTCAGTTCAAAAACTTCCTGTTCAAAACGGTGTAACAACAACAACGTCAGTTATGGCACAAGGGTTCAACCCTTATATTGCTGAATGGTCACCATATCATGGTGCAGCTTATGCTGTTATCGAAGCAACAGCACGTTTGGTGGCAACAGGTGCGAATTGGTCTAAAGTACGCTTCTCTTATCAAGAATATTTTCAACGTATGGATAAACAAGCTGAACGCTTTGGACAACCAGTCTCAGCCCTTCTTGGGTCAATCGAAGCGCAATTGCAACTTGGTTTACCATCAATCGGTGGTAAAGACTCAATGTCTGGTACATTTGAAGAATTGACAGTACCACCAACATTGGTTGCTTTTGGTGTGACAACAGCTGAAAGTCGTAAGGTTCTTTCGCCAGAATTTAAAGCAGCTGATGAATACATTTACTACATTCCAGGGCAAGCTATTTCACAAGAGATTGATTTTGATTTGATTAAAGCTAATTTTGCTAAATTTGAAACAATTCAAAAAGCACACCATATCACATCAGCTTCAGCTGTTAAATATGGTGGTGTGATTGAAAGCTTGGCACTTGCAGCTTTTGGTAACCATATCGGAGCTAAAGTAGAATTGGCAGAGCTTGCAACTAGCTTGACAGCACAACTCGGTGGTTTTATCTTTACATCTACTGAAGAAATTGCTGAAGTTAGCAAAATCGGTGAAACAACAGCTGACTTTACACTTGCTGTCAATGGTGTCAACCTTGCAGGAGATAAACTTTTGTCAGCCTTTGAGGGCAAACTTGAAGATGTTTATCCAACTGAATTTGAACAAAGTACAAAACTTGAAGATGTTCCAGCAGTTGTTTCAGATGCAGTGATTAAAGCAAGTAAAAAAGTTGTTGAACCATTGGTTTACATCCCAGTATTCCCTGGTACAAACTCAGAGTACGATTCAGCTAAAGCCTTTGAACAAGCAGGTGCAAAAGTTAACTTGGTACCATTTGTGACACTTGATGAAGCAGCAATTGAAGCATCTGTTGACACAATGGTTGATAATATCAGTCAAGCTAACATCATCTTCTTTGCAGGTGGTTTCTCAGCTGCTGATGAACCAGACGGTTCGGCTAAATTCATTGTCAATATCTTGTTGAACCAAAAAGTCCGCGCAGCTATTGACAGCTTTATTGAAAAAGGAGGTCTTATCATCGGTATCTGTAATGGATTCCAAGCCCTTGTGAAATCAGGTCTTCTTCCATATGGTAACTTTGAAGATGCGACTGAAACAAGTCCAACTCTTTTCTACAATGATGCTAACCAACACGTGGCGAAAATGGTTGAAACACGTATTGCCAATACGAATTCACCTTGGCTAGCAGGTGTTGAAGTGGGTGACATTCATGCTATTCCAGTATCACATGGTGAAGGTAAATTCGTCGTAACAGATGAAGAATTTGCAGAACTTCGTGATAATGGACAAATCTTCAGCCAATACGTTGACTTTGACGGTAAACCAAGTATGGATTCTAAATACAATCCAAATGGCTCAGTAAATGCGATTGAAGGTATCACAAGCAAGAACGGTCAAATCATTGGTAAAATGGGACATTCAGAACGTTACGAAGACGGTCTTTTCCAAAATATTCCAGGAAATAAAGACCAACACTTGTTCCGTAGCGCTGTTGAATATTTTACTAAAGGGTAATACTATTTTTAAAAATATATTTTATAGAAATGACATGACTGCGATTGCGTCTTGAAATTCTAAATACAAATACATAGGCAAGAGAGCTGAGGCTTGTCTCACCCTCTTTTGTCAACTTATCAAAAGGAGAAAAAATTCCTTATAATTTAGTTCTAGGTAATAAAAATAATGACATACGAAGTTAAATCTCTAAATGAAGAATGTGGTGTTTTTGGGATTTGGGGACACCCTCAAGCAGCTCAAGTGACTTATTTTGGACTCCACAGTCTTCAACACCGCGGTCAAGAAGGTGCTGGTATCGTCACAAACGATAACGGCAAACTTCTTCAGCACCGTAATACTGGTCTTCTTTCAGAAGTCTTTAAAAATCCTGCTGATTTGGAAAAATTAACAGGAACTGCAGCTATTGGTCACGTTCGCTATGCGACTGCTGGCTCTGCGTCTATTAATAATATTCAACCATTTCTTTACAACTTTACAGACGAGCAATTTGGGCTTTGTCATAATGGTAATTTGACAAATGCAGTATCATTGAAAAAAGAATTGGAAGACCAAGGGGCGATTTTTAATGCCTCATCTGATACTGAAATTCTAATGCATTTGATTCGCCGTAGCCATAATCCTGAGTTTATCGGTAAAGTCAAAGAAGCGTTGAACACTGTCAAAGGTGGCTTTGCTTATCTTTTGATGACAGAAGATAAATTGATTGCTGCGCTTGACCCAAATGGTTTTCGTCCGTTATCAATTGGGCAAATGGCAAATGGTGCTTGGGTAGTATCAAGCGAAACGTGTGCCTTTGAAGTGGTTGGTGCTAAATGGGTTCGTGATGTAAAACCAGGAGAACTTGTTATCATTGATGACAATGGTATTCAGTATGACACTTACACAAATGATACACAGCTTGCTATCTGTTCAATGGAATATATCTATTTTGCACGTCCTGACAGTGATATTTATGGTGTCAATGTTCACACGGCTCGTAAAAATATGGGGAAACGTTTGGCACAGGAATTTCAACATGAAGCTGATATTGTTGTTGGTGTACCGAATTCATCACTTTCAGCAGCGATGGGATTTGCTGAAGAATCAGGTCTCCCAAATGAAATGGGCTTGGTGAAAAATCAGTACACACAACGTACTTTCATTCAACCGACACAAGAGTTGCGTGAGCAAGGTGTTCGCATGAAGCTCTCAGCCGTATCTGGTGTTGTTAAAGGTAAGCGCGTGGTCATGGTTGATGATTCTATCGTGCGTGGAACTACATCACGCCGTATCGTTCGTTTGCTTCGTGAAGCTGGTGCTACAGAAGTTCATGTGGCAATCGGTAGTCCAGAATTGAAATACCCATGTTTCTACGGTATCGATATTCAAAATCGTCGTGAATTGATTTCAGCTAACCACACTAAAGATGAAGTTTGTGAGATTATCGGTGCTGATAGCTTGACTTACTTGTCAATTGACGGTTTGATTGAATCAATCGGTCTTGATACAGATGCGCCTAATGGTGGTTTGTGTGTGGCTTACTTTGACGGTAAGTATCCAACACCACTTTACGATTACGAAGAACCTTACCTCAAGAGCTTAGAAGAAAAAACAAGCTTCTATATTCATGAAGTTAATGAAAATAAATAGAACTTTTAATAGCTCTGCTATTTCCCAAAAGGAGAAAAATATTATGACAAAAAATGCTTATGCTCAATCTGGTGTTGATGTTGAAGCGGGTTATGAAGTTGTTGCACGTATCAAAAAACATGTTGCGCGTACTGAACGTGCAGGTGTTATGGGAGCTCTTGGTGGCTTTGGTGGTATGTTCGACCTTACAAAAACTGGTGTGAAAGAACCTGTTTTGATTTCAGGAACTGATGGTGTGGGAACAAAACTTATGCTTGCCATTAAATACGATAAACACGATACAATCGGTCAAGACTGTGTTGCCATGTGTGTTAATGACATCATTGCAGCTGGTGCGGAACCACTTTACTTCCTAGATTACATTGCAACTGGTAAAAATGAACCTGCAAAACTTGAACAAGTCGTTGCAGGTGTTGCTGAAGGTTGTGTTCAATCTGGCGCAGCTCTTATCGGTGGTGAAACTGCTGAGATGCCTGGTATGTATGGTGAAGATGATTATGATTTGGCTGGTTTTGCAGTAGGTGTTGCTGAAAAATCACAAATCATTGATGGTTCAAAAGTTTCTGATGGTGATCTTCTTCTTGGACTTGCTTCAAGTGGGATTCACTCAAATGGTTATTCACTTGTCCGTCGTGTTTTTGCTGATTACACAGGTGAAGAAGTGCTTCCTGAACTTGAAGGCAAAAAATTAAAAGAAGTTCTTCTTGAACCAACACGTATCTACGTTAAAGCGGTGCTTCCACTTATCAAAGAAGAATTGGTTAACGGTATTGCTCACATTACTGGTGGTGGTTTTATTGAAAATGTCCCACGTATGTTTGCGGATGATTTAGCTGCTGAAATCGAAGAAGATAAAGTTCCTGTTCTTCCAATTTTCAAAGCTCTTGAAAAATACGGTAACATCAACCACGAAGAAATGTTTGAAATCTTCAACATGGGTATTGGTTTGATGTTGGCAGTTAGCCCTGATAAGGTCGAGCGCGTGAAAGAATTGCTTGACGAACCAGTTTACGAACTTGGTCGTATTGTTAAAAAAGCTGATGCAAGTGTGGTGATTAAATAATGAAAAAAATCGCAGTTTTTGCGAGTGGTAATGGGTCAAATTTTCAAGTCATTGCGGAGCAATTTCCAGTTGAATTTGTCTTTTCAGATCACCGAGATGCATATGTCTTAGAACGTGCAGAAAAACTCGGTGTGACAGCTCATGCTTTTGAGCTCAAAGAATTTGACAATAAAGTAGCTTACGAAGAGGCTATTGTTACTTTGCTTGAAAAATATGATATTGATTTGATTTGCCTAGCTGGTTATATGAAGATTGTTGGTCCGACTTTACTAGCAGCTTACGAAGGTCGTATCATTAATATTCACCCAGCTTATCTGCCAGAATTTCCAGGTGCTCATGGTATTGATGATGCTTGGGAAGCAGGTGTTGACCAGTCTGGTGTTACTATTCACTGGGTTGACAATGGCGTTGACACGGGAAAAGTGATTAAACAAGTCCGTGTGCCTCGTCTGGCTGATGATACCATTGACAGTTTTGAAGCTCGTATTCATGAAAATGAGTATAAACTCTACCCAGAAGTTTTAGAGAGCTTAGGAGTTGAGAAAAAGTAGTCAGCGCATTTGATAGCATATCTATTGGCATGCTAGTTTATTAGGAGGTTATGATGAAAAAGATTTTGGTGTTTATATTAACTTTTATTGTCGTTGCCTTTATAGTAAATGTACTATTTGATAATCTTGAAAATCCATGCGTCTTAGTTTAGCTATGCTATCAGGCTTATTGCTGGCATTATGATTGACTGGTTTATTTTTTATAGAAAGTAGGACTGAAATGACAAAACGTGCACTAATTAGTGTTTCTGATAAAGCGGGCATTGTTGAATTTGCTCAAGAATTGAAAAAACTTGGTTGGGATATTATCTCGACTGGTGGAACAAAAGTTGCGCTTGATAAAGCAGGTGTTGACACTATCGCGATTGATGATGTGACTGGCTTCCCAGAAATGATGGACGGTCGTGTGAAAACACTTCATCCAAATATTCATGGTGGTCTTTTGGCTCGTCGTGACCTTGACAGCCACCTTCAAGCTGCAAAAGATAACCACATTGAATTGATTGATCTTGTTGTGGTTAACCTTTACCCATTCAAAGAAACAATCTTGAAACCAGAAGTGACTTACGCTGATGCGGTTGAAAATATTGATATCGGTGGTCCTTCAATGCTTCGCTCTGCTGCTAAAAACCATGCTAGTGTAACAGTTGTCGTTGATCCAGCTGACTACGCTGTTGTTTTAGATGAATTGTCAGCTAATGGTGACACAAGCTTTGAAATTCGTCAACGTTTGGCAGCAAAAGTTTTCCGTCATACAGCAGCTTATGATGCTTTAATTGCAGAATATTTCACAAAACAAGTTGGTGAAACAAAACCTGAAAAACTCACAATCACTTACGATTTGAAACAACCAATGCGTTATGGTGAAAATCCTCAACAAGACGCTGATTTCTATCAAAAAGCTTTGCCAACAGATTATTCAATTGCTTCTGCTAAGCAATTGAATGGTAAAGAATTGTCATTTAACAACATCCGCGACGCTGACGCTGCAATCCGCATTATCCGTGATTTCAAAGACCGTCCTATTGTTGTTGCCCTTAAACACATGAACCCGTGTGGTATCGGACAAGCTGATGATATTGAAACAGCTTGGGACTATGCTTATGAATCAGACCCAGTTTCAATCTTTGGTGGAATTGTTGTACTTAACCGTGAAGTTGACGCCGCAACAGCTAAGAAAATGCACGCTATCTTCCTTGAAATCATCATTGCACCAAGTTATTCAGAAGAAGCCCTTGAAATCTTGACAACTAAGAAGAAAAACTTGCGTATTCTTCAATTGCCATTTGAAGCTCAAGAGGCTAGTCAAGTTGAAAAAGAATACACTGGTGTTGTCGGTGGGCTTTTGGTTCAAAACCAAGATGTTGTCGAAGAAAATCCAGCTAATTGGAAAGTTGTAACAAAACGTCAACCAAACGACCAAGAAAAAACAGCGCTTGAATTTGCTTGGAAAGCTATCAAATACGTGAAATCTAACGGTATCATTGTGACAAATGACCACATGACACTTGGGGTTGGTCCTGGTCAAACAAACCGTGTAGCTTCTGTTCGTATCGCTCTTGACCAAGCCAAAGACCGTCTTGATGGTGCTGTTCTTGCTAGTGATGCCTTCTTCCCATTTGCGGATAACGTTGAAGAAATTGCTGCTGCAGGTGTGAAAGCAATTATCCAACCTGGCGGTTCAGTCCGTGATCAAGAATCTATCGATATGGCTGATAAATACGGTATTGCCATGGTATTTACAGGTGTTCGTCACTTTCGTCATTAAGATTAAGAGGTATTAATATAATAGCAAGTACCTTAGCCAAATTGGTTGAGGTGCTTTTTAAGTTTTCTGAAAGAAAATTTTCAGTCTCTCTTAAGCAAACAAACCTATACTAGAGACACTCCTAAATAAACTTTTTTTCATACCCCTGCAAATCCTAATCTATTTTAGATTGGGATTTTTTCTACCAATGAAGTAAGTGAAAATATAACAGATATTCCTGTGTAAGCATGACCAAAAGAAATGATTTGTGCCTAAAATATTTGAAGACAGCAAGAATAGACACCTGTAACCTTGAAAAAGTGATTAAAGTATAACCATGAATTTGAATTTTTTATCCGTTAATGGGAATGGCTACCCAGAGTTTATTGTATTGATATCAATTTCAAAAATTGTCCTTTAATATTTAAGATCATTCTCTGTCATGAATGATTCCTAGTTTTAGTGATTTCATTTTCAATCCTTGACATATAGCATCATACAGCACTAAGATTTTACAAGATGTCGCTACTTTATCATTTTTGAAAATGAAAAAAGTAGCGAAGAGTAGTTCTGTCGAACTTTTCCTCACTAAGCCAAAAACATCTTGTTTGATGCCATTAACGAGTTTGTTGGTTGCTTCTAGCTTATACAAATTCGCAAAAGAAGAGATTATTTTGAAATAATTAAAAAACCAGGATTTGATTGTGGTTCTTTCACAAAATAGTTTCCTGTTTTTTATAAAATTTTACAAACTTGTTATATGGATTTTGATAATTTCCGAACAAATATGTTATAATGTTTTTATATAATTCGTAAAATATATTTTGCGTACTTTGTTGAGTTTGGAGCTTAGGCTCTTGTGATGTTTGTATTGAGGTATTTTTACTTATGAAACTTTTAGTTGTTGGCTCTGGTGGGCGCGAGCACGCTATTGCTAAGAAGCTGTTGGAATCTCCTCAAGTGAATCAGGTTTTTGTAGCACCTGGTAATGATGGCATGACACTTGATGGACTTGATTTGGTAAATATCGGTATTACCGAACATTCTAAGCTGATTGATTTTGCGAAAGCTAATGATATTGCTTGGACATTTATCGGACCTGATGATGCTTTGGCTACAGGAATCGTTGATGATTTTAATGCTGCTGGTTTGAAAGCATTTGGACCAAGTAAAGCAGCTGCAGAGCTTGAATGGTCTAAAGATTTTGCTAAATCAATCATGGCTAAATACCATGTTCCAACAGCTGCTTACGGCACTTTCTCAGATTTTGAGCAAGCAAAGAGCTATATTGAAGAACACGGTGCACCAATTGTTGTTAAGGCTGACGGTTTGGCGCTTGGTAAAGGTGTTGTCGTTGCCGAAACAGTAGAACAAGCGATCGAAGCGGCGCATGAAATGTTGCTTGATAATAAATTTGGTGATTCTGGTGCGCGTGTGGTCATTGAAGAATTTCTTGATGGTGAAGAATTTTCATTATTTGCCTTTGTTAATGGTGATAAATTCTATATCATGCCAACTGCACAAGACCACAAACGTGCTTTTGATGACGATAAAGGTCCTAATACTGGTGGTATGGGAGCTTATGCACCAGTTCCACATTTGCCACAAAGTGTTGTTGACACAGCTGTAGAAACAATTGTGAAGCCAGTTCTTAATGGTATGATTGCGGAAGGGCGTCCATATCTTGGTGTTCTTTATGCAGGACTTATTTTGACAGCTGATGGTCCAAAAGTTATCGAATTTAACTCACGTTTTGGTGACCCTGAAACCCAAGTTATCTTACCACGTTTGACATCTGATTTTGCTCAAAATATCACTGACATTTTAGATGGCAAAGCTCCAGAAATCACTTGGACAGACAAAGGGGTCACTCTTGGTGTTGTTGTGGCTTCAGAAGGTTATCCAGTTGCTTATGAAAAAGGTGTCCGCCTTCCAGAGAAAACGTCAGGTGATATTATCACTTATTATGCAGGTGCTAAATTTGCTGATGATAAAGCACTTCTTTCAAATGGTGGTCGGGTTTACATGTTGGTAACAACTAAGGAAGATGTTAAATCAGCACAAGATGCTATCTATGCTGAACTTGCAACTCAAGACACAACAGGTCTTTTCTATCGAAACGATATCGGAAGCAAAGCTATTGGACGTTAAACCAAAATGTATTTTAGTCAGCGCTTGTCTTTTGGGCGAAAGATGTAAGTATAACGGAGGTCATAATTACAATCAAGCCCTTGTAGATTATGTTGTTGACAAAGATGTGATAGCTGTTTGTCCAGAAGTGTTAGCAGGTTTGCCTACACCACGAGAACCAGTTGAATTGCGTGACGGTCGTGTTGTTGATGTTGCTGGTAATTGTTATGATGAGATGTTTGAAAAGGGCATTAAGCGTTGTCTAGATGAAATGGCTGGAAAGTCAATTGATTTAGCAATTTTACAATCACGCAGTCCGTCATGTGGTGTTAATCAAGTCTATGATGGAAACTTTTCTGGACAAAAAGTGGCAGGTAGTGGGCTCTTTGCTCAAAAATTAAAAGAACTTGGCTATCATGTTGTTGATGTTGAAGATATAAAACAATTGGAAGGAAAATAATGAAACCATTAATTTCAGTTATCATGGGTAGTAAATCTGATTGGGCTACCATGAAAAAAACAGCAGAGGTACTTGATCAATTTGGTGTGGCGTATGAAAAGAAAGTTGTTTCTGCGCACCGTACACCAGATTTGATGTTTAAACACGCCGAAGAAGCACGAGGGCGTGGTATTAAGGTGATTATTGCTGGTGCTGGTGGTGCTGCTCATTTGCCTGGTATGGTCGCAGCTAAAACAACACTTCCAGTTATTGGTGTTCCTGTGAAATCACGCGCGCTTAGCGGACTGGATTCGCTTTATTCAATCGTTCAAATGCCTGGCGGAGTGCCTGTGGCAACTATGGCTATCGGAGAGTCAGGAGCAACTAATGCTGCCCTAACAGCTCTTCGTATTTTGGCAATTGAAGATACTGAATTGGCAGAAAAACTAGAAAACTATGCACTTGAACAAGGTAAAGTTGCGGAGGCTTCAACAGATGAACTCGACTAAAACAATCGGTATTATCGGTGGTGGACAACTTGGGCAAATGATGGCTATTTCAGCTATCTATATGGGGCATAAAGTGGTTACTTTGGACCCCGCAGCAGATTGCCCAGCTTCACGTGTGAGTGATATGATTGTGGCACCTTACGATGATGTTGAAGCTATGCGTGAACTAGCAAAACGCTGCGATGTGCTCACTTATGAGTTTGAAAATGTTGATGCGGATGCTTTGGATGTGGTTGTCAAGGAAGGGCAATTACCGCAAGGAACTGATTTGCTTCGTATTTCGCAAAACCGTATCTTTGAAAAAGACTTTCTAGCTAAAACAGCAGGTGTGAAAGTAGCACCGTACAAGGTCGTCACATCAAGTCTTGACCTTGAGGATATTGATTTATCTAAGAAATACGTTTTAAAAACAGCAACTGGCGGTTATGATGGTCATGGTCAAATCGTGATTAAATCAGTTGAAAACTTAGCTGACGCTAACAAATTAGCCAATTCTTGCGAATGTGTTTTGGAAGAATTTGTGAATTTTGACCTTGAAATTTCAGTGATTGTTTCAGGAAATGGCAAGGATATGACCGTTTTTCCAGTACAAGAAAATATTCATCGCAATAATATCTTATCTAAAACAATTGTACCAGCTCGCATTTCTGATGAACTTGCTCAAAAAGCGCAGGCTATGGCTGTTCAAATCGCTGAAAAACTGGAATTATCTGGTACACTTTGTGTCGAAATGTTTGCGACACCTGATGATATCATCATCAATGAAATTGCACCACGTCCCCATAATTCAGGACACTATTCAATTGAAGCCTGTGATTTTTCACAATTTGACACACATATTTTGGGAATTCTCGGCTTGCCACTTCCAAGAATTTACCTCCATCAACCAGCTGTTATGCTGAATGTTCTTGGGCAACACATGGAAAAAGCACAAGCTTATGTGCAAGAAAATCCTAGCGCTCACCTCCACCTTTATGGTAAACTAGAGGCAAAACATAACCGCAAAATGGGACACATTACTTTGTTTAGTGATGAACCAGATACCATTGCGGAAATGGGGGAAGGAATGGATTTTTAAAGTGTTAATCGGAGGAAATATGCTGAAAATCATTGTTCATGCTTATATTGATAATGCTGAGAAAGCTATCGTTGAAGACGTTTTTGCTTCTTCTGATAAGTCTCGTATTTCTGAAAAAATGGCAGAGCTGACAAATAAGTACCTCAATGATTACCTTGCTGTTTATGATTTACCACTTGATACAGATTTAACAACTTTACCTCACTATCCATCTGTTGAAATTGGTAAGGAAGATTTTAATTAATTGTGTTAGTTATTTTATTGATATAACTAAAAAAAGGAAAGGAGCTAGGGTGTTAACCGTATTCACTTAACGCCCTTAATATCTTAAACATGATCGATCGTTATTCACGCCCTGAGATGGCGGCAATTTGGAGTGAAGAAAACAAATACAAAGCTTGGCTTGAAGTTGAAATTTTGGCTGACGAAGCCTGGGCTGAATTGGGAGAAATTCCTAAAGAGGATGTCGCTAAAATCCGTGCCAATGCAAGCTTTGACGTTGACCGTATTTTAGAAATTGAACAACAAACACGTCACGACGTTGTGGCATTCACTCGTGCAGTTTCTGAAAGTCTTGGGCAAGAACGTAAATGGGTGCACTATGGCTTGACATCAACTGACGTTGTTGATACAGCTTATGGTTACCTTTACAAACAAGCTAATGAAATCATCCGCAAAGATTTGCATAATTTCCTTGAAATCATTGCTAACAAAGCTAAAGAACATAAATTTACAATCATGATGGGACGTACTCACGGTGTCCATGCTGAGCCAACTACCTTTGGTTTGAAATTGGCAACTTGGTACAGTGAAATGAAACGTAACATCGAACGTTTTGAACACGCTGCTGCTGGTGTTGAAGCTGGTAAAATCTCAGGTGCTGTTGGTAACTTCGCTAACATTCCACCATTTGTTGAAGCTTATGTGTGTGAAAAACTTGGTATTCGTGCACAAGAAATTTCAACACAAGTTCTTCCGCGTGACCTTCATGCAGAATACTTTGCAGTTCTTGCTAGCATTGCAACATCAATTGAACGTATGGCAACTGAAATCCGTGGTCTGCAAAAATCTGAACAACGTGAAGTTGAAGAATTTTTCGCTAAGGGGCAAAAAGGTAGCTCAGCTATGCCTCACAAACGCAATCCAATCGGTTCAGAAAATATGACAGGTCTTGCACGTGTTGTTCGTGGTCATATGGTAACAGCTTACGAAAATGTGTCACTTTGGCATGAACGTGATATCTCTCACTCATCTGCTGAACGTATTATCTCACCAGATACTACAATCCTTATTGATTACATGCTTAACCGTTTTGGCAATATCGTGAAAAATTTGACTGTTTTCCCAGAAAACATGATTCGCAACATGGGGTCTACTTTTGGTCTTATTTTCAGCCAACGTGTAATGCTTAAATTGATTGAAAAAGGAATGACACGTGAACAAGCTTATGACCTTGTTCAACCTAAGACAGCTTATTCTTGGGATAACCAAGTTGACTTCAAACCACTTCTTGAAGCTGATGAAGAAGTTACTTCACGTTTAACACAAGAAGAAATCGATGAATTGTTCAATCCATCATACTACACTAAACGTGTTGATGAGATCTTTAACCGTATCGGTTTAGGAGATTAAAGTAATAGAATGTCTGAGACTATTTGTCTCAGACATTTTTTATGTATTTTTGTCAGAAAATTCGATATTTTTAAAGAAATTATTTTGTCAAGGGCTGAGGATATATGCTAAAATATGAAGTGTATACTTTTTTTGCTGATAGGAGATTAAGTTGGAAAAGTTTGGGATTAAAGTACGTGCATTAAGAGAGAAAAAGGGAATTTCACGTGAGGAATTCTGTGGTGATGAAACAGAATTGTCTGTGAGACAGCTAGCTAGAATTGAAAAAGGACAATCTGTCCCGACTCTTAATAAGGTGGGATATATTGCAAAAGTATTGGGAGTAACCATTGGTGAGTTAACTGATGGTAAAAATTTAGAACTTTCCACTAGGTATAAGGAGTTAAAGTATTTATTATTACGAACACCGACCTATGGGGATGAGGAACGTCTTAAGAGACAAACTTCATATTTTGATGAAATTTCGGAAAAGTACTATGAAGTTATACCTGAAGAAGAACGTTTAATTATTGATTGTTTACAATCGAAGCTTGATGTTCATTTCAGTGATGATGTTAATTTTGGTGAAGGAATTTTAAATGATTACTTTGACCAAGTTATACGAAAGAAGAACTTTCAAATTAATGATTTAGTTTTGATAGATTTATATTTTGCTTGCCTTGCTTCTGCTAAATCGTTTGTGGGAATCTATAGCTTAGATTTGTATGATAAATTAATGGAGTGTTTACTAGATCAAGAAAATCTTTCACCAGAAACTTCTTTGATTTTAAATAATGTTTTGTTAAATAATGTAGATTTGGTTTTACGATTCCATAGAGAATCTTTTATGAAACGAATTATTATAAAAAGTGACACTATCATGACAAGTGTTCATGATTTTCAAAGACGTCCAGTTTTAAGTTTAGTTGAGTGGAAATATTATTTACAATTTAAAAAAGATTTTTTAGCGGCACAAAAATCTTACTCCAATGCTATTTTATTTGCTAACTTAATTGGAGATACTTATTTGGAAAATAAGTTAATAGAAGAATGGAATAATGACACAACATGACATTTTTGTCATGTTGTTTTCTTGTAAGTTTCGTTAAAATAAACTCATAAATTATCAGAAAGGTTGGAATGGATAAATGCTAAATATTTTCTCAATTGTCCTAACTGGTTGGTGGGGGGTATAATTTCTTAGCTAAACAGTTCGTTAAAAGTTTTGGTTTTGTCCTCATAATATAAACAGAACTTATATTCTGAGGATGAAGAGTTTGCAGAAGGAATTCGTCATCCTTAGGTTTTAACTGCCATAGGAAATTAGTTTACTCGGCAGACTGAAAATGATGAATGTCACCGAACTACCCAATGATATTTGAAGCCATTATTCTGGGAATGGGGCTAGATTAAGTATTTCGTATGGCTTATCTGCATTTAGAAGCCTAATATAAAAGAGATTACAAAAATCGGCAAGCAATATTTTGTAGCAAAAGATGAATATAAACAATTTAGGTGTAGTGACAAAATTATTGAAATATATTCAAGTCAGGAAGTTAAAAATTGTTTCGTAGAATTTGAGGTGCCCTTGAATAACATCAACGCCTTTATAGCGGGTCGTAAATTGGAATATAATGAATAGTCTGGATAACATTCGTTGGATTTAGAGCAGTTCATTAGGGCTGATATTGGGACTCAGTAAAATAAAGAGTTATTAAATCTTCTGTATCAGTTAGTTTAATCAGCAAACAAATTGAAGACACTTGAAATATCTATGAAAACTGTGTTTGGGAGATGTCAAAGCCAATCTATACTAAAGATACTCCTAGATAAACTTTTTTCTATCTCCTTGCAATCCTGATCTATTTCAGATTGTTTTTTTGTGAAACGATTTTAGAGATAAAAAAGAAAGAACCCCGCTAGCGGAGCACTTTCAGGAGATTATGAAAAAGAAAAGTTTTAGGATTGATTATATTGTAAATCGGGTGTCTTAATTTTTTCTTAAAAATAAAAATAGAAGTTAGAGTATTTGTCGTGTGATAAGGCTCTATTTTTTGTTATAATGTATAAAAGAAGTTTTTAATAAATGAGTTATTGGCTACGTAGGGAGAGAAAATGAAAAAAGTATGTTTTGTTTGTCTAGGAAATATTTGTCGTAGTCCAATGGCTGAATTTGTGATGAAAGATTTATCTGGTACTGAAAGTTGGCTTATTGAAAGCCGTGCAACTTCTGGCTGGGAACATGGTAATCCCATTCATCATGGAACGCAAAGTATTTTTAAAAAGCATAACATTAGTTATGACAGGCACAAGTCATCTCAACAGATTTCGCGCAAAGATTTCTATGATTTTGATGTTATTATTGGTATGGATGCGGAAAATGTTGCAGATTTGAAACATATGTCACAAGGAAAGTATGATGACAAAATCTTTCTTTTTGTAAAAGGTGGTGTACCAGATCCTTGGTTTACAGGTGATTTTGATGCGACCTATGATTTGGTTAAGTGTGGTTGTGAACAATGGCTAACGCGGCTAAAAAATTCTTAAAAAGAGAAGTTGAGCAAAAATGAAAAAAATAAAAATAACCCGAGGGCGCATAGAGCTCTTAACGGTTTTGATTCTTATCATCTGTGGTTTATCCGTTTTTACGCTATCAATGAAATCTAAAACAACGTTAACCTACGACAATGGTAAAATAACCTACACAGGCTATGTTGTTAATCATCGTATGAATGGTCAGGGAAAATTGACTTATGAGAATGGTGATACCTATGAAGGTAATTTTGTGGATGGTGTTTTTGAAGGTCAAGGAACTTTTACCTCAAATTCTGGTTGGACATATCAAGGAGAATTTAAAAATGGTCAGCCAGACGGTCAAGGAACTTTGACAGCGCAAAATGGAGAGATATATACAGGAACCTTTAAACAGGGGATTTTTCAAAAATGAGAATAAAATGGTTTTCAATGGTTAGGGTGACGGGGCTCTTGCTCGTTTTGCTCTATCATTTCTTTAAAACGGCTTTTCCAGGCGGTTTTATTGGTGTTGATATTTTCTTTACATTTTCAGGATATTTGATTACGGCTTTACTGATTGATGAATATGCGAAAAACAAGAAAATTGATCTTTTAGGCTTTTACAAGAGGCGTTTTTATCGTATTGTGCCTCCGTTGGTGTTGATGATTCTTATCATTATGCCGTTTACTTACTTGGTACGCAAAGACTACGTGGCAAGTATTGGTAGTCAAATTGCGGCAGCGGTAGGATTTACAACGAATTTTTATGAAATTATCACAGGCGGTAATTACGAAACGCAATTTATCCCACATCTCTTTGTTCATACATGGAGTTTGGCAATTGAGATGCATTTTTATTTGATTTGGGGATTTTTGGTTTGGTTTTTAGGAAAACATCGCGATAATGTAGCAAAATTCCGTAGTTTGATTTTTGCAGTTTCTGCAGCATTTTTTACTGGAAGTTTCCTATCAATGTTTATTCGAGCGTTTTTTGTTGACAACGTTTCGACAATTTACTTTTCATCTTTGTCCCACAGTTTCCCGTTTTTCTTAGGAGCCATGATGGCAACGATGACAGGAATTCGAGAAACAACGGCACGTTTCAAAAAGAATGTTCGTCTCTGGTCAACAAAACGCAGTATTTTGACAATGCTGCTCAGCTTTGTTTTGTTGCTACTGTTGACATTTGCTTTGAAATTTGACCAACGAATCACGTATTTGTTTGGCTTTGTATTAGCAAGTTTATTTACAACGGTGATGATTTATGCGGCGCGTGTGCTAAATGACCAAACGCCTAATGCCACAGAGCCCGCTATTATCAACTATTTGGCAGATGTTAGTTATGGTGTTTATCTTTTCCATTGGCCATTTTACATTATCTTCACGCAACTAATGTCAAATGGTTTAGCGGTATTTGTAACGGTTATCTTTTCATTGATATTTTCAACGCTGTCTTATTATGTGTTGGAGCCGTTTCTTGCTGGCAAGCCTGTCAAATTGCTTGGCTTAAATTTGGATTTACATCCTTATCAAAAATGGCTTTATGGTGGAGGAGTTTTGTTTGGCTTGGTGACAATTGTGACCATTATCATTTCTCCAGCTGTTGGTGATTTTGAGACAAGTCTTTTGGTGAATTCGCTCCAGCAAGCACAGACTAATTTGAATCGGACACATACTGTAACTGCTGGGGATGCAACGGCTTTAAGTGATGTTACTGTCATTGGAGATTCCGTAGCTCTTCGCTCAAGTGCTTCATTTTCAAGCTTACTTCCAGATGCTCAAGTGGATGCTGCGGTTAGCCGAAGCTTTGATGATGCTTTTGAGATTTTCCAAAATGAAATTTCAAGCGGAACATTATCGCAAACAACAGTTCTTGCGGTGGGGGTTAATTCGCTAGATAATTACCAAGAAGATTTGCAGCAGTTTATTGATGCTCTGCCAGATGGCTATCGTTTGATTATTGTGACACCTTACAATGCTAATAATGAAGCTCAAGTCAAAGAAGTTCGTGATTATGAGCTGACTTTGGCTGATACTTATAATTATGTTACGGTGGCAGATTGGTATAAAGCAGCAACTAAACACCCAGAAATCTGGAGTGGTACTGATGGCGTGCATTACAGTGATAGTGATACGACTGGTGCAGACCTTTATGTAAAAACGATTCAAAAAGCAATTGAAAAATCCGCTAAAAATCCAGCCAAAGGAGAATCGGATTCTTAGTTTGTTTCAGAAACCAACTTCGGTTGGTTTTTTTGTTCAAAATGTCAATTTTTTATCATTTCATGTAAGAAATAATAACATCAAAAAAGTTTTAAAAATACCTTTACAGCATAGGTTTGAAGCGTTATAATACAGGTGACATAAAACGTGAGAAGAAAGGAGAAAGAAAAGGTGGCTGATTTATTCTACGACGTCTTGGCAAGCGTCTGGATTTCTATTGCTGGTGTTGATTCACGTTGGGGAAGATAAGAAATTAGAGAGGCTGAGACAAAATTCTCAGCTTTTTTATATAGTTATTATTTACAAGATGCAGTAGTTGAGTGGGTTCTAATAAGCTTTTACAACCCTTTTGAAGTCGAGCTATGCTTGGCTTCATTTCCAACCTCAAAAGGTTCCCCAAACCTTTTTGATGTCAATCTTCACTTGACTCCTACCTCGAAAGAATCCCCAAATCTTTCGAGCCATGCGGAGGTGAGTTATCAAGGTTCGGGGAACCTTTATAATCAATCGGGAAATAAAACTTACGAAGTAAGTGTCAAAAACGGTCTGGGGATAGACCGTTTTAGATCAGCAACAAGAAATTAAGACTTGCTGAAAATCAAGTTTCTTTGAAACTACTGATTCGCTTTTTAATTTTTAGGCTCATGAATAAAATCTTCACTGGGGATTTTATTTGTCTCACTCCCTTTTTTCGATAATTATCATAAATTTGTATAAATTTTCTGATAATTATGGTAAAATAGACAAAAGACTATCTATATATATGAGGAATTTGTGATGACGTTAATTTACCAATCAACTCGTGATGAAAATAACAAAGTAACTGCTAGTCAAGCTATCTTACAAGGATTGGCAACTGACGGTGGTTTATTTACCCCTGTCTCACTTCCAGAAGTGGCATTGGATTTTGAAACTTTAAAAGATGCTTCTTACCAAGAAGTGGCTAAGCTTGTATTGTCTGCATTTTTAGACGATTTCACAGAAGAAGAGTTGGCTTACTGTATTGATTCTGCTTACGATGCTAAATTTGATACACCAGAAATCGCACCGCTGGTTAAATTAGGTGACCAATATAATCTTGAACTTTTCCATGGGTCAACTATTGCGTTTAAAGACATGGCATTGTCAATCTTGCCATACCTTTTGACAACGTCAGCTAAAAAACAAGGCGTTGATAACAAAATCGTGATTTTGACAGCGACATCAGGTGATACTGGTAAAGCTGCAATGGCTGGTTTTGCAGATGTCCCAGGAACAGAAATCATTGTTTTCTATCCAAAAGACGGTGTCAGCAAAATTCAAGAGCTTCAGATGACAACACAAACTGGTGATAACACACACGTTGTAGCCATTACTGGTAACTTTGATGATGCGCAAACAGATGTAAAACGTATGTTTAACGACGTTGATTTGCGTGAAAAATTGCTTGCGCACAAGACACAATTTTCATCAGCGAACTCAATGAATGTTGGGCGTTTGGTACCACAAGTTGTTTATTATGTTTATGCTTATGTACAACTTGTTAAAGCTGGTCATATTAAAGCAGGCGACAAAGTAAACTTTACAGTTCCAACAGGAAACTTTGGTAACATTCTAGCAGCTTACTATGCAAGCCAAATTGGTGTCCCAGTTGGTAAATTAATCTGTGCTTCAAATGAAAACAAAGTTTTAACCGACTTCTTCACAACAGGGACTTATGATAAAAAACGTGAGTTTAAAGTCACAACAAGTCCTTCAATGGATATCTTGGTATCATCTAACTTAGAACGTTTGATTTTCCATTTGTTGGGAAATGATGCTGCTAAGACGAAAGCATTGATGGAACAATTGGTCTCAGAGGGCGAATACACACTTCCTGATGTTGACCAATCGATTCTTGATTTATTTGAAGCAGGCTATGCAACAGAAGTTGAAACGTCTGCTGAAATCAAACGTGTCTATGAAGCATCTGATTACATTGAGGACCCACATACGGCAGTTGCATCAGCTGTTTATCAAAAATACGCAGAGCGCACAGGTGATAAAACACCAACTGTGATTGCTTCAACAGCAAGTCCATATAAATTCCCACGTGTGGCAGTTGAAGCTGTTAGTGGACAAGCACCTGCAGATGATTTTGTTGCTGTTAAGGAACTTGAAAAATTATCAGGTGTTGCCATTCCAAAAGCTGTCAATGGACTTGAAACAGCTGAGGTTCGTCACAAAACGGTTGTGGCAACAGGTGATATGCAAAAAGCAGTTGAAAATTATTTAGGGCTTTAAATTTATAAAAGTAGAAGCTGAGGCTGGTTCTCAGCTTTTCTTTCTGTTACGATAAGGGTATGAAACAAACAAAGAAAATTATTCACTTGGCTTTTCCTGCTATGATGGAAAATTTGCTGCAGATGCTGATGGGAGTGGTTGACAACTACCTTGTTGCTCAGGTTGGTTTGATTGCCGTTTCAGGTGTTTCTGTTGCTAATAATATTATGACAATTTATCAAGCTGTTTTCATTGCTCTCGGAGCTGCGGTTTCAAGTCTGGTAGCTAAAAGTCGTGGTGAAGAAAATAATGAAAAGACGGTGCAATATCAGTCTGAAGCGATTTTGGTAACACTAGGTCTTAGTTTAGTTCTAGGGCTTTTTTCCTTGCTTTTTGGAAAAACAATTCTTCATTGGCTAGGAACAGAAACAACGGTTACACAAGCGGGTGGTCTGTATTTGGCGATTGTTGGTGGTTTGATTCTTAGTCTTGGTTTGATGACAACGTTGAGTGCGTTTTTGCGTGCTTTAGGCAAACCACAGTTACCAATGTATGTTAGTTTATTGAGCAATGTTTTAAATGCGATTTTTTCTGCGGTATCTGTTTTTGTTTTTCACTGGGGTATTGCTGGTGTTGCTTGCTCAACGGTCTTGTCACGTTTTATCGGTACATTGTTGTTAGCAAGTCAATTGCCGATGAGCAATATTTTAAAAACGATAAAATGGCATTTGGATAGTGATTTGTTGAAAATAGCCTTGCCTGCGGCTGGTGAACGTCTAATGATGCGTGCTGGTGATGTGGTTATCGTTGCGATTATTGTCAAATTTGGTACAGAATTCGTTGCAGGAAATGCTATTGGGGAAACCTTGACGCAGTTTAATTATATGCCAGGAATGGGTGTTGCGACAGCAACTGTTATTCTTGTAGCACATAGTCTTGGACAAAAAAATACCAAAGATATTAAACAACTGGTACGTGATTCGTATTTGATTTCGATGATTATGATGCTTTGTGTCGGTGCCTTGGTTTATGTATTTGGTAGTCATTTGACTTATCTTTTCACGACCAACCAAACAGCGCTGGCAGCTAGCCTTGTTGTGTTGTTTTATTCTTTTGTCGGTGGTCCAGCAACAGCAGGTACACTTATTTACACAGCAGCGTGGCAAGGTTTAGGTAATGCAAAACTTCCATTTTACGCCACAACATTTGGAATGTGGGTCATTCGAATTATTTCAGGGTATGTGTTGGGAGTTAGCCTAAAACTTGGTTTGACAGGTGTTTGGTTAGCGACATTAGTAGATAATATTTTCCGTTGGCTTTTCTTATACTCCCTTTACAAAAAATATATGAAGCAATTGACACAACCTAATTAAAAAAATAATCATTAGAAAAGTTTTGTGATTTTTGTTATGCTACAATAAAGAACTTATTTCAGGAAGTAACGCTATGGAACTGAATCATGTGAAAGAATTTATTGCCTTAACAAAGACAGAAAATTATCTAGAAGCAGCGGAGAACTTATTTACTTCGCAATCTAGCTTGTCAAAACATATAAAATCTTTGGAAGCTGAACTTGGAACAACTCTATTTGACCGAACGACACGTCAAGTTAAACTCAATGAAGCAGGAAAAGTATTTCTCAAATACGCTCAGCAGCTAATTGATATCTAGCACTAATGTAATACGGCGCTTATTAATCTCAAGGAAGCTGAAGAGCAAACTTTGACAATCGGCTCAATTCCAATTATGACTCCTTATAGTATCACAGATATGCTCATTGATTTTAAAAAGGCGAATGTAAAAATTAATCTGAGCATTATTGAAGGTGAGGCTGGGTAACTTAAACAGAGGCTTCGAAATGATGAATGTGATTTGATTTTTATTCGTCGATTGTCAGCCCCAAAAGAAGTTACAGAGGATTTGGATGATTTTGCAGTAATCAATTTCATGACGGATTATTTGGTTGCGGTGTTACTAAATGATCACTCCTTGGCTAACCAAGCTCTGATTGACTTGTCGGAATTGAAAAATGAAGAACTTTTATTCTTACCTCTTCATTCTGTCATGCATAACATTTCACTTCAAGTTTGTCGTCAAGCTGGCTTTACGTTGTCAATTGCTTATACAGGAAAGCGTGCTGAAAATATTATCGACCTTGTTAGTAAAGGAATGGGCATTTCGCTATTAATGGCAAAACCTATTTCCTATATCAATACGCGAAATCTGGTGAAACTAGTGCCTGTTCTTCCGCATATCGAGACAGAAATCGTCATTTATTATAAGAAAAATGCCCTGTTATCAAAAGCAGCTAGTCACTTTTTAGAATTTGTTCAGCGATAGAGGAGTGGTTTTGCCCACTCCTTTGTTGTTTAAAATTATTCATTTTAGAATAGATTGCTCTAAAAACGGAATTGTTTTGGATGGCATTTGCTATGGTTTTTTGCATGGAATATTACAATTTATCACTTAATAACGGTGGTGCCAACTATGTTTAGTTTTGGACGTATTGAAAGAAGTACGGTGGATTACAAGCATCGTTTTTCTCATTCAAGACTTCTTCAGTGGACCAATTGCAGTTCGCTTGATGTCAATACTGGCAAAGTCTGAAGAAATTCCTGCGTTCATGTGACCAACGATACAAAGGATTTCCACAGTCTGTGTGATGTATCCAAGTATGGCAGTTGTTTCGTCTATTTTATTTAAGCATCCATGGGGAAATTTCATTCCAACGGTTTTAACCACGCTAACGTTTAATTTTCCAATGGTGTTTTCAATTCAAATCTTTTTATTAGGTCCTGTCCTCAAAAAATTAATTCTAGAATCAAGAAATAAATAACATCTTTTTGTTCCAAAGATAGTTTCTTCCTACTCAAAGTGCTTTTTGCTAACTATATATGTAAGAAATCAGGTGATTGCCTGATTTTTTTGTCAATGCTTAAAATGTTGGTAGTACCTGAAAACATTTTCTTGGAAAAAAACTAAAAAAATCCGATAAAAAACCTTGCAAACTCTTGTCAAATCTGATATTATATACTGGTGCTGTAAATACAGTAACTTTAGCTATGATACAAGAGGTTGCGACACGCTCGGTTGCATTGCCACGCAAAGGTGTGTTGGTTTTCTTGAGGAGCTAGCCTATTATCTTAAATAGACGAAAAGGAGAAAAAGATGGCAAACAAAAAAATCCGTATCCGTTTGAAAGCATACGAACATCGTACACTTGATACAGCGGCAGAAAAAATTGTTGAAACTGCAACACGTACAGGTGCTACAGTTGCTGGACCGGTTCCACTTCCAACTGAACGTAGCTTGTACACAATTATTCGTGCGACTCACAAATACAAAGATTCACGCGAACAATTTGAAATGCGTACTCACAAACGCTTGATCGATATCATCAACCCAACTCAAAAAACAGTTGACGCTTTGATGAAATTGGATCTTCCAAGTGGTGTTAACGTAGAAATCAAACTCTAATAAGGATTTGATGATTGAGCACAAAAAACGCTCGTTAAAAACTTTTTAAATAAATTAAAGTAAAGGAAATATTCTCTCATGACAAAAGGAATCTTAGGGAAAAAAGTGGGAATGACTCAAATCTTCACTGAATCTGGTGAATTTATCCCTGTTACTGTCATCGAAGCAACTCCAAACGTTGTGCTTCAAGTGAAAACTGTTGAAACAGACGGTTATGAAGCAGTTCAAGTTGGTTTTGACGACAAACGTGAGGTGTTGAGCAACAAACCTGCCAAAGGCCATGTAGCAAAAGCTAACACAGCTCCTAAGCGCTTCATTCGTGAATTCAAAAACATTGAAGGCTTGGAAGTTGGGCAAGAAATCACAGTTAATACATTCGAAGCTGGAGATGTTGTTGATGTAACTGGTACATCTAAAGGTAAAGGTTTCCAAGGTGTTATCAAACGCCATGGTCAATCTCGTGGGCCAATGGCTCACGGTTCTCGTTATCACCGTCGTCCAGGTTCTATGGGACCTGTTGCGCCTAACCGTGTTTTCAAAAACAAACACTTAGCAGGACGTATGGGTGGGAACCGTGTGACAATCCAAAACCTTGAAGTTGTTCAAGTTATCCCAGAGAAAAACGTTATTCTTATCAAAGGTAACGTACCGGGTGCTAAGAAATCTCTTATCACTATCAAATCAGCAGTTAAGGCTGCTAAATAATAAGAAAGGAGAAAACAGTTAAAATGGCAAACGTAAAACTATTTGACCAAACTGGTAAAGAAGTTAGCTCAGTTGAGTTGAACGACGCTATCTTCGGTATCGAACCAAACGAATCAGTAGTATTTGATGTCGTTATCAGCCAACGTGCTAGCCTTCGCCAAGGTACTCACGCAGTTAAAAACCGCTCTGCCGTATCTGGTGGTGGTCGTAAACCATGGCGTCAAAAAGGAACTGGACGTGCTCGTCAAGGTTCTATCCGCTCACCACAATGGCGTGGTGGTGGTGTAGTCTTCGGACCAACTCCACGTTCATACGGATACAAACTTCCACAAAAAGTTCGTCGCCTTGCATTGAAATCAGTTTACTCAGCTAAAGTTGCTGAAGATAAATTTGTAGCTGTAGAAAGCCTTTCGTTTACAGCTCCAAAAACTGCTGAATTCGCAAACGTACTTTCAGCTCTTAACGTTGACTCAAAAGTACTTGTAATCCTTGAAGAAGGAAACGAATTTGCAGCTCTTTCTGCACGTAACCTTCCAAACGTTAAAGTTGCAACTGCAACAACTGCAAGTGTTCTTGATATCGTAAACAGCGACAAACTTCTTGTTACTAAAGAAGCAATCTCTACAATCGAGGAGGTTCTTGCATAATGAATTTGTACGACGTAATCAAAAAACCAGTAATCACTGAAAAATCAATGTACGACCTCGAAGCAGGTAAATATACATTCGAAGTTGACTCTCGTGCGCACAAACTTTTGATCAAACAAGCTGTTGAAGCTGCTTTTGATGGAGTTAAAGTTGCAAACGTGAACACTGTAACAGTTAAACCAAAAGCAAAACGTGTTGGTCGTTACACTGGTTTCACTTCAAAAACTAAAAAAGCTATCATCACTCTTACAGCTGATTCTAAAGCAATCGAGTTGTTTGCAGCTGAAGCTGAATAATCTAAGGAGGAAATAACGTGGGTATTAAAGCTTATAAACCAACGACAAATGGTCGTCGTAATATGACTTCTTTGGATTTTGCTGAAATCACTACAAGCACTCCTGAGAAATCATTGCTTGTTTCACTTAAAAACAAAGCTGGTCGTAACAACAACGGTCGCATCACTGTACGTCACCAGGGTGGCGGTCACAAACGTCACTACCGTTTGATTGACTTCAAACGTAACAAAGATGGCGTTGAAGCAGTTGTAAAAACTATTGAGTATGATCCAAACCGTACAGCTAACATCGCTCTTGTACATTATACTGACGGTGTGAAAGCTTATATCCTTGCGCCTAAAGGACTTGAAGTTGGTCAACGTATCGTTTCAGGCCCAGATGCAGATATTAAAGTTGGTAACGCTCTTCCGCTTGCTAACATCCCTGTTGGTACAGTTATTCACAATATCGAACTTCAACCAGGTAAAGGTGCTGAATTGATTCGTGCTGCTGGGGCTTCTGCACAAGTCCTTGGTCAAGAAGGTAAATACGTGCTTGTTCGTCTTCAATCAGGCGAAGTTCGTATGATTCTTGGTACTTGCCGTGCTACAATCGGTACAGTTGGTAACGAACAGCAATCACTTGTAAACCTTGGTAAAGCTGGTCGTAGCCGTTGGATGGGTATCCGTCCTACAGTTCGTGGTTCTGTAATGAACCCTAATGATCACCCACACGGTGGTGGTGAAGGTAAAGCACCAGTTGGACGTAAAGCGCCATCTACTCCTTGGGGTAAACCTGCGCTTGGTCTTAAAACGCGTAACAAAAAAGCTAAATCTGACAAACTTATTGTTCGTCGTCGTAACGATAAATAATTCAGTCGCTTAGTTAAATAATCATCCGCCAGCTCGGTAGTGTGCATTTTGCACACAGGCCGCTGTGGTACTATATTTTAAAGGAGAAAACTACAAAATGGGACGTAGTCTTAAAAAAGGACCTTTCGTCGATGAGCATTTGATGAAAAAAGTTGAAGCTCAAGCAAATGACGAAAAGAAAAAAGTAATTAAAACTTGGTCACGTCGTTCAACGATTTTCCCAAGTTTCATTGGTTATACAATCGCAGTTTATGATGGACGTAAACACGTACCAGTTTACATCCAAGAAGACATGGTAGGTCACAAACTTGGTGAATTCGCGCCAACTCGTACTTACAAAGGTCACGCAGCTGACGATAAGAAAACACGTCGTTAATAGGAGGAGGACACAATGGCAGAAATTACTTCAGCTAAAGCAATGGCTCGTACAGTCCGTGTTTCACCTCGTAAAACACGTCTTGTACTTGATCTTATCCGTGGTAAGAATGTTGCTGACGCAATCGCAATCTTGAAATTCACCCCAAACAAAGCAGCTCGCGTAGTTGAAAAAGTTCTTAACTCTGCTATCGCTAATGCAGAAAACAACTTTGGTTTGGAAAAAGCTAATTTGGTAGTATCTGAAACTTTCGCAAACGAAGGACCAACTATGAAACGTTTCCGTCCACGTGCTAAAGGTTCAGCTTCACCAATCAACAAACGCACAACTCACGTCACAGTAGTTGTGTCAGAAAAATAAGGAGGTAAAATCGTGGGTCAAAAAGTACATCCAATTGGTATGCGTGTCGGAATCATCCGTGATTGGGATGCGAAATGGTATGCTGAAAAAGAATACGCGGATTACCTTCATGAAGATCTTGCAATCCGCAAATTCATTCAAACAGAATTGGCAGACGCTTCAGTTTCACGTATTGAAATTGAACGTGCTGTAAATAAAGTAATTGTTTCACTTCACACTGCTAAACCAGGTATGGTTATCGGTAAAGGTGGAGCTAATGTTGACGCTCTTCGCGCTAAACTTAACAAATTGACTGGAAAACAAGTTCACATCAACATCGTTGAAATCAAACAACCTGATTTGGACGCACACCTTGTTGGTGAAAACATCGTACGTCAACTTGAACAACGTGTTGCTTTCCGTCGTGCTCAAAAACAAGCTATCCAACGTACAATGCGTGCAGGTGCTAAAGGTATTAAAACTCAAGTATCTGGTCGTTTGAACGGTGCTGATATCGCTCGTAGTGAAGGTTATTCAGAAGGAACTGTTCCACTTCATACACTTCGTGCAGATATTGACTACGCTTGGGAAGAAGCTGACACTACTTACGGTAAACTTGGTGTTAAAGTTTGGATTTACCGTGGTGAAGTTCTTCCAGCTCGTAAAAACACTAAAGGAGGCAAATAACAAATGTTAGTACCTAAACGTGTTAAACACCGTCGCGAATTCCGTGGAAAAATGCGCGGTGAAGCTAAAGGTGGTAAAGAAGTCGCATTCGGTGAATACGGTCTTCAAGCTACTACTAGCCACTGGATCACAAACCGTCAAATCGAAGCTGCCCGTATCGCAATGACTCGTTACATGAAACGTGGTGGTAAAGTTTGGATTAAAATCTTCCCACACAAATCATACACTGCTAAAGCTATCGGTGTACGTATGGGATCTGGTAAAGGGGCACCTGAAGGTTGGGTAGCACCAGTTAAACGTGGTAAAGTGATGTTTGAAATCGCTGGTGTATCTGAGGAAGTTGCACGTGAAGCACTTCGTCTTGCTAGCCACAAATTGCCAGTTAAGACTAAATTCGTGAAACGTGAAGCAGAATAAGGAGAAATCATGAAACTTCAAGAAATTAAAGATTTTGTTAAAGAGCTTCGTGGTCTTTCTCAAGAAGAGCTTGCTAAGAAAGAAAACGAACTTAAGAAAGAACTTTTCGATCTTCGTTTCCAAGCTGCAGCAGGTCAACTTGATCAAACTGCTCGTTTGAACGAAGTTAAAAAACAAATTGCACGCGTAAAAACAGTGCAATCTGAAAAGAAATAATAGATTGGGAAAGGAGAAATTCTAATAATGGAACGTAATCAACGTAAAACCCTTGTTGGACGCGTAGTATCTGACAAAATGGATAAAACAATCACTGTTGTAGTTGAAACTAAACGTAACCACCCAGTCTATGGTAAACGTATCAACTATTCTAAAAAATACAAAGCACATGATGAAAACAACGTTGCTAAAGAAGGCGATATCGTTCGTATCATGGAAACTCGTCCACTTTCAGCTACAAAACGCTTCCGTCTTGTAGAAGTAGTGGAAGAAGCTGTTATTATCTAATCAAACTAAAAGGAGAAATTTGAAATGATTCAACAAGAAACTCGCTTGAAAGTTGCTGATAATAGCGGTGCTCGTGAGATTTTGACTATCAAAGTTCTTGGTGGTTCAGGACGTAAATTCGCTAACATCGGTGACGTAATCGTTGCTTCTGTAAAACAAGCTACTCCTGGTGGAGCTGTTAAAAAAGGTGATGTCGTAAAAGCTGTTGTTGTTCGTACTAAATCTGGTGCACGCCGTCCAGACGGTTCATACATCAAATTTGATGACAACGCTGCAGTAATCATCCGTGATGACAAAACTCCTCGCGGAACTCGTATCTTCGGCCCTGTTGCACGTGAATTACGTGAAGGTGGCTTCATGAAGATCGTATCACTTGCACCAGAAGTACTTTAATCAATAAAAAACACAAACTAAGTCCCCTGCATTTGCAGGGTGCCCATTAGGGCGTAAGAAATAATAGGAGAAAAACCAAATGTTTGTAAAAAAAGGCGACAAAGTTCGCGTTATTGCTGGTAAGGACAAAGGCGTTGAAGCTGTAGTTCTTAAAGCTCTTCCTAAAGTCAACAAAGTTGTTGTCGAAGGTGTTGCTATTGTTAAAAAACATCAAAAACCAAACAACGAAAACCCTCAAGGTGCTATCGTAGAAAAAGAAGCACCAATCCATGTGTCTAATGTACAAGTTCTTGACAAAAATGGTGTAGCAGGACGTGTTGGTTACAAAGTTGTAGACGGCAAAAAAGTTCGTTACAACAAAAAATCAGGCGAAGTGCTTGATTAATCACGAAGGAAAGGAGAAAGTATAAGTAATGGTAAATCGCTTAAAAGAAAAATACACTAACGAAGTCGTTCCTGCTTTGACTGAAAAATTCAACTATACTTCAGTTATGGCTGTTCCAAAAGTTGAGAAAATCGTTCTTAACATGGGTGTTGGTGATGCTGTAAATAACTCTAAAAACCTTGAAAAAGCTGCTGCTGAATTGGCACTTATCTCAGGTCAAAAACCATTGATTACTAAAGCTAAGAAATCAATTGCTGGCTTCCGTCTTCGTGAAGGTGTAGCGATCGGTGCAAAAGTTACCCTTCGTGGTGAACGTATGTACGAATTCTTAGATAAATTGGTTACTGTTTCACTTCCACGTGTACGTGACTTCCACGGTGTCCCAACAAAATCTTTTGACGGACGTGGTAACTACACACTTGGTGTGAAAGAACAATTGATCTTCCCAGAAATCAACTTTGATGATGTTGATAAAGTGCGTGGTCTTGATATTGTTATCGTAACTACAGCTAACACTGACGAAGAAGGTCGTGAATTGCTTAAAGGTCTTGGAATGCCTTTTGCAAAATAATTTAGGAGGTAAATCAATTGGCTAAAAAATCTATGATTGCTAAGAATCATCGCCCTGCGAAATTCTCTACGCAAGCTTACACTCGTTGCGAACGTTGTGGCCGTCCACATTCAGTTTACCGCAAATTTAAACTTTGCCGTGTTTGCTTCCGTGAGTTAGCTTACAAAGGACAAATCCCAGGCGTTACTAAAGCGTCTTGGTAAAATTATGGTACTAAACCCGTGGTGAACAAAGCAAAGTTAGGAAATCGAAGATGTTTGCTTGCAAACGAGTCGATTTATCTATTTTGCACAGTTCATAGGGCGAGTTCAAATTCGCTTTTCATCTGAGAAGTATACAACCAGCCCACTCGGGCGACATTAACTAGCAAGTGAAATATTCAAACTACTAGTAAGAGGAGAAATATATAATGGTTATGACTGATCCAATTGCAGACTTTTTGACACGCATTCGTAATGCTAACCAAGCAAAACACGAAGTGCTTGAAGTACCTGCATCAAATATCAAAAAAGGAATTGCTGAAATTCTTAAACGCGAAGGTTTCGTGAAAAACGTTGAAGTTATCGAAGATGACAAACAAGGTATTATCCGCGTATTCCTTAAATACGGACAAAACGGTGAACGTGTTATCACTAACTTGAAACGTATCTCTAAACCAGGTCTTCGTGTTTACGCAAAGCGTGAAGATGTTCCTAAAGTCCTTAGCGGACTTGGAATTGCAATCATCTCTGCATCAGAAGGGCTTTTGACTGACAAAGAAGCTCGTCAAAAGAACGTTGGTGGAGAAGTTATTGCTTACGTTTGGTAAGATAAAGCTTCTTTTCAAATTTTGTTGAAAAAGTTTCTTACTAAAAATAATGGACTATAGATACAGTTATTCTGTATAATAGTCGCCCCGTGAAAACTTGTCGCATATGCGGCTTGACAATCTAACAGGAGAAAATAAAAACTATGTCACGTATTGGTAATAAAGTTATCAACTTGCCTGCTGGTGTAGAAGTTACTAACAATGATAACGTAGTAACTGTCAAAGGACCTAAAGGCGAACTCACTCGTGAGTTTAATAAAAATATTGAAATCAAAGTTGAAGGCACTGAAGTTTCACTTCACCGTCCAGATGACTCAAAAGAAATGAAAACAATCCACGGTACAACTCGTGCTAACTTGAACAACATGGTTGTTGGTGTTTCTGAAGGTTTCAAAAAAGAACTTGAAATGCGCGGAGTTGGTTACCGTGCTCAACTTCAAGGTTCAAAACTTGTACTTTCTGTAGGTAAATCTCACCAAGACGAAGTAGAAGCTCCGGAAGGTGTTTCATTTGAAGTTCCATCTGCAACTACTATCGTTGTTAACGGTATCAACAAAGAAGTTGTTGGTCAAACAGCAGCTTACATCCGTAGCCTTCGTGCTCCAGAGCCTTACAAAGGTAAAGGTATCCGCTACGTTGGTGAATACGTACGTAGTAAAGAAGGTAAAACTGGTAAATAATAGATTGTGGGAAATTTTGCAAGCCTTACTTTTGCAAAGCCCATGTTCTAGCATTTATAATGTGTCGTTTTGACATTAATCAATTAATTAAGAGGTGAAAATTGTGATTTCGAAACCAGATAAAAATAAAATCCGCCAAAAACGCCACCGTCGCGTTCGCGGTAAACTCTCTGGAACTGCTGATCGCCCACGTTTGAACGTTTTCCGTTCTAATACAGGCATCTACGCTCAAGTTATTGATGACGTAGCGGGTGTAACGCTCGCAAGTGCATCAACTCTTGATAAAGAAGTTTCTAAAGGAACTAAAACAGAACAAGCCGTTGTTGTCGGTAAACTTGTTGCTGAACGCGCAGTAGCTAAAGGTATTTCTGAAGTGGTGTTTGACCGCGGTGGATATCTCTATCACGGACGTGTTAAAGCTTTGGCTGACTCAGCTCGTGAAAACGGATTGAAATTCTAATAGGGAGGACACTTAATAATGGCATTTAAAGATAATGCAGTTGAACTTGAAGAACGCGTTGTTGCTATCAACCGTGTTACAAAAGTTGTTAAAGGTGGACGTCGTCTCCGCTTTGCTGCTCTTGTAGTTGTTGGTGATCGTAATGGTCGTGTAGGTTTTGGTACTGGTAAAGCTCAAGAAGTACCAGAAGCTATTCGTAAAGCTGTTGAAGACGCTAAGAAAAACTTAATCGAAGTACCTATGGTTGGTACAACAATTCCTCACGAAGTTCGTTCAGAATTCGGTGGAGCTAAAGTATTGTTGAAACCTGCTGTAGAAGGTGCTGGGGTTGCCGCTGGTGGTGCTGTACGTGCCGTCATTGAATTGGCAGGTGTTGCAGATGTTACATCTAAATCACTTGGTTCAAACACTCCAATCAACATTGTTCGTGCAACTGTTGAAGGTTTGAAACAACTTAAACGTGCAGAAGACGTTGCTGCTCTTCGCGGTGTTTCAGTTTCTGATTTAGCTTAAGAAAGGGGATAATAATGGCTCAAATTAAAATTACTTTGACTAAGTCTCCAATCGGACGCATTCCCGCACAACGCAAAACAGTTGCTGCTCTTGGACTTGGTAAATTGAATAGTTCAGTTGTCAAAGAAGATACACCAGCTATTCGTGGAATGGTTACTGCAGTTTCACACTTGGTAACTGTTGAAGATGTTAAATAATTAACATAATAATTTTAAGTTTAAGTCGCGGAGAAACCTCTTGCGACTTAAACTAGATATAGTATAGGCGAGTTTCTATGGGGAGTCCTTTCCCCTCATAGAGGCGCTAGCATTTTACAAATAAGGAGAAAATTAATAATGAAACTTCATGAACTTAAACCAGCAGAAGGTTCTCGTAAAGTACGTAACCGTGTAGGTCGTGGTACTTCATCTGGTAATGGTAAAACAGCTGGACGTGGTCAAAAAGGTCAAAAAGCTCGTAGCGGTGGTAAAGTACGTCTTGGTTTTGAAGGTGGACAAACTCCATTGTTCCGTCGTATGCCAAAACGTGGTTTCTTGAACGTCAACGCTAAAGAATACGCTCTTGTAAACCTTGACCAACTTAACGTCTTTGAAGATGGTACTGAAGTAACTCCAGTTGTTCTTAAAGAAGCTGGAATTATCCGTGCTGAAAAATCAGGTGTAAAAGTTCTTGGTAATGGCGAATTGACTAAAAAATTGACTGTCAAAGCAGCTAAATTCTCAAAATCTGCTGAAGCAGCTATCACTGCAAAAGGTGGTTCAATCGAAGTCATCTAATGAGGAGGACTTAGTATGTTCTTTAAATTACTTAAAGATGCACTAAAGGTAAAAAATGTTAGAAATAAAATTTTCTTTACACTTTTTATCATCTTGGTTTTCCGCATTGGAACACATATTACCGTGCCAGGTATCAATGCGAAAAGTCTTGAACAATTAGGGGAGCTTCCCTTCTTAAATATGTTGAACCTTGTTTCTGGTAATGCTATGAGCAATTTCTCTGTATTTTCTATGGGTGTTAGCCCATATATCACAGCATCTATCATCGTTCAACTGTTGCAAATGGATATCTTACCTAAATTTGTTGAATGGAGTAAACAAGGTGAAGTAGGACGCCGTAAGCTTAATCAAGCAACGCGCTATATTTCACTCGTCCTAGCTTTCGTTCAATCTATTGGTATTACAGCAGGATTTAATACTCTTTCAAATATTTCATTGGTATCAACACCAAATGTTAAGACTTATCTTCTCATTGGTGCCTTGTTAACAACAGGTAGTATGATTGTGACATGGCTTGGTGAGCAAATCACCGACAAAGGTTTTGGTAATGGTGTCTCAATGATTATCTTTGCAGGTATCATTTCATCGATTCCAAATGCTATCTCAACAATTTATGAAGATTTCTTTGTGAATGTACGTTCAAGTGATTTATTATCTTCATACATCTTTGTAGCTTTGTTGGTTGTGGCAGTATTGGCAATTGTATTTTTTACAACCTTTGTTCAACAAGCAGAATACAAAATTCCAATTCAATATACAAAACTTGTTCAAGGTGCGCCTACAAGTTCTTACCTTCCTTTAAAAATTAATCCGGCCGGCGTCATTCCCGTTATCTTTGCTAGCTCGATTACAACAATTCCAAGTACGATTATTCCGTTGATTTCAAATGGAAAAGACATTCCTTGGTTAACTACTCTAGAATCATTCTTGAATTACCAAACACCAAGCGGTATGGTAGTTTACGCAGTGCTAATTATTTTATTCTCATTCTTCTATACTTTTGTGCAAGTTAATCCTGAAAAAACAGCAGAAAACTTACAAAAAGGTGCGTCATATATTCCTAGTGTTCGACCTGGACGTGAAACAGAAGAATACATGTCTTCACTCTTGAAGAAATTAGCTACTGTGGGTTCAATTTTCTTGGCGTTTATTTCATTAACACCAATTATCGCTCAACAAGCAATGAACCTATCTAGCAGTATTGCTCTTGGAGGAACAAGCTTACTTATCTTGATTTCAACCGGTATTGAAGGTATGAAACAACTTGAAGGCTATCTTTTGAAGAGACAGTATGTTGGTTTTATGAACACAGCAGAATAGAATACAGGTTGACCTAGTCAACCTTTCTATTTTGTTTTTGAATAAGTTTAGCACTACGGTGTTAAATTTATTTAAAAATAAAATAAGGAGACTATCATGAATCTTTTAATCATGGGTTTACCCGGTGCTGGTAAAGGAACTCAAGCAGCAAAAATTGTTGAAAAATTTGGTGTAGCTCATATTTCTACTGGAGATATGTTCCGCGCTGCAATGGCAAATAAAACTGAAATGGGTGTCCTTGCAAAATCATTCATTGACAAAGGTGAACTTGTACCCGATGAAGTTACTAACGGCATCGTTAAAGAACGTTTAGCACAAGATGACATCGCAGGAAAAGGCTTTTTGCTTGATGGCTATCCACGTACTATCGAACAAGCACACGCTTTAGATGAAACACTTAACAACTTGGAGCTTAAATTAGATGGTGTGATTAACATTGAAGTTAACCCAGAATCACTTATTGAGCGTTTAAGTGGTCGTATTATCAACCGTAAAACTGGCGAAACTTTCCACAAAGTATTCAATCCACCAGTTGGTGACTACAATGAAGATGATTTCTACCAACGTGAAGACGATAAACCTGAAACTGTAAAACGCCGTCTTGATGTTAATATCGCTCAAGGTGCACCAATCATTGAACATTACCGCAAAGCAGGTATTGTCTTTGATATTCAAGGTAATCAAGACATTGATGATGTTTTTGCAGATATTGTTAAAGCTATCTCATCATTAAAATAATTTAAGAATTTTCTACTTGCATAAGTAGAAAAGACATGATATAATAGGCTAGTCTGGCTTATAATTGTTACCTCTGTGTTCAGAGGACATCAAATCGAAATTTAGGGGGTACTTTTGCGTGGCAAAAGAAGATGTGATTGAAATTGAAGGTAAAGTTGTTGAGACGATGCCTAATGCAATGTTTACTGTTGAGTTAGAAAATGGACACCAAATCTTGGCAACTGTATCAGGAAAGATCCGTAAAAACTACATTCGTATTTTGGTAGGTGACCGTGTTACTGTTGAAATGAGTCCGTACGATTTGACACGTGGACGCATCACATACCGCTTTAAATAATCGAAATAATTGGAGGGATTAAAAAATGAAGGTAAGACCATCAGTCAAACCAATTTGCGAATACTGTAAAGTTATTCGTCGTAACGGTCGTGTTATGGTAATTTGTCCATCAAATCCAAAACACAAACAACGTCAAGGATAATTATAGAAAGGAGAAAAAATGGCTCGTATTGCTGGAGTTGATATTCCAAATGAAAAACGTGTAGTAATTTCACTTACTTATGTGTATGGTATCGGTCTTGCTACTTCTAAGAAAATCTTAGCTGCAGCTGGTGTTTCAGAAGATATCCGTGTTAAAGATTTAACATCAGACCAAGAAGATGCTATCCGTCGTGAAGTTGATGCAATTAAAGTTGAAGGTGACCTTCGTCGTGAAGTAAACTTGAACATCAAACGTTTGATGGAAATCGGTTCATATCGTGGTATCCGTCACCGTCGTGGACTTCCTGTCCGTGGACAAAACACTAAAAATAACGCTCGCACTCGTAAAGGTAAAGCTGTTGCGATTGCAGGTAAGAAAAAATAAAATAGGAGGTAAAAAAATTGGCTAAACCAACACGTAAACGTCGTGTGAAAAAGAACATCGAATCTGGTGTTGCTCATATTCACGCTACATTCAATAACACTATTGTTATGATTACAGATGTGCATGGTAATGCAATTGCTTGGTCATCAGCTGGTGCTCTTGGATTCAAAGGTTCTCGTAAATCTACTCCATTCGCTGCACAAATGGCCGCTGAAGCTGCTGCAAAATCTGCACAAGAACATGGTCTTAAAACCGTTGAAGTTACTGTAAAAGGTCCTGGTTCAGGTCGTGAGTCTGCTATTCGTGCTCTTGCTGCTGCTGGTCTTGAAGTGACTTCAATTCGTGACGTTACTCCTGTGCCACATAATGGTGCTCGTCCTCCAAAACGTCGTCGTGTGTAATCGTAATTGTTAATAGTACACAAGATTCGTTTCGAGGGAGTATAATAAATGATTGAGTTTGAAAAACCAATAATAACAAAAATTGATGAAAATAAAGATTACGGTAGATTTGTCATTGAACCACTTGAACGTGGCTATGGGACAACTCTAGGTAATTCTCTTCGTCGTGTACTCTTGTCTTCACTCCCAGGTGCGGCAGTAACATCAATTAAAATTGATGGAGTACTCCACGAATTTGACACTATTCCAGGTGTACGCGAAGATGTTATGCAAATCATCCTTAATATTAAAGGACTTGCAGTAAAATCTTATGTTGATGATGAAAAAATTATCGAACTTGACGTTGAAGGTCCAGCAGAAGTTACTGCGGGAGATATTTTAACAGATAGCGATGTCGAAATCGTCAACCCTGACCACTATCTCTTTACAATCGCTGAAGGACACAGTTTAAAAGCTACAATGACTATCGCTAAAAACCGTGGTTATGTCCCAGCAGAAGGTAACAAAAAAGAAGATGCTCCAGTGGGAACATTGGCTGTAGATTCAATCTACACACCAGTGAAAAAAGTTAATTATCAAGTTGAACCTGCTCGTGTAGGTAGCAATGATGGCTTTGATAAATTAACACTCGAAATCATGACAAATGGCACAATTATTCCTGAAGATGCTTTAGGTCTTTCTGCTCGTGTCTTGATCGAACACTTGAACCTCTTTACTGACCTTACAGAAGTGGCTAAAAACACTGATGTAATGAAAGAAACTGAGAAAGTGAACGATGAGAAAGTGCTGGACCGTACCATCGAAGAACTTGATTTGTCAGTTCGCTCATACAACTGTCTTAAACGTGCAGGTATTAATACCGTATTTGATTTAACAGAAAAAACTGAGCCCGAAATGATGAAAGTCCGTAACCTTGGTCGTAAGAGCCTTGAAGAAGTCAAAGTTAAACTTGCTGATCTTGGACTAGGACTCAAAAATGATAAATAATATAGGAGGATAAAATGGCTTACCGTAAACTAGGACGCACTAGCTCACAACGTAAAGCAATGCTTCGTGATTTGACAACAGATCTTTTGATTAACGAATCTATTGTAACAACAGAAGCTCGTGCTAAAGAAATCCGTAAAACAGTTGAAAAAATGATTACTTTAGGTAAACGCGGTGATCTTCATGCTCGTCGTCAAGCAGCTGCTTTCGTACGTAATGAAATTGCATCTGAAAACTTTGATGAAGCTACTGAGAAATACACTTCACAAACAGCTCTTCAAAAACTTTTTGATGAAATCGCACCTCGTTATGCAGAACGCAACGGTGGATACACTCGTATTCTTAAAACAGAACCTCGCCGTGGTGATGCTGCTCCAATGGCAATCATTGAATTAGTATAATTTTTATCAATTTTGTTGAGTGTTATGATGATGGAACTAAAAAGTTCTTAGTCTAGCTCTGGTCTACCGCTAGGGTTTTTCCTAGCGGGAACACTCATCATATTGGTGTTTTTAGTAACGCTTGTTTACGAAATGTCTCTAGATTAGAAACACTTCGTAAGCAGGCGTTTTTGGGTTTTTTGCTCTTTGTCAACCGTAGTGGGTGCCAGAGTTAACTTCTAGCGAGAACAACATTTGTTCTTGCTTTTTTGATGTTTAACGTGAGGTAAATGCGTTTTTTCTTACTTTTGTGGATGGTGAAAAAACTATTTTGCAAAGGAAAAGCTAAATTATTTTGAAATTTATATAGTTTTTAGGTATACGGAGCCACTATTTTACCACAAATGCGATGTATGATTATAATAGCCGTAAAACGCATTTTAATGGCTAAATTCAGCCCTATAAAATTTATTAAAGAAAAGTACTGTAAACTATAAAAATAGCTATTTACGGTAAATAAAACGCTTCTGATGCTTGAAGTGTTCAAAAATGAAATTAGTCACTTGAGTGTATCAAAAAACATCTCAGAGAGAGATAATTGTAATTACCATAACAACAATTAGAAGGAGTCTGATACGCAAGACTATTACACACCAAAAGGGGACCATTTAACACTAGCAGACTCTATAAATATTGAACGTTGACTCAAAGAAGGTCACTCTAATCGTGAAATCGCTAGAAAATTAACTAAAGCTTCTCAAACCATTAACAACGAAGCCAAGCTGGGACAAGTTAGACAACAGGTACGTAGAAGGCAATTGGAGGTTTATTACTCAGCTGACTTTGCTTAGGAAGGCTATGAGAATAACCGTAAGCATTCTGTTAAGAAAACCTCTCTGACTCAGAAGCTTAAAGAACAGATTGTTCACTACCTCAAACAGAAATACTCGCCTGAAATGATGGTCAAAGCAAAGGGAGTTCCTGTTTCTATTTCAACAATCTATTACTGGATTCATCATGGGCAGTTAGGAGTGAGCAAAGCCAGCCTTGTTTTATCCTCGAAAAGTGAAAGCTAAGAAGAAGCAAGCTAGTCCTGACTTTAAGCCTGTCGGAAACTCTATTGAAGAACGACCAGCGAGTATCAACAAGCGTGAGAACGTAGATGATTTTGAGATTGATACCGTGATTCAGACACGGGAAAAAACAAGTGTCGGTTGACACTAGGCGATAGAAAGAATCGCTATCAAATCATTCGCCTAGCAGACATTTTGACCTTGAGAATATTTATTATGCACACCCCTATTCGTTTTGGGAGAGGGGAACGAATGAGAACTACAACAGACTTACTAGGCGTTGGTTACCTAAAGGAAGTAAAAAAGCGATGTAACAATAAGTCATATTTATTGAATACTGGGGTAAAAACTATCCCAAAAAGTGCTTGCTTATCAATCTCCTAGAGAGTTTTTATAAAATATAACTTTCACTTGAAATTTGGTTTTCAAGTGAAAGTTATATTTTAATCAAAAAATTTTCTAAAAGTAGTTGACAGTTTATCTTAAGTTTAGTATACTAGTTGAGCTGTCGTAAGAGAGCAGGAGTCAGGCTTACAGAAAATCTAAAAAAGAAGTTGACAAAGTAAGTTTGAGATGATACACTAATATAGCTGTTGTCCGAGATGTTCAGCAGTAATCAGATTGAAACAGATTTGAAGAAAACTTTAAAAAAGTAGTTGACAAGCTGTTTTAGATTTGATAGAATATAGAAGTTATCTCACGAGAGACAAAGACCTTTGAAAACTGAACAAGACGAACCAAACGTGCGGGTTGAGAAATCGACCTGTTAAGAAATAAATCTGTCAGTGACAGAATGAGAACAAGATTAAATGAGAGTTTGATCCTGGCTCAGGACGAACGCTGGCGGCGTGCCTAATACATGCAAGTAGAACGCTGACTACTTTAGCTTGCTAGAGTAGAAGGAGTTGCGAACGGGTGAGTAACGCGTAGGTAACCTGCCTACTAGCGGGGGATAACTATTGGAAACGATAGCTAATACCGCATAACAGTGTTTAACACATGTTAGATGCTTGAAAGATGCAATTGCATCACTAGTAGATGGACCTGCGTTGTATTAGCTAGTTGGTGGGGTAACGGCCCACCAAGGCGACGATACATAGCCGACCTGAGAGGGTGATCGGCCACACTGGGACTGAGACACGGCCCAGACTCCTACGGGAGGCAGCAGTAGGGAATCTTCGGCAATGGACGGAAGTCTGACCGAGCAACGCCGCGTGAGTGAAGAAGGTTTTCGGATCGTAAAGCTCTGTTGTAAGAGAAGAACGTGTGTGAGAGTGGAAAGTTCACACAGTGACGGTAACTTACCAGAAAGGGACGGCTAACTACGTGCCAGCAGCCGCGGTAATACGTAGGTCCCGAGCGTTGTCCGGATTTATTGGGCGTAAAGCGAGCGCAGGCGGTTTAATAAGTCTGAAGTTAAAGGCAGTGGCTTAACCATTGTTCGCTTTGGAAACTGTTAAACTTGAGTGCAGAAGAGGAGAGTGGAATTCCATGTGTAGCGGTGAAATGCGTAGATATATGGAGGAACACCAGTGGCGAAGGCGGCTCTCTGGTCTGTAACTGACGCTGAGGCTCGAAAGCGTGGGGAGCAAACAGGATTAGATACCCTGGTAGTCCACGCCGTAAACGATGAGTGCTAAGTGTTGGAGGGTTTCCGCCCTTCAGTGCTGCAGCAAACGCATTAAGCACTCCGCCTGGGGAGTACGACCGCAAGGTTGAAACTCAAAGGAATTGACGGGGGCCCGCACAAGCGGTGGAGCATGTGGTTTAATTCGAAGCAACGCGAAGAACCTTACCAGGTCTTGACATCCTTTGACCACTCTAGAGATAGAGCTTTCCCTTCGGGGACAAAGTGACAGGTGGTGCATGGTTGTCGTCAGCTCGTGTCGTGAGATGTTGGGTTAAGTCCCGCAACGAGCGCAACCCTTATTGTTAGTTGCCATCATTTAGTTGGGCACTCTAGCGAGACTGCCGGTGACAAACCGGAGGAAGGTGGGGATGACGTCAAATCATCATGCCCCTTATGACCTGGGCTACACACGTGCTACAATGGGAAGTACAACGAGTCGCTAGACCGCGAGGTCATGCAAATCTCTTAAAGCTTCTCTCAGTTCGGATTGCAGGCTGCAACTCGCCTGCATGAAGCCGGAATCGCTAGTAATCGCGGATCAGCACGCCGCGGTGAATACGTTCCCGGGCCTTGTACACACCGCCCGTCACACCACGAGAGTTTGTAACACCCGAAGTCGGTGAGGTAACCTTTTAGGAGCCAGCCGCCTAAGGTGGGATAGATGATTGGGGTGAAGTCGTAACAAGGTAGCCGTATCGGAAGGTGCGGCTGGATCACCTCCTTTCTAAGGAAAAACGGAAGCACGTTTGGCAGTCTTGTTTAGTTTTGAGAGGTCTTGTGGGGCCTTAGCTCAGCTGGGAGAGCGCCTGCTTTGCACGCAGGAGGTCAGCGGTTCGATCCCGCTAGGCTCCATTGAATCGAAAGATTCAAAGTGATTGTCCATTGAAAATTGAATATCTATATCAAATTCCACAATTAGAAATAATTGTAGAAAGTAACAAGAAATAAACCGAAACGCTGTGATTTAATGAGTTTAAGGTCAATAGACCAAAATAAGGTTAAGTTAATAAGGGCGCACGGTGGATGCCTTGGCACTAGAAGCCGATGAAGGACGTGACTAACGACGAAATGCTTTGGGGAGTTGTAAGTAAACATTGATCCAGAGATGTCCGAATGGGGGAACCCGGCATGTGAAGCATGTCACTCATTACTGTTAAGGTAATGAAGAGGAAGACGCAGTGAACTGAAACATCTAAGTAGCTGCAGGAAGAGAAAGCAAACGCGATTGCCTTAGTAGCGGCGAGCGAAACGGCAAGAGGGCAAACCGATGTGTTTACACATCGGGGTTGTAGGACTGCGTTGTGGGACGCAAGATTATAGAAGAATTACCTGGGAAGGTAAGCCAAAGAGAGTAATAGCCTCGTAATCGAAATAATCTTAAACCCTAGCAGTATCCTGAGTACGGCGAGACACGAGAAATCTCGTCGGAATCCGGGAGGACCATCTCCCAACCCTAAATACTCTCTAGTGACCGATAGTGAACCAGTACCGTGAGGGAAAGGTGAAAAGCACCCCGGGAGGGGAGTGAAATAGAACCTGAAACCGTGTGCCTACAACAAGTTCGAGCCCGTTAATGGGTGAGAGCGTGCCTTTTGTAGAATGAACCGGCGAGTTACGATATGATGCGAGGTTAAGTTGAAGAGACGGAGCCGTAGGGAAACCGAGTCTTAATAGGGCGCTTTAGTATCATGTCGTAGACCCGAAACCATGTGACCTACCCATGAGCAGGGTGAAGGTGAGGTAAAACTCACTGGAGGCCCGAACCAGGGCACGTTGAAAAGTGCTTGGATGACTTGTGGGTAGCGGAGAAATTCCAAACGAACTTGGAGATAGCTGGTTCTCTCCGAAATAGCTTTAGGGCTAGCCTCGGAATTGAGAATGATGGAGGTAGAGCACTGTTTGGACTAGGGGCCCATCTCGGGTTACCGAATTCAGATAAACTCCGAATGCCATTCATTTATATCCGGGAGTCAGACTGCGAGTGATAAGATCCGTAGTCGAAAGGGAAACAGCCCAGACCACCAGCTAAGGTCCCAAAATATATGTTAAGTGGAAAAGGATGTGGGGTTGCACAGACAACTAGGATGTTGGCTTAGAAGCAGCCATCATTTAAAGAGTGCGTAATAGCTCACTAGTCGAGTGACCCTGCGCCGAAAATGTACCGGGGCTAAACATATTACCGAAGCTGTGGACTACACCATTAGGTGTAGTGGTAGGAGAGCGTTCTAAGGGCGTTGAAGGTCGATCGTGAGGACGGCTGGAGCGCTTAGAAGTGAGAATGCCGGTATGAGTAGCGAAAGACAGGTGAGAATCCTGTCCACCGTAAGACTAAGGTTTCCAGGGGAAGGCTCGTCCGCCCTGGGTTAGTCGGGACCTAAGGAGAGACCGAAAGGTGTATCCGATGGCCAACAGGTTGATATTCCTGTACTAGAGTATATAGTGAAGGAGGGACGCAGTAGGCTAACTAAAGCGTGCGATTGGAAGAGCACGTCTAAGCAGTGAGGTGTGATATGAGTCAAATGCTTGTATCTCTAACATTGAGCTGTGATGGGGAGCGAAGTTAAGTAGCGAAGTTAGTGATGTCACACTGCCAAGAAAAGCTTCTAGCGTTAATTATACTCTACCCGTACCGCAAACCGACACAGGTAGTCGAGGCGAGTAGCCTCAGGTGAGCGAGAGAACTCTCGTTAAGGAACTCGGCAAAATGACCCCGTAACTTCGGGAGAAGGGGTGCTGACTTTACGTCAGCCGCAGTGAATAGGCCCAAGCAACTGTTTATCAAAAACACAGCTCTCTGCTAAATCGTAAGATGATGTATAGGGGGTGACGCCTGCCCGGTGCTGGAAGGTTAAGAGGAGCGCTTAGCGTAAGCGAAGGTGTGAATTGAAGCCCCAGTAAACGGCGGCCGTAACTATAACGGTCCTAAGGTAGCGAA
>OBVF01000075.1_pt1 | contig 50667 bp, 39 predicted proteins | sample 1476041 | NCBI WGS metagenome assembly OBVF01 (sample SAMEA2579983, study PRJEB22360) | human gut metagenome
TATATAAAAAAATTAAAACTGGCAATTGGAATTTTATGCATGAGATAAAAATTGGACAGCATATAAAGTAAAAACTAACTTTATATACTGCCCTTAATGATTCAATAATGATAGTACTAAATTACCATGTACTTGATATTATGATAATTTGGCGCAAATTTTATATATTCAAGTGATTTAAGCGTTGTTGAAGTGATGGATGTGTTGACATCAACTTTACCTTTGTATCCTCCATAATACCGAGTGCAATAAACTTTTCGAAAGCTTGGCGTTGTGCTGTCTTTGATGTAAATTGTGCAGCAAAGCGATCACATTTTAGCTCTTTAAGACGCGCATAATGGAAAAATAAGAAAAATCCAGAAATATAGAGTGATAGCACAATAACTACAAATATTAACAACAATAAAACATTGTTAAAATGAATTGTACGACTAACTAATAATGCAATAATTGGTATAAATGCGACAACAACTGAGCGCATTAAGCTTAACTTTAAAATATCATGATCTTTAATATGACTATATTCATGTAGGATAAAAAACTTTAGTTCCTCTATTGACAATGCTTGTTCAATACGTCTATCTATTGCGATAACTTTACGATGTCCGCTTCCTGAAGCAAATAAATTAGGTTTAAATGGTAATTCTCCAATATATGTGGTTACTTGGTGTGTTTCCATCTCTGGTATATGTTGTTGCAACCACGTACGATCAACCTCTGTGCGGTTGCTTAAAAATAAATACATATACGGACTGATAAATGCATATCCAACTAATCCGAATGCAAAAATAAACAAATAGCGTATTTCCGTTTGTCCAAGAAGTGAAACTTGTATTACGTCAAATTTTATTAATATAACTAAGCTTAAAAATATAATTGCAATGAGCCTCATTTTAATCCTCTTTCTTAGGGAAGATAATATTTAATACAACCTTTTAAATTTACATATGTGATTTATTATATAGCGACAAAAGAATTTAAATGCTTATGTATGCATCCTGATGATAATGATACACACATACTACTTATTCATAATACAATCATATCGATTACACTTGTCATTTTAAATGTTTTCTTAGCGCAATTCAATGTCCTAAAATGGTTGAGCCATGTTTAATTTATACCAAAAGTGATACATATATAATATAAAAAATATTAAGGAGTGATTACAATGGACAATACGATTAAACAAGGTCATAATCAGTTCTATATTGGAGAATCTGAAGACAACGCTCAAGCTGTTATTACGTTTAAACAAGTAGATAATAATGAAATTGATATTGACCATACCGGTGTACCTGACGAATTAGGAGGTCAAGGTATTGGAAAAGAACTAGTAGCAGCAGTTGTGAACTATGCTAGAGACAATCAATTGAAAATTATCGCATCTTGCCCATTTGCCAAACATGTATTAGAAACTAATGATGATTACCAAGATGTCTATCTTGGCTAATACAAATCATTGACTCAATAAAATATATTTCAAAATAGTGCATTAAGTTGAGACGACACTTAATGCACTATTTCGCTTTCATTGTAAATATTATAAAAATAATATGTCTTTATCGCTTGAAGCCCCATATTTTTCCTTTTTCTAACTACGTATTTCTTTATTGAAACAATACTAAGTTTCATTTACTTAAAAACCTGTATTATCAACCACTTGCCTAAAAATGTATAAACTTTGAAACTTCTATCTTGTACTTTTTATATCACAAGAGTATATTTAATATACCAGATATAAATTATAAATAAAATTATCACTATAGGAGGCAATACATGATGACTTCATTCCATACCATTGAAGCAACGCACGTAACAAATATCACATTAAATGTCGCTGATTTAGCTAAAATGACAACTTTTTACAGCACTATTCTTGGTTTTTCAATAAAAGCACGCAGCGAAGAACGTACTATCTTAAATGTAGGCGCAAACGGTCATACTTTAACTTTAAATTATTTAGCTGAAGGACGACATCCTAGTTTCCGAGAAGCTGGTTTATTCCATATTGCTTTTTTATTACCTAGCCGCGCTGATTTAGCCAATTTCTTGTATCATGTTAGCCGGTTAAATATCGCTGTTGGTGGTGGAGATCATCTCGTAAGTGAAGCACTCTACTTTAATGACCCTGAAGGTAATGGCATCGAAGTATACCAAGACCGACCAAGTGACCAATGGCAATGGAATGATGATTTCGTAAAAATGGATACGTTAGAAGTGAATGCTGATGATTTAATTGCACAACGTACTAATTTAGGTTGGCAAGGCTGGCCTGCAAATGGGAAAATCGGGCACTTACATTTAAAAACACATGATATAAAAGAGGCATATGATTTCTATGTTTCACAACTTGAATTAGCACATATTTCTAAATTCCCACAAGCATTGTTTATGTCAACACAATATTATCATCATCATATCGCTGTGAATATGTGGCAATCAAACCAGAAAAGAATAAGTAATACGGAAAGTTATGGCTTAGTCCATTTTGATATTTATAAACCCAATGCTGAAGAAACGCACGTAACATCACCTGAAGGCTTCGATATTACGATTCATAGTGATACCAGCACGGTTGCAGGATAGTATAAAAAACAGAACGCATAAAGCGCTCTGTTTTTATGATGTCGTATTACAATCATAATAAATTATATTAATATAAACCTTTCGTTTGATTGCTTGTATCGATAAAGATGTTTTTAACTTGTTGATAGTTTTTAATCGCATCTTTATAAACTTCACGACCAATACCGGATTTTTTATATCCACCAAATGGCGCACCGGCTGGAATTTGGTTATACGTATTAATCCAAATACGTCCTGTTCTCATTGCTTTAGCGACATTTAAAGCACGGTTGAGGTTTGTCGTAAAGATACCACCAGCTAAACCGTATTCCGAGTCATTAGCGATTTGAATCGCTTCATTTTCATCTTCAAATTTTTCTACAACTAATACTGGTCCAAAAATTTCTTCTTGTGCCAATTTATGACTATTATCTTTTAACTCAATGATTGTAGGTTCAAAGAAATATCCTTTATCGCGACCATTATCAGTTAGACGATGGCCACCTGTTAAGATAGTTGCACTGCTATCTTCTTCTGCAATTTTAATATAGCTTTCAATTTTTTCTATTTGATCTGGCCCAGTTTGAGCACCCATTTTAATATCTTTATCGAAAGGATCGCCAACTTTGATATTTTCAAAAGCTTCTTTCAATTTAGGAATGACTTTATCATAAATTGAAGTCTGTACTAGTAAACGTGAGCCTGCACTACATACTTCACCTTGGTTAAATAAAATTCCAAGTTGTACACCTTCAACTACTTGATCTAAATTTGCGTCATCAAAGATAATATTTGCACTTTTACCACCAAGTTCTAAAGTAGTCGGAACAATACGTTCAGCGCCTGCTTTTGCTACGCCATAACCAACATCTGTTGAACCTGTAAATGATAATTTATCCACGCCTTCATGTTTAAAGATGGCATCGCCAGATTCAGAACCTTTACCAGTTACAACGTTAACTACACCTTTCGGTAATACGTCTTGGAACACTTTCGCAAGTTCTATGAGTGATAACGGTGTAGATGATGATGGTTGAATGACAACGGTATTACCTGCAGCTAATGCTGGCGCGAGTTTCCATGAAGATAATAGGAATGGGAAGTTCCATGCGACAACTGCTCCAACTACGCCGACGGGTTCATTTACAACTAAACTCATTGTATTGTCATCAATTTGATTAACACTACCTTCATCAGTTGTTAACACACTTGCAAAATATTTATACTGATTTGCTGTTTGAGGAATATCAATCGTAGACGTTTCACGGTACGGTTTACCGTTTTGTAACGACTCAACAGTCGCAAAATGTTCTTTTTTTTCAAGTATGCGACGACTAATTTCTAATAAATAGTCCGCTCGTTCTTCTTTAGAAATTTTACTCCAGCTGTCAAAAGCATCCTGAGCTGCTTTAACCGCTTTATCAACATCTGCTTGATTGGCTTTAGCTACTTGTGCTAATGTTTCTCCGTTAGCTGGATTAGTTACGTCTAATGTTTCTCCACTATCACTTGCTTGAAATTCTCCATTGATAAATAAATCATATTTTTCATCTATAAAATCTCTTATATTTACATTTGACATTGGTCATCATCCTTTACTTAGAATTTATAAAAGGCCATGTGCAATACGTTCGATGCGGTAAAGCCTGTAGAAAATAATGAAAGCGTTTTCTACGTATTTAGTATTTTACCTTTTCTGCGTAAAAAATAAAAACAACTTGCTTATAACGTATTACCAATTTAGCCGTACTTAAAACATGATGATATGCTAACTTTACATTAATATCTTATATTTTAATTATGCTTATAAATTTAAAAAGCTATTAAACTGCTAACTATACTATATTTTATTTCACTGTCTTATGGTAAAATGGTTATAATTATATAAAATATTTATATAGTGGCGTCCTTACATTTATTCCAACTAGAAAGTAGTAGCAAACATGTAAGGCATTATTAAATCATATTAAGGAGTGATCATGTGAAATTTTATCAACAACAGCGTTTTGGAATTCGTAAATTTGCAATAGGAATAGGATCAGTTGCCCTAGCAACAGTAGTATTTTTAGGAGCGAATCAAGATGCGTATGCTTCAGAAACTAGTCGTACAGCTACAGAACAAAATCAAAGTCAGGCTCAGCATCAGGCAAATACTCAAAATCAACACACATCTGGTAAACATACATCAGAAGTCGATATTACAAGTCCATATGGTAAAACAACAGACATTATAGAAAAAAATAATTCAAATCAAAATAGTAGTTCACACAGCAAAACTGAAATTATTTTAGGCTCTACAGATGGTGAATGGCTCATCAATGACATAACGATTATCAATAGTGAAACGCATCACACAAGTCAAAATAATCACTCTAGTCACAATATTAAAACCGAAAAACAATCTACATCTAAAAAAATTCAACATACGGGCAGTAGTGTTAAAACTGTAAGTCAACAAAGAACAAGCCAATCTCGTTTAACTAAACAAGCTGTTCAACATCAAAGTCAAAAACAAAACGTCGAGAAACATAGTAAAATAGTTAATCCATCGACAGCAGCAGTGAATGTGGAACAACCTTTTAATCCTTCACAACATAATGAATTAAATCACACTCATCAAACATTAATCAATCAAACTAAAAAGCCGACAGTTACTCACGCTACTTCATCAAATATGACTGTCACAGCACCGATTACTCATAAAGCATTACCAAATACAGGTAAAGAAGAAACGCCCGAACATAGTATGGCATTAGCTTCAATACTCGCAGTACTTGGCTCAGCACTCTTTATGCGCCGTCGAAAACACATATAATACAAAACAGTCTGGGGCATCATTTTGTTTTAGGCTATGATATATATATGTATTGGCAGTAGTTGACTAGATAGAAAATACGCTTATACTAAGCTTTTTTCAATCCTAGTCAACCTTGCTGGGGCGGGACTACGAATTCATTATGAATGCTGTCCCGCTCCCTTACTTAATCATTTAACATGCTATTACATCATTACTTATTTAACCCATTCAATGACATCTGTTGCTGGCTGACGTACTTTTCCTTTTGGCTCATCTTTTCTATAACCAAAGGCCACCATAACTGAAGGTGCAAAATGCACTGTATCAATAACGCCCTCATCTTGTAATATTTCCGTCACTTTATCCAAATCGAAACCTTCCATTGGACATGAATCAATTCCGAGTAATGCTGCTGAAGTCATCATGTTTGCTAAGGCTATATATGTTTGTTTGCTAGCCCAATCCAACAAAGTACGTTCGCTATCATTTATATGAAAATTTGTTTGGAAATCATTGAACTTTTGTTCAACTGCTGGGATGGTATGTGTATCATATTTCTTAATGTCTCTGAGGATATGTTGAACATAGTCCGACTGTGCCGTAACATTTTTACGAGCCAAAATAACAACGAAACGACTAGCTGTATCAAGTTGTTTTTGTGCACCCCAACTATAAGGTTTAAGTTTATCCTTTAGTTCTTGACTCTCAATGACAACAAATCGCCATGGTTCTAATCCAAGAGAACTCGGTGACAGCCGTCCTGACTCTAAAATCGTTTGCATATCTTTATCGCTAACTTGTTTTGATGAATCAAATATTTTCGTCGCATGGCGAAAATTTAATGCATTAATAATTGTTTCATTCATTTGTGACATGATAAAGCCTCCTGAAATAGTAGTGTGACTTAAATTATAAAATATATAATCAGTACAAAAAAGTATTGTGATTATCCAATTATTTAAAACCCACATACCACTATGGCAAAATACAAAGCAAGAATTATAAAATATGTGTAAATATTTTCATATTGTTGCTTTGGTACAATTTTATAACAAAAAATGTGATGCAAACTATTGATTTGTGAAATAATTCACAATATAATAATATTGTAGGTAAGAGACTTGTAGGCACTATAACACAAGCCAATATTATTACAGCTTACTTATATATCGTATAACGTCTTATATTTATATAACTATATCATCTAGGAACAGGAGAGATTATTTCAATGACAAAAATTATGTTTTTCGGTACGCGTGATTATGAGAAAAAAGATGCTTTAAATTGGGGTAAAGCACACAATGTTGAAGTCGTTACTTCAGAAGAAATCTTAAGTGCTGATACTGTAGATCAACTAGAAGGATTTGACGGTGTTACAACAATGCAATTTGGGAAACTAGAAGATTCTGTTTATCCTAAATTAGAAGGATATGGAATTAAACAAATTGCACAACGTACTGCTGGTTTTGATATGTATGACTTAGATTTAGCTAAAAAACACGGCATTGTTATTTCAAATGTACCAAGTTATTCACCTGAAACAATCGCTGAATATTCTGTATCTATAGCTTTACAATTAGTACGTAAATTCCCATTAATTGAAAAACGCGTTCAAGCACACAACTTCAAATGGGCAGCACCTATTATGTCAACACCGGTTAAAAATATGACAGTTGCAATTATTGGTACAGGACGTATCGGTGCAGCAACAGGTAAAATTTATGCTGGCTTCGGTGCTAAAGTAGTAGGCTTTGATGCATATCCAGATCACTCTTTAGATTTCTTAGAATATAAAGACTCTGTGGAAGAAGCAATTAAAGATGCAGATATCATTTCATTACATGTACCTGCAAACAAAGAAAGCTTCCATTTATTCGATAAATCAATGTTTAGCAAAGTGAAAAAAGGCGCTATTTTAGTAAATGCCGCTCGTGGTGCTGTTATCGACACACCAGCTTTACTTGATGCAGTCAATGATGGTACTTTATCAGGTGCAGCAATTGACACTTATGAAAATGAAGCAGATTACTTCACTTATGACTGGACAGGTAAAGATGTTGACGATCCAACATTATTAGAATTAATTCGTCACGAAAATATTTTAGTAACACCACACATTGCTTTCTTCTCTGATGAGGCAGTAAGAAACCTTGTTGAAGGCGGATTAAATGCTGCGTTATCAGTCATTGAAACTGGTAAATGTGACACTCAATTAAACTAATATAGATTAAATTTAATATATACAAAGCGCTAAACAAGCGATATGACTTGTTTAGCGCTTTTTTCCTTAAGATAAGACCACATCATCTATAACCTGTAATACGCCTTGTTCATCATTGCTTGGCGCAACTGCATGCGCTATATCAAATAATTCAGAATCATTACTATTAGCCATCACATAACTATAATGGGCCAATGCCAGCATATCTTTATCATTATTAGCATCTCCAAAAGCCATGAGTTCACTAGGTTTGATATGCCACTTTGTTAACAAACCTTTAAGCGCTTCCCCTTTTGTCATATTAGGCATAATTACGTCAATACTATCATGCCCACTCGATACTAAACTTGCAATATACTTAAAGCGTATAGCCATATCTTCATCAAGCGTAGGATGTGTTGTCCGATTGATATTAAAAGCAATTTTTACATAATCATCGTCTGGTAATACGTTAAACGAATCAATTTCCTCCAATTGGTGATAATAAAAGTGCGCATTCTCTTTAAAAGGTTGTGACGTATCCTTTAAAATATAAGCACTTTTTAAGCCACATATAATAAACTCTCGAAGTCCTTGTTCTAACATTAAATATTGCACCAAAGATTGGTAGTCTTGTATATCAAAACTCTTATAATCATATAAGCTGTTGCCTTGATAAATCACAGCACCATTTTCTGCAATAAAATACATCTCTTTATCACCAAAAATAGATCTAAGCTTTGCATATTGATTTCCACTTGCTGCTATAAACTTAATATTTTTATCTTGAAGTTTCTGAAATTGTTGATTAAATCTTACTTCATCATAATGTTTTTGACTGTCTAAAAATGTCCCATCCATATCCACAGCAATCGCTTTAATCATAAATGAATGATGCCTCCTATACCTTTCACAATTTTTCACTACTAATTATATAGTGTCTATACGTCATCATGAAGTAACGACTATCATTATGAAACTATGTTCAGATTATGAAATCACTTTCATAAGTGAAAAAAATAAAAGCTCCCCCTCTATAAAGAGAGGAAGAGCTTTTTTAAATGGTTATATGATACTTACTTATTTAACGTTTTTGCGACGAAAAGCACTAAGAAGTAAGATACTACCAACAAGAGTCATTAAATATGCTAATGATAATGATGTTGTTTCACCAGTTTCAGGTAGAGCATAGCGTTTTGTAACAACATCTCTATATTGAGCCATTGCTTCAGTCATTGTATAGCCATAACCATGATATGATACATGACGGTTATATGCTTGATGTTGTACTGCTTGATGAGCGTAGTTAGCATGTACTTGTCCGTGATTATATTGACTATGAGTATAGTTTTCATAATGACTGTAATGTTGATGTCCAGCGTTACCTTGATGTCCTACAAAGTTATTAACACCATGATGTGAATGTTGTCCATTAAAGTCATGTTGTCCTTTGTAATGGTTGTGGTAGTTATTATAACCTCCATTAAAGTCTTGATGTTGATGGTTATATGATTGATGGTTTGTGTGTTGATGTGTTTTTGTGATTTCAATTGGTTTTCTTGGAATTACAATACTTGGGTGATTATTGAAATCAATATGCACATTACCTGCTTGATCAATATAATAATATTTGATTGTTGCACGTGTGCCTTGGATACATGGAACACAAACTTCTCGACCATCAGCTAAGATAATCACAGTATTTTTATCTTGGTCAATGTAATAATGTTTAACTGCAGAAGGTGTTGGTTTAACATCTTGTTTTTGAATTTGTTTTGATGCTTCAATAACTACTTTTCTACCATCACTAAAGATAATAATTGTATTGCCTGATTGATCTTTTTGAATATCTTTTACTGTAACTGAATGTCCGTTTTGACCTCCAGGAATAGTAATTGTGTGTCCATCACTAAATTCAATGATAGTGTTTCCATCTTTAGTTAATTTTTGACTTACAATATGAATAGACTGACCATCTTTACCGTTATAGCCATTTTGGCCGTTATAACCATTTTGACCATTGTAGCCATTATTACCATTGTAACCATTTTGACCATTATTTCCGTCACGTCCGTCGCGGCCATCTCGACCATCTCGTCCATCACGGCCTTTTTCTATTGTAATTGTATTACCATCACTAAAGACTACAACCGTATTGCCTGATTGATCTTGATGGCTTTCTTTTACTGTAACTGAATGTCCATCTTTACCTCTAGGTATAGTGATTGAGTTTCCATCACTAAATTCGACAATTGTATTGCCTTCTTTAGTTACTCTTTGACTCACAATTGTAATTGATTTGCCATCTTGACCGTCACGTCCATCGCGACCTTTTTCTATTGTAATTGTATTACCATCACTAAAGACTACAACCGTATTGCCTGATTGGTCTTTATGACTTTCTTTTACAGTGACTGAATGTCCATCTTGGCCTCTTGGCACAGTAATTGTATGTCCATCACTAAATTCAACAATTGTATTGCCTTCTTTAGTTACTCTTTGACTCACAATTGTAATTGATTGACCATCCTGACCTTTTTCACCACGATCACCTTTATCACCTTTTGGTATTGTGATTGAATGTCCATCTGTGAATTTAACAATTGTTCCACCTTGAGCATCTTTTGTTATTTCTTGAATGCTAACTGAGTGTCCATCTTGACCTTTAGGAACTGTAACTGTTTTGCCATCACTGAAGTGGATAACTGTGTTACCAGCGCCATCTGTCGTTGTGTTCGTTACGGTAATTGATACGCCATCATGACCATCTCGTCCATTTTGTCCGTCGCGACCTTTTGGTACGGTTACTGTTTTTCCGTCGCTGAAGTGGATAACTGTATTGCCAGCACTATCTGTTGTTGTGTTCGTTACGGTAATTGATGTGCCGTCTTGACCTTTATCACCTTTCGCCCCTTTCGGTACGGTTACTGTTTTTCCGTCACTAAAGTGGATAACTGTGTTACCAGCACCATCTGTTGTTGTGTTCGTTAATGTTACTGATGTACCATCTTGACCTTTATCACCTTTCTCACCTTTTGGAATAGTGATTGAGTGGTTATCAGTAAATGTTACAACTGTTTCACCTTGAGCATTTTTAGTGATTTCTTGAATACCTATTGAATGTCCATCTTGGCCTTTTGGTACAGTGATTGAATGACCATCACTAAAGTGAACTACTGTATTACCAGCTTGATCTGTTTCAGTTCTTGTGATTGTGATTGATGTGCCGTCTTGGCCTTTATCACCTTTCGCGCCTTTCGGTACGGTTACTGTTTTTCCGTCACTGAAGTGGATAACTGTATTACCGTCTTTATCTAATTCAGTATTTGTTACCGTTATTGATGTGCCATTTTGACCGTCTTGGCCTTTTGGTACAGTGATTGAATGACCATCGCTAAAGTGAACTACTGTATTACCAGCTTGGTCTGTTTCAGTTCTTGTTATTGTGACTGATGTACCGTCTTGGCCTTTATCACCTTTCGCGCCTTTCGGTACGGTTACTGTTTTTCCGTCACTAAAGTGGATAACTGTATTACCGTCTCCATCTGTTGTTGTGTTCGTTACTGTCACTGATGTACCATCATGTCCATTTTGGCCATCGTGACCTTTTGGCACAGTCACTGTTTTTCCGTCACTGAAGTGGATAACTGTGTTGCCAGCTCCATCTGTTGTTGTGTCGGTTACTGTTACTGATGTACCATCTTGGCCTTTATCACCTTTATCACCTTTTGGCACAGTCACTGTTTTTCCGTCACTGAAGTGGATAACTGTGTTGCCAGCTCCATCTGTTGTTGTGTCGGTTACTGTTACTGATGTACCATCTTGACCTTTGTCGCCTTTAGCGCCTTTCGGTACTGTTACTGTTTTACCGTCACTGAAGTGGATAACTGTATTACCGTCTCCATCTGTTGTTGTATTAGTTACTGTTACTGACGTGCCGTCTTGGCCTTTATCACCTTTATCACCTTTTGGCACAGTTACTGTTTTACCGTCACTGAAGTGGATAACTGTATTACCGTCTCCATCTGTTGTTGTATTAGTTACTGTTACTGACGTTCCATCATGTCCATTTTCACCATGATCACCTTTATCACCTTTTGGCACAATAATTGAAGTGTTATCTGAGAAGATAACTTTACGGTCACCATTTGGTTCAATTGTATTACTAATAATAGTTATAGATTTGCCATCTTGGCCTTTGTCACCTTTTGGTATTGTAATTGATTTTCCATCTGTAAATGTTACAACTGTTTCTCCAGTAGGTTGTTTTGTAATGTTTTGAATACCAACTGATGTGCCGTCTTGACCTTTAGGAATTGTAACGGTTTTACCATCACTAAAGTGAATTACTGTATTACCCGCACTATCTGTTGTTGTACTTGTGATACTAATTGATGTACCATTTTGACCATCGTGACCATTTTCGCCTCGGTCACCTTTTTCGCCTTTTGGTATTGTTACTGTTTTACCATTTGTAAATGTGATTACTGTATCACCTTGTGGGTTTTTAGTAACACTTTGAATATCGATGGCATGTCCGTCTTGACCTTTAGGAATTGTAACATTTTTACCATCGCTGAAGTGAATCACTGTATTACCTGCACTATCTGTTGTCGTACTTGTAATACTAATTGATGTGCCATTTTGGCCATCGTGACCATTTTCACCTCGATCACCTTTAGCGCCTTTCGGTATTGTTACTGTTTTGCCATCACTAAAGTGAACAACTGCGTTTCCGTCTTTATCTAATTCAGTATTAGTTACTGTAATTGATGTACCATTTTGACCGTCTTGACCTTTTGGTACAGTAACATTACGACCATCACTAAAGTGGATAACTGTGTTACCAGCGCCATCTGTTGTTGTACTTGTAATCGTAATAGATTGACCGTCTTGACCTTTTTGACCATTTTCGCCTCGATCACCTTTTGGTATTGTAATTGATTTTCCGTCTGTAAAGGTTACAACTTTATCACCAGTAGTTGACGTTGTAATTGTTTTAATACCAATTGATGTGCCGTCTTGGCCTTTTGGTACAGTTAATGTTTTGCCATCACTAAAGTGAACGACTTTATTTCCATCATTATCTGTATCAATTGTAGTAATACTAATTGATGTGCCATTTTCACCTTTGTCGCCTTTTGTACCTTTTGGTATCACAACTGTTGTGTTATCTGAGAATACAAGTTTGCGATCGCCATTTGGTTCTTCTGTATTACTTGTGATAGTAATTGAATGACCATCGGCACCTTTAACACCTGCGTCACCTTTTTCTCCTTTAGGTATCGTAATAGATTTTCCGTCTGAGAATGTTACAACAGTTTCACCATTTGGTTGTTTAGTGACATTTTGTATTGTTACTGATGTACCGTTTTGACCTTTTGGTACAGTTACATTTTTACCATCACTAAAGTGGATGACTGTATTGCCCGCACCATCTGTTGTAGTACTTGTAATTGTAATTGATACACCATCGCGTCCGTTTTGACCATCATGTCCATTTTCGCCTCGGTCGCCTTTTTCACCTTTTGGTATTGTTAATATTTGACCATCCGTGAAGGTTACAACTTTTTCATCAGTAGTTGATGTAGTAATTGATTTAATACCAATTGATGTGCCGTCTTGGCCTTTTGGCACGGTTACATTTTTACCATCACTGAAGTGGATGATTGTGTTACCAGCTGCATCTGTTTCTGTGCGGGTAATTGTGATTGATGCACCATTTTGGCCATTGTCACCTTTATCACCTTTCGCACCTTTTGGTATCACAACTGTTGTGTTATCTGAGAATACTAGTTTACGGTCGCCGTTAGGTTCTTCTGTATTACTTGTGATTGTAATTGAATGACCATCGGCACCTTTAATACCTGCGTCACCTTTGTCTCCTTTAGGTATCGTAATAGTTTTGCCATCTGAGAAGGTTACAACAGTGTCACCATTTGGTTGTTTAGTGACATTTTGTATTGTCACTGATGTTCCGTTTTGGCCTTTTGGTACGGTTACATTTTTACCATCACTAAAGTGGATGACTGTGTTGCCATTTCCATCTGTTTCTGTGCGAGTAATTGTAATTGATGTACCATCATGTCCGTTATCTCCACGGTCACCTTTGTCGCCTTTTGGTATTGTCAATGTTTTACCATCTGTAAAGGTTACAACTTTATCACCAGTACTTGACGTTGTAATTGTTGCAATACCTACTGATGTGCCATTTTGACCTTTTGGTATTGTGATTACTTTGCCATCTGTAAAATGAACAACTGTGTTACCTGATCCATCTACTTCTGTTCTTGAAATGCCAATAGATGTACCATTTTCACCTTTATCACCTTTCACACCTTTTGGTATCACAACTGTTGTGTTATCTGAGAACACAAGTTTACGATCTCCGTTTGGTTCTTCTGTATTACTTGTGATTGTAATTGAATGACCATCGGCACCTTTAACACCTGCGTCACCTTTGTCGCCTTTTGGTATCGTAATCGATTTGCCATCTGAGAAGGTTACAACTGTGTCACCATTTGGTTGTTTAGCTATATTTTGAATTGTCACTGATGTTCCATTTTGACCTTTTGGTACGGTTACATTTTTACCATCACTGAAGTGGATGATTGTGTTACCAGCTGCATCCGTTTCTGTACGAGTAATTGTAATTGAATGACCATCTTGACCATTGTCACCTTTGTCACCTTTATCGCCTTTTGGTATTGTAAGCACTTGGTTATCTGTAAAGGTTACAACTTTATCACCATTAGCTGATGTTGTAATTGATTTAATACCAATTGATGTGCCGTCTTGACCTTTTGGTACAGTTAATGTTTTACCATCACTAAAATGAACAACTTTGTTTCCTGTTGTATCAGTGTCAATAGACGTAATGCTAATTGATGTGCCATTATCACCTTTAACACCTTTTGGTATCACGACTGTTGTATTATCTGAGAATACAAGTTTACGATCTCCGTTTGGTTCTTCTGTATTACTTGTGATTGTGATTGAACGACCATCAGCACCTTTTGCACCTACGTCACCTTTATCGCCTTTAGCGCCTTTTGGTATCGTCATTGTTTTACCGTCTGTAAAGGTTACAACTGTATCTCCATTTGCTTGTGGTGTAATTGTACGGATACCTATTGACGTACCATTTTGACCTTTTGGTATTGTAACTGATTTGCCGTCACTAAAATGAACTACTGTATTTCCAGCTGTATCTGTTCCTGTAGATGTGATACTGATAGATGTTCCGTTTTGACCATTTTCTCCACGATCACCTTTGTCACCTTTTGGTATCACAACTGTTGTATTATCTGAGAATACAAGTTTACGATTTCCATTTGGTTCTTCTGTATTACTTGTGATTGTGATTGAATGACCATCGGCACCTTTTGCACCTACATCACCTTTATCACCTTTCGCACCTTTTGGAATGATGACAGTTGTATTATCTGAGAACACAAGCTTACGGTCACCGTTTGGTTCTTCTGTATTACTTGTGATTGTGATTGAGCGGCCATCGGCACCTCGTGCACCTACGTCACCTTTATCACCTTTCGCACCTTTTGGTATCGTCATTGTTTTACCGTCTGTGAAGGTTACAACTGTATCTCCATTTGTTGCTGTGGTAATTGTTTTTACGCCAACTGATTGACCATCTTGACCTTTAGGTACTGTCATTGTTTTGCCATCAGTGAAGTGAACGACTTTATTGCCAACTGTATCTGTGTCAATTGTTGTAATTCCAATTGATGTACCATTGTCGCCTTTATCACCTTTTGCACCTTTTGGAATGATGACAGTAGTGTTATCTGAGAACACAAGTTTACGATCTCCATTTGGTTGTTCTGTATTACTTGTGATTGTGATTGAGCGACCATCAGCACCTCGTGCACCTACGTCACCTTTATCACCCTTCGCACCTTTTGGTATCGTCATTGTTTTACCATCTGTGAAGGTTACGACTGTGTCACCATTTGCTTGTGGTGTAATTGTACGTATGCCTATTGATGTACCATTTTGGCCTTTTGGTACTGTCATTGTTTTACCATCTGTAAAGTGAACAATATTATTACCTGCAGCATCTGTTTGAATATTTGTAATGCCTATTGATGTACCATCACGACCGTTATCACCTTTGTCGCCTTTAGCGCCTTTTGGTATCGTCATTGTTTTACCGTCTGTAAAGGTTACAACTGTGTCACCGTTTGTTTGTGGTGTAATTGTACGGATACCTATTGATGTACCATCTTGACCTTTAGGTATTGTCATTGTTTTGCCGTCTGTAAAGCGAACGACTTTATTTCCAGCTGAATCCGTGTCAATTGTTGTAATTCCAATTGATGTGCCATTTTCGCCTTTATCACCTTTTGGACCAGTCTCACCACGTTCGCCTCGGTCACCTTTTGGCCCTTTGATATTACCTTCATTAGTCCAGTTTCCACCTGATTTAACAAAAACATCACCTGTTACTGTATTGATGTATTTATCGCCATCTTTACCTTGACTTGATTGTGGATTAACTTTGCCATTCAGAATATCTTTTCCATCTCTACCGTTTTGACCATTATCGCCTTTGTCACCTTTTGAACCAGTCTCACCACGTTCGCCTCGGTCACCTTTTGGCCCTTTGATGTTGCCTTCGTTAGTCCAGTTTCCACCTGATTTAACAAAGACATCACCTGTTACTGTATTGATGTATTTATCGCCATCTTTACCTTGACTAGGTTGTGGATTAACTTTGCCATTCAGAACATCTTTTCCATCTCTACCGTTTAAACCATTATCGCCCTTGTCACCTTTTGGTCCTTTGATATTGCCTTCGTTGGTCCAGTTATCACCTGATTTAACAAAGACATCACCTGTTACTGTATTGATGTATTTATCGCCATCTTTACCTTGACTTGATTGTGGATCAACTTTGCCGTTCAGAACGTCTTTTCCATCTCTACCGTTTTGACCATTCTCACCTTTGTCACCTTTTGGTCCTTTGATATTTCCACTTGGAACCCATTTTCCGTTTTCTTTTTTATAAGTGTCGCCAGTGTTAGTGTCGATATACGTATCGCCATTTAGACCATCACTATCTGTAGGAGGTGTTATTCCACTTATTAATTCAGTACCTTGTCGTCCATTTCGACCATTTTGACCGTTTTTACCATCAGCAATGAAGCCAGATGAAATTTCTTCATCACCTTCATCAAAAATACCGTTGTTGTTATTGTCATAATAGAATTTGACTTCATGACCTTTATCAGGATTCGCGGTAGCTGTGGCAGTTCTAAATGTTGACACACCACGTAAAATTTTCTTAATATCTACCGTTGGGGTACGACCATCTTTGATAACAGCTGTGTCGACTACGATGTCTTTGCTTGCATCAAAGGCTTGATCGCCATCTTGGTCGTAATAGAAGGTCAATGTTGTTTCATGTTTTTGATTATCACGGCTACTTGATACTCGGATAGATTTTCCATCTACACCGTTAATGCCTTGCAGACCTCTCTCACCACGTTCACCATCAGCTACGAAAGTTTTAATTGGCGTACCACCATTTGCAGGGGTAATCGTGATTTCCACACCATCTTTTCCATCATGTTGCGTACGTGTAGCTGTCACGGTTGGACTCGCACCATCAGCACCTTTGTCACCTTTATCACCTTTATCACCTTTGTCACCTTTTGGAATTACCATGGTTCTATTATCAGTAAATGTTACTAATTTATCGCCATTTGCTTGTGGCGTAATAGACTTGATTCCAATTGATGTACCATCTTGACCTTTTGGTACTGTCATTGTTTTGCCATCTGTAAAATGTACGACTTTATTACCTGCTGCATCTGTATCAATTTGGGTAATACCTATTGATGTACCATTGTCGCCTTTATCACCTTTGTCGCCTTTTGGAATTACTACGGTAGTGTGGTCTGAGAAGACAATTTTACGATCACCATTTGGTTCTACCGTATTGCTTGTAATTGTAATTGAATGACCATCGGCACCTTTTGGACCAGCTTCACCACGATCACCTTTGGCACCTTTTGGTATTGTCATTGTTTTACCATCTGTAAACGTTACAACTGTATCGCCATTTGCTTGCGGCGTAATTGTACGTATTCCTACTGAAGTACCATTACGTCCAGGCGTACCTGCTGGAATGATAATAGATGAATTATCACTAAATTGAACTGTTGTATTTCCTTGTGAATCTTTAGATATGTGTTTGACAGTAATAGATTTACCTGCTGGACCTTGGTCACCTTTATCACCTTTTGGTCCTTTAGGAATTTTAAGAGTTGTGTTATCACTAAATCTTACAATTGTATTACCATCTGCATCCACAGTTGTACTAGTAATTGTTATTGATCTACCTGCTGGACCTTGAGCACCTGTATCACCTTTGTCTCCTTTTGGTCCTTTAGGAAGACGAATTGTTCGTCCGTCACTAAATTGAACGACTCTTTCTCCAGTACTTGGATCTAAATATTCATTTGTAATAGTAATAGAACGACCATCATTACCAGGTAAACCATCTGGTACAAAGAATCGACTTACTTGTTGACCAGTTGTCGCATTCGTAATTGTTACCCAACTACCTGGTTTATTTTGATCTTGTCCACGTTGAACTGATGTAGTAAGGTTAGGTGTTCTACCATCTCGAGGAATAATAATTTTTCCAGGTTTACTTGTTTTACCTTCAACAGTTGCTACGGCTGAAATGTGGTCTCCTTCTTGCAATGTATAATTTGGCAATTGGAAATTAAATCGACCTGAATTATCAGATGTCGTTTGATAGTTTCTTCCTCCTACTGTTATTGTTACGGCAGCATTAGGGCTTGTTTCACCGCTAACAATATTTGTACCAGAAAGTTGTGGTTCAAGAATTGGAGGTAGTGGTCCACTGATATTAGAATCATTTACAGCCCCAATACCAATTTTAATAATTTTATTAACTGGTGGTATATTGTATGTTTCTTTAACAAATCGACCAATTGTTTGGTTATTAAATTTAACAATTGAATAAAGTGTACCGCGTTTACCTACTTGACCTTCTCTTTGAACTTCTTGTTGACCTACAGGTAAGTCTTTAGAAACCACGTATTCTATTTGGAAAGGAATATTTTCAACTTCTGACGTATCATCAGTAGTGATAATATGACGATCTGGATTATTATCTCCCTGGATGTTCATTTCGTCATAGAAGTAGTTATCATTTGAATTTGGGTTCATTACACCTTGACCAACAAGAGTAACGTTGTTGTCGAACATTAGAACCTTACCATTAAAGCTTAAATCACCATTCCAATCACGTACTGGAACACTAAAATGATATTCTACACGTCCACCACGTTGAACAAAATATCTCGTAATTGTTGGTCGGCTACTCAAACCATAACCAGCTGGATAACTAGGGTGTGGACTTTTAATCATATCTAAATTATTTGAGATTGTATTACCACCATATATATTAAAACGACCGTTAATACGTTCTGGCACATTATATCCTGAACCAAAGTTAAAGCCACCTAAATCAGCGTCATGCCCAGATGCAGAAGCTGATGGATTAACTTTCCAAGTTACAGTAAAGTCCATTTTATTTGTTCTTTTATTAGGTTGAACATGTACTGTATAGTTTGCAGGAGATTGGCCTTGAGAAGTATATCCTTGACCGTTAACTGTTAAGCCTTTGTTTGGATCTATATAAATACTACGCTTTAACTCTGCTACCGATCCAATTTCTGTGTTATTAACATTTACACCATCACCAGGTATAGTAGCATATGTTGTGTATAATGATGTTTGTTCTTTAGCATATTGAATACCAGCATACATTATCGCTTGAAATGCTTTTTTAGCATCTGTCTTATTAAAGTCTATATTTAAGCGATTAACAATTGCTCTAACGTCTGTTTCACTGTATGATTCAGCTAATAAATCATGCACTAATTGACTTCTATTTGTTGATTTATTGTATTTATCAATAAATTCTGCTGGTGGCTCTGCATTTTCAGCAGCACTAGCATCTGAGTCAAGACTACTAGCAAGTGGTACTGAAGTTGCAGCACGCGCACGTGTCGTATCATACACTGGAGTAGTGATATTAGAGTTTGTATCTACACTATCATCAGTTTTATTTTCATCTGTTTCTTTTGAAGTCGCTTTATCATCTGAATCTTCTGATGCTTTTTTGCTATCAGAAGCTGCTTTTTCTTCTGTTTTTGCTTGTGTTTGTGCAGTTTCTTTTTTAGATTCTGTTTGCGTAGCTGTTTGATTTTGCTCTTTCTGTGGTGCTGCGTGCTTAGAATCTGTTTGATTATTGTTAGAGTTAACCTCTGTAGTAGGTGTTGCTTTATCTTGCTCAGGTGCAGTTTGAACGTTTTGAGCATTAGAAGCTGCAGTTTGTTGACTGCTATCTGCCTCTTGAGAAGTCGATGCTGACTGTTCAGTTGCTACCTTATCTGATACCTTTGCTGAACTATTGCTTTGGGCGTGTGCTTCATTACTCAAACCAAAAATCAATGTTGTCCCAACAAGAATAGAAGCAGTACCAATTGTAAATTTTCTAATCGAATAATTGTTATGTCGATTAAGAAATTGAGCTGTTTTTTTGTTTGATTTCACTTTTTGTCACGTCCTCGTTGTATAATCTTGATGTATTTATCTACACTAAGAATATCAGATAATTCAGCGTATAACAATACTATTATTTTTTTATATCATTTTTTGTGCTTTGAATTTTGCTTAAAATCATATTGTGAGAGAAAATAAAAAACACTTCAATCTATTAGTTAATAACTAACGGATCAAAGTGTTCTACAATTATTTAATCTGTTCTGCTATAAATATTTTACGCTTTTCCCAAACACCCGTCTTTTCATTATAATCATCACAAGTAATTAAAGTTAGGCGGTTTTTATCCCCTCTATGCTCATCTAGCACATCGATTTCGTCTGTATTCACATCTCGTATAGTTGTCATTTTATACTCTCTTGTTTCATTTCCCACTTTAAAATAAACCTTGCTACCTTTTTTAGCTGCTTTTAAATTTGTAAATTGATAATGTGGGCGGCCAATATATGTATGACCTGCAATTGCAATATTTTGATCATCTAAGGATTCCTGTTCTTCGGCAAAGCTAACTCCACGGTTTAATTGTTCAGGTGTCGCTGGTCCAGGGTAAACAGGTTCATTAATATCAGCATCTGGAATACGGAGATAACCAGCCATTTCTGCCTTGTCTTTAGGGATGGTTGGCTTATCATTTTTATTTGCTTTACTGACTGTTTTATCATAGTTTTCTATTTTATCGCTATTATCTTTGTCATGTAAATAACTATCAATATGAGGTTTGGCAAATAGGTAAATGGCAACTAATATAAGTATAACTCCAATAATGGTCATCAATTGGTTTGTCCATTTTCTCATGCAGTATTTCTCCTTTAAACCGTAAAATTGTTTGATAATAGTATAGCATTGATTGCTTTTTTTACCTACGACAAGTTTGTCATATTTTATTACATAAATTTGAAATCAATAGTTGAACACTATACAATAAAAAATAAAAAGGTGAGACATATGATTAGACACGCAGAACGTCAAGATTTACCGGCCATTCTATCTATTTATAATGATGCTATTATCAATACGACAGCTGTTTATAGCTATGAGTCACAAACAATAGAGGAACGTGAAGAGTGGTTTGAGAGAAAAGTTATAGCTGGAGAGCCTATTCTCGTATTTGAACAACATCAACAAGTCGTTGGGTTCGCTACTTATGGTTCATTCCGAGATTGGCCTGCTTATCTCTATTCAATAGAACATTCAATTTATGTAGATTCAGCCTATCGCGGCCATGGTATTGCTTCACAATTACTTAGTCAACTAATGCAAATTGCTAAAGATGAAGGCTATCGTACAATGGTTGCAGGTATCGATGCTTCAAATGAAGTAAGCATTCATCTACACGAAAAAATTGGTTTTATTCATGCAGGTACAATTAATAATGTTGGTTACAAATTCAATCGTTGGTTGGATTTAGCATTTTATCAAATTGATTTATTAACTAAATAATTCAAATATTAACATTTAAGTCTAATAAATTTTGTCATCACTTTGATATTAATTTATAACCGTACATAGACTCGTTACTATAGCAATAAAAGCGCTCAAGTTTCATTTCCCGAGCGCTTTTATTATTCAACTATGTCATTTTTTTAGCTTTCTTAATAAATTGGAAATAGTAAAAGAAAAATACGATTATCATACTAAGCGACATGCATTGCAATAGAAGATTCTCCCATGTACCCTCCGTTGTCAAATAGTAGGTCATCGTTGTGTTAATCGTAAAGGCTAAAAAAATCCCAAATAACCTTCGCATAACATCAACCCCTTTTGGATATTTTATAATCAAAGTTGTAAATTTGCAATATAAGATTTTAAATTTTCGGAAAATTGACTCCACTTCTATGTAATCAATTGTGGTAAATATCCATGAAAAAGGGGAGCAGGACAGAATTCATTATGAATTCGTAGTCCCACTCCCTAAAATGTTATTATCTAGGTTTTCGTAGAATTTAATTATTGACTTTTTTTTCAGCGTCTCCGAAGATTTTACGTTTAATCGCTTCTCCTGTTGGTGTTCCAGCTAAGCCACCAAGTCCAGTTTCTCTTAGAGATGCTGGTAAGTTTCTACCAACTTTATCCATAGCTTCAATAACTTCATCAACAGGAATTCTACTTTCAACACCTGCTAATGCTAAATCTGCTGAAATTAATGCGTTACCAGATCCTATGGCATTTCTCATTACACATGGAATTTCAACTAAGCCTGCAACTGGGTCACAAACTAATCCTAATAAGTTACTAATTGCTAATGCCATAGCATGTCCAGATGCTTCTGGTTTACCTCCAAAAATGGCTAGCTGCCATTGCTGATGCTGATCCTACTTCGGCTTGGCAACCACCCGTAGCACCTGCAACACTGGCGTTATTTGCAACAACACGGCCAAACAGTGCTGAAGTAAACAAGAAATCAATCATTTGATCTTCAGTTAAATCGTGTGTTTTTTCTAATTTAAAAAGTACGCCCGGAATCGTTCCGGAGGAGCCAGCTGTTGGAGTTGCACAGATGATACCCATTGCTGCGTTCACTTCATTTGTCGCAACAGCTCCTTTAACCGCTTCAATCATCTCATGCCCAGATAAAGCGTGTTGTGATTCATTGTATTTATTTAATTTGATTGCATCTTGACCTGTGTAACCTGTAACACTTTTTACGCCTTCACCAGTTGTGCCCTTTTCAACTGCTGCGCGCATTACTTCAAGATTTTGTTTCATAATTGCTCGAACGTCTTCACGTGATTTGCCTTGAAGTTCCATTTCTTCATTGATCATGATGTCAGCAAATGACATATCATTTTCTACTGCATAATCAATTGTCTCTCTAATTGAATCAAACATTATAAATCCCCCTCTAATTTATATAGGATACGTTTAAGTCACTATATTTCTCTCTTATTTGTTCTAACGCTGATTCTGACAATGCTTTAGATAAAGGTAATACTACTAAACATTGGTTGTCTTTCATTTCAGTCATTTCTTTGTCAATTGCAGCACCGGCTTCACTGGCAAAGTTAATGAAATGATTGACTGTGGATTTATCAGTATAACCATCCATCACTAAAATAGGTAATCCATGATTGAAGTTAACTTCTAGCCCTTCAACGTTAATACGTTTTAGTTTAATTGTTCCGCCACCAATTGAGTTACCAATTACTTCAATATGGCGACCATTTGCTTCAGCTTTAATATACGCACAGTTTGGATGTTCTCCCAAGCTTTCGCCTCTGTCTTCGATGATATCTACTTTGATACCTTGACTTTCAGCAATATTTAAAGCATCTTTAATACGGCTATCAAACGTGCTATAGCCCATCGCACCACCTATAACTGCGACATCTGTGCCATGACCTTGATGAGTTTCAGCAAATGATTCGTAATAACGAATTTCAATTTTCTGAGGTGTAACACCAAGTACACTTCCTGCTGAGTTACCGATTTTAACGGCACCAGCAGTATGAGAACTTGATGGTCCCATCATAACTGGCCCAATAATGTCAAATGCGCTTTGATAATCATAGGATTTTTTAGCCATTATTAAACACTCTCCTTAACTTGGTTGTTTTGTCCAGGAATCGTGATGTCTGTTTTTGTAATATTTAATTTGCTAATCAATTTACCAAAGATATACGCTAAAATAATACTTACAACTGCAACCACAATAATTGTAATAACTGATGGTAAAGGTTTATTAAAGCCAAACAATACAATGGCACCAGCGATTGGTGTTGCCATACCAGTTACATTTATCACTAGCCCTGCAAATGTAACGATACATGCGTTGACCATACCGATAATCGCATTCGTACCATAAAGTTGTAATGGATACTGTGCGATTAAGTCAATTTGGGTAAGTGGTTCAATACATACCGCAAATGCTTTTGATGGTCCACCAATTTTCAATGTTCTAAATAAGACAAAGTTAACAAATGAGCTGCCCATACAAGTTAATGCACCGATTGCCATTGGCACACCAGTGAGTCCTAATAAACTAGTTAAAACCATAGAGCTTAAAGGTGTCATTCCTGTAACTGGAATAACAAGTCCTAATATAATTGCTAATGCGTATGGGTTGTTATCTCCAACTGAAGTAACAGCGCCACCAATTTGTCTTAATACTGCCATAACCCCTGGTGAAATAATATGTGCTAAACCAAACGTAATAGCAGGTGCAACTAGAATGACAACAATTAAATCTAAACCTTCTGGAACTTTTTTCTCAATAAGCTTAATTCCAAAAGCCATAATGTACGCAGCAATAAATGCAGGTAATAATTTGTAATCATGTAAGACTAGCCCTACAATCACCGCAAAAACAGGTGATATATTTAATTTCAAACACGTTAAAATACCTACAGCTACGCCGCTAAGACCGCCGACTAAATCACCGATCTCTTTTAAAAATTCAATGTGAAATACGCCGCCAATAGCGTAACTCAGGAATGCTTGTGGTAAAAATGTAGCACAAGCAGCTCCGGATAAAGCTTGTAGTCCTTGTTTACCGTACGGTGCATACTTTAAAAACAGTGTCATCACTGCTAACACCAATACGAGTGTACCTACGCCTAGAATAATGTTCATTTCCCAAAACCTCTTTTCAATTTTTTCTAGCCATAGTCATCGTACACCCCTAAGAAAACGATTTCAATATAAAACAAAATTTTATTTAGTCTAAAATGTGAATATATTCACAATATGCAAATTTTCGCGTTTCTAAAATTGTGTTATTTAAATTATTGTAACGATTAAATTTATTTTTTAACATTTTACACCACGAAGAACTTGATTGCAACAAGTAAAATTTTATACATAATTCTTCATATATTTACACTAACTTTACATATCTTTATCGTAACGTATACTTAAATATTTTTGTTTTAAAATGCTCACGATTTAATCACAAAAAAGGAACGGGAGAGAATTCATTATGAATTCGTCGTCCCGCCCCGGCAAGGTCGACTAGAATTGAAAAAACTTAGTATAAGCGTATTTTCAATCCAGTCAACTGCTACCAATATAGAGTTTAGAACATAAATCATAATGATGCCCTAGACTCTTGCTTAATTTTATATTTCTAAAGTCAATAGTTGTTGTGTAATCGTTCTTGTTTGTGCATATACCTGTTGATATATTTGATAAAATTGCTCGTATTGACGATGCCGTTCTGGATTAGGATGAAATTCTGCAACGATATCTATAAATGCATCGACACAGTCTTCAATACTCTCAAACCAATTTAGACCTACTGCTGCTATCATAGCAGCTCCCATGCTAGGACCTTCTTCGTGTTTTAACTTTCTTACAGTCGTATTAAAGACATCTGCTTGAAGTTGTAACCAGAACTCACTTTTAGCACCTCCGCCAATAGAAGTGACATGCGTTATTTCTTTACCCGCCGCTCTCATTAACTGTATTGAATCATATAAAGAATACGTCACACCTTCAATAACTGCTCGAGAAAAATCCGCCTTTGTATGGCTGCCACTTAAACCAATAAAACTTCCTCTAATAAAGGCATCTCCATGTGGTGTGCGTTCACCTGCTAAATAGGGAGTATAAAGTAGACGGTTCGCACCGATAGATGATGAGGCTGCTAACTTAATCACATCATCATAACTATCCGCTGCAAAAAACGTATGTTTCAACCAAGAAAGACTGTAACCTGCTGCTAATGTTACTCCCATTGCATAATAAGTATTTGGCACACTATGATTAAAGAAGTGAATGTTGTTTTGATATTGTGTATGTTCATCCTTTTCAACATTGACAATCACGCCAGACGTCCCAATGCTACATAAAGTGTCATTATCATTAACTACACCAGCACCAATTGCACCACACGCATTGTCTCCGCCTCCAGCAAATACTTTGACATTTGATGTTAATCCTAGTTCTATGGCTAATCCTGACTTAACATTACCGACGTAACCATGCGATGGTATTAATGGTGGATAAATCTCACCTAAACCAAAGGCATCTCCAATTTCTCTTGTCCACTCATGCGTTGTTGGATTAAGTAATAATGTACTTGCTGCATCAGAGTATTCCATATGTATCTGACCGGTTAAACCGTAACGAATATAGTCTTTAGGTAATACAAACGTATCCACTTGTTTCCATAGCTCTGGCTCATGTTGTTGCATCCATAACATTTTAGGTAAAGTAAAACCTTCAAGAATTGGATTACCATTTAAACGTTGCCCATAGCGCGCGATGATTTGTTCACATTGTGCTGAATTGCGCGTGTCATTCCATAAGATTGCATGCCTCACAGGACAACCATTTTTATCCAAGGGAACCAAGCCATGCATTTGTCCAGAAAATGATATCCCTTGAATTGTATGATGCTTAAGACTGTCATGCTGTGTAACGCGCTTAATCCCTTGCTTTACGGCATCTAGCCATTCATCTGGATCTTGTTCATTATATCCCGGCTGTTGCTGAATCAATGTTAAAGGCTCGCTAACGGTTACTAATACCTGTCCTTCTTTATCTACTGCGATGATTTTCACTGCACTCGTACCTAAATCAATACCTAATACGACTTCTTGCATAAATGGCCACCTTCTCTCACAAAATTAATTGTCTATCATTCTGTGTCTTTACATAGTTATGACTGTCATCATTATATAACGACATAATAAAAATGATAATATATTTTTCGCGTAAAAGATAAAATAGTAATACAACTATTTTTTATCCTGATATGTGCTAATTTCTGTTATTACTTTGTATACTAATAGAAATGTAACACATGACAAATAATACAGAAAAGCTGCCGTCATTGTTTACAACAATAAACGACAGCGAATAACGATGTTATCAACATTTTAACGGTTTCCTACATCAGATCCCACTTCTACTTTTTTACTATTTTTATTGTAAATAGCTCCTTGAACACTACCAAAGTTTGGATCATTTCGTTTTTCTTCCACATTAAAGCCTAATGATTTAAACGCCTGAATGTCATCGTCACTTGTTGCATTTTCATAATAGATTGTTGAACCATCATTATAGAATCTTGGTTTATTAATTGATTCCTGCAATGTGCCATTACCTTTTAAATAATCTACGATGACCTCATTAAGCATCGTTGGAATTTTATTACCACCTGGCGTACCAATTCCCATATAAAAGTCTGGTCCTACGATGATTGAAGGTGAAGTATAAGAGCGTGGCGCCTTATGCTTTTCGCCGTAGTTCGGACTATTGGGATCACTTGAGAAGTTTGTTAAAGAGTTATTCATATAGAAGCCTTCTTTAACGTATTTTCCTGATCCAAAGAAACTAGACAACGTATTTGTGGTACTGACAACCTTGCCATTTTTATCTATAACAACAAAATGTGTGGTGCTCGTATTGTCCACTTGATTCTTATTAAAATTACTTGAATCAATATTAATACCATTTAATTTTTCTAGTAAATAATCTTTAGATAAGTATTGTTCATTACTGGCTTCTTGACCATTAACAATATCTCTATTGCGATACATTAAGTCTCTAGATTTAAGAATACTGCTAATATAGTCTATACGGTTGTCTTCATTTTGCTGACCAGGGTTGTTGCTCTCTTCAAGTACTAAGCCTTGTAACATCAGTGTTCCACCTAATGGGTTAGAGGCTGAATAAACTTTGTTATTCAAATAATTCGTACTTACAGGTTCTTTTTCTTCTGTTTTAAACGTTGAAAAGTCTTTTTCAGTCAATTTATCATCAACTTGCTTTGAAATGCTTTTACCAAGATCTTCATAAAAATAATCAGGTCCTTTGTCTTGGATACCTTTCAATGTTTTTGTCAAAGCTTCCTGTTTTACGACATCTCCTTCTCTCACCGTTTTGCTTCCTTTAAAGAATGGTGAGTCACGGTCGATATCGGAACCATAAATTTTCAAACTACGCTCTAACTCTGAATCTACTTCAAAGCCATCTTGGGCTAACGGAATGACATAATCTAATATTTTCTTTTCATCCATTTTCCCTTCTCTTTCATGCATATCATGCATGCCTCTTACAAATCCTGGTGTCCCTATCTGATCTCCTTTTTTATAATCATAAGAGGAAAGTGTTTTATATTCATACATTTTTGGAACTTCTCCATCTTTACCATTATATGTAAGCGACGCACCGCCACCGCCAAGTCCAGACGAATGTGGTTCGGTGATTGCCAAAGCATAAGATACGCCAATAGCCGCATCAACTGCATTTCCACCATCTTGCAAAATCTTTTCTCCGACCCGCTTCGCGATATAGTTGTTTGAAGCAACCCCATAGTCTTTTTTATCTTTAGGTGTTTTATGATCAGCTATTTTATTTTCATAGAGCGCATCTTTATTGGGGTTATCCTCTTTTTGAAAAAGATAAAATGTAAAGGATACTGCAATTGTTGCAATCAAAATGACAATCAAGGTCATTTTATTGTATATATTCATAGTTAGCTTGCTCCTTTTGAAAGATATTGCTCTGTGCCATTCTCTAACTCTTGCTTTTCAAATTTATCTAAACCTTCATTCGCTCTTGAAAATGTAACCATGATTAAAATAAAAAGTACAATAAGGACAACTGTTATAGCAACATAATGTTCTTTTTTATTCAAATGAATAACCCCCATCTTTTTCGGCTTTTAAATTGACATGCTCGCCTTTAATGTTGTTATAAAATTTGCGTTGTTCCATTTTACTCATTAAATCTCTAGTTATCTTACCATCGGAAGATTTAATAGGCGTCAAATGGAAACGACTTGCTTTACCAGTCCAATCTTGCTGCACAATCATACCTTTATGATTTTTTGATAGAAATTCATCTGATGTTGTATTGCCTAAACTATAGAATATGGGTTTATTTTTGTACTTATCTATTTCTTGGATGACCGAATTATGTCCGATAATAATGTCAGCTCCTGAATTTATTAAAGCTTTCGCATATTCACGTTGTCGTTCTGTAACGTTGCGTTCGTTTGGAATACCCCAATCTACATTAACAACGACGTAGTCATTATTTTGTTTTAATTTTTTTAACAGTGGCATAAAAATATTAGGATCCAGACTAATGGATGTTGTATTTTTCAATGGCCCTGTGTAATTTGACTCGACATCTGTAAACGATACATTGGCAATTTTTTTATTTTTAATTGTTTGTTGAACCGTTTTACTATTAATAGGATTAGAGCCATTACCAGTTAAAAAGTTATATTCTGTTTGGGCCTCCACTTTTTTACTTAAATCTTGAGCTTGTACATTATCAACTTCGTTATTTATAAGATTGACACTTTTAATATTCTGATCTTTTAGAAATAAAATATTTTCTAAATTCTTTTTCAAATTCTCATCACTTTTATCTGAAAAGTGATTTACATGCAGTGATGCCGTTGAAAAATCACTTTGCTTTAATGGTTGTTTTAAACTAGCGAACACATCATTGAGATTGATATTACGTATATGTGAGTTAAGGTTAATGTTGCCTAGATAAGTCATGCGAATATTATTTCCAGATTTAGGGATACTATCTACTGGCTCAACCTTTTGGGAGCTAATTGCCACAACTAATAACACAAGCGTAATTACCAGCACAATTAATGTATATAAAAAGTTACGTCGTTTATGTCGTTTTGCTTGTTTTAACAACCACTCACTTGCTGTTAACTTCTTTTTCATGATTTTGCGCTCCTTGCTCGTAATTAATTAATAAAGCTATATAAGAACAAGATGACATAAGTGATACAAGTTAATAACATTGTCGTTGATAAGGTAATTACGACACCTTGTTTTTGAATTGTATTCGCAATTATTCCTGGTATAACAACACCTATGCCTGATACTTCTACGACTTCAAACGGGGTTATTGGATAAATTAAATCAAAGATAAATTTTAATACCATTCCCGTTAAAATCATCGCTGCAAATTTTCGTCTACCATATAAAATGACCCATTTGCTTATGCCAAATGTCACAATAAAATAAGTTAAGCAGCTAATGACGAGCACTGATAATAACATGATGGGCTCATCAAAGATAAGTGCTAGGTAGCCTGGTACAACAAGCCCTGCTGGATTAATTCCAAATTTTTCAGCAAAAATCAAACTAAGCACAATTCCTACAAATAAGGAAAAATATAATTCTGAACCTATCATTTTATTCTATCCCTTCTATAAATTCTGCTATTCTTCCACCTGGTCCATGAATGTTGCCGACACAAAATACAAGGGCATGTTGTGATTCTTTAAGAATCGTTCTTTCTATGTCTGCAAACGGGGCACCTTCTAAATTCAAATAGCGTTTATTAGGTTGTGATTGCATCTTATCTGTCACCATTTGCGTACTCTTTCCAGTGCAAATGAGTGTGTCATAATCTACTTCAGCAATAAAGTTTTCAACGAATTGTCTCGTTCTATCCACTCTGTCTGAGCGACAGTTTAAAATTACAATCTTCTTGCTGTATGGATAATCGTAACTTTCCACTTTATTTAAAATCGCTTTCGTAGATTGTGGTTCGTTAGCGGCAAATGCATTAACAAAGACGTTTGTTGTGCTATTTGCTTGGAAATATTTAATTTCTACCGCACCAGGATCAGGTGGTGCGTTAAGCATACCTTGCAGTGCTGTTTGTTGATCAATACCTAAAGCCTGGGCTACACCTAAAGTAATCGCCACATTATCTGGAAAGACAAGATAGTCAAATTTTCTCAAATAAGACTCTGGTACTTTTTCTTTATCAACAACAATTAACTCTGTTTTGCGCTTGCGTGCTTCTTTAGCAAAAAATTTAGTATACTTATCTTGCATTACGACTAATTTGCCGTTATATGGAATTGTTGCAGTGAAAGCTTGCGCCACATCTTGCAACGTTGGTCCTAAAACATCCATATGGTCTTCCATAACATTAACAATGACACCAATATTGGCCATAACTAAATCATTTTGAAACGTGATTTGATAATCTGGATTAACTGCCATACATTCATTAACAAGTGCCGTTGCACGTTGTTTTACCACTTTGCGGATAATGTCTCTTTGTTCCCCAATATTAGCTCCTTGTGGCTTTCGAATGACTGGATATTCTTTATCTGTAAACCAATACAGCATTCTGGCATCCGTACCAGTTGTCTTACCTACAACTCTAATGCGATCTTCACGTAGAACACTGTAAACCATCCGTGTGATTGTTGATTTACCTCTTATACCGTTAATATTAATTCGCACTGGAATTTTATTAAGTCGGTTGGTATGACGCCGTTTTTCTTTAATTCCTAACCATAATATAAGCGAGACGCAAATTATAATGAGAATCAATATTATGTACCTCTTTCCTTGATTTTCTACTAGCTGTAATAAATAGGTAGATAAATGAAAAGGCGGTCATAACTTCGACGATGCTTTTCACTTCGTACATTCCCGTTATGCCACCTATGCTGTTTTTAGTGTGTTGAACAAGTCACAACACTCTATCTCAATATGTATAGTTCAACTTAATTTTCTTTTAAGATGAAAACATCTTACATTAAGAACCCTCCCAATACGCCTAATATTATCAAACGGTTGTTGAGCGCGTTTTAAAAACTTTAATTTTTTGTTAAGTATAAATTAATATTTGTAAATTTTCAAATAAAATCGTTTCTATTTAAATTGTTTTTAAGTAAAAACTACAAAGATAACTTTTTTAATATAGTAATTAATCAAATAAAAAATATTTACTTAACCTTTACATTATCTTAAAGATGATATGTTACGTTAAACATGAGTTAAATGGGATTAGAATGATGACTTAAATTTAAGGATGAAATCTTAGGAGGAACAAAATGGCTAAGTCTAGAAAAATAGTGATTAGCATTTATCTAGGGACCGTTTTTATCGCATGTACAACTTATCTTGCATTAATTCTTATTGGTAGTTTACAAGGAAATGATATGAGCAATTCTGTACTTGATACCGATCATCGCTATATTAATCATTACAAAGAGGCAGCAAAATCTGATACATCTAATGGCACTTCTAATCACTCTCTAAATCACAGTAATCAAAACAATTGGCTTTCTCACACTATGATATCCCAAATCAATGATGATAATACCTTCAAATTAATTACCCAACCTAAAAAAGCAACTTCTTCTTATCTTGATAACTGATAGGTTGAAGTTGCTTTATAATTACATGTCTATTTGATAATTGTTTTCACTTGTGCAAAGAATTTTTCTCGTTCAGGAATTGGAAAAATCGGATAGATATGAAATAAATTGTAACCTGGATAGAAGTCGTGAAGAATGCCTTGTTGATTTAACAATTTAGATAAACGTAGTGCATCAGGATATAAAGTTTCTTTAGTACCGATAAAGATTGAAATTTTGCCAAGCCCTTGTAACGTGCCATTAATTGGAGATATTTTATAATCTTTAATAGCTGTTTTTCCTGCCCACAATTTAATAAAATATTTTGTTCCATCAATGGCAACCATTGGATCTACTTTTTCATATTTTTGAGTATCTGGGTTGCTAAATGTGCCATCCAATACTGGTGATATCAAAATAATATGTCCTGGTTGCGCATACGTCGTCTCTTCTTTTAAATATTGTGCAAATGATAAGGCAATTTGTCCTCCTGCCGAATCTCCCATAAGAATGAGTTGTTCTGGATTCTTAACCGTAGTCAATAACTTACCATAAAGTCGATACAATAAACTAAATGTCGTACGATAATCACGGTGTGGCACTTTCGGATAAACGGGCATCACAACTTTAGCATTTAAACGGCCTGCTAAGGTATCGATAAAGTCAAAATGTTGTTCAAGTGGATCTTGAAACCATGCACCACCGTGAATATAAAGAATCGTTTGTTGTGTAATATCTTGATGATCATTAATGATATATACAATTGAGCCACTGTCATCTTTAATAGTAACTGAATGTTTAAATTCATACGTCGTTCCACTATATTTTCCTGCCGTTATATCTTTCATTTCTTCTATAGCTTCTTTGGCGTTTTCCACTGATTCAAAAGGTTTTCTCACTCTAGTTAAGCGCAAATATTGTTCAAATAAAAAGCTTCGATAACTTCTTTTTTCTCTAAATTTAGCAAAAACAAGTGTTCCAAGCACTGTGGAACATAATATGCTAATCAATTGTTTTTTCATTAAGAAGCTCCTTCCTATATGTTACATTTCTAGTTTAATACATTTTTGACGATTATTTTAATGAATTTCATTAGTACATGGTTTTAAGATGATAATGTGAAGTAAATAGTAGCATATTTACGACCTTTAAAGAGATGATTCATTAATTTCAGATGTCTACCACCGTAACATGTAGTTATTGCACGATATAATAAACCAAAGTTAGTAGTGTCATATTTTATTTTTATAAAATTAATGATAAAATCGAACTAATTAACTTTATGTTATAACCATTTCAATAATGAGGAGGCTTAATTTGATGAAAAGAAATAAAATTGTCTTAATTGGTAGCGGACATGTAGGTTCTTCCTTCGCTTACGCCCTAGTATCACATGGATCAGCCGATGAACTTGCTATTATCGACATTGACACTGAAAAGGCTGAGGCTGACGTTTGGGATTTAAATCATACTACCCCTTTCAGTCACAAACCCGTCAACGTTTATATTGGTGATTATAGTGACTGTCAAGATGCAGATATTATCGTTATCTGTGCGAGCGCATCTTTACCAAAAGGGGAAACACGTCTCAAATTATTAGAGGATAATGTAGAAATCTTTGTGCCAATGGTGCAAAAAATTGTAGATCAAGGGTTTGATGGCCATATTATATTACCGTCAAATCCTGTTGATATTATGAGCTATGTCGTGAAAAAAGTATCTGGATTTCCCAAATCAAAAGTTATTGGAACTGGAACATTGCTTGATTCGTCACGATTCCAATATTATATTGGTCAAGCACTAAATGTTGCACCTCAAAGTGTTTATGCGCCTGTTGTAGGTGAACATGGTGATTCTCAAATTGCTGTATGGTCTCATGCACGCGTTGCTGGAGAACCAGTTTTACCGATGTTACAACAACGCTACGGTAATAACGTTGATGCTGAAGTACAACGAATTACTGAAATCACTAAAAACGTTGGCTATGATATCTATGTACGTAAAGGCACAACTTGCTTTGGCGTAGCACTCGGCATTTTACGTGTTGTTGAAGCAATTTTAAATAATCAAAATATCATTTTAAACGTCTCTAGCTATGTTGAAGGAGAATATGGTCTCACTGATTTATATATAGGTACACCAACACGCATCAATGGTGCAGGTGCACAACAAGTTATTGAACTCAAACTCACAGAAGAAGAACAACATCAACTACAACAATCGGCAGCTGTTATTCATGACTATCAACAACGTGCAGATGCATTAATAGAAAAATTTAAGAAATAAGGAAAGCTAAATATACTGGAATATATCCCCAAATAATAGGGCGCGTGACAGCATTCATTATGAATTCGTAATCCCGCCCCGGCAAGAATGGCTAGAATTGAAAAAAGCTTGCTATCATCCTATTTTCAATCCAGTCAACGACTGCCAATATAGTGTTTATAGCCTAAAACATAATGATGCTACAGACTATATAACTATAAAAAATAGCTATGAATAAATCAATCGTCTCAGATTTATTCATAGCTCATCTTAGTATGTTTATAATCAATACGCCGTATGATATGGCGAAAGCCATACCTGAGAAAAAGATTTTAGCGCTGCAATTTAGTCCATTACATTTATGTAACAAACTGTTTTATTTATACTCTATATTATCATTTAATTCTATCAGTTGACGCTCAAATCTTTGCATGTCTATGAAACGTGCTTGTCTATGCACTTCCTTACCTCGGAAGAAGATTAGATCTACCGGCACTGTGAATATAGATAACTGCCTAGTGATATCTTCAACTTTGTTCTGATTAATCACCCCTAATTTAACACGGGGGAATTGTTGTATTAAGTCATCTAATTGTGGCAGTACAGCATAACAGACGCTGCAACCTGACTTCATTACATGTAAGACGCATAGTTGATTAGCGTCAACAAATTTTCGGTATTCATAAATATTTGTTAAGTTTTCATACACGATGTTCACCCCATGTTTATGATGCACACAGTTACTTATTTTAATATTTTTTGAAAAACTGTGGGCATTTTAGTGATTTTCTGTTTATCTAAATCATAAAAACATCCAGTTTGGTATCCTACACAATGAACACGATCCGCAGACGCAATTTCAAATTTAAAAATCCATTTTGTGCGACCACTTTTCATAAACCAACATCGTCCTACTGGTTTATCATGAATAGTAATAGGCACTTTATATTCCACTTCTGTCTTCATTAATATTGGTGAAATACCCTGTTTCATCATTTCTGAATAATTCATGTATTGATTAATAAATATCGTACGTAAATCTTCAAACCATCTTATATAAACAATGTTACTTACAATGCCCATCGCATCAATATCGTAACCATTAACTTCAATATCATTTTCAACTACTAATAAACCTTCTTCAGTCATTACACACACTCCTTAAATAATAATATATCTCTATTTTAAGTCGTCGGCACTTAAATTTCATCTACTTGAGTTTTAGTTCCAAAAAACAGCTCACAACATATCGCAAAAGTATATATAATTTATTATATTTCACTACAAATAAATACATTTATAATGGAAAAGATGGTATAATAATTGTGAGAATTTTCACATTTTGATTGGAGGTTTTATTTATGAAAGCTTATAATTATGAAAAACCTGGTGTAGCTAAACTTATTGACAAAGAAAAGCCTGTAGTTACAGAAAGTACAGATGCGATTATTAGAATGGTCAAAACGACGATTTGTGGCACAGATTTGCATATCATAAAAGGCGATACACCTGAAGTTCCTAAAAATACAACATTAGGCCACGAAGGTATCGGTATTGTTGAATCTGTTGGTTCAAATGTTAACAACTTTAAAGTCGGCGACAAAGTTATTGTGTCTTGTATATCATCATGTGGTAAATGTTATTACTGTAAAAAAGGAATCTATGCCCATTGTGAAAATGACGGTGGTTGGATTTTAGGCCATTTAATTAATGGTACACAAGCAGAATATGTCAGAGTACCTTTCGCAGACAATTCGCTATATCATGCACCTGAGTCGTTACCAGATGAAGCATTGGTGATGCTTTCAGATATTTTACCAACTGGTTACGAAATTGGTGTATTAAAAGGTAAAGTTAAACCAGGCAGCACCGTTGCTATTGTTGGAGCTGGACCTGTTGGTTTAGCAGCTTTACTAACCGCTCAGTTCTTCTCTCCTTCAAAAATCATCATGCTCGACTTAGATGACAACCGTTTAGCTACAGCTAAATCACTTGGTGCGACGCATACAATTAATTCAACGCATACTGAAGAAGCGATTAAAAAAGTGAAAGAATTAAATCATCGTGGTGTAGATGTTGCTATTGAAGCTGTAGGTATCCCTCAAACATTTGATTTATGTCAAAAATTGATTGGTGTGGATGGCACAATCGCCAACGTTGGTGTCCATGGCTTGCCAGTTCAATTTGATATCGATAAATTATGGATTAAAAATATTAATGTCACTACCGGCTTAGTCTCAGCCAATACAACGGAAGAATTGCTAGAAGCATTAACGACTAAAGTCATCGAACCAGAAAAGCTTGTCACTCACTATAGTAAATTAAGCGATATTGAAAATGCATATGATTTATTTAGAAATGCAACTGACTATAAAGCGATTAAATTATTAATCGAAAATGATATTTCAAAATAACTGCTTACTAACACTTAAGCTGAACAATACTGACACTCCAGAATTAACCAAGGCTTAAGTATTTTTTCTGAATTATCAGAATAGTTATTGTGTTTCTCATATTACATGGTAGAATATAGCTATTCATATCGAAGGAGGAGTGTAAGACATGTTTCCATATCTTCTATTTATAACAACAATGTCTTTTACGCCAGGTCCAAATACAATTATGGCTATGTCAGAAGGTCAAAGAAAAGGCTTCTTACGTGCACTCCCCTTTAATTTAGGAGTACTCATTGGAATTATATTAACTTTAATCATAGCACTTCTGTTCTCAGAACCTTTAAAACATTCTCAATCATTTATTTTTATGATGAAACTTTTAGGTACCATTTATTTACTCTACTTAGCATATCATGTGCTCATTTCCACGCCAGATAGTGCTGCAGATGCCTTAGATAAACCTGTTTTAAGAGGCATACTCATCCAAGCAACAAATATCAAAGGAATGCTTTATTTCTTAACTGGTCTAACAACATTTACACTGCCACACACGTGGGAACACACCTATATACGTGCTATATTATTGATTGTTATAGGAATCGCTGGAACATTGGTATGGTCGTTACTAGGACAAATGATGAATCGTATCTATCAACAACACTATAAGATTATCAACATCGTTATCACACTCTTGTTGATTTTCAGTGCAATCGAATTATGGTAGAAAATCTTGAATGTAGTTAATGTTACATTCAGGATTTTTATTTTCCAACTGTTCTCATTAAACGTAACTATTTTCAATTTGAGTTATGATTATTTCTTTTCAATCATTGCATCTTCTAGTTCAGCTATAGATGCATGCATTTTAATCTTCTTCTCTAAATATTCTCTTGTTTTTTCAAGTTCATTAATTTTAATATCCAACTCTTCCTTTTTCTCTTTAAGTAATTGGGTGGATATATGATGATTATGATAATTTTTAAAAATAGTAGTAATATCCTCAATACTCATATCAACATTACGATAATGAATAATCGCCGCTAAAATATTTTCTGTGTTTTGATCAAATACACGAGTTCCGTTTTCATTTCTAGGTATTTCAAGCAATCCCTTTTTTTCATAGAAGCGAATCGCATACGTTGATATACCTAGTTCTCTTGAAATATCTTTAATCGTTTTCAATATTATCACCCTTTTTATAAAAAATGATTTGACTTACACCTGGTGTAAGGTTGAATAATATGATTATACCTTAAAGGAGTTGAATATTAAATGGAAAAAAAAGTAATTGTCATTACTGGCGCATCAAGCGGAATTGGCGAAGCTGTCGCTCGAACACTCGTTAAAAAAGGTCATCACTTAATGCTTGCAGCACGCAGAGAAGAAAAATTAAAACAATTGGTTGAAGAATTTAAAAATGAACAGGGTCAAGCTGAATATATTGTTACAGATGTAACTCATCGTAGCGAGGTTGATGCTTTAAAACAAAAAACATTAGATACATTCGGTCGAATCGACGTATGGGTCAACAATGCCGGTATTATGGCATTATCTAATCTAGATAGTGGCCGTGTAGATGAGTGGGATCAAATGATTGATATTAATCTTAAAGGTGTTTTATATGGTATTAATGCAGCATTACCAACTATGAGACAACAACAATCTGGCCACTTTATTAATATCTCATCGGTTTCAGGACATAAAACTGGCGCAGGAAGTGCCGTTTATGCTGCTACAAAATTCGGTGTTAGAGCAATTAGTGAAACGCTTCGTGAAGAAGAAGCACTTGCTCAATCTAACGTTCGTGTTACAACGATTTCTCCAGGAGCGATTGATACAGAATTACCATCTTCAGTTAAAGACGAAACGATTGCTGGTGGAATAAACCAATTTTATAATGATTTAGCAATACCTGCTGAAAGAATCGCAAAAGCGATTTTGTTTGCAATTGAAGTTGATGAAGATACTGGAATTAACGAAATTTTATTACGCCCTACAAGTCAATCACTTTAATCTGTATCGTATGATAAATAAAAGCCATTTTTATCTTAAGTTGATGAAAATGGCTTTTTGCTTTTATTTAATTTTCATAATTGCTTTGCCAGGATCGACTGATTCAATTTCCTCGACAGTTAATGTTTTGTCTCCTAAGTTAGTAATGATAACTGGCGTAACAATACTTGGTGCATGTTCTTTTAAGTAAGCTAAATTAATTTTCATTAGTGGTTGACCTTGTGTGACTGTGTCATCAGCATTAACTAAACTTTCAAAACCTTCACCATTCAATTTAACCGTATCGATACCAATATGAATCAATACTTCTATACCTGTTTCTGATTCTAAACCTATCGCATGTTTTGTAGGGAAAATGGTTTTAACTGTACCATCAAACGATGCAACAATTTCACCTTTTTCAGGAACAAATCCCACGCCATCGCCCATCATTTTTTCAGAGAACACTTTATCTGGCACTTCTGATAACGGAATGATGTGTCCTGTACCTGGTGCAAAGATATCAGTTTCTTTCACTTCTTCCATATGTACAGGTTCGTCAGAAACCTCTTCTGTCACTGTTGTCTCACTAGGTTTCGTAATTTCTCCGTTCATAATTAACGCCATATCATGTTTAATTTAATCGGACTTAGGACCAAAGATGGCTTGCATATTATTACCTACTTCAAGGACACCAGAAGCACCTAATGCTTTCAATCCTTGAACATCTACCTTACCTTTATCGTTCACTTCAACACGTAGACGTGTAATACATGCATCTAAGTGTTTGATATTTTCTTTACCACCCATAGCATCTAATACATCAAAAGGTAATTTTGCAACACTGGAGTTGCGTATTTCTTGTTCTTGGTCTTCTCGACCTGGCGTTTTAAGATTAAATTTCTTAATTGCGAAACTAAATAAGAAGTAATATACCACAGCATAGACTAAACCTACTGGTATTACTAGCAACGCATTCGTACGATCCCAGTTTAATAATCCATAAAGTACATAGTCGATAAATCCACCAGAGAACGTCATGCCAATTTTAACACTTAATAAATGCATAATTAGGAATGATGTACCAGCTAAAAATACATGAATAACATATAATAGTGGTGCAACAAATAAGAATGAGAATTCTAATGGTTCAGTAATACCTGTCAAGAAAGAAGTTAAAGCGGCAGATAACATTAAACCACCAACTACTTTTTTACGTTCCGGACGTGCATTTCTATAAATTGCGAGTGCTGCTGCTGGCAAACCAAACATCATGAACGGATATTTACCAGTAGTAAACGCACCAGCTGTAAATTGAACGCCATCTTTCAACTGTGCAATCCATATACGTTGATCACCGCGGATTAAATCTCCTGCATGGTCTTTATATTGGCCAAATTCAAACCAGAATGGCGCGTAAAAAATATGATGTAAACCAAATGGAATTAATGAACGTTCAATAATACCAAAGATAAATGTTGTAAGTGTTAGGTTTTTATTTAATAAGAAATTAGATAAACCGTTTAAACCATCCTGAATTGGAGGCCAAACAAAGCTTAAAACAATACCAGTAATAATCGCTACAACTGAAGTGACAATAGGTACGAAACGTTTACCTGCAAAGAATCCTAAAAACGCTGGTAAAGTAATATTGTAATATTTGTTATAGCACCAAGCTGCTAAAGCCCCAATAATAATCCCGCCAAACACACCAGTTTGTAATGTCGGAATACCTAAGATTAAAGCATGAGCCGGTAATTTATTTGCTTGACTTAATTCCTTAGCACCGTCCGCATAACTATAAATGTCATCAATTGTGATATGCATCACTTGTCCCATTGTTGCATTCATAATTAAGTAACCTACTAACGCTGCAAGGGCGGCTACACCATCACCACCAGCTAATCCAAGTGCTGTCCCTACTGCAAATAATAATGGTAAATTATCAAAAATAATTTGCCCAGCCGCTTCCATCACTGATGAAATCATTACAAATACATCCATTTTTAGCCATGGTGCAAGCTGAACTAATTGTTCGTTATGCATCGCATTACCGAAAGCGAGTAAAATTCCAGCAGCTGGTAAAATAGCCACAGGTAACATCAATGCTTTACCAATACGTTGCAATTGACCAAAAAATTTCTTAAACATAGTCCCTTTTTCCTTCCTGTTTAATTGAACTTGATGCATCAAAAAAAGACATAAGCAAAAGATAGAGATTAAAGGACATGACGACCTTACATTTAAATGTTTCTGTGCCTTAAAGGGAATCTAATACGCACACAATCCCAAAAGAATACATTTCTCTTTGACGAAGTTGATTAAATACGTGCCATTGCATCGTACAGTCATTTTAATCACTTCATTGTATGTATTTCTACTTAGAAACACTCAAATCATGAATCTCTTATTTTTGCTTATGCCTAATTGAATAGTAACACGCAGTTCTTTTTTAATTACATCTAATTATATCCATTTAATAAAGCGTTTTCAACACTTTTTTATTTCAAATTATTATTTATCCGAATTAATTACAATGACTTGTCGCTGATAACTTTCATCAATCATTACAATTAAACTTTCTCTCGTTCTATCTAGCATTAGTAAAAAGATGACACACCTACTTAAACAAAAAAAGACACCATCGTCTTATAGACGATAGTGTCTTAATATTAATTGAAAGGTTTAATATTATAAGAAACGTTTAGCAGCGACAGAAATTGGTGGAATTTCGTCAAAGTCTAATTTTTTATCTTCAGTGATTGATCTATACGCCCATTTACCATAGTTAATCGCTTCTTCATTAACAATTTTACCTGGTAATGGCGCAGCATTAGGATCAACATGTACATCAACAACTGTTGGTACATTTTCATTTAAAGCTGCTTCAACGACTTCATCAATACGGCTAGGGTCTTTTAAGACATAACCTTTACCACCAGCAGCTTCAGCGAATTTAGCGTGATCCATATCAGAGAAATCAATCGCATATTCTAATTCACCAGCAGCTTGTTGTTCATATTTAATGAATGACAATTGTTTATTATTCATAACAAAGATCGTCATTGGTAAGTCATATTGAACAGCAGTTGCAAAATCTTGCATTACCATTTGGAATGCACCGTCACCAGTAATTGAAATCGCTTGGCGTTTAGGATAAGCAATTTTAGAAGCAATTGCGCCTGGTAATCCACAACCCATTGTGCCGAGCCAACTTGAAATAATAAATTTATTATTTACAGAAAGATTTAAATAACGTGTTGACCATACTGTTGAAGTACCAACATCAATAGAAAAAATGGCATCGTCATTTTTATATTCACTAATCGAACGCATTAAACGTTCAGGACGGATAGGGCTGCTCTCATTACGCATATCTTGATCCATCCATTTATCCCATACGGCTTTACGTTCTAATGTTTTATCTAAAAATGCACGTTTTGGCACATGTTTAATTGTTTCAGTTAGTTGATGTAGCGCAACTTTACTGTCCCCAACAATACCTACATTGATGTCAAAACGATGTCCAATAATTTCAGGATTAGTATCAATTTGAATCGCTTTGATATTTTTCTTCGGTAAATAATCTACATATGGATAGTTTGTCCCTACCATAATCAATAAATCCGCATCTTGCATCGTTTGATATGATGTTTTCGTACCAATTTTACCTAAATTACCAATACTATATGGATGATCATCAGGAATAACTGTTTTCGCAGGTAGAGTGTGGATAACTGGTATTTTGGCTGCTTCCACAAACTCACGTAATTCTTCACGCGCATTTTGTGCACCTACACCAACAAGCATGACTGGTTTCTTACTTTTATTAATAAGTTTAGCTGCTTTTTTAACTGCACGAGGTTTTGGAGATGGTGCTTTTGGACGCATTGTATCAACAGCTTTATGTGTCGTATCTTTGATTTTGTCATTTAATAAATCATTAGGACAAATAACAACCGCTACGCCTTTTTTCTCATATGCCGTACGAATTGCTTCATTAACAACTTCAAAGACATTGTCTCCTTTTTGGATTTGATGACTGTAAACAGATACATCTGATACCATGTCAGTAATATTTGTTTCTTGGAATGCTTTCGTGCCTAACAAACTACTGTTTGTTTGACCTGCTAAAATTAATTGCGGTACTCCATCTAATTTCGCATCATACATTCCGTTTAGTAAGTGAACAACACCTGGACCACCAATACTTAAGGCAACCCCAATTTTACCTGTCATTTTAGTGTAAGAAGCCGCCGCTAAACTTGCAACCTCTTCGTGACGGACATGATAGAATTTAAAAGCATCTCTCACTGTACGTAAATTATCTACAACAGCATCGATTGAATCACCTGGAATCCCATATAAATGGTCAATATCCCAAGCTTGTAATGCTCTCACTAATGCTTCATTTGCTTTAATTTTCGCCATTTTTCAAAATAGCCCCTTTCTTAACTAGTATGAATAAATGTTATATTCCCTTTAATAAAACAAAATAATCATTACTGGTATTAAAATCGAACTGATAACAGCCGTTAATATCATTCCAATGGAGCTAAAAGCGCCAGATTCATGGTCTAGCTCAAGGGCTTTGGCGGTACCAAAAGCATGTGATGCATTCCCATATGTTAAGCCTTTGGCAATAGAGGTTTGAAATCCGCCAAACTTAAGCAGCATAGAACCTAAAATACTACCAATTAACCCAGTAGTTATAATAAACATAACTGTAACTGTATCAACACCGCCTAATTCTTGTGAAACTTCGATGCCTACTGCTGCAGTGATAGATCTTGGTAGTAATGTCACTATAGCTTCTTTAGAAAAGCCCAGTAATTTCAACGAAACAAAGACTAACACAAAATTTAATATGACGCCAGCCATCACGCTTGAAAATATAATTGATAAATACTGTTTAATTTTATGTCTATTTTCATATAGGGGATATGCGAGACAAACAACTGTAGCATTTAATAGATGATTAATCCATTGACCACCGATCATGTAAGACTTATAATTCATTCCTAAAATTAATAAGATAGCAATAACTCCAATTGAGCCAATAAGTGCTGGATTTAAAAACGGATTATTATTAAACCGATGTTGTACCCATTTAGCTCCTAAGTACATAATAATTGTAATTAAAATCATTGCAGTTGCTTGAAAAAATGTTGTCATTTACTATTTCCTTTCCCGGTCATGGGCTTTTTGACCATGGTCTCTGCAATATAGCCTGAGATTAACGCAACCAAACTTGTTCCTATTATAATAACGAAGAAAAAGATGACATAATTAAAGTTAATATTAGACACGATATCCATAATACCGACTACAGAGGGTATAAAGAAAAAGACCATTGATTTAAGAAAGAAGTCTGACCCGTCTTTCACCCATTGTAATTTAATAATTTTGAACTGAAGTAAAAAATAAAATAAAATGAGGCCTACAATACTGCCTGCTAAAGGAATATGAAATAGTTGTTGAAGAACATTACCTAAATAACTGACTCCCATTATAATAGCTATTTGAAGCAATAACTTGGCCGTAAAATATGCATAATTCACTTTCATCATTCCTTTCTATAAATTTGTCTAAATTGTTACAGCAATTTTTGCTCATATACTTAATTTTAATTCAATTTTACCTATTATAAAAATATTGTTTTTATATGTTATGCATTACTTTTTTCTATGGAAGCGCTCTCTATATACTGTTTATTTAGTCACAATAAAAAACGCACAGAGCCCACTTTAGCTCCAATGCGTTTCGTAAGTTTTCATATTATTTTAAATGTGCTTGCATAAAATCTACCCAGCGTTTAGTTGCATGACTAAGTGTCTTATCTTTCATCCAAATTACACCCAATTCCCAAATCATGGTAGGATTTTTAATATTAACGCTGCTAATGCGATCACTCAACATATTTACAATACTTTTCGGTAAAATACTTACTCCCAGATGTGCAATTAATAAATCTTCAATAAACTTCCATTGCGAAATGTTAGATATTGCATGTGGAATAAAACCATTATTTTTAGCCGCTTCAATAATTTTATCATTCAAATAAAAATCCTCATTAAATAAGATAAAATCTTCATCCTTTAAATCACTCATCAAAACAGACTCCTGTTGTGCAAAGGGATGATCTTTACTAACAACTAGAACGAGTTCTTCTTTGTACAGTGCCAATGAATTGAATCTATGTGCATCTACAGGGAGGGTGGTAATGCCGATATCCAAAGTACCTTTATCTAAATTTTCTTCAATGTATTTGCCACCATGTTCATTTAAATTGTATGTTACGTTCGGATAGAGTTGATGAAACTCTCCTAAAATACGAATAAAATGGTTAACGTTCATTACAGCAGACATGCCTATATTAATATGTCCAGAATCTAGTTGAGATAACCCTTTCATCTCCGCGGGAATTGTACTATATAAATTAAGAATTTCTTCACTTTTTTTATAGAAAATTTGCCCAGCATCAGTCAAAATAAGCTGCCTATTTTTACGATCAAACAATGGCATTTCTAATTCTGATTCAATATCTTTAATGGCCTTACTAATTGTTGGCTGTGCAATAAAAAGCGCTTTAGAGGCGTTAGTCATCCCACCTTGCTTCACTACTTCAACAAAATATTTCATATGCTTAATATCCACTATGCAACCTCCCACTATCATTTAAGCCTATTATACATGAAACAACATTCTAAAATAAATGCAACTTTATATAGTAGTCAGTCATAATTTTTCAATTTAAAATTGTTGTGTTTCAGTTTGATAAATCATGTTATACTCAAAAAGGCTCAATTTGAAAATCGAGGTGATGTATTGAGCTTTTACGAATTTATGCAAAATTTTGTTGGTGATGACACACCATTAGGTGAATTGGTTGCTTGGATGAATCAAGATACCGAATTTCCTAGAGACGTGAAGAGCCAATTAGTAATTATGTCATATTTTCGTGAAAATCCGTGTCCTGAAAACATACCTGTGACAAGTATAAAACGGGCATTATCTGTTTTTAACCAATTCACTAATGTATGATTTCTATATAAACATGGAAATATTCATCTCACCATGCAAATCTGGGATCTCAATCCCAGAATAATAGCACAAAGATGGTTTGACCTAAATCATCTTTGTGCTTATTTTATAAGCTAAGTACACACATTATTTGTAAATCTTAAATGAAGTATGAAGTTAATTTATTAATACGATTACAGGATGAAACATAATATTGCAGAGACATTACATTTAGTTATATAAATGGTTTCTTATATTGTCTTATACCTTTTAAAATAATATGATAATTACGGTTAATAAAAACTATTGTATATTAGGAGACGCAAATAAAAATGAATTTCAAAAAATTATTCACAACTATTGTCTTATCTACAAGCATTTTATTTGTTGGTACTTTCACGTACCAAAGCGTTGAACAAACTCACGTTTCACATGCTGCATCATATAATTATTACAATAAACATCAATGTACATGGTGGGCTTTCAAACGTCGTGCGCAAGTTGGTAAACCGGTTTCTAATCGTTGGGGGAATGCGAAAACTTGGTACAAAAACGCAAAACGTTCTGGATATGCTACAGGTCATAAACCACGTCGATACGCAGTCATGCAATCAACTGCAGGCTATTATGGGCATGTTGCCATCGTAGAACGTGTTAATCGCAACGGAAGCATCGTTATTTCTGAATATAACTACAATCGTCCACTAGCGTATGGCACTCGAACTATTAGTAAAGGGTCAGCACGTCATTATAACTACATCTATTAATACGTGAATACAAGCTTATTAAGGACACAACTACAGTTACAATAATAAGAACGGCAATTTCTATTGAAATCACTTAGAAATTGCCGTTCTTATTTTATCTATTATGATATTTTACAACATCATGTGCCCATCTATTTCAATTCATCGTTACGACGTAATTGCTTTAATATTTGTGTTGCAACAGTTGTATTAGCACGATCTGTCTTTTTTAGTTCATTTGCAACTTGCTGAATTTCATCACCTTTAGCTCCTACAACAATAGCCAATGATTTATATTGCAAGCTCATGTGACCTTGTTGAATACCTTCTGATACTAATGCGCGACATGCCGAAAAGTTTTGTGCTAATCCTACTGCAGCAACCACATGTCCTAATTCTTGAGCCGAGCCAACATTCAATAATTCCAATGATGCCTTAGCAATAGGTAGTACTTTGGTGCCACCGCCTACCGTTGCCAATGTCATAGGTACTTCTATTGTTCCAATTAGCTTTTGACGTTCTCGATGATATTGCCAAGTCGCAACACCTCTATACTGTCCGGCACGACTTGCGTATGCGTGAACACTTGCCTCTGCGCCACGAGTATCATTACCAGTCGCTAATACAACAGCATGTATGCCATTCATGACGCCTTTATTATGTGTTGCAGCACGATGTATATCTACTTGTGCCAAGACTGAAGCACGTTCCATACGCTTAGCAACTTCTTCACCACGATAATCACCACGATTTAAATCTTCAACATCAATTTCACCCTGTACCTTTACAACAGATGCTGTCGCATGATTAGATAAAATGCTCATCAAGATATCATGTTCTGGAAATTCATGTTTTAAATAATTCGTGATACCTTCTAATATCGTATTCAACATATTAGCACCCATAGCATCCTTAGTATCGACAAATATTTTTAAAGACAAGAATCCATCTTGAGGGAAAGTATCAATATCAAGTCGGCGATAGCCACCCCCTCGAGCAATCATTGAAGGATAAGATTCATCTGCAATCGCTTTAATCTGAGATTCTAGCTGTTTAATCGCAGTGGCTAAAGAAGCGGTATCTTTAACGTTATCGAAGACAATTTGACCAATCATCAATCGTTCACTGATTATTGTTTTAAATCCTCCTGTTCGATTGATAAGTTTAGCGCCATAGCTTGCTGCTGCAACAACAGATGGTTCTTCTACCATCATAGGCACAACATATTCCTTATCATCCACAATAATCTTAGGCAAAAGACCTACAGGTAAAGTTCCCTGTCCTATCACATTTTCTATTAAACTATTTGCTATATCCTCATCGATAAGTGGATGATTAAGCAGAATATCATGTGTTTCTGATGTTATCCAACCATGTGTTTCTAACTGATTTAACTTCTGTGATCGCGTTAAATGTCGAAAATCTTTACTTAAGCTCGTCATGCTTATGATTCCCCTTTTTCAATCATTAGCGCAATACCTAGGCCGCCACCAATACAAGCAGTAGCTACACCCGTTTGCTTTTCTTCTTGCGCCAATGCGTTTACCAATGTTGTCACTAACCTTGCACCACTTGCACCAATCGGATGACCAAGTGCAATTGCACCACCATATATATTTAATTTATCATCCGGAATATGCAAATTATCTTTAACTGGAATACTTTGTGCTGCAAACGCCTCTGTCATTTCTACAATATCTACTTGATCAATATGACGCTGAGTTTTTTCTAATAATTTTTCAACAGCATAGAATGGAGCATAGCCCATATATTGTGGATCGCAACCAACTTCAGCGTAGTCACCTATCAAGCCAAGTATCTCGAATCCATGTGCTTTAGCATAACTTTCTTCCATCAAGATAAGTGCAGACGATCCATCATTTATACTAGAAGCATTGCCACCTGTGACCGTACCTTGCTCTTTAAATATTGTTTTTAACGTAGCTAATTTCTCAACACTACTATTAGCACGAATACCTTCATCTGAAGTCATTTCATTACCTTCAGCATCGATTAGAGGCACTATTTCATTATTAAATTTTCCATTTATTGTAGCTTGATGCGCCTTTTGTTGTGATTGATTAGCGAACGCATCTTGCATTTCTCGACTAATATGATATTTTTCTGCAATGTTTTCAGCAGTCACACCCATTGGAACATAATGGAAAGCATCGGTTAAACCATCATGCATAAAGCTTTCTACAGGGTCTTGTCCTTCTTTTAAAATCAACTGTGGTGCATTTGTCATACTTTCAACACCACCAACTGCCACAACTTTTGCTTCGCCTAATTGTATTAATTGCTTGCCTAAAATAATTGCTTTAAGGCCTGAACCACATACCTCGTTTATTGTCATTGCCGGTGTCGTGTTAGGTAACCCAGCTTTAATAGCAATTTGACGTGCTGGATTTTGACCAACCCCACTTTGAAGAACGTTACCAAAAATGACTTGTTGAATTGTACTTGGATCAATATCAATAGCTTCTACTGCTGCTTTTAAGGCTGCTGTTCCTAGTTCAACTGCTGAATAGTCTCGTAACTTACCTTTGTATCTTCCAATTGGTGTGCGTTTAGCACTAACGATTGCAATATTTCTCATGTTATTTTTCTCCTTATATGTAGATATATATCTTTGCCATTCAAATCGTCAATTTGGTATGATAATGATTAAATATGGCTACCATTTTAATTAAATTAATCGAAAGGATGTAATGCCCATATGAATATAGGTATCGATAAAATTAACTTTTATATTCCTAATTATTTTATAGACATGGTTAAGCTTGCACAAGCACGCCAAGTTGATCCTAATAAGTATTTAATTGGTATTGGACAAACACACATGGCGGTAAGTCCAGTTAACCAAGATATTGTATCAATGGGAGCTAATGCTGCTAAAGATATTATAACAGATGATGACAAAAATCATATTGGAATGGTCATTGTAGCAACAGAATCCGCTATCGATTCAGCAAAAGCGGCTGCCGTTCAAATACACCATCTTCTTGGGATTCAACCCTATGCACGTTGCTTTGAAATGAAAGAAGCTTGTTATGCTGCCACACCAGCGATTCAACTTGCTAAAGATTACTTAGCAACACGTCCTAATGAAAAAGTATTGGTTATTGCTAGTGATACGGCACGATATGGTCTTAACACAGGCGGCGAGCCAACTCAAGGTGCTGGAGCTGTAGCAATGCTCATTTCACATAACCCACGTATTTTAACATTAAATGATGACGCTTTAGCATATACTGAAGACGTTTATGACTTCTGGAGACCAAGCGGTCATCATTACCCACTTGTCGATGGTGCTCTATCTAAAGATGCCTATATTCGTTCTTTCCAACAAGCATGGAAGACTTATGCATCTCGCCAACATAAATCATTAGCTGATTTTGCTGCGTTATGTTTCCATGTTCCTTTTACTAAAATGGGTAAAAAAGCATTGGATTCTATTTTAACTGATACTGATGAATCTACAGCTGAGCGCTTAGAAACTGGTTATCAAGCAGCTACACATTATAATCGCTATGTAGGTAACATCTATACAGGTTCGTTATATTTAAGCTTAATTTCATTGCTAGAGCATCATGACTTACACGCTGGGCAAACAATTGGTTTATTCAGTTATGGTTCTGGTTCTGTTGGAGAATTTTTCAGTGCTACTTTAGTTGAAGGTTTTGAACAACATCTGAATCATAAAGCGCATCAAAATAGTCTTGATCAACGCATCGAACTTTCTGTAGAACAATATGAAGATTTCTTTAATCGCTTTGATCAATTACAGTTTGATCATTCAAAAGAAGATGCGAGTCAACAATATCAAATATTCTATCTTGAACGTATTTCTGATAATATTAGATATTATCACACGCCACAACAGTGACCTATAAAATGGGGAGCGGGACAGAACTCATAATGAATTCGTAGTCCCGCCCCGGCAAGGTTGACTAGGATTGAAAAAAGCT
>OBVF01000076.1_pt1 | contig 48811 bp, 56 predicted proteins | sample 1476041 | NCBI WGS metagenome assembly OBVF01 (sample SAMEA2579983, study PRJEB22360) | human gut metagenome
TTTATTAAAGCAATATTCTGCGGAAACATTTGGTTTTAATAGAGTATACGAGGAAAAAAAGTTTATTCAATGTGTTGATATACAGTGTTTTATGGAGAGGATTAATTGTAGTGTTTTTTGGGGGGGTAAGAGTTGCTTTTAGATTTCTCAGCTTATTCACTGTTTTTTATGTTTACAAACTGTAATGTGCTATTTATTTGGATATTCATTGTGAGAACTAATGTTTGCTATAGTTATCCTGATAGTAACGTTTATCTGTCTCTATGTAGCAGGTAGTATCAATACCAGCCTGAAGCAAGTGTTCTGTAATTTCTTTCAGTTTTCTACGCGGAACCCTTCCTATATAATACAGATAATAGTTATAGTCCTGGTCCAATACCTCCATATTGTAGGTAAAGGTCCGTTCACGGGCATAGTCAAAGTTTACTTTCCGCAGGCTACTATAAGGAAAAGTCACGGTTCGCCCGATGCTATGTACCGTAAGGCTATCATTATCAAGAGTCAGATATCCAAAGCGGGTGAGCAATGCATACAACAGAAAAGTACTGAGGATAAGGGAGAGTATTCCCGGAATAATTCCCCATAATATGCCTGACACAATCATCTTGCATCCTAATATTGCAAATACGATAAATAAAGAAGCAAAATAAAGGAGGTACAATGACGAACGGCGGTATTTCTTTTCCGGGATGGTTATCCCTGCTTCTCTTTTTCCTGGTTTATAGTTCTCGAAAGGTATTTCCCGGGATAACAAATAGTGGATAACGGCTGTTGGATGGCGATATAAAGGAAGGTAGATCGCTTTTGTTGTACCTTTATTCAAATGTAAAGTGAGTACTCCGGCGCCATATTTGTCTTTTGATATCAGGTTACTTTTACGTGGCATCTGATAATATCGTTTCATAAAACTAAAACTCCCGATATCGTGAAACCCTATACCGTTACGTTGCAACAGCTTTTCGGCCTGTTTTTGTTCCTTTGATGTCATTTTCATTTTTTTAATTCCGGATAACTGATACGTGTGTGGTAAATTGTTTTCAATTTTTCTTTGAATACAGCTTTTACAGTTGCGATATCCTTGAAAGTGATGGGGCATTCTTTGAAATATCCCTCCTCAATCTGAGAATCGATTATCTTTTCTACCAGGTTGCTGATACTTTCTTCCGTGTATTCGGGCAAACTGCGTGAAGCTGCCTCTACGGCGTCCGCCATCATCAGTATAGCAGTTTCTTTAGAGAAAGGGTTTGGACCCGGATAGGTGAACTTTTCATCATCAGGTTCTTCACCGGGATGTTCGTTTTTCCAGGATATGTAGAAGAACCTTGTTTTACCTCGTCCGTGATGAGTGCTGATGAAATCTTTTATAACTTTCGGAAGATTATGTTTTTCTGCCAGCTTTAGTCCGTCTGTTACATGATTGATGACGACTTGTGCACTTTGTTCGTAATTCAGATTTTTGTGTGGGTTAATTCCTCCGGATTGATTCTCTGTGAAGAATGCCGGATTTTCCATTTTGCCGATGTCGTGATACAAGGCTCCGGTTCGTACTAACTGGCTTTTTGCTCCAATGCGGATGGCGGCCTCTGCGGCAAGATTGGCTACTTGCATAGAGTGCTGGAATGTACCGGGGACTGTTTCAGACATTTGGCGAAGCAGATCATTATTGATATTTGATAATTCCACCAGAGTTACATTGGAAGTGAATCCGAATGTCTTTTCCAGAAGGAACAATAATGGATAAGCAAATAATAGTAAAATGCCATTAATAATAAAATAGGTATACATTCTTACGTTTAACTTCGCGAGGTCATTTTCTGTTATCAGTTCAAATGCAAAGTAAACGGCTGCGTAAGTGAGTATTACTAAGACAGCAGTTCGAAACAGTTGAGACCTTTGTGAAAGTTCCCGCAAACTGAAGATAGCCACCAGACCTGCCGCCAGTTGTGTTAATATAAATTCATGAGGAAACCGCAACGCTATCGAACAAATCAATATTGTAATGACATGCGTCAGAAAAGCGGTTCGGGAATCGAGAAATACCCGTATGATAATGGGAAGCATGGCATATGGCAGGATATACACATTAAATATACTGTGCGTCACCATTAGTGCAGTGATTACGCTGTAGAATACAATTAATATAAATAGTAGGGATAAACTGCCTTTTCGTTGATAGTAGTCTTTCCGGAAGAGCTCCAGATAAAGCATAAAGCAAAGAGTGAGAATACTGACAAAGAGTATTTGACCTGCCAGTATAAGTTGTTTCTGTCCCAATGATTCACTTCGTTTAATCGACTCTTTTTGGAGAGATTCTAAGATACTGTATGTTTTCGGACTGACTATTTCACCACGGTCAATGATTTTTTGTCCGCTCACTACCACTCCACTGGTCCATGAATAGTTGTCCAGGATGTCTTCTTTTACCGTTTGTGTGCGTTTTTGGTCATAAGTCAGGTTAGGGGATATGTATTCGTTGAGAGCACATTGACGCAAAATGTCCCTGTTGTAATGAGCTGTATCTGCAGAAAGCAGATGTTCGTATGCTTCTTTTAAAGTATAGATATTGGCGGTAAGTTGTGATTCGGCCATTTTATCATCTATCTTCATAATGGCTGTCGTACTGTCTTTATCCAGTTTTTGAGCATCTTCTGTCGAAACAATGCCGGCAGCATAAATATCTTTCAACGTTCGTTCGATGTAACGGATATAATCATAGGAAGGCAGAATTCCTTTAAGATGATTCTGATAATTCTCCTTTAACTTGATGAGTGCATCTTTTTCTACATCCTTATTTAATTGATAATAAGGCTGAAAGGACGCAAGCAGACTATCCTGCTCCCGTTTTACTACTGCATCATCTTTATAAATAGGAAAGCCGAATGTAGCTATCAGTTGCCCGTATCTCCAAGGTTTGTTAGTGTCAAACTGATAGCTGAATTTGTTATCGCGGGGTAGGAAGTATACAATAACTGCTACCGTAGCTACAAATATCAGTGCTTTGTATAACAAATCTCTGTAAGAGAAGCTGTTTTTTTTCTTGAGATGATTCATATCCTTTGAATTTTTTGCGAAAAGTACAAAAAAAAACAATCGTGTGGAAAAAAAAGTTTAATTTTGCCACGATTTACCTATACTAACGCAAATTATGGCAGAAAGAAAAGTAAGAGTTCGCTTTGCTCCGAGTCCTACGGGAGCATTGCACATCGGTGGTGTGCGTACAGCTTTGTATAATTATCTCTTTGCTCGTCAGCATGGAGGGGATATGATTTTCCGCATTGAAGATACTGATTCAAACCGTTTTGTACCCGGTGCGGAAGAATATATCCTTGAATCTTTCAAATGGCTTGGAATTCATTTTGATGAAGGAGTAAGTTTTGGAGGAGGACATGGGCCATACCGTCAATCTGAACGCCGCGAAATATACAAGAAGTATGTAAAAATATTGCTGGACAATGGCAAGGCCTATATTGCTTTTGATACTCCCGAAGAGTTGGATGCTAAGCGTGCTGAAATAGCAAATTTTCAGTATGATGCTTCTACACGGGGTATGATGCGTAATTCACTGACTCTTTCAAAAGATGAAGTCGATGCGTTGATTGCTGAAGGCAAACAATATGTGGTTCGTTTTAAAATAGAACCCAATGAGGATGTACATGTCAATGATCTCATTCGGGGGGAAGTGATTATTAATTCATCTATTCTGGATGATAAAGTACTTTATAAATCGGCCGATGAACTTCCCACTTATCATCTGGCAAACATTGTGGACGACCATTTGATGGAAGTTTCTCATGTGATCCGTGGTGAAGAATGGTTGCCTTCTGCGCCTTTGCACATATTGCTATACCGTGCTTTTGGATGGGAAGATACAATGCCTGCATTTGCTCACCTGCCTTTGTTGCTTAAACCTGAAGGTAATGGTAAATTGAGTAAACGCGATGGTGACCGTCTTGGTTTTCCGGTATTTCCACTCGAATGGCACGACCCAAAGACGGGTGAGGTGTCATCTGGTTATCGTGAAGCCGGTTATCTGCCTGAGGCAGTGATTAATTTCCTTGCTTTGTTGGGATGGAATCCGGGTAATGATCAGGAAGTGATGTCTATGGATGAACTAATCCGGCTTTTTGATTTGCATCGTTGCAGTAAGTCGGGTGCTAAATTTGACTATAAAAAAGGCATCTGGTTCAACCATCAGTATATTCAACAGAAATCCAATGAGGAAATAGCCGGACTCTTTATTCCTATCCTGAAAGAGCATGGTGTGGAAGCTCCTTTTGAAAAGGTGGTGACTGTGGTAGGTATGATGAAAGACCGTGTAAGTTTTGTTCGTGAGTTATGGGATGTTTGCAGCTTTTTCTTTGTTGCACCTGCGGAATATGACGAAAAGACAGTGAAAAAACGCTGGAAGGAAGATTCTGCTAAGTGCATGACCGAGTTGGCAGAAGTGCTGGCTGGCATTGATGATTTCAGCATTGAAGGACAAGAGAAAATTGTGATGGACTGGATTGCGGAAAAGGAGTATCATACCGGCAATATTATGAATGCATTCCGTCTGACATTGGTTGGAGAAGGCAAAGGCCCGCATATGTTCGATATTTCCTGGGTATTGGGTAAGGAAGAAACAGTGGCTCGTATGAAGCGTGCCGTAGAGGTTCTGAAGTAATACAATACATACACGATATGCTCTACGATCTGGCAATAGTCATTTACGACATTGTAGTCCATCTGGCCGCTCCATTTAGTCGGAAACCCCGAAAAATGATGAAAGGCCATTGGGTGGTGTATGAACTTCTCCGTCAGCAGGTGGAGAAGGATGCCCGTTATATATGGTTTCATGCTGCATCTTTAGGTGAGTTTGAACAGGGACGGCCTCTTATTGAAAAAATCAGGGAAAAATATCCGGATTATAAGATACTTCTTACCTTTTTTTCTCCTTCGGGATATGAAGTACGTAAGAACTATCGCGGAGCGGATATTGTTTGCTATTTACCATTCGATAAACCTCGTAATGTGAAGAAGTTCCTGGATATTGTGAATCCTTGTATGGCATTTTTCATAAAATATGAATTCTGGAAGAACTATCTGGATGAAATGCATAAACGCCGTATTCCGATATATAGTGTTTCTTCTATTTTTCGTAGGGATCAGATATTTTTTAAATGGTATGGTGGAACGTATCGTGATGTACTGAAAGATTTCGATCATCTGTTTGTGCAGAATGAAACCTCGAAACGGTATTTGTCAAAGATCGGTATTACACGTGTGACAGTAGTAGGTGATACTCGCTTTGACCGTGTGTTGCAAATACGTGAAGAGGCAAAAGATTTGCCATTGGTCAAGATGTTTAAGGGGCAGTCGTTGACTTTTGTCGCCGGAAGTTCCTGGGGACCTGATGAAGATCTGTTTTTGGAATATTTCAATACTCATCCGGAAATGAAACTTATTATTGCTCCGCATGTTATTGATGAAAATCATTTGGTAGAAATTATCAGTAAATTGAAACGGCCATATGTGCGCTATACCCGTGCTGACGAAAAAAATGTGTTGAAAGCGGACTGCCTGTTAATAGACTGCTATGGATTGTTATCGTCTATTTATCGTTATGGAGAGATTGCTTATATCGGAGGTGGTTTTGGAGTAGGTATCCATAATACACTGGAAGCTGCTGTTTATGGTATTCCCGTCATATTTGGTCCTAGGTATCAGAAATTTATGGAGGCTATGCAATTATTGGAAGCAAAAGGCGCCTATTCTATCAAGGATTATGAAGAGTTGAAAACTTTGTTGGATAAGATGTTTTCTGATGAGGTTTTTCTGCGCGAGACCGGAGCCAATGCCGGATATTACGTTACAAGTAATGCCGGGGCAACCGACCGGATACTACATATGATTAACTTTTAGTAGGAGCTTGCTTAAATTTTGCTCAAAACGAACTGAGTAAAAACTTTTGTGAGGAAAGTTTAAAACAGGTTTTAAGTTGGTATATAAAAAAAAGTGAGAGATAACTTTTTACGGGTTATCTCTCACTTTTTTATTCTTTTTCCTTATACCAGGAAGAGTACATCAGGTAGTTGTGAGCTATTTTTTGATTTAGCTCTTTTGCTTGCTCCGGATCTACCTTTTTTATAAACTTGGCAGGTACACCTCCCCATATACTCCCGGGTTCAATAATGGTATTGCTTAATACTAATGAACCTGCTGCTACGATGGCACCTTCACCAATTACAGTGTGATCGAGTAGGGTAGAGCCCATTCCTATTAAGGCATAGTCTTTTACGGTGGCTCCGTGAATTGTTACATTGTGGCCTACTGAAACATGATCACCAATTTCGATGGTTGATTTTTCATATAAGGTGTGTAGTACACTTCCATCCTGTATGTTCACTCCGTTACCTATACGGATAGAATTTACATCACCGCGCAACACGGTACTGAACCATATACTACAGTCACGTCCCATTTTTACGTCGCCGATGATCACAGCATTATCAGCGAGAAAGCAGTTCTCGCCTATTTCAGGGATAAATCCTCTAACTGATTTTATTAAAGCCATATTTCTCTATAATTATTAAATTGCTGCTGTTGCTTCCTGTAACCATTTCTTTTCTTCCTCGTTTAAATCCGGTGATAGTTTTTCGTACACTTTTTGATGATATGTATTCAGCCATGACACCTCTTCGGTGGTTAGCATCTCTTTGATGATTCCCTTTTTGCAAATAGGGCAGAGGGTGATTGTTTCAAATTCCAGATAATCGCCAAACATTCCTTCGCCTGCCTTGCGTACCAGTGTCAGATTCTCTGTGCGGATACCATGGCTTCCGGCTTTGTATACTCCCGGTTCGTTGGATGTCACCATGCCGGGCTGGAGAATAACAGGGTTTTCATTCATACGAATACTTTGTGGTCCTTCGTGTACGCTGAGGAAGTGACCTACACCATGGCCGGTACCGTGCAGAAAGTTCATTTTATGTTGCCATATCGGCATTCGTGCCAAGATGTCCAGTTGGGCTCCGCGGGTTCCTGTAGGAAACTTAGCCATGGCGAGTGCTATGTGCCCTTTGAGTATCAATGTATAATCAATCTTCTCTTCCTCGGTCAACTCGCCTAAGGCAATGGTACGGGTAATATCTGTTGTGCCATCTAGATACTGTGCACCCGAATCCAAAAGTAAAAAGCCTTTCGGAAGTAAGGTTACATCTGTCTCTAAGGTAGCTGAGTAATGTACGATTGCTCCGTGTTCTTTGTACCCGGCAATGGTGTCAAAACTTTCACCCATGTAAAGCGCTTGGGCAGCACGGTATTCATGTAGCTTTTTATCTATAGTGAGTTCTGTTTCCAATCCTGAAGGTACTACCTCCTCCAACCATTTAAGGAAACGTACCAATGCCACTCCATCTCGTTGCATTGCAGCATGAATTCCGGCAATCTCCTGTTCGTTGCGGACTGCTTTTAGTAATGTTACGGGCGATTCTCCATAAATGATATTGCAAGCTGGATTTATTGCCGAATAGATGGCGTAATTCGTTTTGGACGGATTAAGTAACAAGCTTTTTATGTTCAATTTTCTCAGATAATTCTCAACTTCATCATAAGGTTGTATGTTTATCTGTTGCGCTTTCAGGTAATTTCCTACCTCTTCGGTTATTTTTTCTGATGAGATGAAATAAGTTATATTGTTTTGTGTAATCAGTAAATAGCTGATGACTACCGGATTGCAATGTACATCACTTCCTCTGAGGTTTAGAGTCCAGGCTATTTCGTCCAGGCTTGAAAGGAATAAACCATCTGTTCCCTGCATTTTTAATTTTGTACGGATTGCCTCAATTTTTTCCTGACAACTTTTTCCTGCATATTTGAGTTCGTATATGAAAGCAGGTGTATTGGGCATGCCTGGGCGTTCTTTCCATATTTCTCCTGATAGATCACCACAGATTTCCAAATGAATGTTTTCGGCTTCGAGCTTTCTTCTCATTTGTTCTACCTGCTCCACTGAAAACATTTTTCCATCGATACCTATCGTCTCTCCAGGTTTGATATTTTGGCATAAAAAATCTGTAATTGTGGGCGTTTCCGGTAACATCTCTTTATATAAAGTAATGTCTGTACCTTCCAATTGTTGGGCAGCCTGCAAAAAATATCGGGAGTCTGTCCATAATCCGGCTTTATCATCCAGTATAACTACTGTTCCGGCTGAACCGGTGAAACCTGAAATCCATTCACGTATTTTCCAGTGCGGAGCTACATATTCACTGAGATGCGGATCGGTACTTGGGATAATGAAGGCACTGATTGATTTGCTTTTGAGGATCAATCGCAGTGCTTGTATGCGTTCGTTAATCGTTTGCTTCATATTAATATAGGTATTATAAGTTTCCCCCAAAGGTACTATTTTTCTTCGGAAATAGCTTGTAAGGTGATGCATATGCACTGATTTTGAGAAATAATTGCCGAAAGTTTTGTGAATAAAGAAAGTATGTGTAATTTTGCGGCGCAATTTGACTGCGGAAATTTTAAACCATAACATATTAATAGTAATAAAATGATTGTAGTACCTGTAAAAGAAGGCGAAAACATTGAAAAAGCGCTGAAGAAGTTTAAGAGAAAATTTGAAAAAACCGGTATCGTTAAAGAATTAAGAAGCAGACAGCAGTTTGATAAACCTTCTGTGACTAAAAGACTTAAGAAAGAGCGTGCCGTTTATGTTCAGCAACTTCAGCAAGTAGAAGATTAATAATTCGTAATTTCCTTTGAATTATTGATTTCTTTTCATATATTCGTTGCAAAATTATAGATGTAACGATGTTATGTTGACAGACTCTTTTCTTGATTATCTCCGGTATGAGCGGAATTATTCTGAAAAAACCGTTTTAGCTTACGGTGAAGATATTTCTCAACTAAAGGAGTTCGCTCAGGATGAGATTGGAGAGTTTAATCCAATAGAAGTAAAACCTGAACTTATTCGTGAATGGATTGTTTCGTTGATGGATAAGGGGTATACTTCGACTTCTGTAAATCGTAAACTAAGTTCGCTCCGGTCGTTCTATAAATTCCTTTTAAAACGAGGTGAGGTAGTGGTGGATCCGTTACGAAAAATAACAGGTCCAAAAAACAAAAAGCCCCTTCCTTCTTTTTTGAAAGAGAACGAAATGGATAAATTATTGGATGAGACGGATTTTGGTGAGGGATTTAAAGGATGTCGGGATCATTTGATTATTGAAATGTTTTATGCTACTGGCATGAGGCTTTCGGAATTGATTGGTCTTGATGATGTGGATGTGGATTTTTCAGCTTCTCTGTTGAAAGTGACGGGAAAGAGGAATAAACAGCGCCTGATTCCTTTTGGTGAAGAGTTGAAGGAAGAAATGCGTAAATATGTCGATGTACGAAACGGGCAGATTCAAAAAGTGTCTGATGCTTTTTTTGTAAAAGAGAATGGCGAACGGCTTTATAAAAATCTGGTCTATAATTTAGTGAAACGGAACCTATCAAAGGTGGTGACGCTTAAAAAGAGAAGTCCTCATGTGTTAAGGCATACATTTGCTACAACAATGCTGAATAATGAAGCGGAGTTGGGAGCTGTTAAAGAACTTCTTGGGCATAGTAGTTTGGCTACTACTGAAATTTATACGCACACTACTTTTGAGGAACTTAAAAAAGTGTATAAACAAGCTCATCCACGAGCTTAAAAAAGGAGGTAAGTATGGAAATTAGAATTCAATCGATTCACTTTGATGCAACAGAACAATTGCAGGCTTTCATTCAGAAGAAAGTGTCTAAGTTGGAGAAATATTACGAAGATATAAAGAAAGTAGAGGTGTCATTAAAGGTAGTAAAACCAGAAACGGCAGAAAATAAGGAGGCCGGAGTGAAAGTGCTTGTTCCGAATGGGGAGTTTTATGCGAGTAAAATTTGCGACACATTTGAAGAGGCTATTGACGTGAGTGTGGAAGCTCTCGGAAAACAACTGGTTAAATACAAGGAAAAACAACGTAGTAAATAAAAAGTTCGCAAAAGTTTTGCGGGAAAGAAATAAATAACTAAATTTGCAGCCGTTTCGCTCGCGTTAGAACGTGACGGTTGCATTTTTTGAGTAGTTGCCTCTTTAGCTCAGTTGGCCAGAGCACGTGATTTGTAATCTCGGGGTCGTTGGTTCGAATCCGACAAGAGGCTCGAAGAAGTTGAGAGTTGAGAGTTCAAGATTGAAAGCTTTAAATAAATTTGATTGATGAACGACGAAATTGGAAACTTTGTTTAAATTGAAAAAAATGTTGATGTTGGATTTAATAAATTATATCGTAGTTTTTAACTCTCAACTTTCAACTAATTAAGGGCAAATACCAGAGTGGCCAAATGGGGCAGACTGTAAATCTGCTGTCTTACGACTTCGGTGGTTCGAATCCATCTTTGCCCACAAACAAGAAGACAGAGTGTTAACTTTGGCAAATGCGGAAGTAGCTCAGTTGATAGAGCATTAGCCTTCCAAGCTGAGGGTCGCGGGTTTGAGCCCCGTCTTCCGCTCTCTTTTTTCTTGCTGTTATAGCTCAGTGGTAGAGCACTTCCTTGGTAAGGAAGAGGTCCCGGGTTCAAATCCCGGTAACAGCTCATAAAAGGATGTAAATGCTGATTATTAATCAAATAAATAACAAGTAAAGCTATGGCTAAAGAGAAATTTGAACGTACCAAACCGCACGTAAACATTGGTACAATCGGTCACGTAGACCACGGTAAGACAACGTTGACAGCTGCTATCACTACTGTGTTGGCTAAGAAAGGTCTTTCTGAATTGCGTTCTTTCGATTCTATCGATAACGCACCTGAAGAAAAAGAAAGAGGTATTACTATCAATACTTCTCACGTTGAATATCAAACAGCTAACCGTCACTATGCACACGTAGACTGTCCGGGTCACGCTGACTACGTAAAGAACATGGTAACTGGTGCTGCTCAGATGGATGGTGCTATTATCGTTTGTGCTGCAACTGATGGTCCGATGCCTCAGACTCGCGAACACATCCTGTTGGCTCGTCAGGTAAACGTACCTCGTTTGGTTGTGTTCTTGAACAAGTGCGATATGGTAGACGACGAAGAAATGTTGGAACTTGTTGAAATGGAAATGAGAGAGCTTCTTTCATTCTACGATTTCGATGGTGACAATACTCCTATCATCCGTGGTTCTGCTCTTGGCGCATTGAACGGTGTTGAAAAATGGGAAGATAAAGTTATGGAACTGATGGATGCAGTTGATAACTGGATTCCATTGCCTCCGCGTGATGTTGATAAACCTTTCTTGATGCCGGTAGAAGACGTGTTCTCTATTACAGGTCGTGGTACTGTAGCAACTGGTCGTATCGAAACTGGTGTTATCCATGTAGGTGACGAAGTTGAAATCCTTGGTTTGGGTGAAGATAAGAAATCTGTTGTAACTGGTGTTGAAATGTTCCGTAAATTGCTGGATCAGGGTGAAGCTGGTGATAACGTAGGTTTATTGCTCCGTGGCGTTGATAAGAACGAAATCAAACGTGGTATGGTTCTTTGTAAACCAGGTCAGATCAAACCTCACTCAAGATTTAAAGCAGAGGTTTATATCCTGAAGAAAGAAGAAGGTGGACGTCATACTCCATTCCACAACAAATATCGTCCTCAGTTCTATCTGCGTACTATGGACTGTACAGGTGAGATCACTCTTCCGGAAGGAACTGAAATGGTAATGCCGGGTGATAACGTAACTATCACTGTAGAATTGATCTATCCGGTAGCATTGAATCCGGGTCTTCGTTTCGCTATCCGCGAAGGTGGACGTACGGTAGGTGCCGGTCAGATTACTGAAATTCTTGACTAATATTAAATAAACATGATCAGTTCCCGGTGTAAATCGGGAACTGATTATGTACAAACGGGAGTAGCTCAGTTGGTAGAGCACCGGTCTCCAAAACCGGGTGTCGGGAGTTCGAGCCTCTCCTCCCGTGCTAATTTTTATAAGATGAAAAAAGTAGTAGCTTATATTAAAGAATCTTACGACGAACTTGTACATAAAGTATCGTGGCCTACGTATTCTGAATTGTCCAGTAATGCAGTTGCTGTTTTATATGCTTCCCTGATAATTGCACTGCTGGTGTTCTTGATGGATCTTTGTTTCCAGAATTTCATGGAGAAAATAATTTATCCACATTAAACAAAAGGAATGGTGATGTCTGAGATTGAAAAGAAATGGTATGTTTTGCGTGCCATTAGTGGAAAAGAAGCTAAGGTTAAAGAGTATCTTGAAGCTGATATCAAAAACAGCGACTTAGGCGAATATGTGTCTCAGGTATTGATTCCTACCGAAAAAGTATATCAGGTTCGCAATGGTAAAAAAATTGTGAAAGAGAGAAGTTATCTCCCTGGTTACGTTTTGGTGGAGGCTGCTTTGGTAGGTGAGGTATCTCACCACTTGAGAAATACTCCTAATGTGATAGGTTTTTTGGGTGGCTCTGAAAAGCCGGTACCCCTTAGACAATCGGAAGTGAATCGTATACTTGGTACAGTGGATGAACTGCAGGAGACGGGAGAAGAGTTAAATATCCCATATGTTGTAGGTGAAACTGTAAAGGTTACTTTTGGTCCTTTCAGCGGATTCAGTGGCATCATTGAAGAGGTGAATAGTGAAAAAAAGAAACTGAAGGTCATGGTAAAGATATTCGGGCGCAAAACGCCGCTTGAATTAGGCTTTATGCAAGTGGAAAAAGAATAGTGCAGGTGTTACGCTGTAGTATTCTTCATTAATGTTTATATATAAATCAATTAAAAAATGGCTAAAGAAGTTGCTGGACTAATCAAATTACAGATTAAAGGAGGCGCTGCAAATCCATCACCTCCCGTTGGACCTGCACTGGGTTCTAAGGGAATTAATATCATGGAGTTTTGCAAGCAATTCAATGCCAGAACCCAGGACAAAGCAGGTAAAATTCTGCCTGTTATTATTACTTACTACGCAGATAAGTCTTTCGATTTTGTAATCAAGACTCCTCCCGTTGCTATTCAATTGCTTGAAGTAGCTAAGGTAAAGAGTGGTTCTGCTGAGCCTAACCGTAAGAAAGTTGCCGAATTAACTTGGGAACAGGTTCGTACGATTGCTCAGGACAAAATGGTTGACTTGAACTGTTTTACTGTGGAAGCTGCCATGAAGATGGTTGCAGGTACAGCTAGAAGTATGGGTATCGCTGTAAAAGGGGAGTTCCCGGTTAATAATTAATAAACTTCAATTGTAATGGGTAAACTGACAAAAAATCAAAAGTTAGCTGCAGGAAAAATTGAAGCAGGGAAAGCATACTCACTGAAAGAGGCTGCATCTTTGGTAAAGGAAATTACTTTTACTAAGTTTGATGCTTCATTAGATATTGATGTACGTTTAGGTGTTGATCCACGTAAAGCTAACCAGATGGTGAGAGGTGTTGTTTCACTTCCTCATGGTACTGGTAAAGAAGTTCGTGTGTTGGTACTATGTACACCGGATGCTGAAGCTGCTGCAAAAGAAGCGGGTGCTGACTATGTTGGTCTGGATGAATATATCGAAAAGATCAAAGGTGGATGGACTGATATTGATGTGATCATCACTATGCCATCTATCATGGGTAAAATTGGTGCACTCGGTCGTGTGCTTGGTCCTCGCGGATTGATGCCTAACCCGAAGAGTGGTACTGTAACTATGGATGTTGCTAAAGCTGTAAAAGAAGTAAAACAAGGTAAGATTGACTTTAAAGTTGATAAGAGTGGTATTGTTCATACTTCAATTGGTAAAGTTTCATTTGATGCAGAAAAGATTCGCGATAACGCAAAAGAATTTATTGCTACATTGAATAAATTGAAACCAACTGCAGCCAAGGGTACATATATTAAGAGTATTTATCTTTCTAGCACGATGAGTGCGGGTATCAAAATCGACCCGAAGACGGTAGAGGAAATCTAATAAAACGGAGGAATAATGAGAAAGGAAGATAAAAATACGATTATTGCGCATATCGCTGATACAGTAAAGGAATATGGTCACTTCTACTTGGTAGATGTAACAGCTATGAACGCTGCTGCTACAAGTAGCTTGAGAAGAGCTTGTTTCAAGGCTGACATCAAATTGATGGTGGTTAAGAATACATTGCTTCACAAAGCACTTGAATCTTTGGAAGAAGACTTTTCTCCTCTTTACAATTCTTTGACTGGCACTACTGCTGTAATGTTTAGTAACGTTGCTAATGTACCGGCTAAATTGATCAAAGACAAAGCTAAGGATGGAGTTCCTGGACTGAAAGCCGCTTATGCAGAAGAAAGCTTCTATGTTGGTGCTGACCAGTTGGATGCTCTCGTAGCTATCAAGAGTAAAAATGAAGTTATTGCTGACGTTATTGCCCTGTTGCAATCTCCGGCCAAGAATGTTATTTCTGCTCTTCAATCAGGTGGTAACACCCTTCACGGAGTTCTCAAAACTCTTGGTGAACGTACCGAAGCGTAAGTTTCAAAAAAGGGTCACTGACTGTGAAGGAAGTAAAGACCTGAATAATTTTTATAATCAACAAAGTAATTAAACAATTAAAATCATACAAAAAATGGCAGATTTGAAAGCTTTTGCAGAACAATTAGTTAACTTGACAGTAAAAGAAGTTAATGAACTTGCAACTATCCTTAAAGAAGAATACGGTATTGAACCTGCTGCTGCAGCTGTTGCTGTTGCTGCTGGTCCTGCAGCTGGTGCTGCTGCTGTAGAAGAAAAAACTTCTTTCGACGTAGTATTGAAAAGCGCTGGTGCAGCTAAACTTCAGGTTGTAAAGGCCGTTAAGGAAGCTTGTGGTCTTGGTTTGAAAGAAGCTAAGGACATGGTAGACGGTGCTCCTAGCGTAGTAAAAGAAGGTTTAGCTAAAGACGAAGCAGAATCATTGAAGAAAACATTGGAAGAAGCTGGAGCTGAAGTTGAACTTAAATAACATTAGCCTGGAAATCAGGTAATTCGGTTAAGAATCCTTCGCAAGAGGATTCTTAACCTTTTTGTGTATATATTTAAAATTAAGTTCTTCAAATTCATTGACAGATGTCTTCAAATACTGTAAATCAAAGAGTTAATTTTGCTTCGACTAAGAATCCGCTTGAATATCCGGATTTCCTGGAAGTACAATTGAAGTCATTCCAAGACTTTCTACAACTAGACACCCCGCCCGAAAAGCGTAAGAATGAGGGATTGTATAAAGTATTTGCTGAAAACTTCCCTATTGCCGATACAAGAAATAATTTTGTTCTTGAGTTTTTGGACTATTATATTGATCCGCCGCGCTATACCATTGATGATTGTATAGAGCGTGGGCTTACTTATAGTGTCCCTTTGAAAGCGAAACTCAAGCTTTACTGTACTGATCCTGACCATGAGGATTTTGATACAGTGATTCAGGATGTGTTTCTCGGTCCGATTCCCTACATGACTGACAAGGCGACTTTTGTCATCAATGGTGCCGAACGTGTAGTTGTGTCTCAGCTTCATCGTTCTCCGGGTGTATTCTTCGGTCAGAGTGTTCATGCTAACGGTACGAAATTATACTCGGCACGTATTATTCCATTCAAGGGTTCATGGATTGAGTTTGCTACCGACATCAATAATGTGATGTACGCATACATCGACCGAAAGAAAAAATTGCCTGTAACAACGCTGTTGAGAGCGATTGGCTTTGAAAATGATAAAGATATTCTTGAGATTTTTAACCTGGCAGAAGATGTAAAGGTAAATAAGACAAATCTTAAGAGAATCGTGGGTCGTAAGCTCGCTGCCCGTGTTTTGAAAACCTGGATTGAAGATTTTGTTGATGAAGATACTGGTGAAGTAGTTTCTATCGAGCGTAATGAGGTTATTATCGACCGTGAAACTGTCATTGAGGAAGAACATATCAATGAAATTATTGAATCGGGCGTTCAGAATATCCTGATCCATAAGGATGAACCGAATCAGTCTGATTACTCCATTATATATAATACGCTGCAGAAGGACCCGAGTAACTCGGAAAAAGAAGCGGTACTCTATATTTATCGTCAGTTGCGTAATGCAGACCCTGCCGATGATGCAAGTGCACGTGAGGTAATAAATAACCTGTTCTTCTCGGAAAAGAGATATGACCTTGGTGATGTAGGTCGTTATAGAATCAACAAAAAGTTGTATCTAACGACTGATATGGATGTACGTGTTCTTACCAAGGAAGATATCATTGAAATCATTAAATATCTGATTGAGTTGATTAACTCAAAAGCAGATGTGGATGATATTGACCACTTGAGCAATCGTCGTGTACGTACAGTAGGCGAGCAGCTGTCTAATCAGTTTGCTGTTGGTCTGGCTCGTATGTCACGTACTATTCGTGAACGTATGAACGTTCGTGATAACGAAGTGTTTACTCCGATTGATTTGATCAATGCGAAGACAATTTCTTCTGTTATTAATTCATTCTTCGGAACCAATGCTTTGTCACAGTTTATGGATCAGACAAACCCGTTGGCTGAGATTACTCACAAGCGTCGTATGTCTGCACTGGGTCCGGGTGGTCTTTCTCGTGAACGTGCCGGATTTGAGGTTCGTGACGTTCATTACACACACTATGGTCGTCTTTGTCCGATTGAAACCCCGGAAGGACCGAATATCGGTTTGATTTCGTCGTTGTGTGTATTTGCAAAAATTAATGATCTCGGATTCATCGAAACCCCATATCGTAAGGTAGAGAATGCTAAGGTAGATCTTTCTGATAATGGTTTGATTTATCTGACTGCAGAAGAAGAAGAAGGTAAGGTCATTGCGCAGGGTAATGCTCCGTTGAATGATGATGGAACATTTATTCGTAACAAAGTAAAATCTCGTCAGGATGCTGATTTCCCGGTTGTGGAACCTGCTGAAGTAGAGTTGATGGATGTTTCTCCTCAGCAGATTGCTTCTATCGCAGCTTCTTTGATTCCGTTTCTGGAACACGACGATGCTAACCGTGCATTGATGGGATCAAACATGATGCGTCAGGCAGTTCCTTTGTTGAGAAGTGAAGCTCCTATTGTAGGTACTGGTATCGAACGTCAGCTGGTTAGAGACTCACGTACGCAGATAACTGCGGAAGGTGATGGTGTAATTGATTATGTTGATGCTACTACCATTCGTATTTTGTATGATCGTACTGAAGACGAGGAATTTGTAAGCTTTGAATCAGCTCTGAAGGAATATAGAATTCCTAAATTCCGTAAGACCAACCAAAATATGACAATTGACCTTCGTCCGATCTGTAATAGAGGTGATCGGGTAACAAAAGGTCAAATCTTGACAGAAGGTTATTCTACTGAAAATGGTGAATTGGCATTGGGTAAGAATTTGCTCGTTGCATATATGCCATGGAAGGGATATAACTATGAAGATGCTATTGTATTGAACGAACGTGTTGTTCGTGAGGACTTGCTCACTTCTGTACATGTTGAAGAATACTCGTTAGAGGTTCGCGAAACAAAACGCGGAATGGAAGAATTGACTTCTGATATTCCTAATGTAAGTGAAGAAGCCACTAAAGACCTTGATGAAAACGGTATTGTGCGTATTGGCGCGCGTATTCAGCCGGGAGATATCATGATTGGTAAAATCACTCCGAAGGGTGAGTCTGATCCTTCGCCGGAGGAGAAATTGCTTCGTGCTATCTTTGGTGATAAAGCCGGTGATGTGAAAGATGCTTCTTTAAAAGCTTCTCCTTCATTGAAGGGCGTGGTTATTGACAAGAAACTCTTCTCACGTGTAATCAAGAACCGTAGTTCTAAGTTGGCGGATAAAGCTTTGCTTCCGAAGATAGATGATGAGTTTGAAGGAAAAGCTTCAGATTTGAAACGTATTCTTGTGAAGAAGCTAATGACGTTGACTGAAGGTAAAGTTTCACAAGGGGTAAAGGATTATTTGGGAGCTGAAGTTATTGCAAAGGGTTCCAAATTTAATGTATCTGATTTTGATTCGCTCGACTTTACATCTATCCAGTTAAGTAATTGGACGAATGATGAACATATCAATGGTATGATTCGTGATTTGGTGATGAACTATATCAAGAAGTATAAAGAGCTTGATGCAGAATTGAAGCGTAAGAAGTTTGCTATCACTATTGGTGATGAACTTCCTGCAGGTATCATTCAGATGGCGAAAGTATATATTGCTAAAAAACGTAAGATCGGTGTTGGTGATAAGATGGCAGGTCGTCACGGTAACAAAGGTATTGTTTCCCGTGTTGTTCGTCAGGAAGATATGCCGTTCCTTGAAGATGGAACTCCGGTTGATATTGTTTTGAACCCATTGGGTGTGCCTTCACGTATGAACATCGGACAGATTTTTGAAGCTGTTCTTGGTCGTGCTGGAAAGACGCTCGGCGTTAAGTTTGCCACTCCTATTTTCGATGGTGCTACCATGGAAGATCTGGATCAGTGGACAGACAAGGCAGGGTTGCCACGTTATTGCAAGACTTATCTTTGCGATGGTGGTACGGGTGAGAAATTTGACCAGGCAGCAACTGTGGGGGTAACCTATATGTTGAAATTGGGACACATGGTTGAAGATAAAATGCATGCTCGTTCTATCGGTCCGTACTCACTTATTACTCAGCAGCCACTTGGTGGTAAAGCTCAGTTTGGTGGTCAGCGTTTCGGAGAAATGGAGGTTTGGGCACTCGAAGGTTTCGGTGCTGCACACATTCTTCAGGAAATATTAACAATTAAATCAGATGATGTTGTGGGACGTTCTAAAGCTTACGAAGCAATCGTTAAGGGTGAACCTATGCCACAACCTGGTATCCCGGAATCTCTAAATGTGTTGTTGCACGAATTGAGAGGTTTGGGACTAAGTATTAATCTGGAATAATTATTTTAGTTGAAAGTTGATAATTGAAAGTTGAAAGTTTTATTACTCTCTGCTTTCAATTATCAAACTTCAACTTTCGACTTTTAACTTTCAATTTTCAACTAATATAAGAGTATGGCTTTTAGAAAAGAAAATAAGACGAAGAGCAATTTCTCGAAAATCTCTATCGGTTTGGCTTCTCCGGAAGAAATCTTAGAGAATTCGAGTGGTGAAGTATTAAAGCCTGAAACCATTAATTATCGTACTTACAAGCCTGAACGTGACGGTTTGTTTTGTGAGCGTATCTTTGGTCCTATTAAGGATTATGAGTGCCATTGCGGTAAGTATAAACGTATCCGTTATAAAGGTATCGTCTGCGACCGTTGTGGTGTAGAAGTTACTGAAAAGAAAGTACGTCGTGAACGTATGGGACATATTCAGCTGGTAGTGCCGGTGGCACACATCTGGTATTTCCGTTCACTTCCTAATAAGATCGGTTACTTGTTGGGTTTGCCTACCAAGAAGCTGGATTCTATTATTTATTACGAGCGTTACGTTGTGATTCAGCCAGGTGTTAAAGCTGAAGACGGTGTAGCTGAATTTGATTTGCTTTCAGAAGAAGAATATCTGGATATTCTGGATACACTTCCGAAAGATAATCAGTATCTGGAAGATACAGATCCGAATAAGTTTATTGCTAAGATGGGTGCAGAGGCTATTTATGATCTTCTGGCACGTCTTGACCTGGATGCATTATCATACGAGTTGCGTCATCGCGCCGGAAATGATGCTTCACAGCAGCGTAAAAATGAGGCTCTGAAACGTTTGCAGGTAGTGGAGTCCTTCCGTGCATCTCGTGGACGTAATAAGCCGGAATGGATGATCGTGCGTATTGTACCGGTTATTCCTCCTGAACTTCGCCCATTAGTACCGTTGGATGGTGGTCGTTTCGCTACATCGGATTTGAACGACCTTTATCGTCGCGTAATTATCCGTAACAATCGTTTGAAACGTTTGATTGAAATCAAGGCTCCGGAAGTAATTTTACGTAATGAAAAACGTATGCTTCAGGAATCTGTTGATTCATTGTTTGATAACTCACGTAAATCAAGTGCTGTTAAGACGGATGCTAATCGTCCATTGAAATCATTATCTGATAGTTTGAAAGGTAAACAGGGACGTTTTCGTCAAAACTTACTTGGTAAACGTGTTGACTATTCAGCTCGTTCGGTTATCGTTGTAGGTCCTGAGTTGAAAATGGGTGAGTGTGGTATTCCTAAATTGATGGCTGCCGAACTTTATAAACCGTTTATCATTCGTAAGTTGATCGAACGCGGCATTGTGAAGACTGTGAAATCAGCGAAGAAGATTGTAGACCGTAAGGAACCTGTGATCTGGGATATTCTTGAGCATGTAATGAAAGGACACCCTGTGCTGTTGAACCGTGCACCGACTCTTCACCGTTTGGGTATTCAGGCTTTTCAGCCGAAGATGATCGAAGGTAAAGCTATTCAGTTGCATCCACTTGCTTGTACGGCGTTCAATGCAGACTTTGATGGTGACCAGATGGCTGTGCACTTGCCTTTGAGTAATGAAGCTATTCTTGAAGCACAAATGTTGATGCTTCAGTCGCATAATATTTTGAATCCGGCTAATGGTGCTCCTATTACGGTACCTGCACAGGATATGGTACTTGGTTTGTATTACATAACTAAGTTGCGTACGGGAGCTAAAGGGGAAGGTTTGACTTTCTATGGTCCGGAAGAAGCATTGATTGCTTACAATGAAGGTAAGGTTGATATTCATGCCCCGGTGAAAGTAATCGTAAAGGATGTTGACGAAAACGGTAATATTATAGATGTGATGCGTGAGACTTCGGTTGGGCGTGTTATTGTTAACGAGATTGTTCCACCTGAAGCTGGTTATATTAATACCATTATCTCTAAAAAATCACTCCGTGACATCATTAGTGATGTAATTAAGGTATGCGGTGTGGCGAAAGCTGCTGATTTCCTTGATGGAATTAAAAATCTTGGTTACCAGATGGCCTTTAAGGGTGGTTTGTCATTTAACTTAGGTGATATTATTATCCCGAAAGAGAAAGAGGTATTGGTTCAAAAAGGTTATGACGAAGTAGAGCAGGTGATCAACAACTATAATATGGGTTTCATCACCAATAATGAACGTTATAACCAGGTGATCGATATCTGGACACATGTTAACTCAGAACTGTCTAACATCTTGATGAAGACTATTTCTTCAGATGACCAAGGCTTTAATTCTGTATATATGATGCTTGATTCTGGTGCGCGTGGTTCTAAAGAACAGATTCGTCAGCTGTCGGGTATGCGTGGTTTGATGGCTAAACCGCAGAAGGCCGGTGCAGAAGGTGGACAGATTATTGAAAACCCAATCTTATCGAACTTTAAAGAAGGACTTTCGGTGTTGGAGTATTTTATCTCTACCCATGGTGCTCGTAAAGGTTTGGCTGATACTGCGTTAAAGACTGCCGATGCAGGATATCTGACTCGTCGTCTGGTGGACGTTTCACATGATGTGATTATTAATGAAGAGGACTGTGGTACACTTCGTGGACTGGTTTGTACAGACTTGAAGAATAACGATGAAGTTATTGCAACTCTATATGAACGTATTCTTGGTCGTGTATCCGTGCATGATATTATCCATCCTACAACAGGTGAATTGCTTGTTTCAGGTGGGGAAGAAATAACAGAAGACATTGCTAAGAAGATTCAGGAATCTCCGATTGAGAGTGTTGAAATCCGTTCGGTATTGACTTGTGAATCTAAAAAAGGTGTATGTGCTAAGTGTTACGGACGTAATCTTGCAACCAGCCGTATGGTTCAAAAAGGCGAGGCTGTTGGTGTAATCGCTGCCCAGTCAATTGGTGAACCGGGTACACAGCTGACTTTGCGTACCTTCCATGCCGGTGGTACTGCTGCTAATATTGCAGCCAATGCAAGTATTGTAGCTAAGAATGCAGCTCGTCTGGAGTTTGAAGAACTCCGTACTGTAGACGTTGTTGATGAAACCGGTGAAGCTGCGAAAGTAGTAGTAGGTCGTTTGGCTGAAGTGCGTTTCGTGGATGTTAATACGAATATAGTTTTGTCTACTCACAATGTACCTTATGGCTCTACATTGTATGTGGCTGATGGAGAAGTGGTTGAGAAAGGTAAGCTTATTGCTAAGTGGGATCCGTTCAACGCTGTTATTATCACTGAGGCTACTGGTAAGATTGAATTTGAGAGTGTTGTTGAGAATGTCACTTATAAGGTTGAATCGGATGAAGCAACCGGACTTCGTGAAATTATCATTATAGAGTCTAAAGACAAGACGAAGGTACCTTCTGTTCATATTCTTACTGAAGACGGTGATTTGATACGTACTTACAACTTGCCTGTGGGTGGACACGTTATCATTGAGAATGGCCAGAAGGTGAAAGCCGGTGAGGTTATTGTGAAGATACCGCGTGCGGTAGGTAAGGCTGGTGATATCACTGGTGGTCTTCCTCGTGTTACTGAACTGTTCGAAGCACGTAATCCGTCGAATCCGGCTGTTGTATCGGAAATTGATGGTGAGGTTACTATGGGTAAAATTAAACGTGGTAATCGTGAAATTGTGGTTACATCCAAAACCGGTGAGGTTAAAAAATATCTGGTTAACTTATCTAAGCAGATTCTGGTGCAGGAGAATGACTATGTTCGTGCTGGTACTCCGTTGTCAGATGGTGCTACTACTCCAGCTGATATTTTGGCTATTAAAGGTCCGACAGCAGTACAGGAATATATTGTGAATGAAGTTCAGGATGTATACCGTTTGCAAGGTGTGAAAATTAACGATAAACACTTTGAAATTATTGTTCGTCAGATGATGCGTAAAGTTGAAATTGACGAACCGGGAGATACTCGTTTCCTTGAACAGCAGGTTGTTGACAAACTTGAGTTTATGGAAGAGAATGATCGTATCTGGGGCAAAAAGGTTGTTGTAGATGCTGGTGATTCTCAGACAATGCAGCCAGGACAGATAGTAACTGCACGTAAGCTGCGTGATGAAAACAGTATGCTGAAACGTCGTGACTTGAAGCCAGTTGAAGTACGTGATGCTATTGCTGCTACTTCTACTCAGATTCTTCAGGGTATTACACGTGCCGCTTTGCAAACTTCCAGCTTTATGTCAGCCGCATCTTTCCAGGAAACAACGAAAGTATTGAATGAAGCTGCTATAAATGGCAAGATTGATAAGCTTGAAGGTATGAAGGAAAATGTGATTTGTGGTCATTTAATTCCTGCCGGTACAGGTCAGCGTGAGTTTGATAAGGTTATTGTTGGTTCAAAGGAAGAGTATGATCGTATCTTAGCTAATAAGAAAACGGTACTTGATTATAATGAAGTAGAATAATACAATTCAATTGACTATAGTAAAGAGGAGTGATTGCCATAAAGGTAATTGCTCCTTTTTTGTATTTTGGTTTTGAATGTTTCAGTAAGATTTGTTTTGAGTAGTTCTATCTTTCTGGGTAGTGGCTGTGATTTAATCTGGATTTTTTCAAAACTTTCTTTAATTTGTTGCAGGTAAATTTATAATCTGGAAATAACAGGATAAAATCTTTGCTTCCTATTCGGATTATTGTAAATTTGTAAAGAGAAATAGAATCTTTTAATAGGAAAACATCCGTCTTCCGGTTATGAAATGCCTCCTTCTTTCTTATGACAAAGAGACTGAATAATTTTTGCTGGTAGACTTAGAATATATATTTAATTTTATAACATTGTTGAAACATGGAAGAACAGAATCCTAACAATCAATTACAGATTGAGCTAAAAGAAGATGTTGCACAGGGAACCTATGCTAACCTGGCTATTATTACTCATTCCAGTTCGGAATTTATACTTGATTTTATACGAGTTATGCCGGGAGTACCTAAGGCTGGTGTTCAGTCGCGGATTATTTTAGCACCTGAACATGCCAAGCGCTTGCTTCGTGCTTTGGAAGAAAATATTGCAAAATATGAACGTGTGTTTGGACCTGTACGATTGGCTGATGAACAATCTTTACCCCCAATGGCTGTAAAAGGTGAAGCCTGAGAGTAATATAAAGGGTTAAAAATGAAAAAAAAGAGGTAGTGCATTGATTATTCAAATATTATTCGTATTTTTGCAGCCCAAAATGTATAGTTACGAAATTAATATAACAATAATATAAATTAAAAACAATTTGAAATGCCTACAATTCAGCAATTAGTAAGAAAAGGACGCGAAGTGCTGGTGGAGAAAAGTAAATCTCCGGCCCTCGATTCATGTCCTCAAAGACGTGGCGTTTGCGTGAGAGTGTATACAACCACTCCGAAGAAACCTAACTCTGCAATGCGTAAAGTTGCCCGTGTACGTTTGACTAACCAAAAAGAGGTTAACTCATACATTCCGGGAGAAGGACACAACTTGCAGGAACACTCAATCGTATTGGTACGCGGTGGACGTGTAAAAGACCTTCCGGGTGTGCGTTATCATATCGTTCGTGGAACCCTTGATACAGCAGGTGTAGCCGGACGTACTCAAAGACGTTCTAAGTATGGTGCTAAACGTCCGAAACCGGGACAAGCTGCAGCTCCTGCAAAGGGAAAGAAAAAATAAATCGATCTAAGATCAACTATTTAAAGTAATAACTTTCGTTTTAGTTTGTTGGAATAAGCTATAAAGGTTGAGTAAATTTTCCGGTGGGAGAATTGAAGATGTCAAGAATAGACAACCAAAAACAAAAACATTATTTTTCAAACAAATGAGAAAAGCTAAACCCAAAAAACGCGTTATCCTTCCGGATCCCGTGTACAATGACCAAAAGGTTTCAAAATTCGTAAATCACTTGATGTATGATGGAAAGAAAAATACATCTTACGAAATTTTTTACGCTGCTTTAGAAACAGTTAAAACAAAACTTCCTAACGAGGAAAAATCTGCTCTTGAAATTTGGAAAAAAGCGTTGGATAACGTGACTCCGCAAGTGGAAGTTAAGTCTCGCCGTGTAGGTGGTGCTACTTTCCAGGTTCCTACAGAAATTCGCCCGGATCGTAAAGAGTCTATCTCAATGAAGAATCTGATTCTTTTTGCTCGTAAAAGAGGTGGTAAATCAATGGCTGATAAATTGGCTGCCGAAATCATGGATGCATTCAATGAGCAAGGTGGTGCTTACAAACGTAAAGAAGATATGCACAGAATGGCGGAAGCTAACCGTGCGTTCGCTCATTTCAGATTCTAATGCACTCTTGTGTTGAGGATGTCAAAATGAGATTAAAAACTAAAAAGTAAAGGAAGAAGAAAATGGCTAAGAATGATTTACATTTAACTCGTAATATCGGTATCATGGCTCACATCGATGCCGGAAAAACTACTACTTCTGAACGTATCCTGTTCTATACCGGATTGACTCACAAAATTGGTGAGGTACATGATGGTGCTGCTACAATGGACTGGATGGCTCAGGAGCAGGAACGTGGTATCACTATTACATCTGCTGCTACAACTACAAGATGGAAATATGCTGATAATACGTATAAAATCAACTTGATTGATACTCCGGGACACGTTGACTTTACTGCTGAAGTAGAGCGTTCATTGCGTGTACTTGACGGCGCTGTAGCTGCTTACTGTGCAGTAGGTGGTGTGGAGCCTCAGTCGGAAACAGTGTGGCGTCAGGCTGATAAATATAATGTACCACGTATTGCATATGTGAATAAAATGGACCGTTCTGGTGCTAACTTCTTTGATGTAGTGAGCCAGATGAAATCTGTTTTGGGGGCTAATCCGTGTCCGGTTGTTATTCCTATCGGAGCAGAAGAGTCTTTCAAAGGCTTGGTAGATCTTATTAAGATGAAAGCGATCTATTGGCATGATGAGACAATGGGCGCTGATTATACAGTAGAAGAAATACCGGCTAACCTTGTAGATGAAGCTCAGGAGTGGAGAGATAAAATGTTGGAAAAGGTAGCAGAGTTTGATGATGCTTTGATGGAGAAATATTTCGATGATCCTTCTACTATTACAGAAGAAGAAATATTGAGAGCTCTTCGCAACGCAACCGTTCAGATGGCTGTTGTGCCTATGCTTTGTGGCTCTTCATTTAAGAATAAAGGTGTACAAACATTGTTGGATTATGTTTGTGCTTTCTTGCCTTCTCCTTTGGATACAGAGAATGTAATTGGCACAAATCCTAATACTGGTGCTGAAGAAGATCGTAAACCAAGTGAAGATGAAAAAACTTCGGCTTTGGCATTTAAGATTGCAACAGACCCGTACGTAGGTCGCTTAACTTTCTTCCGTGTGTATTCAGGTAAAATTGAAGCAGGTTCTTACATTTATAACTCTCGTTCTGGAAAGAAAGAGCGTGTTTCCCGTTTGTTCCAGATGCATTCTAATAAGCAGAATCCTGTAGAGGTAATTGGCGCTGGTGATATTGGTGCTGGTGTAGGTTTTAAAGATATTCACACTGGTGATACATTGTGTGATGAAACAGCTCCTATTGTACTTGAATCTATGGATTTCCCAGAACCGGTAATTGGTATTGCGGTAGAGCCTAAGACTCAGAAAGATATGGATAAACTTTCTAATGGATTGGCAAAATTGGCTGAAGAAGATCCTACATTTACAGTGAAAACTGACGAACAAACAGGACAGACGGTTATTTCTGGTATGGGTGAGCTTCACTTGGATATTATTATTGACCGTTTGAAACGTGAGTTTAAAGTAGAATGTAATCAGGGCAAACCTCAGGTGAACTACAAAGAGGCAATCACTAAAACGGTTAACTTGCGTGAAGTTTATAAGAAACAGTCTGGTGGTCGTGGTAAGTTTGCAGATATCATTGTTAACATTGGCCCGGTAGACGAAAGTTTTGTAGAAGGTGGCTTGCAGTTTGTTGACGAAGTCAAGGGAGGTAATATTCCTAAGGAGTTTATTCCTTCAGTACAGAAAGGTTTTGCAACTGCAATGAAAAATGGTGTATTGGCAGGTTATCCGCTTGATTCACTGAAAGTAACTTTGATTGATGGTTCGTTCCACCCGGTTGACTCAGATCAGTTGTCATTTGAAATCTGTGCTATTCAGGCATATAAAAATGCATGTGCTAAAGCAGGTCCTGTTTTAATGGAACCTATAATGAAACTAGAGGTTGTAACTCCTGAAGAAAATATGGGTGATGTTATTGGTGACTTGAATAAGCGTCGTGGTCAGGTTGAAGGTATGGAATCAAGCCGTTCAGGTGCCCGTATCGTTAAGGCAATGGTTCCGTTGGCAGAGATGTTTGGTTACGTAACAGCGTTGCGTACTATTACTTCTGGTCGCGCAACCTCATCAATGGTGTACTCTCATCACTCTCAGGTTTCTAACTCTATTGCTAAGGCAGTATTGGAAGAAGTGAAAGGACGTGCTGATCTACTCTAATAAAATATCTGAAGCAGCAGGCTAGCGAATGACTCTTAGCCTGCCGCTTTATCTTATTTATATATTTATTAATTACAAAAAAAACAATGAGTCAGAAAATTAGAATTAAACTAAAATCTTATGACCACAACTTGGTTGACAAATCAGCTGAGAAGATCGTGAGAACAGTGAAGGCTACAGGTGCTATTGTTAGCGGTCCTATACCCCTTCCTACGCACAAGCGTATTTTTACTGTGAACCGTTCGACTTTCGTTAATAAGAAGTCTCGTGAACAGTTCGAACTCTCTTCTTATAAGAGATTGATCGATATCTATAGTTCAACAGCTAAGACTGTAGATGCTCTGATGAAGTTAGAGTTACCGAGTGGTGTAGAAGTAGAAATTAAAGTTTGATAATTAAAATTTAGTGAAATGCCAGGATTATTAGGAAAAAAAATCGGAATGACATCCGTTTTCAGTGCTGATGGTAAAAATGTACCATGCACTGTTATCGAAGCAGGTCCTTGTGTTGTTACTCAGGTTAAGACCGTAGAAAAAGATGGCTATAAAGCTGTTCAGTTGGGTTTCCAGGATAAAAAGGAAAAACATACAACTAAGCCGTTGATGGGTCACTTTAAAAGAGCTGGAGTAACACCGAAGAGACACTTGGCCGAGTTCAAAGAATTTGAAAATGAGTTAAATCTGGGTGATGCAGTTACTGTAGAGATGTTCGAAGGCGTAGAATTTGTTGATGTTGTTGGAACTTCTAAAGGTAAAGGTTTCCAAGGCGTTGTTAAAAGACATGGCTTTGGTGGTGTAGGTCAGGCTACTCATGGTCAGCACAATCGTGCCCGTAAACCGGGATCTATCGGTGCTTGTTCTTACCCGGCAAAAGTATTCAAAGGAATGCGTATGGGTGGACAAATGGGTGGTGACAGAGTTACCGTTCAAAACTTGCAGGTATTAAAAGTAATCGCGGAACACAACCTTCTTTTGATTAAAGGTTCTGTCCCTGGTTGCAAAGGTTCAATCGTAATAATTGAGAAATAATGGAAGTTAACGTATATAACATTAAAGGTGAAGACACTGGGAGAAAGGTTACGTTAAACGAATCTATCTTCGGAATTGAGCCCAATGACCACGCTATCTATTTGGACGTAAAGCAATTTATGGCTAACCAGCGTCAGGGTACTCATAAGTCAAAAGAAAGAAGTGAGATCAGTGGTTCTACTCGTAAGATCGGCCGCCAAAAAGGTGGCGGTGGTGCGCGTCGTGGTGACATGAACTCTCCGGTACTTGTTGGTGGTGGACGTGTATTTGGACCAAAACCAAGAGACTACTATTTCAAGTTGAATAAAAAAGTTAAGACATTGGCTCGTAAGTCAGCTTTGTCTTATAAAGCGCAGAACAATGCAATTGTTATTGTTGAAGACTTCGTTTTTGAAGCTCCTAAGACAAAGGATTTCATTGCTTTGACAAAAAATCTTAAAGTTTCTGATAAAAAGCTGCTTATGATTTTACCAGAAGCAAATAAAAACGTATATTTGTCAGCTCGTAACGTGGAGAAAGCTAACGTGCAGACTATCTCAGGATTAAATACTTACAGAGTATTGAATGCTGGGGTTGTTGTACTTACTGAAAACTCTTTGAAGGCTATTGACAATATCTTAATTTAAAAAGGAGGCTTAAATAATGGGAATTATTATTAAACCGTTGGTGACAGAAAAAATGACTGCAATAACTGATAAGCTGAATCGTTTCGGCTTTATTGTACGTCCTGAAGCTAATAAACTGGAAATTAAGAGCGAAGTTGAAGCCCTTTATAATGTTACAGTGGTTGATGTGAATACTGTGAAGTATGCAGGCAAAAATAAAAGCCGTTATACAAAAGCAGGTATCATCAATGGTCGTACGAATGCTTATAAGAAAGCTATCGTAACACTGAAAGATGGAGATACTATTGATTTTTATAGCAATATTTAATAAAAATGGCAGTACGTAAATTTAAGCCCACAACACCGGGGCAAAGACATAAGATTATTGGTACTTTCGAGGAAATTACTGCATCAGTACCAGAAAAGTCGCTTGTATATGGTAAGAAATCATCTGGCGGTCGCAACAGCGAAGGTAAGATGACAATGCGCTACATTGGTGGTGGCCACAGAAAAGTGATCAGAATTGTCGATTTCAAGAGAAATAAAGATGGTGTTCCAGCAGTTGTAAAGACTATTGAGTACGATCCGAATCGTTCGGCTCGTATTGCTTTGTTATATTATGCTGATGGTGAAAAAAGATATATTATTGCTCCCAATGGATTGCAAGTTGGTGCGACTTTGATGTCAGGTGAAAATGCAGCGCCAGAGATTGGTAATGCACTTCCTCTTCAGAATATTCCGGTCGGTACTGTAATTCATAATATTGAATTACGTCCGGGACAGGGTGCTGCTCTCGTTCGTTCGGCTGGTAATTTTGCTCAGTTGACTTCAAGAGAAGGTAAATATTGTGTTATTAAGTTACCTTCAGGTGAAGTTAGACAAATACTTAGCACTTGTAAAGCTACTGTCGGTAGTGTAGGTAACTCAGATCATGGATTGGAAAGCTCAGGTAAGGCAGGACGCTCTCGTTGGCAGGGTCGTCGTCCTCGTAACCGTGGTGTTGTAATGAACCCGGTTGATCACCCAATGGGTGGTGGTGAAGGACGTGCTTCCGGAGGACACCCGAGATCTCGTAAGGGATTGTATGCTAAGGGACTTAAGACTAGAGCTCCTAAGAAACAATCGTCTAAGTATATTATTGAGAGAAGAAAGAAGTAATCTGATTAATTGAGTAAACTATGAGTCGTTCATTAAAAAAAGGTCCGTATATTAACGTAAAGCTTGAGAAGAAAGTTCTTGCTATGAATGAATCGGGCAAGAAAGTTGTTGTTAAGACTTGGGCCAGAGCTTCAATGATTTCGCCTGATTTCGTAGGCCATACAGTTGCAGTTCATAACGGAAATAAATTTATTCCTGTATACGTTACCGAAAATATGGTAGGTCACAAGTTGGGTGAATTCGCTCCAACTCGTACTTTCAGAGGACACGCTGGTAATAAGAAAAAATAACAGGATTTATCTGAAATAATAAAGTAATAAATATAATGGGAGCAAGAAAAAAAATATCGGCTGAAAAAAGAAAAGAAGCCCTTAAGACCATGTATTTTGCTAAATTGCAAAATGTTCCTACTTCTCCTCGCAAAATGCGTCTCGTGGCTGACATGATTCGCGGGATGGAAGTGAACAGAGCACTTGGCGTTTTGAAGTTTTCTTCAAAAGAAGCTGCTGCGAGAGTGGAGAAGTTGCTACGCTCTGCAATAGCTAACTGGGAGCAGAAAAACGAACGTAAAGCTGAAAGCGGTGAATTATTTGTAACTAAGATTTTTGTTGATGGTGGTGCTACACTTAAAAGAATGAGACCAGCTCCACAGGGAAGAGGTTACAGAATTCGTAAACGTTCAAATCATGTAACATTGTTCGTTGATTCTAAGAGTAATAACGAAGATCAAAATTAAGGTAGATGGGACAAAAAGTTAATCCAATAAGCAACCGTTTAGGAATTATCAGAGGATGGGATTCTAACTGGTATGGTGGAAATGATTACGGTGATTCTTTGCTGGAAGATAGCAAGATCCGTAAATATCTTAATGCAAGACTTGCAAAGGCAAGTGTTTCAAGAATCGTAATTGAACGTACGTTGAAGCTCGTTACTATTACTGTTTGCACTGCTCGTCCAGGTATTATCATCGGTAAAGGTGGCCAGGAAGTTGATAAGTTGAAAGAAGAGTTGAAGAAGGTTACCGACAAAGATATTCAAATTAATATCTTTGAAGTAAAAAGACCGGAACTGGATGCTGTGATTGTTGCAAATAACATCGCTCGTCAAGTAGAAGGTAAAATTGCCTATCGCCGTGCCATTAAAATGGCTATCGCAAATACTATGCGTATGGGTGCTGAGGGTATCAAAATTCAGATTTCAGGACGTTTGAATGGAGCTGAAATGGCTCGTTCTGAAATGTATAAGGAAGGAAGAACTCCGTTGCATACTTTTAGAGCAGACATAGACTATTGCCATGCTGAAGCATTGACAAAAGTAGGTCTTCTTGGTATTAAAGTTTGGATTTGTAGAGGTGAAGTATTTGGTAAGAGAGAATTGGCTCCGAACTTTACACAAAGCAAAGAAAGTGGTCGTGGAAACAATAGTGGAAACAACGGCGGCGGAAAGAACTTCAAAAGAAAGAAAAATAATCGCTAAACGAATTTGAATTTTAGGAAACTATGTTACAACCGAAAAAGACAAAATTCAGAAGACAACAGAAGGGCCGGGCAAAAGGTAATGCTCAGAGAGGTAACCAGCTCGCTTTTGGTTCTTTTGGAATTAAGGCTTTGGAAACAAAATGGATCACAGGCCGTCAGATTGAAGCTGCTCGTATTGCAGTAACAAGATATATGCAACGTCAGGGACAAATTTGGATTCGTATCTTCCCGGATAAACCTATTACCAGAAAACCTGCAGATGTGCGTATGGGTAAGGGTAAAGGTGCTCCCGAAGGATTCGTAGCTCCTGTTACTCCGGGTAGAATTATTATTGAAGCAGAAGGTGTTTCTTACGAAATCGCTAAAGAAGCTCTTCGCTTAGCTGCTCAAAAACTTCCTATCACTACTAAATTTGTAGTGAGACGTGATTATGATATTCAAAATCAAAATGCGTAATGTTTATGAAAATTGCAGAAATTAAAGAAATGTCTACTAGTGATTTAGTAGAAAGAGTAGAAGCAGAAGTAGTTAATTATAACCAAATGGTTATCAACCACTCTATTTCTCCTTTGGAAAATCCTGCGCTAATTAAACAGTTACGCAGGACAATTGCGCGTATGAAAACTGAGTTGCGCGAAAGAGAACTTAACAATAAATGATCAGCTCGATGGAAGCAAGAAATTTAAGAAAAGAAAGAACAGGGATTGTGTTGAGCAATAAAATGGATAAGACCATTACCGTTGCTGCCAAATTCAAGGAAAAACACCCTATATATGGTAAGTTCGTTAGCAAAACGAAGAAGTACCATGCTCATGATGAAAAGAATGAATGCAATGTAGGTGATACAGTAAGCATCATGGAAACTCGTCCTTTGAGCAAGACTAAGAGATGGAGATTAGTAGAAATAATTGAAAGAGCTAAGTAATTATGATACAAGTAGAATCCAGACTTACAGTATGCGATAATAGTGGAGCTAAAGAAGCTCTTTGTATCCGTGTTTTGGGTGGTACAAGACGTCGCTATGCTTCAGTAGGGGACGTTATTGTCGTTTCTGTAAAGAGCGTCATTCCCTCGGGTGATATTAAAAAAGGTGCAGTGTCCAAAGCTTTGATCGTACGTACTAAGAAAGAAATCCGTCGTCCCGATGGTTCTTATATACGTTTTGATGATAATGCTTGCATTTTGTTAAATAATGCAGGTGAAATTAGAGGTAGTCGTATTTTCGGTCCGGTAGCTCGTGAACTTCGTGCTACGAACATGAAAGTTGTGTCACTTGCGCCTGAGGTACTTTAATTTTGTAAAAGATTTAAGTAATGAGTAAATTACATATTAAAAAAGGCGATACAGTTTACGTAAATGCTGGTGAAGACAAAGGTAAAACTGGTCGTGTGTTGAAGGTTCTTGTTAAAGAAGGACGTGCAATAGTTGAAGGTATTAACATGGTATCTAAAAGCACAAAACCTAATGCAAAGAACCCACAAGGTGGTATAGTTAAGCAGGAAGCTTCTATTCACATTTCAAACTTGAATCCGGTTGATCCAAAAACTGGTAAAGCAACGCGTGTTGGTAGAAAAGAGAGTTCTTTGGAAGGTAAAAGAACTTTAGTGCGTTATTCTAAAAAATCAGGAGAGGAGATTAAGTAATGAGTAATACTGCAAGCCTTAAAAAAGAATATGCAGAGCGTATTTCGCCTGCACTGAAGTCGCAATTCCAGTATTCTTCAACAATGCAGGTGCCCGTACTTAAGAAGATTGTTATCAATCAGGGTTTAGGTATGGCTGTTGCTGATAAGAAGATTATTGAAGTAGCAATTAATGAATTAACTGCTATTACTGGTCAGAAAGCCGTAGCAACTATCTCTCGTAAAGATATTGCTAACTTCAAATTGCGTAAGAAAATGCCAATTGGAGTAATGGTAACATTGCGTCGTGAAAGAATGTACGAATTTCTTGAAAAATTAGTTCGTGTAGCTTTGCCACGTATTCGTGACTTCAAAGGTATTGAGAGTAAATTCGATGGTAAGGGTAACTATACCCTTGGTATTCAGGAACAAATAATTTTCCCTGAAATTAATATCGATAGTATTACAAGAATTCTCGGAATGAATATTACCTTTGTAACTTCTGCACAGACAGATGAAGAAGGTTATGCCTTGTTGAAAGAATTCGGTTTACCGTTTAAAAACGCTAAAAAAGACTGATAAATTATGGCAAAGGAATCAATGAAAGCACGCGAAGTAAAGCGTGCTAAATTAGTAGCCAAATATGCCGAGAGAAGAGCTCAACTGAAGAAAGAAGGTGATTATGAAGCTTTGCAGGCACTGCCTAAGAATGCTTCACCTGTGCGTTTGCACAATCGCTGCAAATTGACAGGTCGTCCTAAAGGATATATCCGTCAGTTTGGTATTTCAAGAATCCAGTTCCGCGAAATGGCATCTAACGGGCTTATTCCAGGTGTTAAAAAAGCAAGCTGGTAATTTTATTGTTTAAATATTGTCAGGGAAGGCCTGATTAATTTAATTATTTTTTATATGACTGATCCAATAGCAGATTATTTGACGAGGTTGCGGAACGCTATTCAAGCAAAGCATAGAGTAGTAGAAGTTCCTGCTTCAAATTTGAAAAAAGAAATCACTAAGATTCTTTTTGAAAAAGGCTACATCCTTAATTATAAGTTTGTAGAAGATGGTCCTCAGGGAACTATAAAAGTTGCCTTAAAGTATGATTCAGTTAACAAGGTTAACGCAATCAAGAAACTTGAAAGAATATCTTCTCCAGGTATGCGTCAGTATACTGGTTATAAAGATATGCCGCGTGTTATTAATGGTCTGGGTATTGCTATAATATCTACTTCCAAAGGTGTAATGACAAACAAAGAAGCTGCTGAATTGAAAATCGGTGGTGAGGTATTGTGTTATGTATATTAATAGGAGGAAAAAGCAATGTCAAGAATAGGAAAATTACCCATTAGTATCCCTGCGGGAGTAACAGTTACTCTGAAGGATGATGTGGTTACCGTAAAGGGACCAAAAGGCGAACTTAGCCAATATGTGAATCCTGCTATCAATATTTCTATTGAAGATGGACACGTAACTTTAAGTGAAAACGAAAACGCAATGCTTGATAATCCAAAGCAAAAGCATGCTTTCCATGGTTTATATCGTTCATTAGTTCATAACATGGTTGTGGGCGTATCTGAGGGGTATAAAAAAGAATTGGAACTTGTTGGTGTTGGATATCGTGCTTCTAACCAAGGAAATATTATTGAATTAGCCTTAGGTTATACTCATAATATCTTTATACAGTTGCCTTCTGAAATTAAAGTTGAAACAAAATCTGAAAGAAATAAGAATCCTCTTATTATCTTAGAGTCTTGTGATAAACAATTGCTTGGTCAAGTTTGCTCTAAAATACGTTCTTTCCGTAAACCTGAACCGTATAAAGGTAAAGGTATTAAGTTTGTTGGCGAAGAGATTCGCAGAAAGTCTGGTAAATCAGCCGGCGCTAAGTAAATTAAATAAATTTATATCATCATGACAACAAAAATAGAAAGACGAATTAAGATCAAATATAGAGTACGCAATAAAGTGTCAGGTACTACTGAACGTCCGCGTATGAGTGTATTTAGAAGTAACAAGCAAATCTACGTCCAGATTATCGACGATTTGTCTGGTAAGACATTGGCTGCTGCTTCGTCTCTGGGTATGACTGAAAAGTTACCTAAAAAAGAGCAAGCAGCTAAGGTTGGAGAAATGATTGCTAAGAAAGCTCAGGAAGCAGGTATTACAACTGTTGTTTTCGACCGTAATGGTTACTTGTATCATGGGAGAGTAAAAGAAGTAGCTGATGCTGCTCGTAACGGTGGACTTAAATTTTAATCATTATGGCAGGAGTTAATAATAGAGTTAAGATATCTAACGATATAGAACTAAAAGATAGACTTGTTGCTATCAATCGTGTTACTAAAGTTACCAAAGGTGGTAGAACTTTTAGTTTCTCTGCAATTGTTGTTGTAGGTAACGAAGAAGGAATCATTGGTTGGGGACTTGGTAAAGCAGGTGAGGTAACAGCAGCTATTGCAAAAGGAGTTGAATCTGCAAAGAAAAATCTGACTAGAGTTCCGATTTTGAAAGGTACGGTTCCTCACGAACAAGCGGCAAAGTTTGGTGGTGCTGAAGTATTCATTAAACCGGCATCTCATGGTACAGGTGTGGTAGCTGGTGGTGCTATGCGTGCTGTATTGGAAAGTGTTGGTGTTACTGATGTTTTGGCAAAATCTAAAGGTTCTTCAAATCCGCATAACTTGGTTAAAGCTACAATTTTGGCTTTGGGCGAAATGCGTGATGCAAGAATGGTTGCTCAAAACAGAGGTATTAGTGTTGAAAAAGTATTTAGAGGATAAGGAGGAGATATGTCAACTATAAAGATTAAACAAGTTAAAAGTAGAATTGGTGCTCCGGCTGATCAAAAAAGAACTCTTGATGCACTGGGACTTCGTAAACTGAACCGTGTGGTTGAACACGAAAGTACTCCTTCAATTCTTGGGATGGTAGATAAAGTAAAACACTTGGTTACCATTGTTAAGTAATTATTTGTTGAATAATAAAACGAATTACAATATGAACTTAAGTAATTTAAAACCTGCAGAAGGTTCTACTAAAACAAGAAAAAGAATCGGACGTGGTCCGGGATCTGGTTTAGGAGGTACTTCTACAAGAGGTCATAAAGGAGCTAAATCAAGATCCGGATACTCTAAAAAGGTCGGTTTTGAAGGTGGTCAGATGCCTCTTCAACGTCGTGTACCTAAATTTGGTTTCAAGAATATTAACCGCGTTGAATACAAGGCTATTAACCTCGATACAATTCAAAACTTAGCTGAAGTTAAGAAGTTGGAAAAAGTGGGCGTTAATGACTTTATTGAAGCTGGATTTATTTCTTCAAATCAGTTAGTAAAAGTATTAGGTAACGGAACTTTGACTACTAAGCTGGACGTAGAGGCTCATGCATTCTCTAAGAGTGCTATTGCTGCTATTGAAGCTGTAGGTGGAACTGTAGTAAAACTCTGATTCAATGAGAAAAGCTATTGAAACATTAAAGAATATATGGAAAATTGAGGATCTGAGACAACGGATCCTCATCACCATATTGTTTGTGGCGATTTACCGTTTTGGTTCGTATGTTGTGCTACCTGGTATTAATCCTGGTATGCTGGCACAATTGCATCAACAAACAAGCGAAGGCCTATTAGCCTTGTTAAACATGTTCTCAGGAGGAGCTTTTTCTAATGCATCTATTTTTGCATTAGGAATTATGCCTTATATTTCTGCGTCTATCGTTATCCAGTTGTTAGGAATTGCGGTTCCGTATTTTCAGAAATTGCAACGCGAAGGTGAGAGTGGCAGAAGAAAGATGAACCAGTATACTCGTTATTTAACGATTCTTATCCTATTGGTTCAGGCTCCTTCTTATTTGCTCAATCTTAAAATGCAGGCTGGACCTTCTTTAAATGCTTCATTAGATTGGACTCTGTTCATGGTTACTTCTACCATTATTTTGGCAGCTGGAAGTATGTTTATCTTGTGGCTTGGTGAAAGAATTACAGATAAAGGTATTGGTAACGGTATTTCATTTATCATCTTGATTGGTATTATTGCCCGTCTTCCTCAATCTCTTTTCCAAGAGGTTATTTCACGTGTGAGTGAAAAAGGTGGTGGTATGATCATGTTTTTATTTGAAATGGTATTCCTGCTGTTGGTAATTGCAGCTGCAATCCTCTTGGTGCAAGGTACAAGAAAGATTCCTGTACAATACGCGAAAAGAATTGTTGGTAATAAACAATATGGTGGTGCTAGACAGTATATTCCTTTGAAGGTGAATGCTGCTGGTGTAATGCCGATTATTTTTGCTCAGGCAATTATGTTTATTCCTATCACTTTTATTGGTTTTTCTAATGCTAATAATGTAAGTGGTTTTGTGCGTGCATTTACTGATCATACGAGCTTCTGGTATAATTTTGTTTTTGCTGTAATGATTATACTGTTTACGTATTTTTATACTGCAATTACAATAAATCCGAATCAGATGGCTGAAGATATGAAGAGAAATAACGGTTTCATCCCGGGTATCAAGCCTGGAAAGAAAACAGCTGAATATATTGACGATATTATGTCACGTATTACATTGCCTGGTTCTTTCTTTTTGGCATTGGTTGCTATTATGCCTGCTTTTGCTGGTGTATTTGGTGTGAAAGCTGAGTTCGCTCAATTCTTCGGTGGTACATCTTTGTTAATTCTTGTAGGTGTGGTTCTTGATACACTGCAGCAGGTTGAAAGTCATTTGTTGATGAGACATTATGATGGTTTGCTGAAGTCGGGTCGTATTAAGGGACGTGCTGGTGTAGCTGCATATTAATTCTTTCAATAGAAATGATATTTCTTAAAACAGAGGATGAAATAGAGCTACTCCGTCAGAGTAACTTGCTTGTAGGAAAAACATTGGCTGAGGTTGCCAAATTAGTAAAACCGGGAGTTACTACCCGAGAACTGGATAAAGTTGCAGAAGAGTTTATTAGAGATAATGGGGCTATTCCAACTTTTAAAGGATTTCCGAATAAGTATGGTGATCCGTTTCCGGGTTCTTTATGTACATCTGTGAATGAGCAGGTAGTACATGGTATCCCAGGAGATATTGTCTTGAAAGAAGGTGATATTATTTCTGTGGATTGCGGGACATATATGAATGGTTTTTGTGGTGACTCAGCTTATACGTTTTGTGTAGGTGAAGTGGACGAAGAAGTTCGTAAATTGTTGAAAGTTACTAAAGAGGCATTATATATAGGCATTCAGAATGCTGTGCAAGGTAAGAGAATAGGTGATATCGGATATGCTGTTCAGCAATATTGTGAATCACATTCTTATGGAGTAGTGCGTGAATTTGTTGGCCATGGGATTGGTAAAGAAATGCATGAAGATCCGCAGGTACCTAATTATGGTAAAAGAGGATATGGCACGCTTTTAAAGAAAGGACTTTGTATTGCAATTGAGCCTATGATTACCCAAGGTGACCGACAAGTGATAATGGAGCGTGACGGATGGACTGTGAGAACAAGAGATCGGAAATGTGCCGCACATTTTGAGCATACTATTGCAGTAGGTGCGGGAGAAGCCGATATTCTTTCATCATTTAAATTCATTGAAGAAGTTTTAGGAGATAAAGCAATTTAGTATATGGCAAAGCAATCTGCAATAGAACAAGATGGAGTTATAGTTGAAGCATTGTCTAATGCAATGTTTCGTGTTGAATTAGAAAACGGACATGAGATTACTGCTCATATCTCAGGTAAGATGCGAATGCATTACATCAAAATTTTACCGGGAGATAAAGTAAGAGTTGAAATGTCTCCTTACGACTTATCGAAAGGAAGAATTGTATTTAGATATAAATAAAATAAGATATGAAAGTAAGAGCATCATTAAAGAAACGTACGCCAGAATGTAAGATCGTTAGACGTAATGGCCGTTTGTATGTTATTAACAAGAAAAATCCTAAGTATAAACAACGTCAAGGATAATTTATTATTTTTGCAAAAAAAATAATTTAGTATATGGCTATAAGAATAGTTGGTGTAGATTTACCTCAGAATAAGAGAGGTGAGATTGCGTTGACCTATGTATATGGAATAGGTCGTAGTAGTTCAGCAAAAATTTTAGATAAGGCTGGTGTAGACAAAGATCTGAAGGTAAAAGACTGGACAGATGATCAGGCTGCAAAGATTCGTGAGATTATCGGTGCAGAGTATAAAGTAGAAGGTGATCTTCGTTCTGAAGTTCAATTGAACATTAAGCGCTTAATGGATATTGGTTGTTACCGTGGTGTACGTCATCGTATCGGTTTGCCTGTTAGAGGTCAAAGCACTAAAAACAATGCACGTACTCGTAAGGGTAGAAAGAAAACCGTTGCTAATAAGAAAAAAGCTACTAAATAATAATTGTTGATATGGCAAAAAAAACAGTCGCAGCTAAGAAGAGAAATGTAAAGGTGGATGCTAATGGACAATTGCATGTTCATTCATCTTTCAACAATATTATTGTTTCTCTTGCAAATAGTGAAGGGCAGATTATTTCTTGGTCTTCTGCCGGAAAAATGGGATTTAGAGGTTCTAAAAAGAATACTCCTTATGCAGCTCAGATGGCTGCCCAAGATTGTGCAAAAATCGCATATGATCTTGGCCTGAGAAAGGTAAAAGCATACGTAAAGGGACCGGGTAACGGACGTGAGTCTGCCATCAGAACTATCCACGGTGCAGGTATTGAAGTTACAGAAATTATTGATGTAACTCCGCTTCCACATAATGGTTGTCGTCCTCCAAAAAGACGTAGAGTTTAAGATTTACCTTTAATTAAAATGACACTTGATTTTGTTTTTGGATTGCATCAATTTCTTCTCTGTAATCGCGGCTGCAACAAATTAAGTTCATGAATAAACAATTAAATATTTAAAAAGAAAATGGCTAGATATACTGGACCAAAATCAAGAATAGCCCGTAAATTCGGTGAAGGTATCTTTGGAGCTGATAAAGTTTTATCTAAGAAAAACTATCCTCCCGGACAGCATGGAAATTCAAGAAAAAGAAAAACTTCAGAATATGGTGTTCAGCTGCGTGAGAAGCAGAAAGCTAAATACACTTATGGAGTATTAGAAAAACAATTCCGTAACTTGTTTGAGAAAGCAGAAGCCGCTAAGGGTATTACTGGTGAGATTCTTCTTCAGTTATTGGAAGGTCGTCTGGACAACATAGTATTCCGTTTGGGAATCGCTCCGACTCGTGCTGCTGCTCGTCAGTTGGTAAGTCACAGACATATTACTGTTGATGGACAGGTAGTGAACATTCCTTCATATGCAGTAAAGCCAGGACAGCTGATTGGTGTTCGTGAAAGATCTAAATCTCTGGAAGTTATTGTTAATTCTCTTGCTGGTTTTAACCATAGTAAATATGCTTGGTTGGAGTGGGATGAATCTACAAAGGTTGGTAAATTGCTGCATATTCCTGAGAGAGCAGACATTCCTGAGAACATTAAAGAGCATTTGATCGTTGAATTGTATTCTAAATAATAATTAATTTCATGGCGATATTAGCATTTCAAAAACCTGATAAAGTATTAATGTTGGAAGCGGACTCAAGATTCGGTAAATTCGAATTTCGTCCGTTGGAACCCGGTTTTGGTATTACTGTAGGTAATGCATTACGCCGTATCCTCCTTTCTTCATTAGAAGGTTTTGCTATCACCACTATTCGTATAGACGGTGTTGAGCATGAATTTTCTAGTGTTCCTGGAGTAAAAGAGGATGTTACCAACATTATCTTGAATCTGAAGCAAGTGAGATTCAAGCAAGTAGTTGAAGAATTCGAGAGTGAGAAAGTAAGTATCACGGTCGAGAATTCGAGTGAATTTAGAGCAGGTGACATAGGTAAGTATTTGACTGGATTTGAAGTGTTAAATCCGGAATTAGTTATTTGTCATTTAGATTCTAAGTCAACTATGCAGGTTGATATTACAATCAATAAGGGCCGTGGTTATGTCCCTGCTGACGAAAACCGCGAATATTGTACCGATGTGAATGTAATTCCAATTGATTCTATTTACACCCCGATACGTAATGTTAAGTATACTGTAGAAAACTTCCGTGTGGAACAGAAGACTGACTACGAAAAACTTATACTTGAGATTGCTACGGATGGTTCCATTCATCCAAAAGAAGCACTGAAAGAAGCTGCAAAGATTCTGATTTATCACTTTATGTTATTTTCTGACGAAAAGATTACTCTTGAGAGCAATGACGTTGATGGTAACGAGGAGTTTGATGAAGAGGTATTGCATATGCGTCAGTTGTTGAAAACTAAACTTGTTGATATGGACTTGTCAGTTCGTGCCCTCAATTGTTTGAAGGCTGCTGATGTAGAGACCCTTGGCGATTTAGTACAGTTCAATAAAACTGATTTGCTGAAATTCAGAAACTTCGGAAAGAAATCGCTTACCGAGCTTGATGATTTGCTGGAAAGTCTGAATCTATCGTTTGGAACCGACATTTCTAAATATAAATTAGATAAAGAATAAAAAATGAGACATAATAAAAAATTCAATCATTTAGGTCGTACTGCTTCTCATAGAAGTGCTATGTTATCTAACATGGCTTGTTCTTTGATCAAGCACAAAAGAATCACTACGACTGTAGCAAAGGCTAAAGCATTGAAAAAATTTGTTGAGCCTTTGATTACGAAGTCTAAAGAAGACACTACGAATTCTCGTCGTGTCGTATTTAGCAATTTGCAGGATAAGATTGCTGTAACAGAATTGTTCAAAGAAATCTCTGTGAAAATTGCTGATCGTCCGGGTGGTTATACTCGTATCATTAAGACTGGTAATCGTTTGGGTGATAATGCAGAAATGTGCTTTATTGAACTCGTTGACTACAACGAAAATATGGCAAAAGAGAAAGTTGCTAAGAAAGCTACTCGTACTCGCCGTTCAAAGAAAGCTGCTGCAACTGAAGCTGCTCCTGCTGCAGAAGCTCCTGCTGTTGAAGAACCGAAAGCCGAATCAGCGGAATAATTTAATACTTATTCTTATAGATATAAGAAAGGTCACCTCGAAAGATGGTGGCCTTTTTTGTTGCCAAGTCTAAAGATACTTTAATTTTGTTTTTCTTTAAACATTTAAATAAAATAATCTGTTATATTTGCAGATAGATATGGCTAAGTTTATAAAGGTAATATTGCTTTTGTTGTTTGCTGTAGCACTTCATGGTGTGGCTAACAATTTTTTCGCTGAAAAACCAGTGGAAACTCAGGAGCATGCACAAGTATATAAAGTCGACTCCCAGCAAGTCAGCACCGCTCAGTTGCCATATTTGCCAGAAGGAGAGCTTTCAAGTGCATCACAATCTCACCAGATTGCTACCTCCCGTATCCAACGTATTAATTTGTTAGAATATTCGACATCCTTAAGAGCGTTGGCTCAGCAGCTACAACAGCGAGATGCGGCTTTGGCGCAACATTGGGGGCGAATATATGATACTACAACTTCTTTTAGTTGCCATCCGGCAAGTGAATACTATGTATTCGCTCTTCGACGTATTATTATTTAGGAATTTATTTTATTAGTTCTGTTTCATTTCATCGGTAGTACAATAGAATGTATTACCAGTTATTTAATTACTGTTTTACTAATAATTTAAATTTATAATAATATGACAACTCCAGCTATTGATGCAACTATTTTTGCGTCATCTCATCCTGATATTGCAAAGCGTACAAGTGTTTCCGGACTTATTTTTTCCGGTATTATGTTACTAATCGGTGTACTGGCATTTATTTCTACTTTTGAGATGGAAGATCGTTCTTCTACTTTGAGCATGGGATTGATGGTTTTAGGTACCGGATTATTTTTAATTGGGATTTTTCGTCTTTTCTGGAAATCAAAGGAAGTGGTTTATTTGCCTACGGGAAGTATAGCAAAAGAACAGAGTGTCTTCTTTGATCTGAAGTATATGGATCAGTTGAAAGAGATTGTAAAGTTGGGAACTTTCTCTGCCGATACAAACTTAAAAGGTGGGACAAGTGGTAATCTTCGTATGGACATAATTCTTTCTGAAGATAAGAAGTTTGCAGCAGTACAGCTGTTTCAGTTTGTACCTTATACTTATAATCCAATAACTTCGGTGCAGTATTTTACTAATGGAGAAGCATCGGCCGTTGCTGATTTTCTTTCAAAATGTAGATTACATTAAATTCTTATATTGAGTGATTTATTTTTTTGAGAAGGTATAGGCTAAGAGCTTTATTATATTTCTTTTATAATAGAGATTGCGTTTTGCCTGCCATCTCCTTTTCACGAACGGATAATGATTTTCCCTTCGAACTTTAAAATCCAAATGTTTTTTCGTGTTGGATATAATTAATATTAGTTCGTTAGGATGTTCTTTCCTATTACAAGTATAGGATCTAAATTATATTTAACTTAGCTTTAGCAATCTTATGTAACTATAGTGGTGGTTGCATGAGATTGCTTTTTACTAATGCATTTCGGATATTTATTATTATTTTGTCATTTGTTGATGAAGGTTTTATTATGATTTATCTTTTTGGATGAATGTAGATATCTATAAAAGCATCTGAGTTTTTTTATTTTGTATAGTAATTCATGTGTTATTGAATGGTGGTACTTTCGTATTTGATGATATCTTTAATTTGTCCCGCACTTTTTATTATCAGTTTTTTGGATTAATTCCTATTGCTAATTGTTAATGTTTATATTTAGTCCCATCCTTAACAATAACTCTTATAACAATCTCTCAGTCTACAAGAGAAAAAGAGAAGGTTATAATTGTTGTAAAATATAGAATGTTCGTTTCACTTCCTGTCTTTTAAGTAGATTCCTTCTTGCTATAATACATTTGTGTTATAAATTGAATTGTTTGTAATTAGATGTTGGTGATATTCGCGTTATATTTGTCAGAGTATCTATTTTATAATTGTTATCTTAAAGCTATATGTACTTATGTATATACAAATGAAGCGAATGTTAGTTGGAATTTTATGTGCTTTTTCTTTTTTACAATCTTCTGCCCAGTTGCGGCAACAGTATATATTGAAAGATAATTGGGAATTCCGATCTGATAAATCGGGTGCTGATGCTATTTGGGAAAAAGTAACAGTTCCTCATTGCTGGAATGCGGAAGATGGTATAACTGCCGATTATTATCGTGGAACAACTCAATATCGTTATCACTTAAGCATATTACCGGAAATGTTGAAGAAACGTGTTTTTTTGCGTTTCGAGGCAGTTAGTCAGGTTGCAGATATTTTTATTAATGGAATAAAAGTTGGTACACACAAAGGAGCATTCAATGCTTTCTGTTTTGAAATAACCTCTTTGTTGAAGAAAGGAGACAATCTTTTAGAGGTCAAAGTATCGAATAGTCCAGATAATGATATTGCTCCTCTAGCTGGAGATTTTACTATTTTTGGGGGGATTTATCGTCCTGTATCATTACTCTTATTGCCTAAGACGTGTATAACTCCATTAGATTATGCTTCTTCTGGGATTTATATTCATCAGGATCAGGTCGATTCAAAACGGGCTGAGTTATCCATTGTGACAAAAGTTAATAGTAGTCAGCCCGGGAAAGCATTATCTGTTAGAACCAGTGTGTTTAATGCCCAGGGGAAAGCAATAGGTAGCACCACAACTACCAATAAGTCATATGTAAAAGGAGAAACGGCTAAGTTTATTAATAAGCTGAATATAGATCGTCCTATCTTATGGGATGGGTGTAAGTCCCCCTATTTGTACCGTGTCTTTGTAGAGGTGTTGAAAGGTGATGCGGTTGTGGATACACTATCCCAATATACTGGATTGAGATACTATACTGTTGATGCGGAAAAAGGCTTTTTCCTGAATGGTAAACCTTATAAAATTAAAGGTGTAAACAGACATCAGGACCGGGAAGGTAAAGGATGGGCTATATCGAATGAAGATCATAACGAAGATATGGATCTGATTAAAGAAATAGGAGCTACCGGAATCAGGTTGGCACACTATCCGCATGCCGATTATTTCTATTCTTTATGTGATCGGGAAGGTATGTTGGTCTGGGCGGAAATTCCCCTTATCGGTAAGGCAAATACCAGTTCTGCTTTTACGGAGAATATAAAGTTACAACTCACGGAATTGATTCGGCAGAATTTTAACCATCCATCTATTTTTTGCTGGAGTCTGTTTAACGAATTGTCTGAAGGCGAGGTCAAGAATTTGATTGGAGAGTTAAATGATCTGGCTCATCAGGAAGATCCGGGACGTTTGACAGTAGCTGCTGCTAACATAGAGAACAGGCCGGAGAATAAAGTCACAGATATTATGGCTTACAATACTTATCCGGGATGGTACTGGGCTCAGCCTTCCATGATGAAATCTTCGGTAGCACATTGGAACCGTTTGGTTGGAAACAAAGGTATTGGTGTCAGTGAATATGGAGCTGGGGCTAACGTCTGGCATCACCAGCAGGATGTTAAATCGGCCCCAAGGACAGATGGAATTTTTCATCCGGAAGAGTGGCAGTCTATTGTACATGAACAAAATTATCAGGCAATAAGCGATTGTAACTTTGTCTGGGGATCTTTCGTCTGGAACATGTTTGATTTTGCAAGTGCTTCCAGGAATGAAGGAAATTTACCAGGACTAAACGATAAAGGTTTAGTAACCTACGACAGAAAGATCAAGAAAGATGCTTTTTATTTCTATAAGTCAGCTTGGGCGAAATCACCTGTTCTACATATTACAAGTAGAAGAGATGTGGCAAGAAGAGATTCGGTTACAGATGTAAAGGTATATTCCAATTGCGAAAATATTCGTTTGAAAGTGAATGGACAAGAGTGTGGAAATCCTATAAAGAGGCAAAATATCTATATTTGGCAAGGCGTTGGTCTAAGGAAAGGCGAAAACCAGATTGAAGTTTGTGGTGATAGAGATCGTCATGTTTTATCTGAAAAATGTAATTGGATTCTTTTATAATGTAATAATCAGCATCATGGGAAAATATCTGTTTTTAATTCTAATATTTTGTATAAATCCGATTTATTCATATAGCCAGAATGTAGTAGATCTGGTAAACCCGCTTATTGGAACGGCCATTAAGGGTGAGGGAGGTACGGTACCTTTTGTGGGTCCTCCTTTTGCAATGACCAATTTTTTACCTCAAACCAGGGAGAATAAAATGGGAAGTATGGCGTATGTTTACGATGATGAGTTTATAATGGGCTTTTTAGGATCTCATCAACCAACTATATGGATGGGAGATTATGGATATGTATCAGTTATGCCACAAATCGGAGAGGAGATAAGAGTACTTCCGGAAGATCGAAAAATGAATTTTAGTCATAAGGATGAGAAGGCCTCTCCCTATTATTACTCTGTTACTTTAACCGATAAACAGAATAACCGGATTTTTACAGAGATGACTGCTTCCGGACGTTGTGGCATTTTAAATTTTCGTTTTCCTAAAAATAAAACTCCCCGGTTGATTATTCAGGGTATAAATTTGAATCCGCAGTTGAACGATTGGTGTAATCATTATAATCAGCGTCTCCAGAAAATCAAAGGCTGGATGAAGATTGATACGCTGAATAATGAAATTGTGGGGTATAATCCAGACAGGCAGTCGGCTCAGTTAGGACCAGACTTACCCAACTTTAAAGGCTATTTTGTCATTCGTTTCAATTGTGATATAAAGGATTTTGGTTGTTGGAATGATTCTATTCTTTACCCGGGAGCCGAGGAGCTATATGGTACACGTATGGGAGCATATATTAATTTCTCTCAAAAGGATAAGGAAATAAAGGCTCAGATAGCTACCTCTTTTATAAGTCTGGAGCAAGCCCGCTTGAATTTACAGCGTGAAATACCTGGATGGAGTTTAAAACAGGTATATGAGAATACTAAAAAAGAATGGAATGATAAATTATCCCGGTTAACTATCAAAGGAGGAAGCGAAAGAGATGCCCGTATTTTTTATACGGCACTGTATCATTCTTATCTTTTCCCTCGCGAGTTTTCTGAATATGGAAGATATTACAGTGCATTTGACGACCGGATTCATGAAGGTATTTCGTATAATGATTATTCTTTATGGGATACATTCAGAGCTTTTCATCCCCTGATGACGTTGCTGGAACCACAGTTAACCGGTGACTGGATCACTTCATTATTGCAAATGTATAAAGAAGGCGGCTGGCTTCCTATGTGGCCTAATCCAACCTATACCAATATTATGATAGCCACTCATGCGGATGCAGTTATTGCAGATGCCTATATGAAAGGGATTCGTAACTTTGATGTCAATCTGGCCTATGAAGCTATACGAAAAGATGCAATGGTTCCTCCTGATTGCGATACAAACAGAAAATACGGTGACCGTGATTATTGGACTTCTTATGAAGGACGTGCAGGAACAAGTTATTACCATTCGATAGGATATGTGCCGGATGATAAAACAGCCGAATCGGTTTCAAGGACACTGGAATATGCATATGATGACTGGTGTGTAGCACAAATGGCGAAATCGTTAGGGAAGATGGAAGATTATGCCCATTTGATGCGATTTAGTGGAAATTATAAAAACTTATACAATCCTGAGAAAGGTTTTTTCTTGCCTCGTAACTATGATGGAACCTGGATTGATCTGGATGATAATTCACGGCATGGATTGACGGAAGGTTCGAAGTGGACTTATTTGTTTTGTGTCCTTCAGGATATTCCCGGAATGATTGATTTGATGGGAGGACCACAGGCTTTTTCTGATAAGTTGGATCGGAATTTTGAAGAAGATCATTATAAGCATGATAATGAGCCAGGCCATCATTATATCTATTTATATAATTACTGTAATGAGCCCTGGAAGACCCAGGAGTTAGTACGGAAGCATGTAAAGCTGAACTATAAAGATACTCCTGATGGTGTAAACGGAAATGATGATTGTGGGCAAATGTCTGCCTGGTATCTTTTTTCTGTTATGGGATTTTATCCTGTAACTCCCGGGAGTAATGAGTTTGCCATAGGTGCTCCTCAATTTTCAGAAATTAAAATTCGGTTGAAAGATCATGATCTGTTAATAAAAGCAGATAATCTTTCGGAGGAGAATAAATATGTCCAATCCGTGTTTTTGGACGGAAAGAAAATTCTGAAACCATTTATTAATTATTTTGATTTGATCGGTGCTAAGGAGATTCGCTTTGTTATGAATGATCGTCCAGGTGTGTATTGATAAGCTTGTTTGTATACTATCCTTTTCATACTTACGAAAGTCAGGAATGAAACTTACCTTTCTTTCTGGAAAAAGCTCTCTTTCTTATTGGACAAACTATAATCGCAAGTTTGGGTTATACAAATGAAAGTTTTAGTTGTAAGATTAAAACTTTTAGTTTTATAACCGAAACTTTCAGTTATAGATTTATTAGGAAGAAAGGTATCTTTCTATTGGGAGAAAATACTTTATTTTTAGGAAGAAAAGAGGATTATTATTGAAAGATGACGATGAGGGGAAATAATATTATGAAATCAAAATCGTTACACATATTTTCTTGTCCATTCCAGTTTATGTCAATCTCCAGGTTAGTAGGGTGACCATCGTTATCATCAATCCACTTAAATCCGTTAATAAAACTTTCATCTAAAATGAGATGATCTATT
>OBVF01000080.1_pt1 | contig 45758 bp, 40 predicted proteins | sample 1476041 | NCBI WGS metagenome assembly OBVF01 (sample SAMEA2579983, study PRJEB22360) | human gut metagenome
AGGCAAAGCAAATGGATGCGATGAGCCGCATTGAGACCGAGAGGTCTCTTTTTTTTATGCCAAAAATTGAAAAACAAGTCGACAAATAACGGCATTGCGAAGAGAAAGCGATTGAAGCTGATACGCTTAAGAATTTTTTAGCTATGAATTATAAAACAATCATATACAATTATTTTTTTAAAGCATTAATATTGTAAAATGTTTTGCAACGTATTATTATTATAGTGTATGAGTCCGAGATAGATATAAGGGGTCTCTTAATAATTTCAATTAAGGAGAGAGAACCCATTGAAAAGGAAGAAAAGCAAACAAAAGGATTATTTCTCGAATGTTCAAAATAAATACTCCATAAGAAAATTTTCAGTAGGAATTACATCAATTTTAATAGGAGCATCTGTCATTTTTGGAGCTAATTCTGAAGCACATGCTGCAGAGATAAAAAGTGATGATAATACACAAAAAGTTGTTAATAAAGAATATAGCGATGGTATTTCGCAAGAACAACAGGATAAATCATTAAATCTTGCTCAAGACAAAGAAAAGTCAAATAATGTTAATAAAAATAAAGTAACAGACGTAGGAACATCTGATGTGTTAAAGGATACAAAGACAACACATGAAAATGTACAGCAACAAGATAATGTTGCTTCAAAAGAAGAAACTACTAAAAAAACGCCTAGTGCTATAGATAAAAATAATACATCAGCACAATCTGAAGTTGTAACTTCGAGTGATGCTACTAAGACATCTACTGCTTTAAATCAAGTTGATAGAAATCAACTATCATCACAATCTACTTCAGAAAGACCGAAAAAACGCGTTAAACGTGACGTAGGTACTGATGACAAGCAATTAGTAGGGGAATTCGTATTTAGTGGCACAAATAGTAATGAAAGACGCTATAATTTAACATCAGATATCGTGTCTAACAGACGTGTAACAAGTACGTCATTTTCTTATTCAGCATCAGGGCATGGCACAATTGATAATGGCAAGCTGGTTTACGAAGCACCTAAAAAATTTATAATTTCAGAACCAACATTTTCAAAATCGGAATTTGTGACTAACAAGACAAATTTATCTGATAATGAGACATGGCGCTATCAATTTGATTTAAGACCACTTTCTGGTACATCAGCAGGTCAAATCAATATCAGTCAAGTTATTGGCGGTATGATTTGGACGGGACCAGGTGAAGGTGATGTTGTTACTTCAACAATGAAAATGTATCAGGGAGATACGCTTGTTGATACTAAACAAGTTAATGCAACATTTGATCATATAAAAGGTGGTTTATACATAGACCGAGGGCAAGAAAAACCGACGTCTATTTGGAGAATTACACGAAAATCAGCGGCTGCACAATCACCTACGATTGGAGTTATCAAAGAAGATGGGACAATTTCTGAGAAAACGGATAACTATCGCTATCAGGTGCCACTGCCAAGAGATAATTGGTTTTTAGAAAATCGTGATGATGCAGTATCACCACATTATTATTCACGTTATACTGATTTTAAATATAATATTTTAAATATTCCAAGTTGGTTAGAACTTGATCCAGATGCTAAAGGCAATAGATTTTGGACACAAGATGAATCAGGCATTCATCTCCATCTTAATGAGGGTGATATTTTACCTTATAATGGTTATACACCAGTATTAAAATTGAAAAAATCTGCATTAACACCAGAATTATTAGCAAAATTTAAAACTGACGGCTTTATTAAAGTAAACTTAGATTGGCAAACGATAGGCCGACTTCCAAATGGACAAGATTATATTCAAAATGTACCTGATCCAGAGGGAATTAAGTTTAAGATGATTAATGAGGCTGGTACAGCAACAAGTAATGTTTATTTTATGAATTTCCGACTGCAAGAGCCTTCACATTTGTTTTCAAAAGCAGATCACAAAAATGAAGTATTCCGTGTGCAAAAATATATATATGATAGAGACCAATCGAATAAATATGCACCTACTTACATGCATTCAATACAATTACCATCAGGGCAAGAAGGCGATTACTTTACTACCTTTAAGCTTTCATTACCTAGAATAAATTATAATAACGGTTCAAGTGATAAAAATGCAGATAAAGGAATAGTATTAAAAGCACCATTTATTTTATACGGTGTAAATGCTGATGGATCTACTACAAAATTAAACGAATGGACGTCAATCAACAATACAAATAATACCTATGGATTGGGAGATAAAAAATATAATCATTTAATACTCCAAACACCAATTATTAGAGATACGGTTTCACCAGATAGTGAAGCAGAAAAGGACATTTATGGTTGGGAGGCAGATATCACATATGCAGTAGATGATCAGCGTTGGGAAACAGCTGCAAAAGATGATGATGTGACCCAAATGCAAAATGGAATTATTATTAATCAAGTAGCAGAAAATACGTTACAAGCTGCTAGTTCCGTTCCAACAAGGGCATTGACAGGTAATGAGTTACAACCAGCATATTCGTATATTCATACTAAGGATGCATTTAAACACACTTTAACAGATGTTGATGTAAGAAATACAAATTCAGGTTTAGGAAATGTATTAAACTATAATGAAAAAGCTAATGTCATTGTCAAAGCAGATACTAAAGATTATATGAAATATTTAAGTACGGATCCATTAGATAATAGTTCTGATATTAGCGTTGATAAATTAGATCATATTAATCATGTCTATTTATCATTAAGTGCGCCTGATGACACGGCAATAGGTAATGTGCGTGCATGGACGAATAATGAATTAATACGTACATCAACAGTTTGGAATCCTTCATTATATGAAACTACGCCATCGAATGTTCTAAAAAACCGCCCTGTCTTAAATCCAATTAAAGTGATAAAAAATTATAAAAATAGCGGTAGAACGTTATATATTTATGAAGCACCTGAAGGATATAAGTGGAATCAGTCGGTAAAGAATTCCATTACAGAACGAAGTTCAATCACTCAGAATACGCCAGAAATCACTTTTGATATTTATAATAGAGGTACGTTACCAACGGGAACTTATTCAATTAGATATGCTACGATATGGGATGAAAATTCGGAAATTGTGCGTCCTACTGAAGAACAATCTTTAAGTCATAATAATCTTGAATTATCTGATGTAATTACAGAAGATTTAAGTGGTAATAAAAAGTTTGTCTCAGTTATTGATGTGCCATTTAAAATTGCATTAGCTAAGGAATATGCTTCTACATTAACTATTGGTAAAGATGCGTCGAACAGTTTTGATAAATCTCAGGTTGATGTTAACTTAGGAGAAAGTGTGAATTTACAAACAAATACGGCCAACTTTACTAACAGTGAAGGAATTATTAAAGAAATCATTGTGACCATTCCGAAAGACAATATTAAAACGAATTTAACGGCGTTAATTCCTGACACTGAAAAATATCGTGTTGTTTATACAACAGACACAGATGTACGTAATGGTGTGTACAATTCTAATCCAACAGATTTAACAAAAGTTACGGCAGTTAAATATGTTTTTGATGAACCCCTTGTTTTAACAAATGGACAAAGTTTCCAAACAAATATGCGTGTTACTGTGCCAGAGGATGCACCTATTTTAACTAAAGCGCATTCTCAAATCTTTACTAAAGGTTTGGATAATACATGGCTTTCAGGGAATAAAGTTGAGCTTGAAACAGAAGATAACCGTGGAGACTTAGTGGTTAAGTATACTAATGAATCAGGAAATACAATTCAAAATTCACTGACATCAAAAGGTAAAAAGAATACGGAGTATAATGTTAGTGTGCCTCAAATGATTGATAGACTAAATCGACACTATAAATTTGTTAGGGTTGATAATCAACTTGATCCTACAACGGGTCATTATGCTAAAGGTCAAACTAAAATTGTTAATTTAATATACGTAGAAGTATTTGAAGGTAGTGTGATAGCCGACTATAAAACAACGGATGGAGAAGTGTTAAGTCCGCTAGTAACAGTTGTAAATAGTCAAATTGAAGGAACAGAATATACAGCTACACCAGCAACAATTCCAGATCGCGTAACCTTTGAAACAACTGATGACGGTAAAGTTAAAAAGACAATAAGTTATCATTTAATTTCGACACCAGAAAATCAATCTGGAACAGTTGTAGGTAAGCAGACAATAGAAGTTCACTATGTATACGAACCGATTACAACTTATGAACAGATACCGAACGACGCGCCGCAAGAAACGCCAGTTGCGTTAGAAGTAACACGTTACGTGGATAGTGAAGGTAATGAAGTGCAGGAAACGGAAGAGGGCACGCATGACGCACCAGGTATTATCGCGGATAAATGGCAATATACAGGCCAAACAGCAGCAGAAAATGGTATTACAACACATGTATATGAACGCATCCAGTCAGAAATACCGAATGAAGCACCACAAGAGACACCAGTCGCGTTAGAAGTAACACGTTATGTGGATAGCGAAGGTAATGAAGTGCAGGAAACGGAAGAGGGCACGCATGACGCACCAGGTATTATCGGAGATAAATGGCAATATACAGGCCAAACAACAGCAGAAAATGGTATTACGACACATATATATCAACGCATTCAATCAGAAATACCGAACGAGGCACCGCAAGAGACACCGGTAGAATTAGAAGTAACACGCTATGTAGATGGCGAAGGTAATGAGGTGCAAGAAACGGAAGAAGGCACACATGATGCGCCAGGTATTATCGGAGACAAATGGCAATATACGGGTCAAACAACAACAGAATCTGGCATTACGACGCATGTGTATGAACGTATACAATCGGAAATACCAAACGAGGCACCACAAGAGACGCCAGTCGCGTTAGAAGTAACACGTTATGTGGATAGTGATGGCAACGAAGTTCAAGAGACAGAAGAAGGCACGCATCAACCACCAGGTATTATCGGAGACAAATGGCAATATACAGGTCAAACAACAACAACAGATGGTATCACAACATATGTGTATGAACGTATACAATCAGAAATCCCGAATGAAGCGCCGAAGGAAACGCCAATACAATTAGAAGTAACGCGTTATGTGGATAGTGAAGGTAATGAAGTGCAAGAAACAGAAGAAGGCACGCATCAACCACCAAGTATTATCGGAGACAAATGGCAATATACAGGTCAAACAACAACGGCAGATGGCATTACGACGCATGTGTATGAACGTATACAATCAGAGATACCAAATGAAGCGCCGAAGGAAACGCCAATACAATTAGAAGTAACGCGTTATGTGGATAGTGATGGCAACGAAGTTCAAGAGACAGAAGAAGGCACGCATCAACCACCAAGTATTATCGGAGATAAATGGCAGTACACAGGTCAAACAACAACGGCAGATGGCATCACAACATATGTGTATGAACGTATACAATCAGAGATACCAAATGAAGCACCGAAGGAAACACCGGTGCAATTAGAAGTGACACGCTATGTGGATACTGATGGAAATGAAGTTCAAGAGACAGAAGAAGGCACGCACCAACCGCCTGGCATTATTGGAGATAAATGGCAGTACACAGGTCAAACAACAACGGCAGATGGTATCACAACGTATGTATATGAACGCATCCAATCAGCAATCCCGAACGATGCACCGCAAGAAACGCCAGTACAATTAGAAATAACACGTTATGTGGATGGCAAAGGTAATGAGGTGCAAGAAACAACAGAAGGTAAACACGAACCACCAGGTATTATCGGAGATAGATGGCAGTACACAGGTCAAACAACAACGGCAGATGGTATCACAACATATGTATATGAACGTATCCAGTCAGAAATCCCGAATGAAGCGCCGCAAGAGACACCGGTACAATTAGAAGTAACGCGTTATGTGGATATTACCGGAAATGAAGTTCAAGAGACAGAAGAAGGTACGCATCAACCGCGTTATATCATTGGAGATAAATGGCGTTATTCTGGAGTAACAGTGACAGAAAATGGTATTACTAAACATGTCTATGAACGTATTCAGTCAGAAATACCAAATAATCCACCGCAAGAGACACCGGTGCAATTAGAAGTAACACGCTATGTGGACCCAGAAGGAAACGAAATACAAGAAACAACAGAAGGTAAACATCAACCGCCTGGCATTATTGGTGACAGATGGCAATATACAGGAAAAGTCACAGAAAAGGATGGTATCATAACATATGTTTATGAACGTATTCAGTCAGAAATACCAAATAATCCACCGCAAGAGACACCGGTACAATTAGAAGTAACACGCTATGTGGACCCAGAAGGAAACGAAGTACAAGAAACAACAGAAGGTAAACATCAACCGCCTAGCATTATTGGAGATAGATGGCAATACACAGGAAAAGTTACAGAAAAAGACGGCATTACAACATATGTCTATGAACGTATTCAATCAAAAGTTCCAAATGACGCACCGCGTGTAGACATTGATGAATTGAAAATCACAATTTATGTTGATACAAATGGTCGTGAAATTGTTCCATCACGAAAAGGTCAGTTACCACCAGAACAATTTATCGGACAAGATTGGCAATATACAGGACATAAGATTGAAAAAGATGGTATTACAACATATATTTATAAAAAAGTAGAGAATGCTGTGCCAGCAAAACAATTGAAAAAGACTAAGCATAATACGCAGTCTGAAAGTCAATTCAAACATACACCACAAGTTAAACAACAATTTGTTAAATATCATAATGTTAAAGAACAACGTTCTATTGAAAAGTCAGAACATACAGATATGCATGTGTCAGAGTTACCTGAAACAGGAGAAACAGCTAATAAAAACGGACTAATAGGTGGATTGTTAATAGCAATAGGTGCATTTTTCGTAACAAAAAGAAAAAAAGAAAACACAAAATAATATAGCAATACACGTCGAGACATAAATTTCCAAAAAATCGCACAAAGATGATTTATTTCAAATCATCTTTGTGCTTCTTTGTTATATTCAATAGTTTGTATTGCTGGCTCGCTTTCTTAGAGAACAGCTTCAGCCACCCCAACTTGCTTTGCTTGATGAATTTCTTCTCGAAATTCTCTCTGTTGGGGCCCCACCCCAACTCGCTTTGTCCGTTGGCTTTCTTTTCGAAAGCCTCTTTGTTGGGGCCCCATCCTGAGCTTGTCTTGTTCTTTCAAGCTCTTGCTAAAATACTGCGTACTTAAAAGAAGTGTGCTTTTTCTTAATGACGCTTAATATAATAAAGAAACAGGCAAATTCTATTAAGTTTCAATAGAACTTGCCAACTGCAGCTTTTAAAAGAAATTTATGTCTCGATCTTCATATATACTAAACCTTTGTGTACAACTACGTATGCGAGGGTTTTAGTATATAATCAATTTGCTATTAATATCATTTTACTTTCATTTGAATTTTCCATAAAATTTGAATAAAGGAGTGCATAAAAATGATTATTCGTGCATTAGAGGAAACCGATTTAGAATTCGTACATCAGCTCAATAATGAATATTCGATTATGTCATATTGGTTTGAAGAACCTTATCAATCACTGAGTGAATTGCAACATCTTTATAATAAGCATATTTTAGATGAAGATGAAAGACGATTTATTATAGAACAAGATGACCATGCTATTGGTATTGTTGAATTAGTTGAGATAGATTTTGTACATCGAAACTGTGAAGTCCAAATTATTGTTGATCCTGATTATAGTGGACACGGTTTTGCTAAACAAGCTTTTAAAATGGCCATAGACTATGCATTTTTAGTCTTGAATATGCATAAAGTATATCTATATGTTGATGTTAATAATGAAAAGGCTGTTCATATTTATGAAACACATAACTTTAATATTGAAGGCACATTAAAAGAACATTTTTATACTAATGGAGAATATCGAGATTGTTATGTTATGGGTTTATTAAAAAATCAGTGGTCTTATAGCAATCCCGACAATTTATCACATATTCGTTAATATTTAATTGAAAAGAGTGTTACACATGGCATTGCCAATTAATTATAAATTAAGCCAACTTATAAATGAAAAGGCTATATCTATGCATGTTCCTGGTCATAAAAATATGACAATTGGGACGTTACATGAACTAGATTTTAAATTTGATATGACTGAAATCACAGGTTTAGATGATTTGCATCATCCAGAAGATATTATTCTTAACAGTCAACATAATATGTCAAAACATGAAGACTACGATGCTTTTATACTTGTTAATGGAACAACGTCAGGTATATTAGCTACAATACAAGGGTTTTCAGCTGTGGATGGACGTTATTTAATTGCTAGAAATGTACATAAGTCTGTTTTTCATGGGCTTGATTTAACACATCAAAGTGCAGATATTTTACCTATGCAGGAAAGTCTTCAAACCCATCATTATTACGGTCCTCAAACAAGAGATTTTGATTCTGAACAATATAAATTAGCCGTAGTTACATACCCAAATTATTATGGAGAATGTTTTGATATTAATTCCTGTATTTCAAAATTGCATGCAGCTAATATACCTGTCTTAGTTGATGAAGCACACGGGGCACATTTTGATTTAGACGGCTTTCCTACTTCAGCGTTAAACATGAAAGCGGATTATGTCGTACAGTCATATCATAAAACGCTACCTGCGTTAACAATGGGATCAATATTGTTTATTCACAAACAAGCGCCGCAACGTGATAAAGTTATTCAATATTTGAGTTATTTTCAGACATCTAGTCCCTCATATCTTGTTATGGCTAGCCTGGAACAGGCAAACCAATTTTATCAACAGTATGATAGTAGATTGTTTTTTAAAAGACGACAACAGTTTATCGAAATGATGCAAGATAAAGGATTTATAATGATACAAATGGCTGATCCGCTAAAGCTAACAGTACAGCATAAGCATATGTTGGGATATCAAATTCAAGATTGGTTTGAAAAAATGTCTGTTTTCGTGGAACTTGCAGATGATTATCAAGTATTGCTTATTTTACCTTTATGGCACGAACAAGATAAATATCCATTTGATGAACTTATTGAACGTATACGTATGCAGCCTGTTGAGGATTTGATAAATCATAATCAGCAATCAAGTTACACTCGTTTACCTTGTGCCGCTGGTAGTTACGAGACAATGGATATTACCCATGTTACATGGGTTGGGTTAGATAACGCGCAAGGTATGATATTAGCACAACATATAACGCCTTATCCACCAGGTATACCACTTTTCTTTACGGGCGAAAGAATCACTCAAAATATGTTAAAATTAATAGCGCATTATATTGATTCTGGTGTCAGAGTGGAAGGGATTAACAATAAAAAAATTTTGGTTAGGGATGAATAAAATATGACAGCATTTATTACTTTTGAAGGACCAGAAGGCTCAGGGAAGACCACGGTGATTCAAGCTGTTGCAGAAAAGCTCGCACAAGACTTTGATGTAATTTCAACGCGTGAACCAGGTGGCGTACCTACTGGAGAAGAAATAAGAAAAGTTGTTCTTGATGGTAATCACATGGATATACGCACAGAAGCAATGTTATTTGCTGCTTCTAGAAGAGAACATCTTGTTGAAAAGGTCATTCCAGCATTAAAACAGCATAAAATTGTATTATGTGATCGCTATATTGATAGTTCTTTGGCTTATCAGGGATATGCACGGGGTATAGGTATAGAGGAAGTGAGAAAACTCAATGACTTTGCAATTAATGGCTTGTATCCAGATTTAACGATATATCTTGATATTTCAGCTGAGATAGGCAGACAACGTATTATGAATAATCAACGCGAACAAAATCGTTTAGACAAAGAAGATTTGAAATTTCATAATTTAGTAATTGAAGGATATCGACAAATTATGGAGAACGGGGACAAGCGATTTCGCAAAGTGGATGCCAGCCAAAATATAGCTAATGTTATTGAAGAGACGTACCAAATTATCATAAATTTTTTGAAAAAATTATGATATAATGACAAGAAGAGGTGTTATAAAATGAAAATGATTATAGCGATCATCCAAGATCAAGATAGTCAAGAACTTTCAGACCAACTCGTAAAGCATGACTTTAGAGCCACAAAATTAGCAACAACTGGTGGTTTTCTAAGAGCGGGAAATACGACATTTTTATGTGGTGTTGATGATGATCGAGTTGACGATATCTTAACTGTGATTGATAACACATGTGGTAATAGAGAACAATTAGTTTCTCCAATGACACCTATGGGCGGTAGTGCAGACTCTTACATACCGTATCCTGTAGAAGTGGAAGTCGGTGGCGCTACTGTATTTGTGATGCCAATCGATGCCTTCCATAGATTTTAAATATCGAAATAACAACGATGAATGAAAATAATGTTTGAAATTTAGAGGTCGGGACAAAAGTGTTTAGGATTTAAGCAGAACATAAAGTAGCACTGATGAAAAAGCAACGTTAAACGTGTTTCTTTAAATTTTTGTGAATAGCGGCAGTATTCAGTTAGAGCTTGCTTGTAGAAATGTTATATACATTTCTCTGTGCTGGGGCTCCGCGCAAATCCTACTTCTGGATTGCTTTGTTGGCTTTCCGAGGTGTATACGTTTTGTGTCTCTGCCTTTTTTATATATGAGGAGTTTAGATCATGGATGAATTTGAACGTCTTTTGAATGCTTTTGGTTCTAATAAGTTGTCGCATGCATATTTGTTTGAAGGTGATGATGCGGAGTCTATGAAAAAAGTTGCTATGGATTTTGCTAAGTTAATTTTGTGTCAAAATAATCAGCAGTGTGAGTTGAAGGTAGCAGGATTTAATCATCCAGATTTTATGTATGTAGCTTCTGATGAATCGAGCATTAAAAAGGAACAAGTTGAGCAACTCGTGCATCGTATGAATCAGCTTCCAATTGAGGGAGCGTATAAAGTATATATTATAGAAAGTTTTGAAAAACTGACGGTTCAAGGGGAAAATAGTATTTTAAAATTTTTAGAAGAACCTCCGAAAAATACAATAGCTATTTTAATCTCTACAAAGCCAGAACAAATATTAGATACTATTCATTCGAGATGCCAGCATGTTTACTTTAAGCCAATGAACAAAGCGCATTTTGTAGAACAATTGACAGAAGTCTCTGTATCGCGTCCTGTTGCTGAAATGTTGAGCACCTACACAACTCAACTTGAAGCTGCATTAACATTGAACGAAGAAAATGATTTAACAGCATTACGCAAAGTGATTGTGCATTGGTGTGAATTGCTCATTGAAAACAAACCGATGGCATTAATTGGAATTATCGAGTTGTTAAAGAACGCCAAAAACCGCAAGTTGCAGTTGTTAACATTGGCTGCAGTAAATGGTTTTTTTGAGGATATTATGCATGCTAAATTAAAAGCTGGTAAACACTATACATTTCAAGATTTAAGCAATGAAATTGAGCGATATGCTGAAGCATTAACATTACAACAAATGATAAGAATATATGACCAATTAACAGAAGCGCATAAGAAATTAATGCAAAATGTAAATCCAACATTAGTATTTGAACAAATTGTAATTAAGGGTGTGAGATAAATGCCAAAGATAGTAGGTGTACAGTTTCAACAAGCTGGGAAGTTAGAATATTATGCGCCTCAAGAATTAACTATCAAAGAAGACGACTGGGTGATTGTAGAATCAAAACGTGGCCTGGAATTAGGACTTGTTAAATGTCCACCTTGTCATGTTGCTGATGGCGATGTAACACTGCCCCTTAAAGAAGTCATACGTAAGGCTACACCTAAGGATATTGAAATATATAAACAAAATGCACAAGATGCTAAAGCAGCACTAACTTTGTGTCACGATTTCATTAAACAGTTAGAACTAGATATGCGTCTTGTTAACTGTGAATATACGTTGGACAAGTCTAAAATCATCTTTAATTTTACGGCAGATGATCGTATCGATTTTCGGAAGTTGGTAAAATTATTAGCGCAACAATTAAAAACACGTATAGAATTACGGCAAATTGGTGTGCGTGACGAAGCTAAGCTTTTGGGTGGTATTGGACCATGTGGCCGTTCACTATGTTGTTCTACGTTTTTAGGAGATTTTGAACCTGTATCGATTAAGATGGCGAAAGATCAAAATTTATCTTTAAATCCGACTAAAATTTCGGGTGCATGTGGCCGACTTATGTGCTGTTTGAAATATGAAAATGATTTATATGAAGAAGTACGAGCACAATTGCCAGATGTGGGAGAGAAAATTTCGACACCTGATGGACAAGGGCGCGTAGTAGCACTTAATATTTTAGATATTTCTATGCAGGTTAAAATTGATGGATTAGAGCAACCACTGGAATACAAAATGGAAGAAATTGAAGCGTTTAATTAAGGAGGTTTCATGACTTTTGGAGCGAAATGAATTATTTGAGCGGCTTGTGAGTCTGGAAGCAAACGTTAATGCGATAACGCAAGATATGAATGAGATAAAAGAAATGGCTGTAGCTTTAGTTGAAGAGAACGTTGCATTACATATTGAAAACGATAATTTAAAGCGCTTGATGGACAAAGATGAGCTTTCACAAAATAGTCAGCCTAAGACAAAGGAAGCCAAACAAGTCAAAAAACCATTACCCAGTAAGGATAACTTAGCAATGTTATATGCTGAAGGGTTTCATATATGTAAAGGTGAATTATTTGGAAAACATCGACAAGGCGAAGATTGCTTGCTTTGTATGGCAGTACTTAATGACTAATGACTCAGCGATATAAATGACAGGGTGTATATACAAACAACAGACGCTTAGGACTGCTGTTATTGTAACACCCTTTTTTTAGGAGCGACATAATGTTAAAAGCACATGAACGTATAGATTGTCTTATTAAAGAAAATTTGAAAGTAATACAAAACGACGACGTGTTTTCATTTTCAACTGATGCTTTATTATTAGGCTATTTTACTGAAGTAAGAAAAAAAGATACAATTATGGATTTGTGTTCTGGAAATGGTGTCATACCGCTACTATTATCTGCGAAAGGTACACAACAAATAGATGCGATGGAAATACAAATACAGTTAGTCGATATGGCGCGTCGAAGCTTTAAATATAACCATCTAGAAAATCGATTAAAGTTGTTTCATATGGATTTAAAAGAGACGACGCAATATTTCAAACCCTCACAATATTCTCTTGTGACATGTAACCCACCTTATTTTAAAATAAATCAACAGCATCAACACCAAAAAGAAGCACATAAAATCGCACGTCATGAGATTATGTGTACACTCAGTGATTGCATGAAGGCTGCGCAACATCTACTTAAGCAGGGCGGGCGATTAATGATGGTACATCGAGCAGAAAGGCTTATGGATGTCTTAACTGAAATGAGACAAGTAAACATTGAACCGAAACGCTTACATTTAATTTATAGTAAAAAAGGCAAAACAGCCCAAACGATTGTTGTGGAAGGTCGAAAAAGTGGAAAGCAAGGGTTAGAACTATGTGCACCGTTTTATATTTATAATGAAGACGGTAGTTACTCGGATGAGATGAAAGAGGTTTATTATGGATAAACATTTTGTATATATTGTGCAGTGTAAAGATCATAGTTTGTATACGGGTTATGCCAGAGATGTAGAAGCGCGAATTAAACAGCACAATCTAGGAAAAGGGGCCAAATATACAAAGGCAAGACGCCCAGTAGTCTTAGTTTATCAAGAAATGTACGATACGAAATCAGAAGCATTAAAAAGAGAATATGAAATTAAGCAATTATCAAGAAAGCAAAAATTAGCATTATTTAAGGAGAGATAATATGGGGACTTTATATTTAGTCGGGACACCTATTGGCAATTTAGGAGATATTACATATCGCGCCGTTCAAGTTCTTAAAGATGTTGACTTAATAGCCTGTGAAGATACTAGGGTGACTCGTAAATTATGTTCGCACTATGCGATTGATACCCCATTAAAATCTTATCATGAGCATAATAAAGAACAACAAACGAACTATTTAATAGAGCAATTACAAAATGGTTTAGATATCGCCTTAGTATCAGACGCAGGATTACCATTAATCAGTGATCCAGGTTATGAACTCGTAGTGGAAGCAAGAGAACAGCAGCTTAATGTTGTGCCTATTCCTGGTGCTAATGCTGGTTTAACTGCTTTGATGACAAGTGGACTGCCATCTTACATCTATACATTTATAGGTTTTTTGCCACGCAAAGAAAAAGATAAAATTTCCGTATTACAAGAACGTATGTACCAAGAAGCAACAATAATTATTTATGAGTCACCTTATCGAGTGATACAAACACTAAAGGCGATTCAAAGTATCGATGCAAAGCGACGGGTGACCATTGGTAGAGAGCTTACTAAAAAGTTTGAAGAAATCGTCACACTTGATATTGATTCAATGATAGCGATGGTTGAACAAGGCAAAATCCCTCAAAAAGGGGAATTTGTAATGTTAATTGAAGGTGCAAAGGCTTTGAAAGATAAGCAATGGTATGAAGAGATGACGATTCAAGAGCATGTTACACACTATATTAAAAAACAACAGGTTAAGCCTAAAAAAGCAATTAAAATGGTGGCAGAAGATAGAAATATGAAGACAAGTGATGTTTACGATATCTATCATCAACTTAACGCAGAATAAATTATATTGAAATACCCATGAATTGCTGATTTTATGGTAATGTAGAAAAGATATCACGTTACTGTTTTTAGATAATGTATAATAAAGCTATAGAATTTATAGGTATATCTATATACTGATATAAGACAGTTAACATTCTGAAGCTCGACATATCCATGTGCGACTTCATTGAAAAGGAAAATAATGTTAGATAACATTGATAGTGTAAGAGAATAGGAGGACCCAGTGATGGCGAAAGAGACATTTTATATTACAACCCCAATTTATTATCCAAGTGGGAATTTACATATTGGACATGCGTATTCAACGGTAGCAGGTGACGTAATTGCCAGATATAAACGCATGCAAGGATATGATGTACGTTATTTAACAGGTACAGATGAACATGGACAAAAAATTCAAGAAAAAGCACAAAAAGCTGGTAAAACAGAATTAGAATATTTAGATGATATGATTGCAGGAATTAAAAGTTTATGGAGCAAACTTGAAATTTCAAATGATGACTTTATTAGAACAACAGAACAACGCCATAAACAAGTGGTTGAGAAAGTCTTTGAACGTTTACTTAAACAAGGCGATATTTATCTAGGTGAATATGAAGGTTGGTATTCTGTTCCTGATGAAACTTACTATACAGAATCACAACTTGTTGATCCTATATATGAAAATGGCAAAATCGTTGGCGGAAAAAGTCCGGATTCAGGACACGAAGTTGAACTTGTAAAAGAAGAAAGCTATTTCTTTAATATTAGCAAGTATACGGATCGTTTATTAGAATTTTACGATCAAAATCCGGATTTTATTCAACCACCATCTCGAAAAAATGAAATGATTAATAATTTTATCAAACCAGGTTTGGAAGATTTAGCTGTATCACGTACGTCTTTTGATTGGGGTGTTCGAGTGCCATCTAACCCTAAACATGTTGTTTATGTATGGATTGATGCACTTGTGAACTATATATCTTCACTAGGCTATTTATCAGATGATGATGCACTTTTCCAAAAATATTGGCCTGCAGACGTGCATTTAATGGCAAAAGAAATTGTACGTTTCCACTCTATTATTTGGCCAATTTTACTTATGGCATTAGATTTACCATTACCTAAAAAAGTGTTTGCGCACGGTTGGATTTTAATGAAAGACGGTAAAATGAGTAAATCGAAAGGGAATGTTGTAGATCCTAATGTGCTCATCGATTGTTACGGTTTAGATGCGACGCGTTATTACTTAATGCGTGAGTTGCCATTTGGTTCAGACGGTGTCTTCACACCAGAAGCATTTGTAGAACGTACAAACTATGATTTAGCGAATGACTTAGGCAATTTAGTTAATCGAACTATTTCGATGATTAATAAATATTTCCAAGGCGAACTTCCAGCTTATACGGGTCCAAAACATGAGTTGGATGATGCAATGGAAGCACTTGCACTTGAAACAGTAAAAGACTTTAATGATAACATGGAAAGCTTCCAATTTTCAGTTGCGTTAGCTACTGTTTGGAAATTGATAAGTCGTACCAATAAATATATTGACGAAACAACGCCATGGGTATTAGCTAAAGACGATAGTCAAAAGGATATGTTAGCCAATGTAATGGCACACTTGGTTGAAAATATTCGTTTTGCAACAGTGTTATTGCGTCCGTTCTTAACGCATGCACCTAGAGAAGTCTTTAAACAATTAAATATTAATAGTCCAGAGTTGTTTGAATTGGCAAGCCTTGAACGTTACGGTGCACTAAAACAACCTGTTATGGTTACTGAAAAGCCATCACCAATTTTCCCGAGACTAGATACAGAAGCTGAAATTGCATATATCAAAGCGTCTATGCAACCACCTAAATCTGAAAAAGTTGAACACGAGGCACCTAGTAAAGCGCAAATTAATATTAAAGATTTCGATAAAGTAGAAATTAAAGCAGCAACGATTACGGATGCTGAAAATGTGAAAAAATCAGATAAATTGTTAAAAATTCAAGTTGATTTGGGAACTGAACAACGCCAAATTGTTTCAGGCATCGCTAAATTTTATAAACCAGAAGACATAATTGGTAAGAAAGTAGCTGTCGTTACGAATTTGAAACCAGCAAAATTAATGGGCCAAAGATCAGAAGGTATGATTTTATCAGCTGAAAAGGACGATGTTTTAACATTAGTAAGTTTACCTAACGCCATCGCTAATGGCGCGGTGATTAAGTAAAATTTGAAGCTTTAGGAGAGATATGATGTTAATCGATACACATGTGCATTTGAATGATGAACAATATGATGAAGATTTAAGCGAAGTGATTTCACGCGCGCAACAGGCAGGTGTAGACCGTATGTTTGTCGTTGGTTTTGATACGGCTACCATTGAACGTGCGATGGAATTAATCGAACAATATGACTTTTTATATGCCATTATAGGATGGCATCCGGTTGATGCGATTGATTTTACTGAAGCGCGCTTAAGTTGGATTGAAACGCTTGCTGAGCATCCTAAAGTTATCGGTATTGGTGAAATGGGATTAGACTATCATTGGGATAAATCTCCAGCGGATGTTCAAAAAGAAGTTTTTAGAAAGCAAATTGCATTAGCTAAACGTGTTAAGTTGCCAATCGTCATTCATAATCGGGAAGCAACACAAGATTGTGTGGATATTCTACTTGAAGAACATGCTGAAGAAGTAGGTGGTATTATGCATAGTTTTAGTGGTTCTCCTGAAATTGCAGATGTGGTCATTAATAAATTGAATTTTTATATTTCACTAGGTGGTCCTGTTACTTTTAAAAATGCGAAACAACCTAAAGAAGTTGCGAAACATGTGCCAATGGAACGTTTGTTAGTTGAAACAGATGCGCCTTATTTATCGCCACATCCCTATAGAGGTAAGCGTAACGAGCCAGAACGTGTTACCCTAGTGGCGCAACAAATTGCAGAATTAAGAGGGATGACATATGAAGATGTATGTCGTCAAACTACAGAAAATGCGGAACGTTTATTTAACTTAAAGTAATATTTCTTTACATTGGGGTAAGACAGTCCATCTTGTCTTGCTCCTTTTAATTATTATAAATATAAAATTAATGTGAATTCGATGTGGTTTGCTTTAAAATAACTAATGAACAGTAAAAATAAAGAAGGGTTAAATCATAGTGAGAATAAATGAGTTTATAGTTGTAGAGGGACGCGATGATACGGAGCGCGTAAAGTTAGCAGTAGAATGCGATACAATTGAAACAAATGGCAGTGCCATCAATAGAGATACATTAGATGTAATTCGACATGCACAAGAAACTAGAGGTGTTATAGTACTAACAGATCCTGATTTCCCAGGTGATAAAATTCGCCATACGATTACAGAGCATGTATCTGGAGTAAAACACGCTTATATAGATAGAGAAAAAGCTAAAAATAAGCGTGGGAAAATTGGTGTTGAGCATGCAAAACCAGAAGATATTAGAGCCGCACTAATGCATGTAAGTTCACCCTTTGAAGAAGCAATAGAAACAATCGATAAAAGCGTATTACTCGAGCTAGGGCTAATCATTGGTAAAGATGCGCGTCGAAAGCGAGAAGTGATTGGTAGAAAACTTCACATTGGTCATTCAAATGGTAAACAATTATTGAAAAAATTAAATGCATTTGGTTATACAGAAGCGGATGTACGCCAGGCATTAGGTCTTGAGAAGGAGCGAGATGAATAATGGAGAATAAAGATATTGCAACACCATCCAGAACTAAAGAACTGTTAACGCGCTTTGGATTTAACTTTAAAAAGAGTTTAGGACAAAACTTCTTAGTTGATGTAAACATCATTCATAAAATTATTGATGCCAGTGATATTGATGAACGTACCGGAGTTATTGAAATTGGACCGGGAATGGGTTCATTAACAGAGCAACTAGCTAAAAAAGCAAAACAGGTTATCGCATTTGAAATTGATCAACGTCTTATCCCGGTGCTAGATTATACGCTGGCACCATACGAAAATGTGACTGTGATTAATGAAGATATATTGAAAGCCGATATAGCAGTAGCTGTGCACACATATTTAAATGATTGTGAAAAGATTATGGTGGTTGCAAATTTACCATACTACATTACTACGCCAATTCTACTCAATTTAATGCAGCAAGATATTCCAATTGATGGATATGTCGTTATGATGCAAAAAGAAGTAGGAGAGCGGTTGAATGCGACTGTAGGAACAAAAGCTTATGGATCATTATCTATCGTGACACAATATTATACTGAAACAAGCAAAGTAGTAACAGTGCCGAAAAGTGTCTTTATGCCACCGCCCAATGTAGACTCTATTGTCGTAAAATTAATGCAGCGCTCACAACCTCTTGTAGATATAGATGATGAAACAGCATTCTTTAAATTGGCTAAAGCTGCATTTGCGCAACGTCGAAAAACAATTAATAACAATTACCAAAATCACTTTAAAGATGGCAAAAAACATAAAGAAGCTATATTATCTTGGCTTAACGCTGCTGAAATTGATCCTAAACGACGAGGTGAAACACTTTCGATACAAGATTTCGCACGTTTGTATAAAGAAAAGAAAAAATACCCTGAATTAGCTAATTAAACTGTTGACAAAAGCGTTGGACATTGATAAAATTTAAATTTTATTTGACGAAAAGGCTATGAATATGGTAAGATATACCTTGTAGCGAGGTGGAGCAATATGCCAAAATCAATTTTGGACATCAAAAATTCTATTGATTGTCATTTAGGAAATCGTATTGTACTTAAAGCCAACGGTGGTCGTAAAAAAACAATTGAACGTTGTGGGGTATTAAAAGAGACTTATCCATCAGTTTTCATTGTTGAATTAGACCAAGATAAGCATAACTTTGAAAGAGTATCTTATACATACACGGATGTGCTAACAGAGAATGTACAAGTTTCATTTGAAGAGGATAATCATCAAGAAGCAGTTGCACACTAATAAAGATATAAGTAAATAATTATTATTCAATTTGAGCGAGAGGTCAACGCAAGATTAAATTGAATAAGAAGATATAAGCGTTAATGCAAAAAGCATAGCGCTTTTTTATATGTAAAATTCCGTATATTATTTTTCAAAAGACAATGTTTATTAAGTTTTTAGAGAAATATGTATAGTTTTAATCAAATATTTGGCTCCTTTATGTTAAAATCATCTTATTAATATATTGAAGAGAGGGGCGGAAAAATGATATATGAAACGGCTCCTGCCAAGATAAATTTTACGCTCGACACCCTTTTCAAAAGAGATGACGGCTATCATGAAATTGCAATGATTATGACGACGGTTGATTTAAATGATAGACTATCATTTAAAAAACGTACGGATAATAAGATTATTGTCGACATTGAGCACAACTATGTGCCTAATGATAGTAAAAATTTAGCTTATAGAGCTGCCGAATTAATGACACATACTTATGGGATTCAGCAAGGTGTAACGATAGCGATTGATAAAGACATTCCGGTATCAGCTGGTTTAGCTGGAGGTTCAGCAGATGCTGCTGCAACGATGAGAGGTATGAATCGCCTGTTCGACTTGGGTTTAACATTGCATGATTTAGCTCAATTGGGTATTCAAATTGGCACAGATGTACCGTTTTGTATTTATAATCAAACCGCTTTATGTACTGGCTTAGGTGAGAAGATTGAATTTTTAAACAAACCGCCAGCGACATGGGTAGTTTTAGCTAAACCAGATTTAGGTATTTCATCGCCAGACGTTTTTAAAGCTTTAGATTTAAATATTGCGCATGCCGTTCACACAGAAGCGTGCAAGGCAGCGATTAAACATGGTGACTATCAAAAGTTATGCCACAGTCTTTCTAATCGCTTGGAATTAGTCTCTATGGCTATGCACCCAGAAATAAAAAAGATTAAAAATAACATGCTTCAATGTGGTGCAGATGGCGCTTTAATGAGTGGTAGTGGACCAACTGTTTATGCATTAGCACAAAAAGAAAGTCAAGCTAAGAAAATATATAATGCAGTAAACGGCTGTTGTAATGAAGTTTATTTAGTAAGATTACTAGGATAGGAAGGTTGAGACAATGCGTTATAAACGAAGTGAGCGTATTGTGTTTATGACACAATATCTAATGAACCACCCCAATGAATTAATACCTTTAACATTTTTCGTTAAAAAATTTAAACAAGCAAAATCATCAATTAGCGAAGATGTACAAATTATTAAGAATACCTTTTTAAAAGAAAGACTAGGCACAGTCATTACGACGGCAGGAGCAAGTGGTGGTGTGACCTATAAACCAATGATGAGTAAAGAAGAAGCGGCAGAAGTTATCGATGACGTGATTCGTTTATTGGATGAGAAAAATCGTTTATTGCCAGGCGGATATTTATTCTTATCAGACTTAGTAGGGAACCCTACATTATTGAATAGAGTTGGTAAATTAATTGCAACAATATACATGGATGAGCAACTTGATGCAGTTGTGACAATAGCGACAAAAGGGATTTCACTTGCCAACGCGGTAGCAAACGTATTAAATTTACCTGTAGTAGTCATTCGCAAGGATAACAAAGTGACTGAAGGCTCAACAGTATCCATTAACTACGTTTCAGGTTCATCAAGAAAAATAGAAACAATGGTGCTATCGAAACGTACATTAGAAGAAAATTCTAATGTGTTGGTTGTCGATGACTTTATGAGAGCTGGTGGCTCAATTAATGGTGTGATGAATCTCATGAATGAGTTTAAAGCACATGTAAAAGGGGTATCAGTACTTGTAGAATCAAAAGAAGTTAAACAACGATTGATTGAAGATTATACTTCCTTGGTCAGATTATCTGATGTTGATGAATATAATCAAGAGTTTAACGTTGAGCAAGGTAATATTTTGTCTAAATTTTCTTAAAAGGAGTAATTACATCATGAAAACGATTAACGCTAATAGCGCACCTGAAGCTATAGGGCCTTATTCACACGCAACGGCTGTGAATGGTTTGGTATTTACATCTGGACAGCTACCATTGAATTCTAATGGTCAATTGGTAAGTGAGGATGTGCAAGAGCAAACTAAACAAGTACTAGAAAATTTAAAAGTTGTGCTCAATGAAGCAGGTGCAGACTTTAATTCTGTCATTAAATCAACAATTTTCATTGCTGATATGAATGAATTTCAACAAATCAATGAAGTATACGCAGATTATTTTAGTGAACATCAACCTGCGCGTAGCTGTGTTGAAGTTTCACGTTTACCTAAAGATGTTAAAGTTGAAATTGAACTAATAGCCAAAACTAAGGAATGATAATTTTCAATGTTGAATTGTAAAGCTTCTAAAAACCACAAAGAGAGATATATACTAGGGGGGCTCACTGCATGAAAGTGACAGATGTAAGACTTAGAAAAATAGAAACAGACGGTAGAATGAAAGCACTTGTTTCAATTACTTTAGATAAGGCATTCGTTATTCATGACTTACGCGTAATTGAAGGAAATTCTGGTCTGTTCGTCGCAATGCCAAGTAAACGTACACCAGATGGTGAATTCCGTGATATTGCACATCCGATTAATTCTGATATGAGACAGGAGATTCAGGATGCTGTGATGAAAGTATATGATGAAACTGATGAAGTAGTTCCAGATAAAAATGCCTCATCAGAACAATCAGAAGACAATGATTAATATATAATTGATATAAACTTTAGAACAGGTTCAACATAATGCGGATGTTGGACCTGTTTTTTTAAAATACAAGCACATTAACATTATTATTAACAAGATGATAAGCCATTTACGTTTCGTTAACAACATCTTATAAATCTTGAAAGTGGCGTAATAATTAAATTATAATAATGACGAAGTGTAATTTTTATTGGAGGGTTAGCATTCATGCAGAGATATGCGATTATATTAGCAGCTGGTAAAGGTACAAGAATGAAGTCGAAAAGGTATAAAGTACTACATGAGGTTGCTGGGAAGCCGATGATTGAGCATGTATTAACGAATGTTAAAGCATCAGGTGTAGATCAAGTTGTAACTGTAGTAGGCCATGGTGCAGATGAGGTCAAAGAAACATTAGGACATCAATCATTGTATAGTTTTCAAGCTGAACAACTAGGTACGGCACATGCCGTGAAAACGGCTCAAGACCACTTAAGCAGTAAAGAAGGAACGACACTAGTTGTATGCGGAGATACGCCACTGATAACTGCTGAAACGTTACAAGCATTAATCGAACACCATGAGCGAAATAAGGCCCATGTCACAGTATTATCTGCAACGGCGATTAACCCATTTGGATATGGACGTATTATTCGTAATGAGCAACAACAGCTGGAACGTATAGTTGAAGAAAAAGATGCATCGGCGGCCGAAAAAACGATAAGTGAAATCAGTTCGGGTATTTTTGCTTTTGATAATCAAGTGCTCTTTGAAACGCTAAATCAGGTGCGAAATGACAATGCACAGGGAGAATATTATCTACCAGATGCAGTTGCCTTGATTTTACATAACCATGGTATTGCCGAAGTCTATCATACAGATGATTTTGATGAAATTATAGGTGTCAATGACCGTGTGATGCTTAGTCAAGCTGAAAAGGCGTTACAACAGCGCGTAAATGACTATCATATGCGAAATGGCGTAACTTTGATTGATCCAACTCAAACATATATTGCACCAGATGTTGAAATTGGTATGGATACGGTTATTGAACCTGGTGTAAGAATTACTGGGAGAACAACGATTGGAGAAAATGTACATGTAGGTCAATATTCTGAAATTCATAATAGTAAGATTGCTGCACATGTCGAAATCAAGCAATCGGTGATTAACGATTCTGAAGTGGGCGCGTATACGAAAGTAGGGCCATTTGCACAATTACGTCCTGGTTCTAACCTGGGCAAAGATGTCAAGGTAGGTAACTTTGTTGAAGTTAAGAAAGCTGAGCTGAAAGATGGTGCAAAAGTATCTCACTTGAGCTATATTGGTGATGCTGAAGTCGGAGAACGTACAAATATTGGTTGTGGCTCTATCACTGTGAATTATGATGGCATAAATAAATTCCGTACAGTGATTGGAAGGGATGCCTTTATTGGATGTAATACTAATCTTATTGCACCAGTTACTGTTGGTGATGGCTCGCTCATTGCTGCAGGATCAACAATCACAGATGATATTCCTAATGATAGCTTAGCGCTTGCAAGAGCACGTCAAATCACTAAAGAAGGATATGTAAAAAAATAATACTAACAATCTAGAATATACTTTACGAACTGTAATCGTTATTCCGAATTGTCGAAATTAATAAATTTTAGTATGAATTTGATTGAGTCATAGTAAAAGACGCGTTTTTTATATATAATATGTATGCATAGAAAATAATTGGAGGACTATAAATGTTAAATAATGAATACAAGAATTCATCTTTAAAGATCTTTTCTCTTAAAGGAAATGAACCTTTGGCACAAGAAGTAGCTGATCGTGTAGGGATTGAATTAGGGAAGTGCTCTGTAAAACGTTTTAGTGATGGCGAAATTCAAATTAATATTGAAGAAAGCATCCGAGGATGTGACGTCTTTATTATTCAACCAACATCATATCCAGTCAACTTACATTTAATGGAATTGCTCATTATGATTGATGCATGCAAACGTGCGTCAGCAGCGAATATTAATATTGTGGTACCTTATTATGGATACGCACGTCAAGACAGAAAAGCACGTAGCCGTGAACCTATTACAGCAAAATTAGTAGCTAATTTAATTGAAACAGCTGGTGCAAATCGCATGATCGCTTTAGACTTACATGCGCCACAAATTCAAGGCTTCTTTGACATTCCGATTGATCATTTGATGGGTGTTCCTATTATTGGTCAACATTTCCAAAATGATCCAAACATAAATCCAGAAGAGTGTGTCGTTGTTTCACCAGATCATGGTGGTGTAACGCGTGCGCGCAAACTTGCTGACATTTTAAAAACTCCAATTGCAATTATCGATAAACGTCGCCCTAAACCTAATGTTGCAGAAGTTATGAATATCGTTGGAGATATTGAAGGGCGCACCGCAATTATTATCGATGATATTATTGATACAGCTGGAACGATAACTTTAGCTGCACAAGCGTTAAAAGATAAAGGTGCGAAAGAAGTATATGCATGTTGTACACACCCAGTACTGTCTGGTCCGGCTAAAGAACGTATCGAAAATTCAGCGATTAAAGAACTTATTGTGACAAATTCAATCTTATTAGATGAAAATCGCAAACCAGCAAATACGAAGCAATTATCTGTTGCTGGACTATTAGCACAAGCTATTGTCCGTGTATATGAACGAGAATCAGTAAGCGTCTTGTTTGATTAAGCCTAGTCACAGCAATTTGACTTCAAATTCATAAGCGTGTATAATACATTCGTTCGTGATTATACGAATGAAATAAACATTTGCAAGCAATGTTCGCATTGATGGGCAAATGAGGAGTGCTCTGTAAGAGAGCAAAATTCGAAAGGTGGAAATCAGAATGGCTTCATTAAAGTCAATCATCCGTCAAGGTAAACAAACTCGTTCAGAACTTAAAAAGATTAGAAGTTTAGGTAAAGTTCCTGCAGTTGTTTACGGTTATAGTACAAAAAATACTTCTGTTAAAGTTGATGAAGTTGAATTCATCAAAGTTATCCGTGAAGTTGGTCGTAACGGGGTTATCGATTTAGGCGTTGGCTCTAAATCAATTAAAGTTATGGTGTCAGATTACCAATTTGATCCGTTAAAAAACCAAATTACACATATTGACTTCTTAGCTATTAACATGACTGAAGAACGTACAGTAGAAGTGCCTGTACACTTAGTTGGTGAAGCAGTGGGTGCTAAAGAAGGTGGCGTTGTTGAACAACCATTATTCTACTTACAAGTTACAGCTACACCAGAAAATATCCCAGAAGCAATTGAAGTAGACGTTACTGACTTACAAATTAACGACAGCTACACAGTAGCAGATGTTAAAGTAACAGGTGACTACACTATTGAAGATGAACCAGAAACTTCAATCGTAACAGTAGTTCCACCAACTGAAGAACCAACTGAAGAAGAAGTGGAAGCTATGGAAGGCGATGCTGCTACGCCAGAACCAGAAGTTGTAGGAGAATCTAAAGAAGACGAAGAAGCTGAAGAATAAAGCTTATAACATTATTGTTTAGCTAATTGTACGATTTACAATTAATAGCTTATAGTGAGCCAAGTTAATTGTGATGTATAAAAGCGACGAATCATCGTCTTATATGAGCACTAAACTTATCAACATAAGTTTAGTGCTTTTTTGTGTTATGATGATGAATGATATAAAATAGTGTGTATCTTTAAAAAGTAAAGAATCAACTTATTTTAATAATGATAACCATATAATAATAGAATTAGAAAAACATACATGAGTGAGTCAATCTAAATAAATGCATCATGTATGGTACATTAATTTACAATTTGGCATGGAGGTTTCAACATATGAAATGTATTGTTGGTCTTGGAAATATAGGCAAACGATTCGAACATACAAGACACAATATTGGTTTTGAAGTGGTAGATTATCTTTTAGATAAATACAATTTTAATTTAGATAAACAAAAATTCAAAGGTGCATATACCATTGAGCGTATTGGTAATGATAAAGTCATGTTTATCGAACCAATGACAATGATGAATTTATCGGGGCAAGCAGTTGGGCCTTTAATGGATTATTACAATGTAGCAATAGATGAACTTATCGTGCTTTATGATGATTTAGATCTTAACCAAGGTCAAGTCAGATTAAGACAAAAGGGTAGTGCAGGTGGTCATAATGGTATGAAATCGATTATTCAACATTTAGGCACGGAGCAATTTAAGCGTATTCGCATCGGTGTTGGTAGACCGACTAATGGCATGTCAGTACCTGATTATGTATTACAAAAATTTTCAAAAGAAGAAATGATGACAATGGATCATGTAGTTGAACATGCAGCTCAAGCAGTAGAAGCATTTATCGATACGTCACGCTTTGACCATGTCATGAATAACTTTAATGGTGACGTCAATTGAAATCAGTGATAGCAGAATACATCCAACAAGATAAACGTTTCCAAGAATTAGATCAGGTATTTGGGCAAGAAAATATTTTAGTCACTGGATTATCTCCATCGGCTAAAGCTACAATTATCGCGGAAAAATATCTTACTGACCATAAGCAAATGCTCCTTATAACAAATAATCTCTACCAAGCAGATAAATTAGAAACAGATTTATTGCAGTATATTGATTCGGCAGAAGTATACAAATATCCTGTACAAGATATTATGACAGAAGAATTTTCAACCCAAAGCCCTCAACTTATGAGCGAACGCGTACGCACACTTACTGCGTTAGCACAAAATGAGAAAGGGTTATTTATCGTGCCATTAAATGGTTTGAAAAAATGGCAAACACCTATAGACATATGGCAAGCACATCAAATCCATTTACATATTGGTCAAGATATTGATGTGGCACATTTACTACAGCAACTTGTGAACATGGGGTATCGCCGTGAATCTGTTGTTTCCCATATCGGTGAATTCTCAGTGCGTGGTGGTATTATCGACATCTATCCGTTGATTGGCGAACCGGTAAGAATCGAGTTGTTTGATACGGAAGTCGACTCAATTCGAGATTTTGATATTGAAACCCAACGTTCCAATAATAATTTAGATGGTGTCTCAATCACTTCTGCAAGTGACTATGTCATCACTGATGATGTCATTAAGCATTTACAAAGCAATTTAAAAGCTGCATATGAAGACACACGTCCAAAAATTGAAACATCGGTAAGGAATGACTTGAAAGAAACCTATGAAAGTTTCAATCTTATAGACACGACAGCCGTCGACAACCAATTATTACGACGTTTAGTTGCATTTATGTATGAAACGCCTGCTACTTTGATTGATTATTTTCAACAAGATGCCATTGTCGTAGTTGATGAATATAATCGTATCAAAGAAACAGAAGAAACGTTGACCACTGAAGTCGAGGACTTTATTCATAATTTAATAGAAAGTGGTAATGGTTTTATTGGGCAAACTTTTATGCAATATGACGGTTTTGAACATTTATTAACTCATTTTCCAGTGGCATACTTCACACTGTTTACATCCTCAATGACTGTTAAATTAGCTGATATTATCAAGTTTTCTTGTAAGCCAGTGCAACAGTTTTATGGACAATATGATATTATGCGTTCTGAGTTTCAACGCTACGTACAAAATGACTATACGATTGTAGTCTTGGTAGAAACAGAAACAAAGGTGGAACGTATTCAGGCAATGCTAAACGAAATGCATATTCCTACCGTTAAAAATATTCACAGCGGTATTGCCAGTGGACAAGCTATTGTGACGGAAGGAAGTTTATCTGAAGGTTTTGAACTACCTTATATGCAACTCGTGGTAATTACTGAACGAGAATTGTTTAAAACAAAACAGAAGAAACAGCGCAAACGTTCTAAGACAATATCAAATGCTGAAAAGATAAAATCATATCAAGATTTAAAAGTAGGTGACTATGTAGTTCATGTACATCACGGGGTAGGCCGCTATTTAGGTGTAGAAACACTTGAAGTTAGGGATGTTCATCGCGACTATATAAAATTACAATATAAAGGTACAGATCAATTATTTGTTCCAGTTGACCAAATGGATCAAGTCCAAAAATATGTTGCTTCAGAAGACAAATCACCTAAATTAAATAAACTTGGTGGCTCTGAATGGAAGAAAACCAAAGCCAAGGTACAACAAAGCGTTGAAGATATTGCTGAAGAATTGATTGCATTATATAAAGAACGAGAAATGTCAGTAGGTTACCAATTTGGAGAAGATACAGCTGAGCAACAAGCTTTTGAATTAGACTTTCCATATGAGTTAACACCTGATCAAGCAAAATCGATTGAAGAAATTAAAGCAGATATGGAACTACAAAAACCAATGGATCGTCTGTTATGTGGTGATGTTGGCTATGGTAAGACTGAAGTAGCGATTCGTGCAGCTTTTAAAGCAGTAATGGAAGGTAAACAGGTTGCATTTTTAGTTCCAACGACGATTCTTGCTCAACAACATTACGAAACATTGATTGAGCGAATGCAAGATTTCCCGGTTGAAATTCAACTTGTCAGTCGTTTTAGAACGGCGAAAGAGGTTAGAAAGACGAAAGAAGGGTTGAAGTCTGGTTATGTTGATATCGTTGTAGGGACACACAAGCTACTAAGCAAAGATATTCGATATAAGGATTTAGGGTTGCTTATTGTAGATGAAGAGCAACGATTTGGTGTTCGCCATAAAGAACGTATTAAGACATTGAAAACGAATGTTGATGTCTTAACACTAACAGCAACACCTATACCAAGAACGCTGCATATGAGTATGCTTGGTGTGCGTGATTTGTCAGTAATTGAAACGCCACCAGAAAATCGCTTCCCAGTTCAAACGTATGTGCTAGAACAAAATACGAATTTTATTAAAGAAGCATTAGAGCGCGAACTATCTAGAGATGGTCAGGTGTTCTATTTATACAATAAAGTTCAGTCGATATATGAAAAGCGTGAACAACTACAAATGCTCATGCCTGAAGCAAGTATTGCTGTAGCACATGGACAAATGACTGAACGGGATTTAGAAGAAACTATGCTAAGTTTTATCAATGGAGACTACGATATATTAGTAACAACTACGATTATAGAGACAGGTGTGGATGTACCAAATGCCAATACATTGATTATTGAAGAAGCAGATCGATTTGGTTTAAGTCAATTGTATCAATTAAGAGGACGTGTTGGACGTTCGAGTCGTATCGGTTATGCTTATTTCTTACATCCGACAAATAAAGTATTAACCGAAACAGCTGAAGATCGTTTGCAAGCGATTAAGGAATTTACAGAGCTAGGATCTGGTTTCAAGATTGCGATGCGCGATTTAAATATTCGTGGTGCGGGTAACTTATTAGGTAAACAGCAACATGGCTTTATCGATTCAGTTGGATTTGATCTATATTCACAAATGTTAGAAGAAGCAGTAAATGAAAAACGCGGTATAACTGAAGAAACGCCAGATACACCTGAAGTAGAGATGGTATTAAATTTAGATGCCTATCTGCCAGCAGAATATATTCAAAACGAACAGGCTAAAATTGAGATATATAAAAAGTTAAGAAAAGTTGAAAATGAGGCACAACTTGACGATATTAGAGATGAATTGATGGATCGTTTTAATGATTATCCGATAGAAGTTGAACGTTTACTTGATAGTGTACAAATTAAGATACATGCATTACGTGCTGGGGTAACCTTGATAAAAGATCAAGGAAAAACAGTGGATATTACATTATCGGTGCAAGGAACGAAAGACATCGATGGTGAAGCATTGTTTAAACAAACACAACCGCTTGGTCGAGCTATGAAAGTAGGTGTTCAAGACGGGGTGATGAAAGTTACTTTGAAAAAATCAACGCAATGGCTTGAGAATTTAAAATTTTTAGTGAAATGTCTAGAAGAAAGTAGAGTTATTAAAGATGAAGACGAAATCCGCATTTAGTGGTGTAGTGGTACTGACTGGTGCGCTCATTGTTGTCAAAGTATTAAGTGCACTTTATCGTGTACCGTATCAAAATGTATTGGGTGATGAAGGATTGTATGCCTATCAGCAAATATATCCTATTGTTGCGTTAGGCATGATATTATCAATGAATGCAATTCCTAGTGCAGTAACGCAAACTTTAGGTGGACATGGTACGGCGCAAAGATATTCAATGGTGCTTCGATATTTGCAGATAGTAGCTATTTTTATTACTGCATTATTATTTCTGTTAGCGCATCCAATGGCATGGATGATGGGAGATGTTCATCTAGAAACAATGATTAGAGCAGCAAGTTTAAGTTTCTTATTTGTTGGGGTTTTAGGCGTATTAAGAGGTCATTATCAAAGTCAACAATTAATGACTATTCCAGCAATTTCCCAGGTAATAGAGCAGATAATTCGAGTTACAGTTATCTTTGTAGCGATAGGATTATTTATACTTTATGGAAGAACGATTTATCAAGCTGGCATGCTTGCAATTTTAGGTTCATCGGTTGGTTTTCTAGGTTCAAGTCTTTATTTAATCTATCATCGACCGTTTAAATATATGCGTCAGCTAGATACGACGACCATACCATGGCGCCGACTAATGTTAGCAGTTATGGTGTTCGCTATAAGTCAACTATTAGTTATTTTATGGCAGTTCATCGACAGTTTTACAGTAGTACACATGTTAAAATCAAACCATTTATCATTTCATGAAGCGATTAAGCAAAAAGGCATCTATGATCGTGGCGCATCATTTATTCAAATGGGCTTAATTGTCACAACAACTTTTAGTTTTGTGTTGATTCCGTTATTAACATGTGCGTTGCAAGAACAACAATGGAATTTAATGAATCGTTATGCGAATGCCTCTCTGAAAATTACTATATTAATTAGTAGTGCTGCCGCAGTAGGATTAGTTAATTTATTACCATTGATGAATCAAGTTTTTTTTAAAACCAACAGTTTAGTCATAACGCTAAGTGTTTATATGATAACGGTAATATTGGTATCATTAATTATGATGTATATTGCTTTATTACAAGTGTTTAATGAGGTTGCAACGGTGATGATTAGTGTTGGTATTGGTTTAATCGTTAAAGGGCTGTTAAATATTATGTTGATTTATCAATTAGGAATTTTAGGTGCCAGTGTGAGTACCGTCTTGTCTTTAAGTGTGACAGGTTTGATTTGCCATCAGCGTGTAACGACACGTTATAAAATGCAAGGAATGGGTCGATTCTTTATTAAATTATTGGCAAGCATGTTAGTTATGAGTCTTGTCGTGCAAGCTGTGATGTGGCTTATTCCTACAACGGGACGCATTGGTGGATTACTTGAACTTCTAATTGCGGCATTTGCAGGAGTTGGGATATTTACCTGGCTTATAGCTGAATGGCGTATGTTAAGCTATAGAGAACTAAAACACTTACCTTATGGAGATAAATTATATCATTTTAAAACAAGGAGTCGACGATAATATGACGCATAAGATTACAATTATTGGTCTTGGAAATTATGGTTTAGACGATTTACCATTAGGAATATATCGATTTATTCAACAACAAGACTGTGTATATGCACGAACGTTAGCACATCCTGTTATAGAAGCATTGCGTGAGGATATACATTTTGAAACGTTTGATGATATCTATGAAGCACATCAATCTTTTGAAGATGTTTATCAAACCATTGTCGATCGTTTATTAGAATTGGCACAACAACAAGACGTCATTTATGCGGTGCCCGGTCATCCTTATGTTGCAGAAACAACGACGATGCTATTGTTAGAAGCGGAGAAGCAACGAGATGATGTCAGTGTGAATGTACTTGGAGGGAAAAGTTTTATCGATGATATTTTTGCCGCGGTAAAAATTGATCCGAATGATGGCTTTACAATGTTGGATGGTACAGATATAAAGCCAGAACGTTTGAATGTGCGCACAGCTACAATCATTACACAAGTTTATAGTAATATGGTAGCTGCAGATTTGAAAATTACTTTGATGGAACGCTATCCGGATGATTACCATGTTAAAATCGTTGATGGTGCGCATGGTGATAATGCACAAATAACGGAGTTACCGCTCTACGAATTAGACCGTGATGCATCTTATTTTAATAATCTAACTAGTGTTTTTGTACCTGCAGTTGAAGACGAGCGTGTGCTATATTCAGACTTTGATTTTGCGGTACAAACCATTGACACACTTGTCGATGATGACCACGGTTGTCCTTGGGATAAAGCGCAAACACATGCCTCATTGAAACGCTATTTACTAGAAGAAACATTTGAATTATTTGAAGCGATTGATAATAAAGATGATTGGCATATGATTGAAGAACTTGGTGATATTTTACTACAAGTATTATTACATACGAGTATTGGTAAAAAAGAAGGCTATATGGATATACGTGAAGTTATTGACGGCTTAAATGCTAAAATGATTCGACGTCATCCTCATATCTTTGGAGAACAACATGCAGAAACAATAGATGATTTAAATACTATTTGGCTAGAGGCGAAACAACAAGAAGGCAAAACACCACGCGTCAAATTCGAGAAAGTATTTGCAGACCACTTCATGTCGTTGTATGATAAAACCAAAAATAAAGACTTTGATGAAAATATGCTCAAAGCCTATTTACAGCAAGGAGAGGCAGAGTCATGAGATTAGATAAATATTTAAAGGTATCACGTTTAGTAAAACGACGTACCTTGGCTAAAGAAATCAGTGACCAAGGTCGTATTACTGTTAATGGTAACGTTGCTAAAGCAGGTACAGATGTTAAGGTTGAAGATGAATTAGTCATTCGCTTTGGTCAAAAGTTAGTTACAGTTAAAGTAACTGCATTAAATGAACATGCAACAAAAGAAAATGCTAAAGGCATGTACGAATTGATCAAAGAAGAACGTACTAAAAATGAACCACAATTTGATGAATAATGGCTTAAAGGAGGTGACAAGCATTGGATAAAAAAGTAGAACAAATAGGTAATCAGTACACATCACAAAGAAACAAACAAAAGCAACGAAATAAGATGAAAATGCGTATTGTTCGCCGTAGAATTACAGTGTTTGGTGGTATACTATTAGCCATTATATTAATGTTAATTATCGTGCTTGTCCTTCAAAAGCAAAGTAATAGTGAAGATGCTGCTGAACGAAAACATAAAGAAGAACAATTTCAAAAACAACAAGATGAAGAAATTGCATTAAAAGAGGAACTGAGTAATTTGAACGATTCGGATTACGTAGAGAAAATTGCGCGTGATGATTACTATTTGAGTAATAAAGGAGAGGTTATCTTTAAATTGCCAAGTGATAAACAGTCAGATAAGTCAAAGTCGACAGATGATGATCGCTAATCGCTTTATAAAATAGTAAAAACAATTAAATATAGAGGATACAGTTAACAGTTTTATTAAAAACAGCAGCTAATCTTAAAATAATCTAGCTATAGCATTGTGAAAATATTAAAACAGGAATATAATAAGGATAAAATCGAATCATATCGGGAGGATTTATTTAGAATATGTCAATCGAAGTAGGAAATAAGCTTAAAGGTAAAGTCACAGGTATCAAAAAATTTGGTGCGTTCGTCGAATTACCTGAAGGGAAAAGTGGCTTAGTACACATTAGTGAAGTGGCAGATAATTACGTTGAAAATGTAGAGGACCATTTATCAATCGGTGATGAAGTTGAAGTTAAAGTATTATCAATTGCGGATGACGGAAAAATCAGCTTATCAATTAAAAAAGCAAAAGATCGACCACGTAGACCACAACACAAATCACATCATAGTAAACCGCCACAAAAAGCTGAAGATTTTGAAAAGAAACTAAGTAATTTCTTAAAAGATAGTGAAGATAAACTCACAACGATTAAACGACAAACAGAATCTAGACGTGGTGGTAAAGGTTCAAGACGTTAATGCGGTTAAAAATAGACTGTTTCTACTCAAGGAGCAGTCTATTTTTATTGACAGCCCTTTGATAAAAATAGATACAGATTAAAATTATAAAAGGTGGGATTATATGAAAGTAGACACGAGTGGTTGGACTGTAGAGGACCATATTGTCTTAGCCGTATCTACAGGTGTTGATAGCATGTGCCTATTATACGCTTTAACCCATCTCTATCGTGACACCTATCGCAAGTTAACATGTCTACATGTCAATCATGGTTTGCGAGAAGAATCGATAGAGGAAGAACGTTTTTTTCAAACCTACTGTGAACAACATCATTTATCGTATGATATTAAACATTTAGATTTATCACATTTAGTAGCTTCCGGGAAAAGTATACAAAATGACTCACGACAAATGCGTTATCAATGGTTTGATTATAAAATGCATGAATTAAATGCGGATGTGTTACTCACTGCACATCATTTAGATGATCAACTTGAAACCATCTTTTACCGTTTGTTTTCTGGACGGGCGACACGCAGTCGGTTAGGCATGTCTTATCTTACGGCGAGAGAGCAATACAAAATATGTCGACCATTACTACAATCTCATAAACAAGACATTCGATATTTTCAACAAGTGCATCATGTGCCTTTTTATGAAGATTGTTCAAATCATATAAATAAATATGTACGTAATGACATTCGCAATCGCTTAATACCTGAAATTAATGATAATGAGCAATTAGATGTTGAGCAATTATTGAAATTAAAAGCCTGGCATGATGCACAGATGGAGCAATTAGAAAATAAAACTTCGCGATTCATTCAAGATTATGTGAATATGAATCATAATCATACTATGATAACGTGCCCAAGAACACGATTCAATTGTCTGCCATACTACGATAAAGTCATGCTGATGGACTGCTTACTACAGTATACGGATATTCCTGCACCATACTCTGAAAGAACATATTATGAATGGTTCCATCAAATAGCTAATGATAAAGCCCAATTTGAAATTGGGTTAACAGAACAATGGCATATTAAAATTGCATATGATAAATTTATAATAATGGCTAAATACCAACAGCAAACATCAGTTGAACCTATTAAAATTTATCACCATGGCCATTACCATTTTGGCAATAGTCATATTATAGTTGACGAGCAAATGCCAGCTGATGTTTTCCCGCTGACGATTCGTACGCGTAAAAACGGGGATATTTTTTGCTTAAATGGACAAACAGCACATAAAAAAGTCAGCCGTTTGATGATTGACCACAAGGTAGACATGAATGAAAGAAATATAATGCCTATTGTTGTTGATGCTGAGCAGCATATTATAGCGGTTGGCCAACTATATATATCACGAACCCACCAAGATTATTTAACTATTAATAACGGAGATGAATAACTATGCATAATGATTTAAAGGAAATAATTTTAACAGAAGAAGAGATTCAAACACTTTGTAAAACACTAGGAGAACAAATCACACAAGATTATCAAAATAAACCATTAGTTTGTGTTGGGATCTTAAAAGGTTCTGTTATGTTTATGGCAGATTTAATTAAACGCATTGATACACATCTTGCTATAGATTTTATGGATGTTTCAAGTTATCACGGAGGTACAGAATCTACTGGTGAGGTTCAAATTATTAAAGATTTAGGTACATCAATTGAGAATAAAGATGTCTTAATCATTGAAGATATATTAGAGACAGGAACAACTTTAAAATCAATTACTGAGTTACTACAATCTAGAAAAGTAAATTCATTAGAAATTGTAACGCTATTAGACAAACCTAATCGCCGAAAAGCAGATATCGAAGCAAAATATGTAGGTAAAAAAATTCCCGATGAATTTGTTGTAGGTTATGGCTTAGATTATGGAGAACATTATCGTAATTTACCTTACATTGGCACGCTTAAACCCGAAGTTTACACAAAATAAGTGATTTATCTTCTGATATAAGATAAAGTAAAATACTATGCGAAAAATGTCTAATAGTGTAGACTCGATTTATATAACTCTCTTAAATAAATAGTGTACAAAAGAAATGTAACTATAATGTTTTATGTGCTATAGAAAATAGTGAAAATAGGGAATGTAATAATGATAAGTAAAAAGGCTATAGAAACTAATATTAAAGTTGAAATACTAGCCTTAAAAAGATGTATTGTGTTACAATTTTTGTTAGTTTTATTATGGAAGTAGGAGGAAACGACGCATGCAAAAAGCATTTCGCAATGTGCTAGTTATCGCAATTATTGGCGTTATTTTGTTTGGCGTTTTCAATTATATAAACAATAATGGGAACATGCCAAAGCAACTTACATATACGCAATTTGTTAAACAGTTGGATAAAGGTGAACTGAAGTCTTTAGAAATCCAACCAGAGCAAAATGTTTACATGGTAAGTGGTAAGACGAAAAAAGATGAAGATTATTCATCAACAATACTTTATAACAATGAAAAAGACTTACAAAACATCACAGATAAAGCAAAAAAACAAGATGGGTTAAAATTCACTGTTAAAGAAGAAGAAAAACAAAGTGTATTTGTAAGTATCTTAACAACACTTATTCCAGTTTTAATTATTGCATTATTGTTCATCTTCTTCCTAAGTCAAGCACAAGGTGGGGGACAAGGCGGTCGTATGATGAACTTTGGTAAATCCAAAGCAAAAATGTACGATAACAAGAAACGTCGTGTACGCTTTAGTGATGTTGCCGGTGCTGACGAAGAGAAACAGGAATTAATTGAAATTGTTGACTTCTTAAAAGATAATAAGAAATTTAAACAAATGGGCTCACGTATACCTAAAGGTGTGCTTTTAGTAGGGCCTCCAGGTACAGGTAAAACATTGCTTGCGCGTGCCGTGGCCGGTGAAGCTGGTGCACCATTCTTCTCAATCAGTGGTTCAGACTTCGTTGAAATGTTCGTTGGTGTCGGCGCAAGTCGTGTGCGTGACTTATTTGAAAATGCTAAAAAGAATGCGCCTTGTATTATTTTTATCGATGAAATCGATGCCGTAGGTCGTCAACGTGGTGCAGGTGTTGGTGGTGGCCATGATGAACGAGAACAAACACTCAACCAACTCTTAGTAGAAATGGATGGCTTCGGTGAAAATGAAGGTATTATCATGATTGCAGCAACAAACCGACCAGACATTTTAGACCCAGCATTATTACGTCCAGGTCGTTTTGACCGTCAAATTCAAGTAGGTCGCCCTGATGTAAAAGGTCGTGAAGCGATTCTACATGTTCACGCTAAAAACAAACCGCTTGATGAAACTGTAGATTTAAAAGCTATTTCTCAAAGAACACCAGGATTTTCTGGTGCTGATTTAGAAAACTTACTAAATGAGGCATCATTGATTGCTGCGCGTGAAGGTAAAAATAAAATTGATATGCGCGATATCGAAGAAGCAACCGACCGCGTTATTGCTGGTCCAGCTAAGAAATCTCGTGTTATTTCTGATAAGGAACGAAATATCGTGGCACATCATGAAGCAGGACATACCATTATTGGGATGGTACTTGACGAGGCGGAAATTGTGCATAAAGTAACTATCGTACCACGTGGTCAAGCCGGTGGATATGCGATGATGTTACCTAAACAAGATCGCTTCTTAATGACAGAACCAGAATTGTTAGACAAAATTTGTGGTTTGCTTGGTGGACGTGTGTCTGAAGATATTAACTTTGGTGAAGTATCTACAGGGGCATCAAACGACTTTGAAAGAGCTACCCAAATTGCACGCTCAATGGTCACAGAATATGGTATGAGTAAAAAATTAGGACCATTACAATTTTCTAATAGTAGTAGCGGGCAAGTCTTCTTAGGCAAAGATATGCAAGGTGAACCTAATTATTCAGGTCAAATTGCTTATGAAATCGATAAAGAAGTACAACGTATTATTAAAGAACAATATGAACGTTGTAAACAAATATTAATAGAACATCAAGATCAGTTAAAACTTATTGCTAAAACACTATTAACTGAGGAAACATTAGTTGCTGAACAAATTCGCTCATTATTCTATGATGGTAAAATGCCAGAAGTAGATTATGATAGTGCAAAAATAGTAAATAAAGACGATACTGATTTTAGCGATGGTAAATATGGCAAATCGTATGATGAAATTCGTGAAGAACAATTAGAGCAAGGTGACAAAGACGAAGACACGAACAAAGATGCATCAGAAAAAGATCGTGCATCTGAGTCAGATGACACAGCACACGAACAAGCACCAAATATTGATAAACCATATAATCCAAGTGATCCAAACCAGCCTGATCATAGACAACAATGATATTAATCTGTCTCCTTCTGCATATGAATTACTGCGGAAGGAGACTTTTTGATTTTTTTAACGAAACGAAACTGATACAAGCAGGTCATTTTGTTGATATAAACAACAGGTGTATAATAATTGCTCATAATAAGAAAAAACTTGATAAATAAAATATAAAAGTATATAAGGAGATTGTTTATGACACATGATTATATAGTAAAAGCATTGGCGTATGGTGGAGAAATAAGAGCATATGCTGCACTTACCACAGAATCCGTACAAGAAGCTCAAACGCGTCATTATACTTGGCCAACTGCTTCTGCAGCTATGGGAAGAACTATGACTGCCACAGTGATGATGGGGGCAATGCTCAAAGGAGCGCAAAAATTAACAGTTACAGTTGACGGCAAAGGGCCGATAGGTAAAATAATTGCTGATGCTGATGCGCGAGGTAATATACGCGCTTATGTCGATTATCCTCAAACACATTTTCCATTAAATGCACAAGGAAAATTAGATGTAAAACGTGCAGTAGGAACAGAGGGGTCCATTATGGTAGTAAAAGATGTTGGAATGAAGGATTATTTTACAGGAACAAGTCCGATAGTGTCCGGAGAGCTAGGAGAAGACTTCACATATTATTATGCAACAAGTGAACAAACACCATCTTCTGTTGGTTTAGGAGTGCTAGTTAATCCAGATAACTCTATTAAAGCAGCAGGTGGCTTTGTAATACAGGTTATGCCAGGCGCATCAAATGATACGATTACGCATTTAGAAAATGTAATTAAGCACATGACACCAGTATCCAAACTGATTGAACAAGGGTTAACACCTGAAAGCATTCTAAGCGAAATTCTTGGACAGGAACACGTTCAAATCATCGATAAGACACCCGTTCAGTTCGAATGTCAATGCAGTCATGAAAAATTTTTAAATGCTATTAAAGGGTTAGGAGAAGCAGAAATACAAGATATGATTACAAAGGATCATGGCGCAGAGGCTACATGTCATTTTTGTAATCAAAAATATAACTATACTGAAGCGGAGCTACAGGGGGTTCTCGAACAATTACAAGCATAGCATGAGTCAATGGTAGTTTAGATGATACTAGGTCAGGGAAACACAAAGATGTATAATAGTTTTAGAGACATAAATGGGTAAATACATTTGTTTTTTTAGAAAATTCTGATATGATATAACTATATCCGATTAAAGAACTAAGCATTTAGTCAAACTAGAATAAAGGAGTGTTTTTAATGGCACAAAAAATAGTTGATAATATTACAGAAATTATTGGCAATACACCAGTAGTCAAATTGAGAAACGTTGTAGACGCTGATGCAGCAGATGTATACGTGAAATTAGAATATCAAAATCCAGGTGGTTCTGTTAAAGATCGTATTGCGCTTGCTATGATAGAAAAAGCAGAAAAAGAAGGTAAAATTAAACCTGGCGATACGATAGTTGAACCTACAAGTGGTAACACTGGTATCGGACTTGCATTTGTTTGTGCTGCGAAAGGCTATAAAGCTGTATTTACAATGCCAGAAACAATGAGTTTAGAGCGCCGTAATTTATTGAAAGCTTATGGTGCAGAAGTAGTATTAACACCCGGATCAGAAGCGATGAAAGGTGCAATTAAAAAGGCTAAAGAATTAAAAGAAGAACATGGTTATTTCGAACCACAACAATTTGAAAACCCAGCAAACCCTGAAATTCACGAATTGACTACAGGTCCAGAAATTGTTGAACAATTTGAAGGTAAACAAATTGATGCTTTCTTAGCTGGTGTAGGTACGGGAGGAACTTTATCAGGTGCTGGTAAAGTATTAAAAGAAAAATATCCAAATATTGAAATCGTGGCAATCGAACCAGAAGCATCTCCAGTATTAAGTGGAGGTGAACCTGGTCCACACAAATTACAAGGTTTAGGTGCTGGTTTCGTTCCAGACACACTTAACACAGATATCTATGATAGCATCATTCAAGTTGGCAATGACATTGCGATGGAAACATCACGTCGTGTGGCTAAAGAAGAAGGTATTTTAGCAGGTATTTCTTCAGGTGCAGCCATTCACGCAGCAATTCAAAAAGCTAAAGAATTAGGTAAAGGAAAAACAGTATTAACCGTATTACCAAGTAATGGCGAACGTTACTTATCTACACCGTTATATTCATTTGACGACTAATTTATAGTTCATTTAATATGCTAGTGAAGTCCCAGTTGGCTTCACTGGCTTTTTTGTTTTTTGAAAAAGCCAGTGTAAAATCTATAAGAGAAATAGATGAATTTTAAATTGCAAATACTGAAATGTTTCTCAAATGAGTGTATCATTATTTATAAGTTAATGATTTAAATGTAGTTGCAGTGTTACATATTCATTTTTTAAGAAAGCAAAGGGTGAAAAAAATGACGAAAACAAAAATTATGGGCATTTTAAATGTGACGCCGGATTCGTTCTCTGATGGGGGTAAATACAATTCAGTGGACAAGGCAGTCGCACGAGCAAAAGAGATGATAGATGAAGGTGTGGATATCATTGATGTGGGTGGCGTATCCACAAGACCAGGTCATACGGAAGTATCATTAGAGGAAGAAATGGAACGCGTTGTACCTGTAGTAGAACAATTGGTTAAATTAGACGTTCAAATTTCTGTTGATACATATCGTAGTGAGGTAGCAGAGGCTTGTTTAAAGCTTGGGGCTACAATGATAAATGACCAATGGGCGGGATTATATGACCCTAAAATATTTGATGTGGTTAGTGACTATAATGCAGAAATTGTGTTAATGCATAACGGCGATGGTCAGAGAGAACAACCTGTTGTTGAAGAAATGCTATTATCGTTATTGACTCAGGCTAATAAAGCAGAAATGGCAGGCATAGAAAAAGGGAACATATGGTTAGACCCTGGTATTGGTTTTGCTAAATCAAGAAGTGAAGAAAAAGAAGTCATGGCACGATTAGATGAACTTGTGGCAACAGAATATCCAGTGCTATTAGCCACGAGTCGTAAACGCTTTATTAAAGAAATGATTGGCAAAGAGACAACGCCAGCAGAACGAGATGAAGCAACAGCTGCTACGACGGTTTATGGTATAATGAAAGGCATTCAGGCGGTTCGCGTGCATAATGTAGACTTAAATGTAAAGCTTGCACAAAGCATCGACTTTTTAAAGGAGAATGAAAATGAGCGACATCATCTTTCTTAATGGCATGCGTTTTTATGGCTATCATGGAGCGCTTCATGCAGAAAATGAACTTGGCCAAATTTTTATAGTAGATGTAACACTTAAAGTTGATTTGACTGAAGCAGGGAAAACGGATAATGTCAAAGACACTGTGCATTATGGTGAGGTCTTTGAAGATGTTAAAAACATTGTTGAAGGGCCATCTTGTCAATTGATAGAACATCTTGCAGAACGTATTGCAAAACGTATAAATTCACACTATAATCGTGTAATGGAAACGAAAGTCAGAATCACTAAAGAAAATCCTCCGATTGCAGGTCATTATGATGGCGTTGGTATAGAAATAGTGAGGGAGAATTATTAAATGGTACAAGCTTATCTAGGTTTAGGAAGTAATATTGGCAATCGTTACAAACAGTTGATGCAGGCAATAGACATCCTTGATCATTTTGATGGTATTAAGGTTACACAAGTTTCTCCAATATACGAAACAGCTCCTGTGGGTTATACAGAACAACCACAATTCTTAAATTTATGTGTTGAAATAAATACGCAACTTACACCACGAGAATTGCTCAATTGTTGTTTAGAAACTGAAAAACAGTTACATCGAGTGAGAGAAGTACGTTGGGGTCCACGCACATTAGATGTTGATATCTTATTATATGGAGATGACATCATAGAGTTGGATCAACTAACGATTCCCCACCCAAGGATGACAGAACGTGCATTCGTATTGATACCCCTCAATGACATTGCGTCGACGAAAATAGAACCTCATTCCAAACAAACGATTGGAAACCTAGTTAAGGCAGACGATTCAGTTAAAAAGTATAAACAATGAGAGGCTAATGAAATATGTGGAAAACTGGAGACGTAGAAATTGAAATAGCGTCGTATTAATCCCTTATGTATGGTGGGGGAATATTATTCCACTTTCCGACTTACCGTTTCTCAGTTAATGGCAATAGTGATAATCATCATCCTAACTTGAGAAAAAATGCTTGATTAATCGGGTATAGATGTTGTAATGATAAGATGAAAAGCCTTAGGTAATTCACGGATAATTTATCGTACCTTCCATTACCTCGAAACATGAGCACTTATAGATGAGCCAACTTTAAAAGATAAAGTGGAAATTGCTTTATTACATACGCGCCGTCTTGTAGAATTAAAGGGAGAAAAGATTGATGTTATGGAAATGCGTAAACACACTTCTTGGTAATTAAAAGGTGTTAATGGCCATGGCAAAGCATGTAAAGCCCTTAAGCCGAAACAGAACAAGGAATGATTATACCTTACAACATTTCCAACAAGAAATTATGCAACAACCAACAGAAAAACAAGAAGTTTAAAGGAGAGAGCAGAATGTCAGAAGAAATGAATGACCAAATGCAGGTCCGTCGTCAAAAGCTACAAGAACTAATCGATTTAGGTATTGATCCTTTTGGGAAACGCTTCGAACGTACAGCTATGGCTGATGACTTAAAAGGAGCATGGGATCAATATTCTAAAGAGGAATTACATGATAAAGAGGCAGAAAGTCATGTAACCATCGCAGGTCGTTTAATGACTAAACGTGGTAAAGGTAAAGCAGGTTTTGCACATATTCAAGACTTGTCAGGTCAAATTCAAATATATGTACGTAAAGATCAAGTTGGAGAAGAACAGTTTGATATTTGGAAAATCGCTGACCTTGGAGACATTGTTGGTATTGATGGTGTTATGTTTAAAACGAATACAGGTGAATTAACAGTTAAAGCTAAAACCTTCACTTTATTATCTAAAGCATTACGTCCGTTACCTGATAAATTCCATGGTTTACAAGATATTGAACAACGCTATCGCCAACGTTATCTAGATTTAATTACAAACAAAGAAAGTACGCAAACGTTCATTCATCGTAGTAAAATCATTCAAGAAATGCGTAACTATTTAAATAATAAAGGATTTTTAGAAGTAGAAACACCAATGATGCATCAAATACCTGGTGGAGCTGCTGCACGTCCATTTGTAACACATCATAATGCCTTAGATGCAACTTTATATATGCGAATCGCTATTGAATTACATTTAAAACGTCTTATTGTAGGTGGCTTAGAAAAAGTATATGAAATAGGTCGTGTGTTCCGTAACGAAGGTGTCTCAACTCGACATAACCCAGAGTTTACAATGATTGAACTTTATGAAGCATATGCAGATTTCCATGATATTATGGATTTAACAGAATCACTCATTCGCCATATTTCACAAGAAGTATTTGGCTCAGCAAAAGTTCAATACAATGGAGAAGAAATCGATTTAGAATCATCTTGGACAAGATTGCATATTGTAGATGCAGTTAAAGAAGCTACAGGTGTAGATTTCTATCAAGTAAAATCAGACGAAGAAGCAAAAGCATTAGCTAAAGAACACGGTATTGAAATTAAAGAAAACATGAAGTATGGACATATCTTGAATGAGTTCTTTGAACAAAAAGTTGAAGAAACACTTATTCAACCAACATTCATTTATGGACATCCAATCGAAATATCACCATTAGCGAAGAAAAATCCGGAAGACCCAAGATTTACAGATCGTTTTGAACTATTTATTGTTGGAAGAGAACATGCAAATGCCTTCACAGAACTAAATGACCCAATCGATCAAAGAGAACGCTTTGAAGCACAATTAGTAGAAAAAGCACAAGGTAATGATGAAGCACATGAAATGGATGAAGATTTCATTGAAGCATTAGAATATGGTATGCCGCCAACAGGTGGATTAGGAATCGGAATTGATAGACTTGTGATGTTATTAACAGATTCACCATCTATTCGTGATGTACTATTATTCCCATATATGCGACAAAAATAAATGATAGCAACAGATTTGTACAAAATACAAGTACGACACTGATAATCGAATATACGAAATAAATGCCCGAAGCAAATTAAGCTTTGGGCATTTTAAATATACAATTCATATCGCACTTAAATTAATAATCTTAGTTGTGAAGAAAAAATCTATAAAAAAAGAATAGATTTTAACGTGCAGATATGATAATATTTATCGAGTGTCAAAGAGAAAAAAATGATGAATGATATATCATGAAAAAATATATAAAAAACAATTGACATGACTAATGATGTGTTGTAACATATAAAAGTCGTCAATTTCATGGACGTGAAATTTAAACGCAATGTAAATCAATTTTAAACAAAGTGTAAAATTGACTATTGAAACGTTTGAATAAAGTTAGTAAAATTAGTAAAGTAAGCTATTTGTCTGGTGACAATGGCAAGGAGGTCACACCTGTTCCCATGCCGAACACAGAAGTTAAGCTCCTTAGCGCCGATGGTAGTCGGACTTACGTTCCGCTAGAGTAGGACGTTGCCAGGCAAGTTATATTGGAGAATTAGCTCAGCTGGGAGAGCATCTGCCTTACAAGCAGAGGGTCGGCGGTTCGAACCCGTCATTCTCCACCATTTTAATAGCCGGCCTAGCTCAATTGGCAGAGCAACTGACTTGTAATCAGTAGGTTGGGGGTTCGATTCCTCTGGCCGGCACCATTTTAACTTAATAGAGCCATTAGCTCAGTTGGTAGAGCATCTGACTTTTAATCAGAGGGTCAGAGGTTCGAATCCTCTATGGCTCATTACGATTTATATAAGCAGAAGTAGTTCAGCGGTAGAATACGACCTTGCCAAGGTCGGGGTCGCGGGTTCGAATCCCGTCTTCTGCTCCATTATTTTGCCGGGGTGGCGGAACTGGCAGACGCACAGGACTTAAAATCCTGCGGTGAGAGATCACCGTACCGGTTCGATTCCGGTCCTCGGCACCATTTTATAAAGCGCCCGTAGCTCAACTGGATAGAGCGTTTGACTACGGATCAAGAGGTTATGGGTTCGACTCCTATCGGGCGCGTTTACTTATAACGGGAAGTAGCTCAGCTTGGTAGAGCACTTGGTTTGGGACCAAGGGGTCGTAGGTTCGAATCCTGTCTTCCCGATATAAAAAAGATAATAATTGATAAAGTAAGATAATATTTATATGGGGGCTTAGCTCAGCTGGGAGAGCGCCTGCTTTGCACGCAGGAGGTCAGCGGTTCGATCCCGCTAGTCTCCACCATTATTTTTTAGCAATGAACATTGAAAACTGAATGACAATATGTCAACGTTAATTCCAATAATGTAAC
>OBVF01000088.1_pt1 | contig 41702 bp, 42 predicted proteins | sample 1476041 | NCBI WGS metagenome assembly OBVF01 (sample SAMEA2579983, study PRJEB22360) | human gut metagenome
TCAACTTACACTATACACTACCAATGGAAACTTCAATACTTATTCCTACAAATGATATTTCTCGATATGTAAATGAAATTGTTGAAACAATCCCAGATAATGAATTCAAACACCATCGTGGTACTACATCTTATCACCCTAAAATGATAACGAGCTGTATATTATCTAATACATAAAAGAAAAGACAATTTCTATCAAATAATTATAATAGAAATTGTCTTTTTTACATTGTTTAAGAACTTAATGTCCCAGACCCCGGCTAGATTGACTAGGATTGAATCAGCATATTTTCAATCCAGTCAAGGGCTCCAGCTAAGTATGTGCTGAACCAATTACAACTATTGGGGTTCAGTATACAATCAAGCTGGGGATTTATTGTATTCTATGCAAAATTAATGATGCATATGTTTCATGTCGTGGATTTTCATCATTAAACCGTGTGGAATATCATCATGTTTCACTTTAGATACACGAGAGAATTCGTCTGAATTTTCATTTTTAACAAGCAAGACAAAATCTCCTTTATGAACGTTTGCATCTGTGTCTTTTGGAAGTTTGACATTTTTTTCTACCTTTTGGTCTTTTTCACTAACCATTTTCTCAATTGTTGTATCATTTTTCATAATACCGTAATACGTATCTTTCTTAGCGCCAGTCATCATGAGAACAACTAAAACAACGCAAGCAATAAGCATTACTACGATTAATGTAATTCCTAATCCCTTTTTACTTTTCATGTTAGAATCTCCTTTATATATTGTTATTTTATTTATACAAGACCTGCTCAAAGAATGCAATATTGAATTATTTTAAATCTGACTTAAAATTTAAAAATGTCAAAATTTGATAACATGTTTATGCTTTAATCAGTAAATACAAAAGGAAAGCTTGTTTGTCTTATACTTCAAGATAACAGGCTTTCCTTTAATTGTTAATTCGCTTATTCGGATAAGTCCAGTGTTGCTGGGGTATCTAGATCAGGATCATTCATTAATTTAATTGTTTTAGGCGTCACTTTTAAGACACATAATTCAGGATCATCTTTAGAAGAAAAGAAACTTTTATCTTGTGTTTCCCATAGCCAATCAATCGTTTGTTGGTCTGTTACAACTTCGATGTTGGCATCAATTTCTACGAAGCTACGCTGTTTCGTATCGTTATATCCTAACAAGATATAGGCACGAGGATTATTTTGTATTTCAGCTACTTTGATTGAATTAATATTAGTCTTAGTGTATAGCTCAAGACCATCATTGTAAAATACCATGTATCTACTGTTTGGCTGATTATGATAGGCTGTAGAAAGTACGCCTACTTTAGAAGTGTTTAAGACATCAGTCATCTCTTGTATTGCTTGTGCTTTATCCAAATGAATCATCTCCTTAATAATGGTATTGCCCAAAATAATTAGAAATAAACGTTGATCTTTACTTAGGTTGGCTTGATACACAAGTATTTGACTTCATCGTGCTTTAATGTAATTTCTCGCGTTTCATGCTGTATTTGCTGAATATATAATTCAGTTTTAGGATAGTTACTGCGGTCTAAATGTTTCAAAATATGCTTTTCTATATATCGTGGATTATTATCTTGAGGTAATAAGTTGGCTATCATGCCATGCTCGTGATTTAATGTCTGCATAATGAATTGTGTTTGCGTATTTAACCGGTTATTTAATTTGAAAATTTGTTTATTGTCTGATAAATAACGGTCATTTATTTTATTAAAGATTAAAAAGTGATAATCCCCATCTTTACGACTTAACATATAATTATTTGTAATTTCGATCGGTTCATTCATAAAAGCAGCAACAAATTGATATAAGTGCATAATCGGTTTCAAACTACCATATTTGTTAAATAGAGCAATGTCAAGGGAATCATCTTCAAAGAGACGATAACAAATACCACCACCATATTTCATCAATTGTGTAAGGTGACAAACTAAATCAGATAATTGTAATGGAAGACTTCCATTATTCGTATATTTAAAGCACCGCTTTGAGAGGTGACTATACACAAATTTATAAGAAGGTATTTGTGATTCTTGTATAAAGCGCAAATAGTTTTCAAAATGCGTTGCTGTATGTGTGAAACCTTTCGTTTTATCAACAAGTAAATTTTTGATGTTGGTATTCTCTATATCAATAAAGTAAAAATGAAAGTTCATTCTGTGCATTAAGTCATACGTCTCCTGAACTGTTTTAAAATGACGGAGTAAACCATCTATGATAAGGCCATATTTAATATTTTTATGTTTATTTTTAAGCTTTAAATGTGCAAGATGGATATCGTGTGGTGTCATGGATGCACTATCAAATATCAGCATAAACTTAACTTGTTTCAGATGTTTCTTATAATCTTGTGTGTCGTTTAAGAAATTTAAAATCATTTGATACACACTATCAAATTGTTGCTTACTTTTAATGGTTAAGGCTAAGCTGATGTTCTTATCAAACAACTTTTCAATACTTAGATTGAGTAAATTTTGATTTAAATGTTGCATCCAATCATTAGACAAGTCATTGATTAGCACAGTAGGATGCGGTAAATACGATAAGTCAATATTGTAATATTCATTGAAAAGATAATGAAAGAGTTCATTAAACGTGTTGAAGCGAATAAAAGCAGTTGCAGTTTGTGTCTGTTGTTGTGGTTTGAAATGATCAATATGAATATTAGTCGTTTCAATAGCTAATTGTTCAAGTCGTGTATTTTGATTAATATAGGACAAAAGATGATCTGGAATAGCTTGAGTAAAATGTAATTGTGGTTTGTCCACAATGTTTTGCAGTCGGATACGAAATTGTTTTGGACTAAAGTTTAAAAACTTTTTAAATTGATTTGTAAAATTAGTATGGCTTGTAAAACCAATTTCTGTCGCTATTGCACTAATAGAATAACGAGTTGTTAACAGCAAATGAAGTGCGCGACATAGTTTTAACGTTGTGTAATATTCTTTGAAATTCATATGCAAATAACGACAGAAAAGATTTGAACAATAAGATTCGGAAATATTACAATGCTGTGCGACATCACTTAAAGTAATATAAGATAACACGTGCTGATTGATAAATGTCAACGCCTTAGTGAAACTCGGATGATTGACTGACATACGAGGTGTATATAAAGATGGATGCTTCACTACTGCTTCTTTAAAAAGTGTTTGGATAATCTTTGATATCGTATCATCATCGTCAATCTCATCACTAACATGCTGATGGATACGATTAAATAATAGTGATTTAATGTACAAGTTTGATTGCAACAGATGTCGATCAAAATAGTGATAAAAGAATTGAGTATCTTTCATATAAAAATACACGAGTGGAATGCGAAGTTCTACGATATTTTGACCTTGTTCAATATTAAATATATCTCCATGGTTAATGATGGCGATATGATTGTCCAAGTCAAAGGTCGAGCTATTTATTGTCATGCGAAGTTCATTAGTTAGTGAAAAAAGTAAAATAATTTGATTAATGTTGCGCGAGGGAGCGCTTGATAAACGTTCATGTATTACTAAAGTGCAAGTCATTTAATATGGTCTCCTAAAATAAAATTCGTGTACACGCAACAAGAAAAAGTCATGTTTTGTGAATAATATTTGCTATTATAGCGGAAAGAAACCTAAATAGTAATAGTAAATTTTAAAAAAATATAGCAAATTTCATGAAAAATAGCTTAAAATTTTCAGTTTTGCACAACTTAAAAGCCGAATTAGAAATATGGTGTTTACATTTTGGAAATTTTTAATAGGTTGCAAACATGCTTTTTTGTGCATAATAAAGATATCAATTTGAATCAAATTGGTAATGTGATTTAACACAATAGCACCTATGAACAACAGCAATGAACAATGTCATGAACCTGTTACGACAATTGACATCGCAAATCATCATGTAATGTATATGGCAACAGAAGCAGGTTTATAGTTATTATTCAATTAAATGACGTCACATATTTTATAGAACAAACATCATAGAATAACATCATGAGACGTTGTCATGATTGTAGAATGACTTATATGCATCACATACACAGAATCAGCAGCAGAGAATAGCTTCTAGCGCAACCTAATCATTAAGTATAAGTAGTAATAAGATATCATTACAGTTGTCAATACTCCCCAGACATAGATGTTAATGTATCGTCAGCGGTTCATATTTATAAACGAATTTTCTATATGGTTTACTTCTTCTTAATTCAATATTGTTTATTATAGAAATTTTGTGTTAAATAACAGCCCATGGATATCCAAAGCGCCCTTATCAAAATATTATTGATGAGGGCGCTTTTGTAATATATGACTCTGTTGTAAATAGTGTACATGATAACGGTCAGCTAATGATTTTATAAATGTTAATAACACATCAAATGACACTTGCTGTTGTTGAAAAGCGTGCTTTAAGTATTGTGCATGTTGTTTTTCTGTGTCAGTTGCTTTGGATTTAAAATAGCCCCACATATGATCGTAGCAATTAATCATACTTCCCATTGTAGGGGATTGTGACAGTGCTTCATTGATTGCTGATTCAACCTCAGCATAAGTTGGTGTTGATTTAAGCATTGCACGTATATGATTATAATGTTGTTGACTATGCATCATCACATGATATTTTTCTTGGCGCCATAATTGTTCGATTTTACCACGTGTTTTCATCGTATCGACTCCTTACATTAGTTATAGCATTTTTACCCATATTTAAAAGATTTAATTAGTTAAAATTTTGTGGCAACTATTGCTTTTGTAATTGTATGCGTTTACAATGATAGTGAGTTATTGGAACCGGTTCTATTTTTAAAGGAGGCATCTTGCATGAATTATAAACAAGCGGCACAAGAAATTCTTGAAGCTATAGGTGGTGAAGAGAATTTAGAAGCCATGGCACACTGTGCAACTAGGCTCAGACTCGTATTAAAGGATGAAAGTATTGTTGATGAAGCGAAATTGGGACAAATGGATGTAGTGAAAGGGACGTTTTCAACAGGCGGACAATATCAAATTATTATTGGGTCAGGCACCGTAAACCATGTGTTTGCTGAACTAGAAAAAATAACAGGAAAAGAAGCTTCAACAACTTCAGAGGTTAAAGAGAAATCTGCTAAAAATTTGAATCCACTACAACGTTTTGTCAAAATGTTATCTGATATTTTTGTTCCGATTATTCCAGCGATTGTTGCTGGCGGTTTATTAATGGGGATTAATAATATTTTAACCGCGCCAGATTTGTTCTATAAAGGTCAATCGCTTATTGAAAAGCATGACCAATTTGCTGGTTTAGCAAGTATGATAGATATCTTTGCCAATGCACCATTTACGTTATTGCCAATTTTAATTGGATTTAGTGCAGCTAAACGCTTTGGTGGAAATCCATTTTTAGGGGCAGCGTTAGGGATGATTTTAGTACATCCATCATTGATGAGTGCCTATGATTTTCCAAAGGCAGTGGAAGCGGGTAAAGCGATACCACATTGGGATATCTTTGGATTACATATTAATCAAGTAGGTTATCAAGGCCAAGTATTACCTATGTTATTTGCAGCTTATATTTTAGCAAATATTGAAAAGGGACTACGTAAAGTCATTCCAACGGTATTAGATAACCTATTAACACCTTTATTAGCTATTTTATCAACAGCATTTTTAACATTTTTATTTGTTGGACCGATTACACGTCAGTTAGGCTATTGGTTATCTGATGGTTTAACATGGTTATATGAATTTGGAGGTGCGATTGGTGGCTTTATCTTTGGTTTATTCTATGCACCAATCGTTATTACAGGCATGCATCATAGCTTTATTGCTGTTGAAACAACACTGATTGCAGATGTGAAAAATACAGGAGGTTCATTTATCTTTCCAATTGCGACGATGTCAAACGTGGCACAAGGTGGTGCAGCGTTAGCAGCTTTCTTTATTATTAAACAAAATAAAAAATTAAAAGGTGTAGCATCTGCTGCTGGAATTTCAGCGTTACTTGGTATTACTGAACCAGCCATGTTTGGGGTTAATTTAAAATTAAGATACCCATTTATTGGCGCAATTGTTGGCTCAGCCTTTGGAGCAGCTTATATTTCATTCTTTAAAGTTAAAGCCATTGCGCTTGGTACAGCGGGGTTACCTGGATTTATTTCAATCAGTGCATCTCATAGTGGATGGTTACATTACTTTATTGGAATGGTGATTTCGTTTATCATCGCAGCAGGGCTGACTATTATATTATCACGTAGAAAAGCCTATCAAGACGTTAAATCATAGAAAATCGTTTAAGACATAAATATAACGTCTTAAAATTACAACGCCAAAAATGTTTTCATGTGTCGTATTGTAAATAGAAAATAGCAGTAAGATGATTTTCAATTAGAAATTATCTTACTGCTGTTTTTTTCAGATTTATGTCCTAACCTGTTTATTATATTTTTTGTTTGCGCCATAAAAAGATGCCAACAATTGTGACTAAAATTAATGATACGACTATAACGATAATCCAAGAGGCGTAACTGTGATCGTCAATCGGTAACGGGACGTTCATACCAAAGAAGCTAAAGACTAAAGTTGGTAAGGTCAGTAATACGGTAAACAACGTTAAAGTTTTCATAATATTGTTCATTTCATTAGACAACAGTGAAGCATATGACGTGGTAATACTTTCTAAAATACGTGTATACAATTCTGTTGTTTCAATCGCTTGATTGTTTTCAATCATTAAGTCTTCTAATAAATCTTCATCTTCTTCAAAACGTTTAATCGCAGGTAAACGGAATAATTTTTTGATAATTGTATCATTTCCTTTTAATGCAGCTAAGAAATAAACTAAACTTTTCTCAACTTCCATTAAATTATATAGCTGACGATTCGTAATATTATTTTTCAATTCACGCTCAATGCGAATTCTTGATTTGTTCAACAAACGCAAGTTGCGATTATAATGATTCGCAATGGTTAATAATATATTTAAAGCAAAACGACTATGGAATTTCAGATTAATATCTTGTTGTCGCGCAAAATGTTCTAAAAATTCATTTTCAGCATCACAGACAGTCATAATGATGCCATTTCCAATAATAATACCTAGTGGAATCGTGACAAATGACAGCACACGTCGATTGGTTGAATTGACAATAGGTAAGTCAATAATAATTAGTGAATAACCAGAGTCTTCGTCATACTCAATACGTGCACTTTCTTCTGCGTCTAAAGGGTCACGTATAAAGTCTTCGGGAATTTGATAACGCTCAATTAGCGCATCTGCCTCATCACGGTCAGGTTCTACAACGTTAATCCAAGAAGGTGCGTGGTCCAAATCTGTTTCTACTATTTCATTTTGTGTTAAATGTTTGTATGCTGCAATCATACTTACTGATTCCTTTCAATATTACTTACTAAGTTGTTAATACTTTACCACACTTTAACTTTTTGTGCTCAATCATGTTGATGCATATGATGGCGATGTTCTGATAAAAGACGTAAGGGGCCATTGTAGACAATTTTATAAATATATAAAATCAGTTCATCCACAGGCAAGCGTTCGGGGTCTTGAACCCAATACTTCATTACCGAAATCGTGGCACCGGACACATACCTATAGAAATACATTTCGGGTATGCCAGCGATAACATGGTCTACACTCAAATAATTTTGCATGTTTTCTTTGAATAATGAATTCATTTTTTCTTCCAAGCGACTTGTACGGTCTAATTTTAAAATTGTGCGATAAAAGTTGATGTTACGATCAATATGATGAAAAATAGTAGTTAGTACATTTTTAATAAATAAGCGTCCCGTTTCTTCAGCATCGTTACCTAAGACATTGTAAAATTCTGTTACATTGGAAATTTCAGCGATACATTCATTTTCCATTTCATCTAATAGTAGATACTTATCTTCAAAGTGTAAATAAAATGTCCCCCGATTAATATCGGCACGTTTAGTAATATCTTGTATCGTAATTTTTTCGATTTCTTTTTCATTTAACAAATCAATAAATGCCTCTTTAATGGCAGATTTAGTCCGTCTAATGCGACGATCTTCTTTCACGATTACTGAAACCTCCTAGTTATAAGACAAATTGAACGAATGTGTTCATTAACGTACACTTTGTCATACATTGCTTATTGTTTATTTGTTCATATCTATTATAATAAACAACGTGATAAATATTCAACACGTTGTTTTATAAAGGAGGTAAGTTTGATGAATATTTTTAAAAGCAAATTATTATGGATTGCGCCTATTGCAGGGATTTTACTATTAATCATCTTTTCATTAGCGTTTTATCCAGCATATAATCCAAAACCTAAAGAAATGCCTATCGCAATTGTTAATCATGATGAAGGTATTAATATACAAGGTAAAAAAGTAAATATTGGAGATAAATTAGAAGATAAATTATTAAATAGTGACTCAGACACTATTAAATGGGTTAAAGTTAAAAATGAAGCAGACTTAAAGCAAGGCATGAAGGATGAAAAATATTACGGTGCTGCTGTCTTCAATAAAGACTTTTCTAAAAATGCGATGAGCAAAACGCAAAAGATTGTGATGGATAGTAAAAAAGCAGAAATGAAAGAAAAGGTTGCATCTGGTGAAATTCCACCACAAGCTGTGCAACAAATGCAGAAAAAGATGGGTAACCAAAAAGTTGACGTGAAACAAGCTCAATTTAAAACGTATGTCAGCCAAGGTTCAAGTTTGCAAGGTTCACAATTGGCTAATAGCGTTTTAACGAAAATGGGGCAAAATATTAACCAACAAATTACAAAACAAAGCATTAATACTTTGGAACAACAGCATGTTGATGTTAAAGCAAGTGATATCGAAGGATTAACGAATCCAGTAAACGTGGATAGTCATACAGTAAATAAAGTGAAAGACCATCAAGGTGGTGGTAATGCACCATTCTTAATGTTTATGCCAGTATGGATAGGCTCATTAGTTATTTCTATCTTATTATTCTTTGCCTTTAGAACGAGTAATAACTTTGCAATTCAGCATAGAGTCATCGCTTCATTTGGTCAAATGATTATGGCTGCGGTATCAGCATTTGCTGGTAGCTTTGCTTATATTTATTTTATGAAAGATGTACTCGGCTTTGACTTTGATCATCCTGTGCGTATTGCAGTGTTTGTAGGTTTGTCAATTCTTGGATTTGTAGGATTGATTTTAGGTGTGATGGTGTGGTTAGGAATGAAATCAATACCATTATTCTTCATTCTAATGTTCTTTAGTATGCAAATGGTCACATTACCAAAACAAATGTTACCTAAAGGCTATCAACATTATGCTTATGATTGGAATCCATTCACGCATTACGCCACAAGTTTGAAGGAATTGATTTATTTAAATCATCAAATCGAATTTTCAACAACGATATGGATGTTGATTGGCTTTATGATTTTTGGAGCGATTTCAAGTTTAGTTGCAGCTTTAGTGAGAAAACACAGTACAAAACGTACCGAAGTACCATCATAAGATATTAATACATTTACAATATAAAATTTGAAACGCAAAGTGCAGTGATTAGCATTTTGCGTTTCTTGGGAGCGGGACAGAATGGATTATGAATTTATAGTCCCGCTCCGGCAAGGTTGACTAGGATTGAAAAAAGCTTGGTATAAGCGTATTTTCAGTCCAGTCAACTACTGCCGAAATTTAGTTCATAGCCTAAAACATAATGATATCCCTGATTAGACATTCGGCAACAGCTGATTATAAACTGAAAATTTAAACTTTAATATATCGGTTGACTATTTTAAAAAAGAGCGTATGATAATCGTTAGATATCTAACTAATGAGGTCATAATATGAATTATACGTATCAATATTTAATCAGAACACTCGCACATGAGATGAAACGTTATGCTGATCGTAAGCTTGATGAGTATGGCATTACACAAGAACAAAGCCATACACTAGGCTATCTATATCGTCATCAACATGATGGGATTTCACAACAGGATCTTTCTAAAGCCTTTAATCGTAAAGGCGCTACTGTTAGTGCAACAGTAAAGAATTTGGAAAAGATGGATTTGATTTATCGTACGGTTGATGCACAAGATTCAAGACGTAAAATATTACGCTTAACGACAGAAGGAACAGCTTTTGTAGAATCATTTATCGGTATATTTGATGAAGTTGAACAAAAAATGTTAGAAGATTTTTCTGATGTTGAAAAGCTACAATTACAAAATTACTTTAAACGAATGTTAAACAATTTAGCAATAGAGTCATAATAATAAGTGATACATGGCTATCATGGTCACTTTAAATTTTAAATATATAGTTAGATATCTAATTATTAGATATCGAATTAATTTAAGGGAGAATTTGAAAATGAAAGACGAACAAATATATTATTTTGAACAAGCACCCATATTTAAATCTATGATGCACTTTTCATTACCTATGATGATTGGTTCATTATTAAGTGTGATATATGGTATTTTAAATATTTACTTTATTGGATTTTTAGATAACAGTCATATGATTTCTGCAATTTCTTTAACAATGCCGATTTTTGCTTTGTTAATGGCTTTTGGTAATTTATTTGGCGTAGGTGGGGGAACGTTTATTTCTCGTATGTTAGGTGCGAAAGATTATAGTAAAAGTAAAGTGATTAGTAGTTTTTCAATATATAGTAGCCTTATATTAGGTATTATTGTAGCTGCACTTGCCTTTCCATTTACAGATCAAATCGCGCAAGTGTTGGGAGCAAGTGGAGAGATTGTACACTTTACGAGTTCTTTTTTGAAAGTGATGTTTTTGAGTTCACCAGCTGTCATATTATTCTTTGTGTTAGAACAATTTGCTAGAGCAATTGGTAAACCAATGATATCTATGGCAGGTATGCTTTCTAGTGTGGTATTAAATATGATTCTAGACCCTATTTTAATCTTTGGCTTTCATTTAGATGTTGTAGGGGCTGCTTTAGGAACAGCAATTTCAAATGTTGTAGCTGCATTATTCTTTATTATTTATTTTGTAGTAAAAAAGGATATTATTTCAGCAAATATTAAAGAAGCGTTGCCAAGCAAAGAAGTTATGGTTGATATCTTTAAAATCGGTATTCCTGCTTTCTTAATGGTTGTTTTAATGGGTATTACAGGACTTATACTCAATTTGTTTTTAGCTAAATATGGTAACGAAGCGATTGCAAGTTATGGTATTTCATTTAGATTAGTACAATTTCCTGAACTTATTATTATGGGCTTAGCTGAAGGTGTTGTACCGCTTATTGCTTATAATTTTATGTCAAATAAAGAACGAATGAAACATACGATTGAAGCGGTTGTACTTTCAATTGGTGTGATTTTCGCAGTAAGCATGGTTATCGTGATGTTGTTTGGTACATCAATTGTTCAACTATTTAGTACCGATATACACATTGTGGCTTTAGCAACCTTTATGTTAAAAGTAACGATGACATCATTATTACTAAATGGTATTGGTTTCTTATTCACTGGGATGTTACAAGCGACAGGTCAAGGGCGTGGTGCAATGATTATGGCGTTAGCACAAGGACTTATTATTATTCCAGTGCTCTTTGTGTTAGATAAATACTTCGGTTTAACAGGTGTAGTATGGTCATTACTTGTGGCTGAAACAATTTGTTCATTGTTAGCTATGTTCATTGTTTACTTATCACGCAATCAACTTACCGTTGATAAAAGTGCATTAATAGAAGCAGAGTAGTAAAGTGGAATCTGGGGCATGATTCCTAGAAAAATAGCCAGTAAATAATTTTTATAACTTCATTTACTGGCTTCTTTATTGTAAAAAAAGAACAGTCTGGGACATAAAAGTGGAACATTCTTTATTTTGTCACTTTAAAGAAATTCATTTTATTTTATAATAAGAATGTGAGGGAGGATTGAAGATGCGCAGATTACTTTATGCATTTTTAACGTATATGATTGTAGGTTTATTAAGTGGCTTTTACTATCGGGAATTGACAAAAGCATATAACTTTACTGGTGATACACAATTATCAGTCGTACATACACATACATTGATTTTAGGCATGTTCATGTTTTTAATACTTATTGGGCTGGAAAAAGTCTTTCAATTAAGTAGCTATTATTTATTTAATTGGTTCTTTGTAATTTATAATATTGGCGTATTGACTACAATTGGTATGATGGCTACAAAAGGTTCATTCCAAGTCATGGGTAAACATGTGCCGGAATCATTTTCAGGCTTTGCAGGAATGGGGCACACTGGTATGTTGGCCGGCTTATTATTACTCTTTTTCTTATTGCGTCAGGCTGCCTTAACAGAGCCCAAAGCAGAATCTAGAACAGGACATAAAACAGACAAACATTAATCAAGATAAATGCAATAATTTAGAACATAAATCGTTTTAGAGTTAAAGAAAAATGGCAATTTCTATTGAAATAATATAGAAACTGCCATTTTTGTTATGCATTTTTTAATTAGTGTTGTGTATTTAATTATACGTAGCGTCTTATTTTTCAAAATAAATGTATTTCGTATTGTGACGAGAATACTGGGTAGGTCATGACAGTCGACGATTTAGTACTATCAATATACTGCTTTGATATCTATAAAGTCATTTTCATACCATATTCAATTGCTTACGCATGTGCAATTTCTAAATGTTTACCTGGAAGACTGTTTAATAAATAAGGATCGTGTGTGATAACAATGAGTTGCAAGTCTTTCATTTCCCGCAACATTTGTAATATCAATTCTTCATTAATGACATCTAAATTTGTTGTCGCTTCATCCAATATTAAGATATCGGGATTAACTAGCAATGCTTTAGCTATCCATAAACGTTGAAATTGGCCGCCACTTAAGTGGCTTACTTTTTTGTTTAGTAAATGATCATCTATTTTACATTGTCGCATTACTTGATGCAGTCGCTCTGAATGTTCACTAACAGGTATATCAAAGTGTTTCAAAGGTTGTTTAAGTATCCATGCCACTGACTTTAAAGGGTCTAAAGTACTTGCATTATACTGAGGCACATATTGAATATATTTCATCCATTCAATGTCAGAGACGTTACCTAGAACTAAGTTGTCATAACTGACACTACCGTGAAAGTTTTTATCTAGACCTGCTATGATTTGAGCTAATGTAGACTTACCACTCCCGCTTACGCCGCTAATGATTAAATGCTCACCATTATCTACAGTTAAATCGAAGTTCGTGAATATTTGTTTGTCAGAATACGATTTTTTTAATTGCTTAATCTGTAACATATTGTGTTCTCCTATTTGCTAAGTCAATTAACTTTTGAGTATATGGATGTTGAGGGGACGTTAAAACCTCTTTAGAGGTACCACTTTCAACGATTTGTCCCTCGTACATCACGCTGATATGTGTTGCATAATCTATGACAAGTTCTAAATCATGCGTAATAAATAGAATTGTCATACCATGTTGTTGTATCACATGATGTAATAAAAGCATTAAATGATTTCGATTATCATAGTCTAATGCACTTGTTGGTTCATCAGCAATGAGAAATTTGGCTTCTCGTACAATAGACATAATTAATGCAATGCGCTGTGCCATACCACCGCTTAGTTGAAAAGGGTAGTAGTCAAGTAATTTCGAGTTGTTTTTGAGACCAAGATGATTAAATTGGCGTTCAACAAAGTGATGCTGTTCTTGTCTTGATAATTTAGAATGTACCGAGTCAAACAAGGCATCGAAATGTTTTTGGATACGCACATTTTGAAAGAAATTACTATTCGTATCTTGGAACATTGCATCCGTATCTTCAAGGTTAATGTCCACTTGTCCAGTGTAGTGAAGCTCAGGTTGTAGCATGTTTAGTGCGGTGCGCGCCAATATTGATTTACCACTGCCACTTTCACCTACTAAACAATGAAAACTACCTTCTTTAACTGTTAAATTAAGCTGTTTTAGTAAAGCAACTTTATGATGATAGACAGAGACATCTTGCAAATGTAATAGCGACTTTAATGAATGAAACGACGGTTGAGATACTGACATATCAATGCGAAACCTCCTAGTAAGACACCTGGGAAAAAGAATAGCCAAGGTGCAGAATAGAAATAACTCTTACCATCATAAAGGATGGCGCCTAACTCAGGTAGGGGTGGCTTAACGCCTAAACCTATAAATGCTAAACCAGAAATACTAAGCATTAATTTACCGAAATCTGCAGTAACTAAGGCCATCACATTGCTTAATAAATGAGGTACAATATGATAGATAGTTATTTCTAGCTTAGATAAACCGCTCAATGGCGCATATTTGACGAAAGGTTGCTTTTGCGCATCGCGTGCTAAATTTCTAAAATAACGTAAATAACGTCCTAACCAGCCAATAATTAAGGCAAAGCATAAGCCTAAAATAGAATTATTCATAAATCCAAGTACAACGAGGGCAATTATAATGGCTGGTAAAGCAATTAACATATCAGCCAGGGCCATCATGATGGAATCAAACCAGTGACCAATCATTGCTGACAATAAACCTAGAATAAGGCCTAGTATCACCGTACCAATTAAGATAAACGAGGTTAATCCCAATGTGACCATACTTCCTACAAAGAGGCGAGTTAAAAAGTCTCGGCCTAAATGATCTGTCCCTAGCCAATGTGACCAAGTGGGTGGTATAAGTGCTGCTGTTTGATGAATCATATTTGCTTGATCATATAATAGATAGGTAAGCATGATTAGAATTAAAATAATGACAGGCCATATCCAGTACTTAATTTTCATATGTTATATGGCCTCCTAACGTTTTAGACATTTTTAGTCGAGGATCACTTTTTTCAAGTAAAATATCTCCAAAGAAATTGAGAAGTAAAATAATGAATATAATCATCATTAAGATACCTTGAATTAAAGGATAATCACGCATATTTATACCATTGATTAATAATTTTCCTAAACCAGAAATACTAAAAATTACTTCTAAAATAATGATACGACTAAATAAGTGAATGAAATTGTTAATTGTAATCGTCAACAACGGTGCTAAAATTTCTTTCAGTTGTAAATAAATACGATCTTTTAATTTGAAGTGACGTAATTGAGCTAATTGATAAGGTTGACTATATAATGTTTGTTCAAAAAGGTGGCTGCTTAATAAAATCATATGGCTCCCTTCAACGAGTACTAAAATCGTAATCGGAAGTACAAAATAAGCCCAACTATTACTTCCTACAAAAGGGAATAAGTGCCACTTCACGCCAAAGTAATAAATAAAGATAATCGCTAACCAATATTCAGGTAATGATGTGATGATTTGAGCAATACGTGTAGTGACTTTTGACCATAGGTGATTTGGATGATTCCCACATATGTATCCAATAATATAACCAAGTGGAAATAGAATCATCGCTGACCCTAAAATTAATTTAAGTGTTGGCGCAGTTGCTTTGATAATTCGTTCAGTAACGGGTTCACCATTGCTAAAGCTTGTTCCTAAATTACCAGTACAGGCATTGCCAACCCATTGAACATAACGAACGGGCAAAGCTTGGCTCAAGCCAAGTTTATCTTGCGCAAACTTGATGCGTTCTTGAGTAATTTGAGCAACACCATGTTCATGTAAATATTGAATCGCCGGATTGCCGGTTGTGTTTTCTAACAGAATAAATAGTATAAATGAAATAATGAGCAAATAAATCATTAGTTTAATGATGTGTTTAACGATATTAATCATGATTTGACACCTTCAATTTATCAAAGTTTATAGGTGCGTCCGTTTGTCCAGAGAAGTCGAAATCTTTAATCTTAGGACTCGTAACAAATGTTTCATTAGGGTATGCGATAGGCACAGCAAGATATTGGCTGTCAATATAATTAGACAATCGGTTAAAGGCTTGTTGCTGTTGATGCGTATTAATAATTGTAGGAAATTGTTCTATCATTGATGTTAATTTCTGATCATCCGCAAAAGCCCCTGGCTGTTTACCATTTTGTTTAAAACGTGCATTCAAGAAATTATAAGGCATCAACCCATTCGTATAACTACGATAATAGATAAGATCGAAGTCTTTACGTACCGTCAATGTTTCATAATAGGTTTGTGCATCTAAGACATTAATATCCAACTTAATGCCTGCTTTTTTCAATGCTTGTTGCATGATTTCAGCTTTCATTTTCCATTCAGGAAATTCGTCCGTTTGAAGGGCGAGTTTCAGTGAAAGTACTTTACCGTCCTTTTCGAAGTAACCATCACCATTTCTTGTATAACCTAATTGCTTAATCAAGCGTTGCGCTTCAGCTGGGGCATACGTATGGTCATTTTGATTAGCATTATTTACATATTGCACGCCACTTTGGAATAAACCTTTTAACGTTTTATTTGAAGAAAGATAATTGACATTGATAGCCTTACTTATTGCTTCGCGCATCTTTTTATTTTGTAATACTTTGTTAGTTGGATTGAAACCCATAAATTGCGTTTCAGTGCTTGGATATTTATGTACGGTTAAATGCTTGTTACGATAAGATTCCTTAACTTGTTGCGGTGTCATCTGACCTAATGCGCCACCAGTAATGTCAATGGAATGGCTTTCAATCGCTAGATGTCTTGAATCACTATCTTCAATCGATTGAAAAGTAAGACGATAATCTAATGGATGGCCATTACGATAATATTTATTGGGTTTAAACGTCACTGTCTCATTTGTCGAACCGGCTACTTTGAAAGGCCCAGTGCCGATTGCTTTCTTAAATTTACCAGTTATTTTACCGCCTTGAACTGCATGCGGACTCATTACACGCAGTGGTCTAATCTGGGTAAGCTCTGGTAACACTTGGTTAGAAGGCTTTTTAAGTTTAATCTCCACAGTATATTTATCTTTGACAGTAATGGATTTGAGTTTATCCAACGTTTCCATAGGATCTGTCTTATCAGTTGCTTTGGCTCTTTCTATTGAAAATTTGACTGCTGATGCATCAAAGTTAGATCCGTCATTAAATTTTACATGCTGTTTTAAATGAAAGGTATAATCTTTACCATCATTTGATACGTCCCATGATTTAGCTAGTCCAGGTTCTATTTTGCCATTTTCACCATATTTTACGAGCGATTGATACACTGCACTATACACTGGCATAGGTACATCAAATCCTTGTGCATCAAGTTGATTAGGATTAAATTCTCGTGGTAGTGACAATGTTACTTCTTTATTATCACGGTGTTGATACCCACAACCACTTAGGATGAGTACAGCACACATGGAAAGTGAAAACAACATGTGCTTTTTCATTATTTAACCTTCTTTCGATTATATTGATATAGAATTGATATAAGCAGGGAACAGGAAAAATTCATTATGAATTCGTAGTCCTGCCCCGCCAAGGTTGACTAGGTTTGATAAAGCTTGGTATCAGCGTATTTTCAATCCAGTCAACTACTGCCAATATCAGAGTCTAAAATATAATAATGTCCTAGACTCACGCTTATTTTAAATTGTTAAAAAGTTTATATCGCAAACATAAGCTGAAAATTATAAATCATCGCCATTCATAAAATCAAGCACCTTATTGTTAGAAATAATATCAACGATAAGGTGCTTGTTCTTGAGTTTAATATTTTCTTAAGAAATCTAGCTTACGATGATATAATTTATCTGCGATATAAGCTTGAACGTTATATAGAATTGTCTCAATGTCTTGAGTCATGTTTGAGAGCACGCGAACGGTAAAACCGTGTGTTGGCAATTGTGTAATACCAAGTCGACAATCATACGTTTGTGTAAAATCTTTAATCTGGGCATAGACCTCATCGATAAGCTTTTGTGTTATATTCGGGTGAATACAATAGGCTGACCCTATATGTGTATAGTGCTCCATATAACCAATTGAATTCATATTGGTTTTGTTTGGATCCATGAGTAAATTATCATAAGTGACTAATGCTTCATTTATATAGATTTCATTAATTAAATGCATATAATGATACGTAAAGTTCTTGTCAGTTGTTGAATAACCAGGTGTTAATATATCTGTATAAAACATAGAGGCATTATCTTTTAAGTTAAATACGTTATGTTGGAAAAACTTCGCATTTTCATAAGCGATAATAGGATCTGCAACGTATTCCATGTAGCCATCTTGCGCAATGTTAAACGTTTGATACTGTTCAACGCGATCGCTTAATGTTTTATATATTTTCGTGGCACCTTGTGATGTAAGCGTGACTGCTGCCCCGTTATCAATATTAATATTCATACGATAGCGATCGCCATCTAGATAGCCGCCACCCACATTAACAATATAGAACGTGGGAATTTTAGATTGATTTAAATAGACAGGGCGCATCACTTTTAATGCCTTTTCAAAGAAGATATTGCGTGCAACCGAACGCTTGCCATTATGAAAGACAGTTAAATCGAGCTGACCTGTCCAAGATGGTTCGATGTCTTGCTTTGCTTTATCAGCCATCAAGCTAATCCTTTAAGTAATACATCACGTTCAATCCATTCAATCACATCATCTAAACCATCATCGGTTTTAAGATTTGTAAAGGTAAAAGGTCGATTACCACGAAATGTTTTTGTATCTTCGGCCATTTGATCTAAAGACGCGCCAACAAATTCAGCTAAATCTGTTTTATTAATTACAAAGTAGTCAGATTTAATCATACCTTGTCCACCTTTACGTGGAATCTTTTCACCTTGGGCCACATCAATAATGTAAATAGAAAAATCAACGAGTTCAGGACTAAATGTTGCTGCTAAATTATCGCCGCCAGATTCGATGAAGATTAGCTCGATATCCTCATTGCGTTCTAACAACTCATCAATGGCTGCAAAGTTCATTGAAGCATCTTCACGGATGGCTGTATGTGGACAACCGCCTGTTTCAACACCAATAATTCTATCTTCAGCTAATACGCCAGTATTCACTAATATTTTTTGGTCTTCTTTCGTATAAATGTCATTAGTAATAACCCCGATACTTAAATCTTTAGACAGGCGGCGCACTATTTTTTCAACTAATTGTGTTTTATCTGCACCAACAGGACCGCCAATACCAATTTTAATTGGATTTGCCATAACTTATAACCTCCTAAGAAATAAAAATTCTCACATTAACATTTTCATGCTCCATTTGGTTCAACTCTAGACCCGGTGCTGTAATACCGAAATCTTCCTCATTTAATGTGAAAATATGTTGTCGCGTATGTTCGATATAAGGAATCAAGTCTTTCACAACTTGTTGACCCGTTGTTTGGCCAAGTGGAATGGCACGGACTGCATTTTGAGTCAAACTGGAAACATTTTGATAAAGATAATAATCAATAATTGTTTCGATATTTACACCTAAATAATGTCCTAATATGGTGAAACAGATAGCTGGATGCAACTTAACTTGCTTCTCAGCCATTTGCTTAAGATACCAAGCCATCCATTCACTGTCATAAAGCTCATTGGCTAATTTCGCCATGCGCGTACCCATTTGTTTGGCGCCTACGCGTGTTTCGCGAGGGAGACTTTGTACAAAGATTAAACGATCGACTTTTAATAGTTTCTCGGTATCTCCATCTTCCAAAGCTTGATAAACGAGGCGCATAGCTAAGCCATCTGAATAAGTCAATTGTTCATCTAAGAATAATTGTAACCATGCTTTAAATGTTGCAGCATCTTTAACTGCATCGCGTTGAATATAAGTTTCAAGCCCAAATGAATGACTGAACGCACCTGTTGGAAACTGTGAATCACAAAACTGGAATAGTCTTAAATGTGAATGATCAATCATGCGAATGTCCTATATGTCTAAATGCTTTATTTACTTTTCGATCTTCATGACTATAGGGGATACCTAATGTTTTAAGTAAGTCTTCTACTAAATAGTCATATTGGACAAGCATTTCAGTTTCAGTAAATTGTGCTGGTAGATGACGATTACCGAGTTGATGCGCAATGTCTCCCATTTCTTGTAATGTGCGTGGTTGAATAACAAGTAAGTCTTCCGAGTTAACATCTACGACAATCATATTCGTCTCATCTTGATATAAAATATCGCCATATTGTAGATCGATAGGCTGTCTTAAACGAATACCAAGTTCAGTGCCATGATCTGTTGTCACGCGTTGAATACGTTTAACCAAGTCTGAATTTTCAAGGTACACTTTTTCAATATGTTTACTTTTTTCTTCTGCAGTAAGATTAGCAATATTGCCTTGTATTTCTTCAATAATCATTAACATATCCTCCTAGAATAAGAAGTATCTTTGAGTTAGTGGTAATTCAGTCGCAGCTTCACTTGTAATTTTTTCACCGTCAACAAATACTTCGTATGTTTGTGGATCTACGTCTAATTTTGGTGTTGCGTGGTTATGCTTCATATCTTTTTTGGATAAGTTACGTATACCATGTACTGGACGTACCATACGTTTCAAGTTAAGCAGATTATAAATACCATTTTCATAAGCCGTGGTAGAAACAAATGTAATGGCTGTATGTTGTATGTTTGTACCATATTGGCCATACATTTTACGATATTTTTGAGGTTCTGATGTTGGTATAGAACCATTGGCATCACCGTTGACAGCTGAATTGATTAAACCACCTTTAACTACAAGCTCAGGTTTAACGCCAAAGAAGATAGGATCCCACATGACTAAATCAGCTAATTTTCCACTTTCGATTGAACCCACATAATCAGAAATACCATGTGTAATGGCAGGGTTAATTGTGTATTTTGCGATATAACGTTTAATACGATGATTGTCGTTATATTCTGTATCGCCTTCTAAAACACCGCGTTGTTCTTTCATACGATGTGCGACTTGCCAAGTTCGTATAATCACTTCGCCCACACGTCCCATCGCTTGAGAATCAGAGCTAATCATACTGAAGACACCCATGTCTTGAAGGACATCTTCGGCAGCAATGGTTTCTTTTCTAATACGGGAATCAGCAAATGCAATGTCTTCTGGAATTGAAGCGTTTAAATGGTGTGTAATCATGACCATGTCTAAATGTTCATCAACTGTATTTTGTGTATATGGTAATGTAGGATTCGTAGAGGACGGTAAAATGTTTGGATATGATGCGGATTTGATTAAGTCGGGTGCATGTCCACCACCAGCACCTTCAGTATGGTACATATGAAGTACACGATCTTTAACGGCTGCCATTGTATCTTCCATGAAGCCAGCTTCATTTAAGGTGTCAGCATGTAAAGCAATTTGTACATCAAATTCATCTGCAACATCTAATGCGTGACGCAATGCTGAAGGTGTTGCTCCCCAGTCTTCATGTACTTTGAGGCCAATGGCACCAGCATGTATTTGTTCAATTAAAGCTGTATGATTGACTGCTTGACCTTTGCCAGTGAACCCGACATTAATTGGTAGCGCTTCAGCTACTTCTAACATGCGATGGATATGCCAAGGACCTGGTGTCACTGTTGTTGCTTTTGTTCCTTCAGAAGCACCTGTGCCACCACCAATGTGTGTTGTAATACCACTTTCAAGTGCTACTTCAGCTTGCTCAGGATTAATAAAGTGCACGTGTGTATCAATGCCACCTGCAGTTACGATTTTACCTTCAGCAGCGATGATATCTGTGGTTGCACCAATAATAATGTCTACATTGTCCATAATATCAGGGTTACCGGCTTTACCAATACCCATAATATAGCCATTTTTAACGCCAATATCTGCTTTTACAACTTTATCGTAATCAATGATAAGGGCGTTCGTTAGCACTAAATCAGCCACTTTGCGATCATCTCGAGTGACGTTTGGGTTTTGTGCCATGCCATCACGGATAGATTTACCGCCACCAAATGTCGCTTCATCACCATAATTGGCATAATCTTTTTCAACTTGTGCAAATAAATTAGTATCACCAAGTCGTACTGAGTCACCTACAGTTGGTCCGTACAAGCTTGTATATTGAGATTGCGTCATTTTAAAGCTCATTAATCTTGTCCTCCTTTTTTATTAAGGTTTTCTTCACCTTGGTCATTGAAGACACCAGCATAGCTATCATGCTCACCAGTAGGGCGATAGACGCGTGTTTCATCAATTTTGCCATTGACCATACCTCTGAAACCATAGATATTACGATGACCAGCATATTCAACAAGTTGTACTTTTTTTTCGTCACCTGGTTCAAACCGAACGGCTGCACCTGCTGGAATGTCTAAATGTTTGCCATAAGCTTTTTCACGTTCAAATTTTAAAGCTTTATTTGCTTCATAAAAGTGAAAGTGAGAACCAACTTGGATAGGACGATCACCAGTATTTTTAACTGTAAGAACAGTTTCTGGATGACCTTGATTAATTTCTATATCAGTGTTTTTGACTTTAATTTCTCCAGGAATCATAAATTTGCCTCCTTATACAATAGGGTGATGGACAGTGATAAGTTTCGTGCCGTCTGGGAACGTCGTTTCTATTTCAAGCTCAGTTATCATACTTGCTACGCCATCCATAACATCCTCTTCATTTAGAATTGTTTTACCATAACTCATAAGCTCAGCTACTGTTTTGCCATCCCGAGCACCTTCTAATAATTCATCACTAATCAGGGCAAGTGCTTCAGGGTGATTAAGCTTCAAGCCTCGTGCTTTACGGCGTCTTGCTACTTCTGCGGCAACAACTATCATTAATTTATCTTGCTCACGCTGTGTAAAGTGCAAATCAATTCCTTCTTTCTAAATTTAAATTTAAGTGCATAAACCATATTAGAACTACTAAAGGAGTTTAACAAGTATTTTACTATTTTTAATAAATTTTTATACATCAAATTGCTGTTATAAAATTATAACTAATACAAAAATATTTTTTTCACAGCATTAAAATGCTAAAATTTGTATTATCTCAAAAATTTATAAGTAAGGTGAGTTTGTGGAAAAAATAGATGTGTTTTTGAAGAACATTGCTCAAGTTGTCTTGATTAATAGTAAATGGACTGGATTATTTATTTTGATTGGATTATTTGTGGCGGATTGGGAATTGGGTTTAGCTGCAGTATTAGGCAGTGCATTGTCAGTTTTGTTGGCACCATATTTTAATTATAGTGCCGAGGAAATTCACAATGGATTAGCAGGTTATAACTCAGTACTAACAGCGATTGGACTGGCGTTATTCTTACAATCAACCACTATCGCTTGGATTGTTTTAGTTATTAGTGTTATTTTAACGTTGCCAGTAGGTGCTGCTACACGTGAATTTTTAAAGTCTTATGGCGTTCCTATGTTAACCTTTCCATTTGTCTTAATGACTTGGTTAATCCTAGCAATGACGACTCAGTTTTCAACATTAAGTGTTACTGTTGATATTTTACCACTACATGTTAAACATCCAGTGATTAGCCACCATCATATAAGTTGGTTAAGTGGCATAACGACGAATTTTAGTGAAATTTTCTTAGTGACATCTATTGGTGGTAGTGTATTGATATTGATTGGTATCTTTTTAGGTTCAATTAAAGGTGGAGTATATGCGCTAATTTCAAGTATATTTGCAGTTGCATGTATTGCATTATTAGGTGGAGATTATCCAACCATCGCAAATGGTTTATATGGATATAATGCTGTCCTTACAGGGATTGCTTTAGGTGTAACATTCATGACTCAATTGAATAAGTATATTGCAGTTATCACGGGATTGCTGTTAACGATAGTGATGCATGGTGCACTAGCAACGTTGCTTACGCCAGTTGGATTACCTATATTAACGGCACCATTTATTTTTGCCACGTGGCTCGTGTTGTTTGCGGGAAAAATGTCAAATGAAAATTAAGTGATGCAAAAACATGCAAGAAGCGTAAAGTGAATGTTCAAAAAACGCACGCTTATACCAGAAATGAATTAACCGACTATGGAAGCCGACAAATAATGAAAATGATTCATAAATTAACCTTTAAAAATAAAACATGTTATTCATAATGTAATGGTTATAATGTATCCCCAATAAAGACAAATTCTACTGAGTCTGTCTCTATTGGGGATTAAAAATTTTTTCACGTTATTTCAATTTCTTCAAATGGATTTCTCTAGCACCACAAATAATTGTTACAATTTCATTTACTACTTTATCGATAGGTTGTTGTTGACCATGTTGAATCCAATTTGTAATAACACTTAAAATACCACCCGTTAAAAACTCACTATAAATCGTGACGTCTACATAAAATTGACCATTTTGTTTATCAAAATCGATTTGCTTCTTTACTGCTGCGTAGATTTGATCATAAAAAATGTTATAAACTTCTCCGTAAAAATTTAAAGTAATAACGCTACGAACCGTATCTTTATGATGATGAATAAATGTTAAAATATCAGTCATTAGCTTTTCAAAAAATTGTCTTGGGTTATCTGGATTAATTTCAGGTAAGTACAGTTCTCTGAAATGGTCAATCAAAATCCCGACGACATGATTAAGTAAATGGTATTTATCATTAAAGTGGCGATAAAAGGTTGACCGTCTAATATTTGCTTTATGACATAAATCCTGAATCGTGATTTGTTCAAAAGTCTTTGTTTTTAGCAGTTGATGAAAAGCTGTCATGAGTGCTTGATGTGTTTTTTGCACACGTAAATCTTGTTTATTCATTATATTCACTCCCAATACGATATAGGACAATTTTTCGTAAATGTCGCTTAAGTTACAAACACATATAAATGCCTCACAATAATAGACCTTCATCTATTTATAATGTAAGAGAAGGGTAGATTTATTTTTTGAATAATTACTTATAGTTTACTACTTTTCATCTTTAAAATTAAAAAATATGACAAATTTTGGAAGTGATATCAATGTACTATAGTAATGGAAATTATGAAGCGTTTGCGCGACCAAAAAAACCTGAAAACGTAGAACAAAAGTCAGCTTATTTAATTGGATCAGGATTAGCATCTTTAGCAGCTGCATGTTTCTTAGTTAGAGACGGGCAAATGGATGGGGCAAAAATCCATGTGTTAGAAGAATTAGCTAAACCTGGTGGAAGTTTAGATGGAGATGAACTTCCTATGAAAGGCTATGTCGTACGTGGCGGAAGAGAAATGGAGAATCATTTCGAATGTCTATGGGATTTATTTAGATCTATTCCATCACTTGAAGTAGAGGGGGCTTCTGTATTAGATGAGTTTTATTGGTTAAATAAAGAAGATCCCAATTACTCAAGATGCCGTGTGATTGAAAAAAGAGGTCATCAGTTACCAACGGATGGTGACTTCACTTTAACGAAACAAGCAATCAAAGAAATGATAGATTTATGCTTGATGACAGAAGAAGATTTAAATGATGTGATGATTTCTGAGGTCTTTTCAAAAGATTTTATGAATTCGAACTTTTGGATTTATTGGAAGACGATGTTCGCCTTTGAACCATGGCATTCTGCGATGGAAATGCGCCGCTATTTGATGCGTTTTGTGCATCACATTGGTGGATTAGCAGATTTCAGTGCCCTTAAGTTTACAAAATATAATCAATATGAATCACTAGTACTGCCTATGATTGCCTATCTAGAATCCCATGGTGTACAGTTTGAATATGATGTTCAAGTACTTGATATTAAAGTAGATGTTACAACGACAGAGAAGGTTGCTCGCGAAATGAAACTTAAACGTCAAGGCAAAGAGGAGACAATGCTATTGACGCCGAATGACCTCGTCTTTGTGACAAATGGTAGTATTACTGAAAGCTCAACTTATGGAGATAATGAAACCCCAGCACCTCCTACGAAAGTCACAGGAGGCAGTTGGAACTTATGGCGTAATCTTGCTAAACAAAGCCCTGAGTTTGGTCACCCTGAAAAGTTCTATCAAGATTTACCTGAAAAAAGTTGGTTTGTGTCAGCAACTGCAACGACAAATAATAAGAGAATCATTGATACTATCGAAAGCATATGCAAGAGAGATCCCCTTGCCGGCAAGACGGTAACTGGAGGTATTATTACGGTTAATGATTCGGCATGGCAAATGAGTTTTACTGTTAATCGCCAACAACAATTTAAAGCACAACCTAAAGATGAGGTGAGTGTATGGATTTATGCACTCTATTCTAATGTCAAAGGGGATTATATCAACAAGCCGATTGTGGAATGTAGTGGTAACGAAATTTGCCAGGAATGGTTATATCATATGGGTGTGCCTACCAATCAAATTAAGGATCTTGCTCAAAACCAATGTAATAGCATACCAGTTTATATGCCTTATATTTGCTCATATTTTATGCCAAGAGCCATAGGTGATAGACCACTTGTTGTGCCACATCAATCACGCAATTTAGCATTTATTGGTAATTTTGCAGAAACAGAGAGAGATACGGTCTTTACTACAGAATATTCAGTAAGAACTGCCATGGAAGCCGTATATCAATTGTTGAACATAGATCGAGGTGTCCCAGAAGTTGTTGCGACAGAATTTGATTTGCGTGTCTTAATGGACGCGATGTACGAACTCAATGATGGTAAAGGCTTGGTTGAACTGGTCGAGCAAAAGAAACTAAAACAAGTTGCCCTTAATGCTTTCTTGAAAAAAATAAAAGGCACATATATAGAGCAATTATTGAAACAACATAAGTTGCTGTAGGTGCAAGAGATGTTTCATTTTGAAAAAGAACCCCCGCTTAGCAAAGTAGAAGTGGGGCTTCTTTTTATTTAGAATGAATTGATTTCTGATGATTACAAATTGTCTATCTAAATAGTTATCAAGGCAATGATACGAATGCTTTCAAACAATAGATAATAAAATTATCACATTGACAGATTGAGGGATACGACGACATTGATGACCATAGAATCACTATCAACTTAATAATCTAAGATAAATGTGCTACTTTATAGCGATTTGAAGGAAAATGACACGTTTGGTATAATTATACCTGCAACATAATATCATCTGCTAGGGGTGCTTTGATTTGCTGAAAGGAGAATTTCTCCAACCCTTTTAACCTGATCTAGATAATACTAGCGTAGGGAAGCAAGTGAGCCATTTATACTAAAGAATTAGAACATTATCATGTTTATCAGTTTATTTAAGCATGTGTTTCACTCGTAGTCTGTTGCTTACTTTTTGCCAGAACAGATTGTACAGTAAACACGAGAGTTAGTTATAGATATAGGGCATATCGTTAACTCAAGTTAAAATACCAATATTTTAAAGATATTGGCTATTATCTGATACATATATTTTTTGTATAAATTCGCTTATTTTCTTATGCATTCAGTATTAGGCTGAATGCTTTTTTATGTGGATTTCTCTCAAAGTAATATTAAACACGTCTAGCATCTAGGAGGCTGTTTATATGAAACAAGAAATGATTCGTTTTAAAAAGAATTTTCCGGCAAGCAAACGTATTTTTAAAAAGGGAAGCGATGACGATATTGCAGTGCCATTTCGTCAAATTGAATTATCGGATACGCAATTAGAGAACGATGCATTTCACAACGATCCTATTACCGTCTATGACACTGCTGGACCTTATCATGACGATAACTATGATGTGAACATTGACAGCGGTATTCCTCAGCTTAGAAAGTCATGGATTGATGCACGACAAGATGTTGAAAGCTATGAAGGACGAAAAATACAATCCATCGATAACGGTTTTAAAAAGGAAGGCCATAAAAATTATGTGGCACATCCTTTTCAATATCAACCGAAGCGTGCCAAACAAGGTGGAAATGTGACACAAATGCATTATGCGAAACAAGGCATCATCACGAAAGAAATGAAATTTGTTGCGGTTCGTGAACAGGTAGAACCCGAATTTGTCAGAGATGAAATCGCTAGAGGACGTGCCATTATTCCTAATAATGTTAATCATCCAGAATCAGAACCGATGATTATCGGGAAAAACTTTGCCGTTAAAGTCAATGCCAATATCGGTAATTCGGTCGTGTCATCATCGATAGAAGCAGAAATTGAAAAGCTCGTTTGGGCAATTCATTGGGGGACAGATACGATGATGGATTTATCAACCGGTAAAAATATACACTCAACACGTGAATATTTGATTCGTAATTCACCAGTTCCAGTTGGGACTGTACCCATTTATCAAGCTCTAGAAAAAGTGAATGGCGTGGCGGAAGATTTAACTTGGGAAGTATATCGCGATACACTTATTGAACAAGCGGAGCAAGGTGTTGATTACTTTACCATTCATGCTGGCTTGCTATTACACTATATTCCGTTAACTGTCGATCGCTTAACCGGCATTGTCTCACGCGGCGGTTCAATCATTGCACAATGGTGTCTGGCACATCACGAAGAAAGCTTCTTATACACGCATTTTGAAGATATTTGTAAAATTTTAAATCAATATGATGTGGCAATTTCACTCGGAGATGGTTTGCGCCCAGGTTCCATTTATGATGCCAATGATGAAAGTCAAATTTCAGAGTTAAAAACATTAGGAGAGCTAACTGAAATTGCATGGAAACATGATGTTCAAGTTATGATTGAAGGTCCCGGACATATTCCAATGCATAAGATTAAAGAGAACCAAGATTTAGCAGATTTCTATTGTAAGGAAGCACCGTTCTACACATTAGGACCATTAGTTACAGATATCGCGCCAGCGTATGACCATATTACGTCGGCAATTGGTGCGGCTCAAATCGCAAGTCATGGCACAGCAATGTTATGTTACGTTACACCGAAAGAGCATCTTGGCTTACCAAATAAAGATGATGTGAGAGACGGTGTAGTAACTTATAAAATAGCAGCCCATGCCGCAGATTTAGCAAAAGGGTTACCAGGTGCCACTGTGCGTGATGATGCAATTAGTAAAGCGCGATTCGAATTTCGTTGGATAGACCAATTCAATTTGTCATTAGATCCAGATCGCGCAAGAGAATTCCATGATGAAACGTTGCCATCAGAATCTGCGAAAATTGCACACTTCTGTAGTATGTGTGGTCCTAAATTCTGTTCAATGAAATTATCACATGATATTCGTGATTCATACAAAGAACAGCTAGCAGGTATGAAAGAAAAAGCGAAAGAATTCCAAGCAGCCGGCAATAAAATTTATCATTAGGATACATGATTTATTATAGGCTGGAACATAAATATCAAAATAATAGCACAAAGATGATTTGACATTAAAAATCGTCTTTGTGCTTTCTTTATAATTCAATACTTATGATGATTGGTTCGCTTGCTTAAGGGCCGGTTTGCTTTGCTAGAAAAAACTGGTTTAGCCAATTTTTCTGTGCTTGTGGAATTTCTTATCGAAATTCTCTTTGTTGGGGCCCCACCCCAACTTGCGTTGTATGTTGGCTTTTTTTCGAAAGCCTCTTTGTTGGGGCCCCACCCCAACTTGCTGTGCTTGTAGAATTTCTTATTGAAATTCTTTTTGTTGGGGCCCCAGGGCTTGTTCTATCTAGTGTGTTGCTAAAATATTGAATATTCATATGTCATTGATTGACCATGCGATTTTAATGTCAGTATAAAGATGACATGACCCAATCATAGTTGCATAGTATGAAAAATTTTAATTTTTTGAGCAGGAAGTATACTAAAATGTCATAACTATTGATAACATAATATTATTGAGACTTATTTCCAGGGGAATTGTGTTAGGAGGTTTAGTTATGAATTCCAATATTGAATTTAAAAAAGGCGTACTGTTTGCGTTAGGTGCGCATTTATTATGGGGAATTTTACCTATTTATTGGAGGCTCATTGGCAATATTAGCGCTTTTGAAATTCTAGCGTATCGAATTATCTTATCAATGATCTTTATGATTATCATGATTTACATACTCAAACAAAGTACGGCATTTAAACGTGATTTAATACACTTATTTGCGACACCGATACAGCTTATTGCCATTATTGTCGCTGGTTATGTTATTACGCTTAATTGGGGGACATTTATTTGGGCTGTGTCAAATGGACATGTGATACAAACCAGTTTAGGTTATTATATCAACCCACTCGTAAGTATTTTATTGGCATTTATTTTTCTAAAAGAAAGGTTTAATAAATTTGAGTCATTAGCCATTGTATTTGCCGCAATTGGTGTGCTTTATATGACCATTCGAGTAGGGGAATTTCCAATGATTTCACTCATGTTGGCTTTCTCATTTGGCATTTACGGCTTATTGAAAAAATTAGTTCGTGTAGATGCTATGACGGGTATTGCCATTGAATGTATTGTGACAGCACCAGCAGGACTCATTTATATCATTTACTTATGGCAAATACACCATACTTCAGTAGGTATCAATATGGCATCATTCTGGTTGCTATTCTCAGGTGCGGTAACAGCAGTGCCATTAATCTTGTTCTCAGCAGGTGCGCGTCGCATACCATTATCGTTAACAGGATTTATTCAGTATGTTAGCCCAACTATTATTTTCTTACTGGGCATCTTTGTCTTCAAAGAACCATTTGATATTCATCAATTTATTACATTTATCTTTATCTGGATTGGCATTGCATTATACAGTATTTCTCAATACGTGAAAATGAAGCGCAACGTTCGACCAGAATAAATACGGAGAAGCCAAATGACTATCGTCTATGTATACATAAGACGGTGTTCATTTGGTTTTTTTAATGTGAACTATGCATGAAAAGCTTAAAATTTTACAAAAAAATCAATTTATATGATAAATATTAGGGAAATTATTATATAATATGAAATATCTATGCATTGAAAAGTTTAAAATACTTGCAAGACTGATGATACAAACGTAATTCAATGGAAAGGGAATGATTCGTTATGAAGCATGTAACCATCGATTCAATTAAAAATAATAGCAAATATAAAATTATTCATGATGGAGAAAAGCACTATGTCATTGATCTTAATCGAAATAAATTAACTTACATTTTTCCATTATTGAATTACCTTCTCCCGCATCGTTTAATGGAAATCAGTGACGACGCATACTTTAGTTTAACAACAGTACAACAATCGGTGGAAAGCAAAGTCAAAAATATGATGATAACATTAATTGGCATCGTGATATTGTTTATTTACTATAGAGCCAATGTGGTCGACAATTTTTTTCTAAAACATTATCCTCCGTTTATTATCATTGCATTGATGGTTTTAATATTTATTATAAAATGGCTAATAGATAAACGAAAAAGACAAAGATTAAACATTGAACAAATAGAAACTGAGAAACGTGCTTATATCTTTCCAGAGATATTCACAATGGTGATAAGTATTATTTTATATGTTATTGCAGTTGTGAGTTTCGTATTCTTAAGCTTCAAAATTTTTGGTTCAATGGGGGAGCCCCATCTCAATTCTAATGTATTAATTATCATGTTAGCTATTATTTTATCATTTGATCAACTACTCTATAGTAATTCAGAAACTTCCGGTAAAATGAGTCATATTAAAGTAAAGGCTTAAATCAAATGAGCACAGGCTGGGATATTAATCCTAGAAAAATGAGCCAGTAGATGCGTTTTTGTAAATGCATTTACTGGCTTTTTTGTTTATAGTACTTCGTATGATATGGTTTCGTGTGTCTATGATACTGTCTTAGCAACCCCAACTTGCGTTGTCCGTTAGCTTTCTTTTTGAAAGCCTTTTTGTTGGGGCCCCACTCCAACTTACTTGGCTTGTTGTAATGCTTTGAAAATAAGGGCTTTTATAGAATAAGTTATATGTTGTTGATTAATTTCGTTCAATAATCGATAAAATTAATTTGCTTAACACATGCAATTAAAAAAGCAGGATAATGACATTAATCAACGTTACAATATTTTACTTTGTTTTGGTTTTTAAATAGTTTGAAATTTTAGAGTGTTTGATAATATGATAAATATGGGAGGAGATACTTTGATAAAATCAATAGATAAAAATGTATATAAACATGCACTGAAAGTATTCGCTTTAGCTACAATTATATTGATGATAACGACAATCATTACGTATTTCTGTCATCCTGCAATTAATGATGTCAAACATTTAGGGAATTCATCTACGAATATAAGTAGTAACCCCCAAGGGCTAAGTAAAGTTTGGCATTTTATAGTAAATAATGGTTGTTTCGTGCCAGTTCAAATGTTTATATTAGCACTTATACCGATACCATTTCTTTATATGTTAAACATTGTTATCTCAGTTATTATACCAGGAATCATGTTTGGAATTTTTCTTAATTTTGATTTACACAAAGCATTTACCGCAATCATTGCATACATACCACACTATACGCTTGAAATCATGGCATATTGTATTCTTGCAAGTGGCTTATATATGTTAAACAAAGCCATTGTAAGAAAAGTAACCAATCTGTTTAGAAAAAAGAAGAAAGACAATTATCCTTTTAAAAAGAGTCTATTTAAAGTTATTAAAATATATTTTATTTTCACCTTACCATTAATTATACTTGCTGCATTTACAGAAACTTATGTCGCAGATTGGATATATCAATTGATGAACTAAGGTAATAAAGCTGATTAATATTTAATTAATGATATTTTCCTTAAAAAATATTGAAAAGAAATCTTCGAAATAAGCATATTAATAATCATGCTCTGCATACGCTTTAAGTGAATCCTTTTTTATTGTAAAATGTTTATAAATTACATTTGAGGAGGTGTCTAAATGTTTCTTATAGTTCATTGTTGCAGATATTTACAAATCATACGCAACAAATTTTCGATCTTAATTACAAAATTGGCGGAGTCTGTCTATTTTGAAGTTAATGATCAATCTATAAGGAACTGACACAATATATTTCTTCCTTATAGATAAATTGGAGGAAGAAAAATGAATATACTAAATGCATCGAATATTTCTAAAAAATATACGGAAGATATATTATTCGATCATATTAAAATAACACTTAATTCTGGTGATACTGTAGGATTAGTAGGTCGTAATGGTGAAGGGAAGACCACTTTATTAAAACTACTTTCTGGCATGGAAAGACCTTCGACTGGTGTAATTAGTTGGAAGAAGGATATTAAGATAGGTTACTTAAATCAAATACCTGACTATGAAAAAAGTGAAAGTGTTTATCAATGTATAAAATCTGTATTTAAAGAATTAGATACGATATCAAAACAGCTGGAAACAATTGAAACTAAAATGATTGAAGAAAGAGAAAATATAAATTCATTAGTGGCGCGCTATGGTGAATTGCAGACATATTATGAAGAAAATGGCGGGTATGAGATAGATGCTAAAATACGTAAAGTTACTCACGGTTTAAATATCGCGCATTTACTTAAAGCAAAGTGGGGAGATTTATCAGGGGGAGAACGTACTAAAGTAGGTATAGCACAGATGTTAATTAAGCCTACGGATTTGCTTCTTTTAGATGAGCCAACAAATCACCTTGATGTTAAATCTATAAAATGGTTGGCTAGCTATATAAAAAATAATGATGGTGCTACGGTGATCGTGTCACATGATCGTTACTTTTTAGATGAAACAGTTAATCAAATTATAGAAATAGATCAAAAAAATCTTCATTTTTATAATGGAAATTATTCATATTTTGTTGAAGAAAGAGACAAAAGATTGTTGATTGAATTCGAAGCCTATAAAACGCAACAAAAGAAAATAAAGAAAATGAAAGAATCAATCAAACAATTAAGAACATGGGCTAGTCAAGCGAAGCCACCTAATGCTGCAATGTTTCGCCGAGCTAAAAGTATGGAAAAAGCTTTAAATCGCATTCAACGCTTAGAAAAACCGCTTTTAGATTCAAAAAAGATGCATATAACACTAGAAGAAGGCATGAACGTTTCGAATAGAGTGATTGAAATGGAAAATGTTACTAAAGCATATGAGGATGTATTATTTAGAAACGTAAATATGTTAATCAGAAGAGGCGAACATGTTGCTATTATAGGAGATAATGGTACTGGAAAAACAACATTATTAAAAATAATTTTAGGGCTGACTTCAATAGATAAAGGTTCAATTAAAACGGCAAGTAATTTAAAAATTGGTTATCTTTCACAGCATGAATTTGAAAGGGATGGCAATGATACTTTGTTACACACATTTCGTAAAAAAGTCAATGTATCAGAAGACCAAGCAAGACATATTTTAGCTCATTTTATGTTTTATGGTAAAGATGTATTTAAAAAAGTTAATGAGTTAAGCGGAGGAGAAAAAATAAGATTAAGATGGGCACAACTCGTAAACACGGATTATAATTTACTTGTTTTAGACGAACCAACAAACCATTTGGATATAGACGCCAAAGAAATCATAGAAGATGCTTTATTAGACTTCAATGGAACCATCATTACAGTTTCACATGATAGATATTTCCTTAATAAGTTATTTAATACAACTTACTTATTAAAAAATAAAACATTAGAAAAATTTGAAGGTAACTATGATTACATTAAAGAAAAGATGCTATAAATAATTGATATAGAGAAATGCTGGTCAATAAATTAAAAAATATACAACAATGACCATTGTAAATACGCTTAAGGAAATCGGATTTATGGAATGCCGATTTCCTTTTGTTTATCTTCTTAAATCGGATTTCAACTTTATATGCTGTTTATGTGAGGCTTAATAAGTATAAAACGATGCGTTTTTGAGTTCTTATGAAAAATTTATTGTGTGATAAATAACTTTTTAATTTTCTTACTTAACAAAAACACAGTTATTGCGATAATAAAAATTATTTCTTCTCCAATTACTAGGCTAATTATCGCACCTGCACCATCAAACATTTCATAATACTCTGCAGACTTCATGAAATCGATAAATATTTTAGCAAGTCCCCATGAAATAATAAATCTGCATACTTTCATTGATAATATGAGCCAAAAGTCTTTTTCCCATTTAAAACAGAAAGTAAGAATAACAGGTAATATGAGTGCAGGTATGTAAACATAAAGCAACCCTACTTGGAAATGGTAGTCTAGTGCAATAGTGATGAAATCAATGGGGAGCAAAAAGATTAAACATAAAAATATACGTTTTTTCATTGCTATCTCTCCTTTTCTTATACAAATAATTGACCTGTATCAACCATCGCTCCAATTTCAAGTATCGCTATTATAAATAAGAAAACTAAGAATATCGAGACAAAAAAAGCGACCATGGTTATTAATATTTTTTTAGGTGCATGTTTTATTTTAGATACATAGTAAAAAATCGCATCAATACACACAATCATTAGTATTGTAATTATTACAATAACAAAATTAGAAGACACGAGCGATTCCTCCTCCTTTTTCTATAATTTTATTTTGCAAAAGTGTCAGAGAAAAATATCAACTCCAAATTTATTGATTAAAATCACTTTCAAATTACTATACTTATTAAAATTATGCCAATTTTTTACGATTTTAATTTATTTCAACTTTGTAACAATTTCATAATTTTGGTATGTTAAAACTGAAATTTATTAATATTTTTAAGGTATTTTAATGTTAAATGCTTCAAGACTAATTACAGTTATAGGGAGTATTTTAGGTGCCACATCCAGCAGTAATAAATGGAATTTTGCGTATACTGTTGCTACAATAAGAGCGATGATAGCTCTAGGTGTTAGTGGTCCCATTGAATGAGGTATTAGGACACTTTATGCTGGAGGATTTATAGCTTGTAATCACTCGTAGATGAAAATATGGATATTCACAAAGTGTTTAAGAAAAACTTATTAAAATAATACGGTTAAGGGGACATTTAAATGAATACGTTTAATTGATTTATATTATTTATGCTTAGTGCAGTTTTAGGTTCTTTGACAACAAGTATTTTAGACAATATTATGCAAAGCATATGGATACCAAGAATATGTGGCATGCTAGTCGCTGGCCTAGTAGGTTTAATTTTATATGTTTTTTTAAATAATAAAAAAGGCTCTAATCCCAATCTGGCTGGTAAGTCCGAACGGAAAGAGCCTAGGACATAATTATGTTTTAAGCTATGAACTAAATATTGACAGTAGTTGACTGGATTGAAAATACGCTTATACCAAGCTTTATTCAATCCTAGTCACCTTGCCGGGACGGGACGACGAATTCATAATGAATGCTGTTCCGCTCCCTCTTTTTTTATGTTGGAGTGAATTATCTTGAATTTAGAATTATTTTATTGCACAAATGATCATGGTGTCGATGGTTCTGTTGCAAAGTTGAATGTGTAGTATGATATAAACAAAAAAGGTGTATGGAGTTGCTAAGAATAAATGGAAAATGTGTATACGATATATAAAAATCCTAGATATAAAATCGTTCAAAAAGGTAATCGCTATTTAATGGTCGACTTAGAACAAAATTGGTATTCGTATCTATGTCCTATGTTGAATTGGTTTATACCTATTAAATATACAGAATTGAGTTACAAAGAGTTTAATAATTTAAATATATTTAATAACCAAAATCAGAGCAATCAAGGTTTAATAGCTGCTGGAATTGGTGTCACTATCAGTGTATTATTAAGAAGTTTTATTGGCTTAATGAATATTAATATTAGTCAAATATGGATGTTTGTGCTATTTTTAATTGGATTTATCGCTGTGATTACACTTCGTTTATCTATTAGAAATAAGATGAATCATCCAGTATTTAATAAAAAGAGTAAACAAAAAGTAATGTTGATACCATCATTTAAAAATATGATCTTGGTGGTGTTTTGCTATTTGATTTCTATATATTTAATAGTTGGGCTATTTTATATGATGGTTATTGAGAATATACAAAATATATGGATTTATATATGTTGGTTAGGTATTTTTTTTGCATTTTCATTTATGAATATGGCTTCAATTTCTGATAGAAAAGTTCATGCCAAAATTAAAAATATAGAAAGACAGGTGAAATAAAGTGAAAACAATAGGAAGTATCATATATCTAAGAGAAGGTTCCCAAAAATTAATGATTATTAATCGAGGTCCCATTGTAGATATAGATAATCAAAAGTATATTTTTGATTACTCAGCAAGAGCCCGATAACTATTCACACTAGTTATCGGGCTCGGTATTTATCATGTTCATACACTATTTAAAACATAATAGTAAAAAATACCAAATTAATTATTTTTTCTATCAATCGTAATATTCATTATCTGTAACATGATACCAATAACAGTAATGATAATAGCGCTATAAATAAGCATATTTGTATTAATAAATTTAAGTAGAATTATCCCACCTAGAGCTGAACCCAATGCACTACCTAAATAGTTGATGGAGCTATTTAGTGCAACGGCGGCACCACCATGATTAGCATGATTTTGTAATAATATATGTTGTTGAGGCGCCTGTGTTGCCCAACCCATAGCACCCCATAAAATAAAAGGTATAAAATTTAAAAAAGGTACTTGAATTGTAACGTTAAGTAATGCGAAGCTTAAGGCTAACGCAAATAAAATAATAAGCATTAAGACGGCAGGATTTTTAAATTTATCAATTAAAAATCCGATTCCAAAACTTCCTATTAATCCACCTACACCCCATGCAGTTAAGTAGCATGTAAGATATTCTGTATTACCACTTTCTTTGATTATATCAGCTAAATAAGTATACAATCCCAGACTCGCAATGGCAGCGCATAATGTTACGAATACAACGCTTAATACATGTTTATCTAAAAATAATTTGAAGCGTGATTTTAAATTAGGTGGTGCTTGTACTTTAAATCTTGGCAGGTATTTTAATATACTCATTAAGCCAATTAGACCGATAAGTACTATTATTAATATGGAAAAGCGCCAATTCGTATATTTTGAAACTTCTAAACCTAATGGCACTCCCACGACTGTTCCTACACTCATTCCGCCAACTGTAAATGCGATGGCTTTTCCTTTATGCTTTTTGGATACTAGATGGCTACTTGAGCTAACCGCAATAGGTGAAAAGATACCTGCGCCCAATCCAGCTATTGCTCTTGAAATGATATAAATCGTATAGTTAGGAGCTAACGCAGTAATTAAATTTGCTAAAGAGAAGACACTGATAGCTAATATTAATATATTTTTCACTTCATTTTTTGCTAATAAAGTAGAAAAAATGGGTGCTGAAATAGCAAAGAATAAAGTAAATACTGTAACACCTTGTCCAACTTCAGCACTATTTTTATTAAAATTATCGCCTATGGCAGGAATTAACCCTGCTACAATATATGCATCCATGCCTAAAGCAAACATACCAATGGTTAAAACCCATACTTTTTTCATCATCATTCCACCCTATAAAAGTTAATATTTATAACACGAAATATTGTTTTCTGATATAAAGATAAAACAACTGGAAGTATGTGTGAATAAGTAATCATTTAAAGGGGTATTAACTAATAGTTAATACTAAAAGGAGAAGCTAATGAACTTTGAATATATACAAGATTTTATTAGAGTAGCTGAATATAATAGTATAAATAAAGCATCACAAGAGTTAAATATTAGTACGCCAGCGCTTAGTAAGAGAATTAAAAGCGTTGAAGCATATTTTAACTGTCATTTATTTTATAGAACTTCAAAAGGTATTTTCTTAAATGAAGAGGGGAAACTGGTATTTAATACATTTAGAGAGATGCAACATTCTATTGCTGATTTAAAGAAACAGTTGAATATTTCTTTTGATTCTAAATGGAAAATAGGTGTTATTCCTAGTTTTTCTTTAACGAATAAATATAAAAATAGAGGTTTTGATGAGATAGCTAACTTAATCATTGAAGATAGCACTTCTATTTTAATAGAAGAATTGTCTAAAGGTAATATAGATTTACTTATTGGGGATGTATCAAAGCTAAATAATCGTGATATATATCGCAAAAGATTATATAGTGAAGATTTTATGGTTATTTATAATGATGACAATAAATTTACTGAGAGTTCAAAAATTGAGATAAATGAATTATTAAGTGAGAAAATTTATATACAAAATCCACCCTGCGATACGTATGATTTTATTAAAAATAGATCAATGGAAGACAAATTAAAATTACACTATAATAAACATTTTGAATCTGTAATAGCCAACATTAAAGCTGGTAATGGTATTACATTAATGCCGGTGTCATTAACATCAAGAATATCAAACATGAATTTATTTCAAAAAGCTTTGAGCGGATACAAAAGAGATATAGGCATCGCTTCGTATGATCAAAGGAAGACAATAAAAATATATGATTTTTTATTAAAAAATTTAGAAGAAGAGAGAAATCAAAAATAGTTAGAAGGCATATTTAACTTATATAATAAGATAAGGTGAGAACATGGATTTTACGATTAGAACAGAGGAAAAAGAAGATTATAAGTTTACAGAGGAAGTTGTGAAAAACGCATTTGCTAATGAAACATATAGTGATCAGAGTGAACATAGATTAGTTGCGAATTTGAGAAATTCCGATGCGTTTGTTCCAGATTTATCATTAGTTGCTGTGGATAAAAACAAAATGATTGGTCATATATTATTAACTAAGATTGTTATTGTTAATGATGAGAAAAATACAGAATCATTAGCTTTAGCACCAGTTTCTGTATTGCCCGATTATCAAAACAAAGGTGTAGGACGAAGTTTAATACAAAAATCTTTAGAAATAGCAAAGAAACTTAATTTCGGGTCAGTTATAGTAATGGGACATTCAGAATACTATCCTAAATTCGGATTTAAACAAGCTTCTAATTGGGGCATTCAAGCACCGTTTGACGTACCAGATGAATTATTGATGGCGATAGAATTAAAGAAAAATGCTTTAGATGAAGCTTCTGGTATAATTCAGTATTCAAGCGCTTTTTTTGAGTGACAAAAGAGGTGTATGGAGTTGATAAAAATAAATGGAAAATGTATATACGATATATAAAAATCTTAGATATAAAATCATTCAAAAAAATAATAATAAAGGTAATAGGCGCAAAAGCCATACCCAAAAATCCCCTCACTACGTAATAAGTGAGGGGATTAGTGTATAAGTGAACACTTATTTTCGATAAGTAAATTATAATAATAGAGTGTGGAGAAATTCATATTGAATATAATGTTATAATATAGTGAAAAGTTCATTAAAGTTTTTGAATGATGGATAAAAAGCAGTCCAAAAAATTATAAAATTAAGTTAAAGGAATGGGAAATCATCAATGCAATAATAATAGAAACTATTGAGAAGAATAGTAAATATAAATTAATACACTATAAGGGTTCGTATTATATTATTGATTTAAATCGGAATAAATTAACTTATATTTTTCCATTATTAAATTATGTAACAAGAAATCCATTGATAGAAGTCAAAGAAGCAGAGCTTAAACAAATTTTAACTATTTCTACTTCAAAAGAGGAAAACGATAAAAGAGACGCTCTAGCAACTTTGACCTCAGGTCTGAGTATTTTAATCGCTATTACAACTAAGTCTATTACCGATTATCTAGATTTCACAACGAGCATATACATAAATGTATTATTAATAATATTAACTATATTACCTATGTTGTCATTTAAATACATGATTGATAAAAATAAAAAGAATAAACTCAAGATAAGATCAACTCAAATACAAGCATATGCATATGTTTTGCCAAGTGTAAAATATATCGTTCAAAATATCTTTTTTTTTACATTGTTTTTCTCTTATTATTTATCATAAGTTTAGCTGGGTTATTAACATTGAAACATACGAATATAATATTTGTCGTTGGAATTATAATGACTTTAATGTTTATCCTTTTTCAGAACGTAATTTTATATGCTCAAACTAAAATTGACGGTAAGTTAGGTAGAATGAATTCGAAGTGATAGGCAGTATTATATATTTGAAAGAAGAGAGTCTTATATTTTATAAGTTAGAGAAGTCTAAAATTTTAAAGCCAAATTGGTATTTTATTATTATTGTCCAAAATCGACTTCTAAAAATTCAGAAAATCATATATAGTATACTGTATAAAATATATAATTTGTATATAAAATGGAAGGAGATATGTGTAATGGGAGAAAACACAAAAAAATGGTATAAGTCGAATTGGTTTACACTTTTATGTTTAGTCTTCGTTTTTCCTATTGGCTTATTTTTAATGTGGAAATTCACGAATTGGAAGACTTGGTTAAAAGTTGTGGTGTCAGTATTTTTTGCAATAATAGTTATAGCAAATATGGGAAACAATCAAGAATCTAATCAAAAAAATGAGTCCAATAAGACAGCTATTGTTGAAAAATCAAATAAAAATACTGATGAAAAATCATCATCAAAAGAAGAAAAAACTGAAGAGAAAGAAGACAATTCTAACGATGTAACAAATAAAAGTTCAGTGAACGAGAAAAAAACGGATGACGAAGTATCGAAGAAAAATAGTAATGACAATTATGATTACAATACTCAAAAAGCTGAAGTTACAAATAAAGAAGAAAACAAAGAACATAGTAATTTTAATGATAAAAATGTAGATCATTCTGACAAAAATTTAAATAATTCTGATACAAATCAAAATACTGCATCTACTTCAGTTAATCAGAATAATGCTGCACAACAAGTGCCACACAGTTATTCTAATTGTGCAGCTTTAAGACAAGACTATCCAGGAGGCGTTCCTAAAGGGCATGCTGCATATTCAAGTAAACTAGATAGAGATAGTGAAGGTTATGCTTGTGAGATTAAATAAAATTTTTGATGATTTATAAAGCCGATAATACTGTATATGTAATTTAAATATCTTAGTATAACCTAAAAAACCCAATCACTATTTGAGGTAGTGATTGGGTTTTTACAATTTTTAATGTGTTTATAAATTAAAAGTATATTTATTATTTGGAATGTTGGATTAGGCACAGTAGAATTTATCAAAACTTAGGTAATAAAGTGGAAAGTTAGTATAACTATAATAAATATAA
>OBVF01000090.1_pt1 | contig 39422 bp, 39 predicted proteins | sample 1476041 | NCBI WGS metagenome assembly OBVF01 (sample SAMEA2579983, study PRJEB22360) | human gut metagenome
TACAGACAATAAAATATTAATCGAACATACTAATAAGATTAATAAAATACCTAAATTTTTAGTAAATACAATAATCAATATGCTCAAAATAGGTAAGAATGGAGTAAGCATCAATAGATTATTTCTTTTAATAGCGGTTAGTTGATCGGGAAAAAAAGGATAATATTTTTTTCCAACTTTTGATAATTTGAGTGATAAATAATTTCTAAATGATTCTGACGTTTTAATTTTATGTATTAATGTTTTATTATTTGCTTTAAACATACCACGTAATGTTGCATAAAGTTTCATTTCTCCAATAGCAGTAAAGTTATAATTCATCGTTTGAAACAAGCTATCCATACTTAAATCGCTCCATGTTTTATCATCAACCAAATTATCATGAGCATAATTCGAACGATAACTTTGATATTGATAATCATAACGAGCGTTTGGACGAATAAATTCTTCTAGGCGCTCCTTATTCGTCCAAAGTTGTTTGATTTTGATAGTTAACTTTTTTTGCTCAATAATAGCAGTTGTGATACTTACAATAATAGTTAGTATAATTATAGCTAAAATAAATAAAAATATTGTATTATCGAACATTTTAATCCCCTTATATTAATATATTTATAGGTAATAATTGATATTATTTCATAACTTATTTGGATATGCAAAATATAATAAGTTTAAGCGTAGTTTGTACGTCAAGAGGGAACGTTTGTACTTATCAACAATCAGTGCACAACTTGTGGATAACAAGTGGTTATATATGTGGATATTGTAAAATTTGTAACAAATATATTGAGCAAAAGTTACAATTTACCTGTGGATAACTAGGATAACTTTGTGGATAGCTATCTTTATAGGTTTTATTATGTGAATAAATATTTTGACAAAGTCGTTAAAAAAAGCAGGAAAAGTAACAAATTGTACTTTTCTTGCTTTTTAACTGCGTGTTTAATTTAATAACATTTCTTGTAATTCTTCCCATTCAATTAATGTTTGTTCTAGCTTTTGTTCGGTATCAGATTTAATTTGGCTTAGTTCGTGAGATTTTTGTGGATTATTAAAAACTTCTGGTTGGGTTAACTGTTCATCAATATCAGTTATTTGTGTTTCAAAGGTTTCTATGCGTGTTTCACATTGTTCTATTTGACGTTCTATTTTACGTTGCTGACGTTTGTGTTCTTTTTGATTAAAATAATTTGAATGATTATCGTTGTTAACATGGTTTTTCTCCAATTTATTGTCAGCACGTTGTATGTTTTCATGTGCTTTGATAGCTGCTTGTTCTTCGGTTTTTTCAATATAATATTGATAATTACCAAGATATATCTTACCGCCGTCATGATTTAAATCAAATACTTTATTGGCTAATTGATTTATAAAGTAGCGATCGTGTGAGACAAAGATAATTGTACCTTCAAAGTTTTGGAGTGCTTGTTCTAACATTTCTTTAGAATCAATATCTAGATGGTTTGTAGGTTCATCGAGAATAAGCACGTTATCACGCTGTAACATTAATAAGGCAAGTTGTAGGCGTGCTTTTTCTCCTCCAGATAAATCATTGATAATTTTCTTAACATCTTCTTGTACAAAGAGGAAACGGCCAAGTACAGCGCGAATATCTTTTTCATTCATATTAGGATATTGGTCCCACAAATAATTTAAAATTGTTTTATTCGATTTAAATTCAGCTTGTTTTTGATCATAATAACCGATTTGTAGGTTTGCACCAAATGTCACACTGCCACCAAGCTTTTCTTGTTTATTAGCAATGGTTTTTATCAGCGTTGTTTTACCTACGCCATTTGGTCCGATAACGGCAATATGATCTCCTTTCGTAATTTCAATATTAATTTCTTTTGTAATGGGCGTGCTGTAGCCAATAAGTAAGTTGTTTATATGCATCACGTCATTGCCTGTATTGCGCTCAAAACTAAACTGCATATTAGCACTACGTGCATCGAGCATCGGTTTATCTATGCGTTCCATTTTTTCTAACATTTTGCGTCTACTTTTAGCCATGCCACTAGTAGATGCCCGGGTAATATTCTTATCGACAAATGTTTCGAGACGTTTTATTTCATCTTGTTGCTTTTGATATTCTTGCATACGTTTTTGATAATATTGATCGCGTTGTTCAATAAAGCGTTCATAATTGCCGACATAATGCTTTACTTCACCAAGAGCTACATCATACACTTGTGTGACTATTTTATCTAAAAAATAACGGTCATGACTAATAATGACAATAGCACCTTGAAAATATTTTAAATAATCTTCTAGCCACTGAGTTGTTTCCATATCTAAGTGGTTAGTCGGTTCATCTAGTAATAATAAATCGGGATTGTTTAATAACATTTGAGCTAATGACAAACGTGTTTTCTGACCACCACTAAAATCATTTATTGGTCTATCGAAATCTGTCTCAGTAAAATTTAGACCGTGGAGTATCGTTTTTATTTTACTTTCATATTGATAACCATCTTGATGTTCAAATTGTGAACTCAAAGATTCGTATCGCTCCATGTGCTGTTGATAATCTAGTGATTCATAATCATTTCCATGTTGTGCTAACCAATCGGTTTCTTGTTTAATTAACTGTTCCATATTTTTAAGATGGGTAAAGGGTTTAGCCATTTCTTCAAAAACTGTGGCTTCAGAATTTAAAGTCATCTGTTGAGTGAGATAACCTATTGTTAAATTTTTAATTTTAGAGATATGGCCATGATCGTAGTCTTCAACGCCAGCAATGAGTTTCATCAAAGTGGATTTTCCAGCGCCGTTACGACCGACAATGCCGATACGTTCTCCAGTTTTAATTTCAAAATCGACATTTGTAAATATATCTTCACCATCGAATGATTTTGAAATGTCATTAAGTTGTAAAAGTATCATTCAACCTTCACCTTTCTAATTAAGAAAATAAAATATAAAATAATAGTATATAAATGGTTTTCATAATCTATTGCATAACGTTACTATTTATTTTACAGTATTACATTTAAACTTGGAAATAGGACATGTTTTTTTTATTAAGTTACGGTATAATGAGCCAGTATGTTCTTTATTAGATGAAATACATTTTATACGTAACTAATTTTGCTCTAATTAGTTTGAATAAAAATACTATAAACCATTCAAACAAGAGGGGGACAAAAAGATGGCTAAAGACGGTGTCAAAATACCAAGAGCAACCTTAAAACGCTTACCGCTATATTATAGATTTGCTCAAAGGGTTAAATCAAAAGGATATGACCGCGTAAATTCGAAGACAATCAGTGAGGCATTGAATATTGACTCAGCTACGATTAGACGCGATTTTTCTTATTTTGGTGAGCTAGGTAAAAAAGGATATGGCTATAATATTGATGGCTTGTTAGAATTTTTTAAATCTGAATTAAGTGATAGTGATACCATAGAAATAGCACTTGTAGGTGTAGGTAATTTAGGTAAAGCACTACTTAATTATAATTTTTCGATTCATAGTGAAATGACGATTACTGAAGCATTTGATATTGATGAAACGATGATTGGTCAACAAATCGGCCAAGTAACTATAAAACATATTGACCGCTTAAAAGAAATATTAGCTAAAAAAGATATCGATGTTGCAATTTTGACAACGCCAGAAAAAGCGGCACAAGATGTTGTCAATCAATTAGTTGATGCGAATATTAAAGGCATTTTAAATTTCACTCCACGTCGCGTTAAAGCACCATCTACGGTTCAGGTACAACATATTGATTTCGGAATTGAGTTACAGTCGTTACTTTTCTTTATGAAAAACTATTCATAATTATAGAGAATATATATTGGAAGTGTAATGAAAGTCAAAAAGACTTTTGTTACGCTTTTTAAATTTAAAGAAAATATTATTAGAAGTGGTCTTAGTTTTAATCATACAATTTTCAATAGTTATCCATGATCTTTAATACGTTTAACAATGAATTTAATTATCTGAATTTCTCATTTTCAATATTTACAGTTACTAACACAGTAATGTATAATATCTTATTATTATTATCGGAAAAGAGGGATTGAATGATTTGGATGATTATTAGTGGTCTTATTGTAGGAGTATTATTAGGTTTTGTAATGCAACGGACAAGATTTTGTCTTGCTGGTGGCTTTAGAGATATGTATGTACAAAAAAATAATAAGATGTTTTATGCGCTACTTGTAGCAATAACCGTACAGAGTGTCGGTCTAGTTATCTTAACAAGTTTAGGATTGTTTGCTATACCAGATAGTACATTCCCAATTGTAGGAACTATTATCGGTTCATTTATATTTGGTATCGGTATAGTATTAGCTGGTGGCTGTGCAACAGGGACTTGGTATAGAGCAGGCGAGGGATTGATTGGAAGTTGGATCGCATTAATCATGTATGCTTTAACAGCTGCAGCAACAAAAACGGGCATTTTATTACCTGTGATGACTTGGGTAAATCAACCTACAAATGTAAATGCAAGTATGGCACAAACAACCGGTATTCCAATGTGGATATTTGTCATTGTACTTACTATTATCACACTTTATGTTGTTATTAAAACATTGCGTAAACCCAAACCTAAGGTAGCAGTTCCAAAATTAAAACAAAAATATCACGGTATTAGACATTATTTGTTTGAAAAACGCTATCATCCGTTTGTAGCTGGTATTGTTGTTGGTTTAATTGCTTTATTAGCGTGGCCAATGAGTATTTCAACTGGACGAGATTATGGCTTAGGGATAACTACGCCGTCTGCAAATCTTGTAACTTATCTCATTACTGGTGATTCAAAACTTATTGACTGGGGCGTACTACTGGTTCTTGGTATTTTTATAGGATCATACATCGCAGCTAGAGGTGCACATGAATTTAAATGGCGCTTACCAGATATACGTACGATTCGAAATAGTGCAGTAGGAGGTATATGCATGGGCTTCGGTGCTTCTGTTGCAGGTGGTTGTTCAATAGGAAATGGTTTAGTAGAAACAGCTATAATGTCGTGGAAAGGTTGGATTGCACTTTTTGCAATGATTTTAGGCGTGTGGTTTACAAGCTATTTTATTTTTATAAGACCAATGAAACAAATACAGCAAACAGATAAAAAAGCGAATAAAACAGTATCTCAAACACAATTATCATCATAAATAGGAGGAATAGTATATGGTATATGAATTAGGTACAGTAGGAATGGTTTGTCCATTTCCATTGATAGAAGCACAAAAGAAAATGCAAACATTAGATGCTGGTGATGAACTAAAGATTGACTTTGATTGCACTCAAGCTACAGAAGCAATTCCAAACTGGGCTGCAGAACAAGGATATCCAGTGACAAACTATGAACAATTAGATGATGCATCATGGACCATTACAGTTCAAAAAGCTTAAAGTAAGATTTAAATAGATATAATAAATAAACAACGGTTAAAATAAACTGTGAAGAACCTTCAGACATTTGTACTTCACAGTTTATTTTTCGATCCACCTTGTTATATTATGTTACATATTGTGTTAATTTATCTTACGTATTTTTGTCATTTTTTTAGAGTATCATTATGATATTTTTAAAGGAAGTGGTAATTATGAAGATGGATGACACAATATTTTTATTTTTATGTACATTGCTCGTATGGGTAATGACACCGGGGTTAAGTTTATTTTACGGTGGTCTTGTACATTCTAAAAATGTACTTAATACAGTGATGCAAAGTTTGACAGCCATGGTGATCGTAACGTTTACCTGGGTTTTGCTTGGGTTTTCGTTAAGCTTCGGAAAAGGGAATATGTTTATTGGTAATTTTGACTTTATAGGATTACAACATGTTGGTTTTGAAATTAATAGTCAACTTAGTCCGCATGTTCCGTTTGCATTATTCATGCTTTTTCAAATGATGTTTTGTACGATTGCTATTTCAATTTTATCAGGTTCAATTGCTGAACGAATGAGATTCTTTCCATTTATGATATTTATTTTTATTTGGGTACTTGTTATTTATAGTCCAGTTGCACACTGGGTGTGGGGTGGTGGTTGGATTCAACAATTAGGTGCACTTGATTATGCAGGCGGCACAGTCGTTCATATTACATCAGGTATTTCAGGCTTAGTGCTAGCCATTATGATAGGTAGTGGCAAGAAAGTTGAGAAAATCAAACCTCACAATTTACTTATTGCCTTGATAGGTGGGATTTTAGTATGGATGGGTTGGTATGGCTTTAATACCGGAAGTGCATTTGCTTTTAATAGCGTTGCACTTACATCATTTATTAATACTGTTATCGCAGCTAGTGGAGGTGCGTTTGGTTGGTTAGTATTTGAATATATTATAACTAAGAAGCTGAGTTTACTTGGATTATTATCAGGTGTGCTTGCTGGTTTAGTCACAATTACTCCAGCTGCTGGCTATGTTACTACACTTAGCGCCTATATCATTTCAATTGTAGGAGGTATCTTCTGCTATATAGTTATTAATCATATTAAAGAAAAGTATAAATATAATGATACACTTGATGCATTTGGAATACATGGCGTGGGTGGCATTATTGGTGCCATTTTGACAGGCATTTTTCAATCCCATCAAGTAAATTCGGACATTACAAATGGCTTAATATATAATGGAGACTTACACCCAATATTTATCCAAAGTATTGCTGTTGTTATAGTAGTATTGTATTCTATCCTTTTGACATGGATTATCGGTAGAATATTACAAAGAATAAGCCCTATTGCAACTACAGTTGAGGAGGATGAAGTAGGATTAGATCAGATTGTGCACGGAGAAAAAGCCTATTTCTATGGAGAATTAAATAAATTGAACAAAAGGCATTAAATTTTTAAGACTTAAGTGTAGATAAAAAGTATTTAAAGCGATTACATTTATGATAAAATAAGATATAAAAGAGAAACAGAGTGATTAGGTGTGACGAAGATGAAAAATATAGCAGATATTGCCAAATTAGCTGGTGTTTCTAAAAGTACAGTTTCTCGCTACTTAAACAATGGATCGGTAAGTACAAAAACAAAAGAAAAATTAAGCAAAATAATCAAAGAGCAAGATTATCAACCTAACCAATTTGCACAAAGTTTACGTGCTAGACACACAAAAATGATTGGTGCGATTATTCCACGTATGAATTCACATGCTGTAGATGAAACTATCAAAGGCGTTGCACATGTTTGTAAAGAGTTAGAATATCAATTACTGCTTAATTATACAGGACTGGATCTATCAGAAGAAATTATTGCACTAGAGACACTATCAAGAAGTAAGGTTGACGGTATTATTTTAATGGCAACGCGTATCACGCCACAACATTTAGATGTAATTAATAAGATAAATGTGCCGGTTATTTTAGTTGGTCAAGAACATTCTGGCGTTAATAGTATTATTCATGATGACTATTTAGCTGGCAGTTATGTAGGACGTCAAATAGTTGAAGCAAATTACAAACAAGTTTACTTCTTTGGTGTCACTGAAGAAGATAAAGCAGTTGGACAACAACGTAAAAATGGTGTACTTGATATTTTAGCTTTGAACCATATTGACGTCCAAGTTTTTAAAACATCATTCCAGTTTATGGAAGCTAAGAATGATGTGAAATTGCATCTACAATCAGTACACACTGCAGATGCTATTATAGGAGCTACAGATACAATTGCCTTAGCTATACATAGTTATTGTTCGCAACCTCATCACAAGTTAATACCACATAAAATATATGGCTTTGGAGGAGATCCAATAACACAAATTGTGACACCGCAAATCAATACGGTAATGTATCATTATTTTAAAGCGGGTCAACAAGCTTTATCTCAATTGCATCGGCTCATAAATCATCATGATGCACAGCTACTGACAGTCATACCAGTAGAATTATAAAAATAACTAAATTTGTTATTGTCTTTGGATGGAACCGATACCATCTAAGTGATAAACTATGAATGAAAATAAGTAACAACAAATTGATGGAGGTAAATCATGAGTGAATGGACAAGAGAACAACGCTATCAAGGTATCGATGATGTTCCTCAATCACAATTAATTGAATTGAAACAAAAAGTTGATGCTTCACATTATAGACAAACGTATCATATTCAACCTGAAACAGGACTTTTAAATGATCCTAATGGTTTAATATTTTATAATGGGACTTATTATGTATCACATCAATGGTTTCCATTAGGAGCTGTTCATGGTTTGAAATATTGGTTTAATTATACTAGTAAGGATTTAGTAAGTTTTACCCCGCACGGCCCCATTTTAGAACCAGATACTGCATACGATAGTCATGGTGTATATAGTGGAAGTGCTTTTGAATACAACGGTCAACTTTACTATATGTATACCGGAAATCATAGAGATTCAGAGTGGAATCGACACTCTAGCCAAATGTTAGCTAAAGTTGATGAGTATGGTGACGCAGTAAAGTTTGAAAAACCAGTTATTCCAGCACCACCAACGGGATATACACAACATTTTAGAGATCCAAACGTTTTTCAAAAAGATGGGCAATATTTTATGATTATTGCAGCTCAAAATGAGCAAGAAAATGCGTGCTTATTACTTTATAAAATGGAAGAACAGGTTAATGAATGGGCGTTTGTAGGTGAAATAGCGACACAGTTATCGAACTTTGGTTATATGTGGGAATGTCCGGATTTTTTCAATCTTAATCAGACTGACGTTTTACTATTTTGTCCTCAAGGTATTTCCCCTGAAGGAGAGCGCTTTAATAACATCTACCAATCAGGCTATCTACTAGGAACATTGGATACTCAAAAGCCAGCATTTGAGCATCAAGATTTTAAGGAGCTTGATTATGGATTTGATTTTTACGCACCACAAACCTTTCTAGATAAACAAGGTAATCGCATTCTCATTGGTTGGATGGGTATGCCTGATACGCACTATCCAACAGATGACGAAGGGTGGGCACATTGCCTAACATTACCAAGAGTATTAACAGTTGAACATGGTAAACTTATTCAACGCCCGCTACCAGCGTTACAAAAGTTACGTCATAATGAAGAAACAGCTGAAGGGTATGCAAATAAATTCACAACAAAGTTACATCCATATGAGGGACTACATTATGAATTAATAATTGATATTCTAGAAAATGAAGCTTCCGAAGTTTATTTTGAATTGCGAACATCAAAACAACATAGCACGCTGATTACTTATAATAAACAAAGTCAGCGGTTAACATTAGATCGCAGTGATAGTGGCGCTTTACCAGAACCGGTTAAGGGAACAACAAGAAGTACGATTTTAGATACACCATTATTCCAATTACAAATATTTGTCGATACATCAAGCATAGAAATTTTCTGTAATAACGGAGAACGGGTGTTAACTTCACGGATATTCCCAGATGAGCAGGCAACAGGTATTAAAACGTCAACCGAATCAGGTCAAGTTTATTTAAAATTTACAAAATATGAGTTAAAGGATGAAAAATAAATGAGAACCCTTTATGCTATTGGAGAAGCATTGATTGATTTTATTCCAAATGTTGTTAATTCGGAATTGAAAGATGTTACAGGATTTACAAGACAAGTGGGTGGTGCACCAGCAAATGTCGCGAGCACAGTAGCGCGTCTTGGAGGGCAAGCTCATATGATAACGCAGTTGGGTCAAGATGCATTTGGTGATATTATTGTTGAAACGTTACAACAAATTGGCGTAGGGACGTCCCATATAAAACGTACTGACATCGCTAACACAGCATTAGCTTTTGTCAGTTTAAAGGAAGATGGACAGCGTGACTTTTCATTTTACAGAAAACCATCTGCAGATATGCTATATCATCCAGATAATGTTGAAGAAATTGATGTGTCATCAGAAGATATCATGCATTTTTGTTCAGTAGATTTAATAGATAGTGATATGAAACAAGCGCATTATAAACTCATTGAAAAGTTTGAAGCGCAACGTGGAACGATTATTTTTGATCCAAACGTTCGCTTACCTTTATGGAAAAATGCAGCAGATTGTAAAAAGGCAATAAATGAGTTTATTCCTAAAGCAAATATTGTCAAAGTTTCTGACGAAGAGCTTGAATTTATTACTGGTGAATCATCATTAGAAGCGGGTATTCAAGCTTTATTTAAAGGGCACGTGGAAGCGGTAATTTATACTGCAGGCTCCAATGGTGCGTCCATCTATTTGAAAAATGGTAAACATATCTATCACGAGGGATTTACAGTCAAAGCTATTGATACAACAGGTGCTGGAGATGCATTCATTGGAGCAGTTATAAGTCGCTTATTATTAGATGAAGATACACCAGTGACACAACAGCTTGAACAAGATGGCGCAGAGATATTAGAATTTAGTAATTGTGTTGCATCAACTGTAACAACAAAATATGGTGCTATCGAAAGCATTCCAACCTTAGAAGAAGTTAAACAACAATTAAACAAAAAAACTAGCTAGAGCGTTTCTGTGAATATTAATGGGTGGTGGACAAAGTCTGATTTATTGTCAAGATTTTGTCCGCCACCCATTATTTCATGTTAACTAATAATTATATTTTTTTAACATTGCGTACTGATGCATAACAATGTTCACCATTTTTAAAATATACAACACGTTCTTTTGAATTGATTGAAGAGATATTGTGTCGATTGACAACAAAACTATTATGGCATCTAAAGAAACGATCATCGATTTGACTAATTTGTTTTAGATTACCATAAAACTCAATTTGACGATTATCTAAATGTGCAATCAATCGATGTGAATTTGTTGATGATTCAAAAAACATCACTTCATCATATTGCACATATACAGAATTACTACCGCGCTTAAGCTCTATCGTTTCAACGGTACGTTCTTTTGACAATAACTTTAAGCGCGTATGTGCGGTTTCAAGGCAATCGATAATACGAGTTTTAAGTTCGGCAGGGTCATCTTTAAAAATAAAATCCATAGCCGATACTTTGTAAACAAAAGTTAAATATGTCAGCTCACTATGACTTGTAACAAAAATTATGTTACCTATCGGATCATACTTTCTTATTTCGCTACCTAACTTGATACCGTTTATGTCAGCTTCTAATTGAATATCTAAAAAATAACAACCAACATCCTCATTTTCCTTTGACATTTTTAAAATTTCATAAGGATTATCTGTAGCTAAAGCAATTTCCATTGGTTTTTCTTCAATCATGATATAGTTATTGATGATCTCAACCATATTTTCACGTTGTTTAACATCATCTTCACAAATGTAAATCTTCATGTCTTCACGTCCTTATGGTATATTATTTAAAATTTCTACTTTTTGTATGAAATATCCATTATCAATAGTAGTATCAAGTAACGTATTTGGTGTTGCATCTGTAATTTCTTTTAAATTAGATAAACCTAAACCACGATTTTTGCCTTTAGTAGAAAAATTCTCTTGAAAAAGTTCATGAATTTTGGGCGTTGTATCGCTACATTTATTCATTACAATAAATAACACAGAATCCTCATTTTTTATAAAGGCAATGCGGATTAATGCATCTTCTAAACTTTCTGAAGCTTCAATGGCATTGTCAATGATAATGCCAATCACTCGACTTAAATCAACTGTGTTCATTTCAATATGTTCAATTAGTTCTGGAACCTCAATGCTGATGGGAATGTTTTTTTCTTGGGCTTGTAAAATTTTGGTTGTCACAAGCCCTTTGATAGCACGAACCTTTAGCTTATCCGTACCATTAATTTTAATAGAATTCATTTGTAAATTGTCTTTCATCGATACAATATTATCATTAAAATATTCTCTTAAACCCGGCATATCATCTTCGCGTATAAACTCAGACATGGTAGATAAAATATTAACATAATCATGACGGAACTTACGCATTTCGTTATTAATCGATTCTATTTGCAGCGTGTACTCGTAGTATGTTTCTATCTCTTTTAAATTACGCTTATACTGCATCTCTCTATGTACAGAGAATGTAATAACGATGATAAAAATTGCAAGGAATATTAAAATTCCTATGAATAAAAGTGCAAATAGTTTCCATTCTTGGTATGTTTGCTGGAATTTTAATGAATATAAATAAAATATAGCGATGGTAAATGTTAAAAAAGTAGATATGACGATTATGTATACTTTATTAAAAAATAAGTATGTTTTTTTGAGTTTATTAATTAAGTATTTTGTCATAAATGCACATAAAACACCTATCAGTATGTATGATGATAAAGAAATTATTACGTATATTATCCTAAATTTGATAAAATTACCTATTAATATTATGAGTGAAACTGAGAAAAAGTTACTTATGTACATTATTAAGGCAGAGCCTAATATAGCGATTATAGAATAAAACCCTATTTTTACATAAAAGTATATTAAACAAATAATAAGTAAAAAGATAATTGATTGTCTGCCAAAAACAACAAATAATACGGCAGAAGGGACTATTATGCCGGCAACGGCTAAATAATCCCTTAAGTAAAACTTAACGTTTGCAATAATTTTAGCTACAATTATTAACATAACTGCTTGAAAGATTGATATGAAGATACTGTTTAAATATTCCATTCTTTACACACTTTCTATCTTTAATTTCTGTGTAAATCGATTAATTCTTGAGGTACTTCTGGTTCATCAAAATAACCATTACACATATCTTGTACAGAAAAATTTCCAATAAATTCGAAAATTACGCTAATCCCTTTTGTAAATAATCCGCTTAATAAGTTCATGATTATGTTTCCTCCTTGGAAAAGAATATTGGTAATAATGTTATAGCTTCTAAGCACATGCCTAAAGCTATTAATTGCATGTATGGCTCACTTACAAACAACATTAGCACCAAAAAACAGATTGAAATAAGAATGGCATTTCTTTTCTTTTTCTTTCTGAGATGGGGCAGTATGGGTTGTTTTTTAGTTGCCGCTGGTGCGTAACATATAATAATTATGAATGCGATAAATGCTAGCAAAATCATGAATGTCCAAGACACTTGAAAATGCACAATTGACCAAGGTAATGCCACAAATAAAACTAAATTTTGAATGTGGCACAACAATGATGACCTTGCGTGTGCACCATGCGCAAAACGTCTAACGAAAAAATACGTTAAGTGTGTAATTAATGTGTAAAGAAAGGTATGGAATAAAAGAGCAACACCATAAGTAACAATAGTTTTGAAAAAATTACCTAATGCGACTTGTATGCCTAGGCGTATCTTCAAAAATTGAATATGGTCTAGATTGTTTTGACGCTGCAAGTATCTAGCAAATCTTTCAATTTTTTTGTCTATCGCCTTCAAATTAGCGTCACGCTCCTTGGTATCATTATACAATTTTACGCAATTCATTTGATCATTAATGCCTAACTGTTTAATTCGCATACAAATATGTTATATATATGTTCTTTGTTTAATTTTAACATATTTAAGATACAGTTAAGAATAAAAATGAATTAGTTGAGAATTTTTAGACTATTTATGTAATTATCATGTTTTAATATAGACATATCACAGAGATGTGATAGATATTGATAAAGCTTTTTGAAAACTAATTGGATTGTAGCTACGATAAGCTTTTCAATTTTCCAACAATGATTGTAGTAAGTTGTTGGAGCTGTATATTCTCAATAATAGAAGTTATTCATTCTTAACTATGTTTTCTTCGTTAAATTGATTAATTATTGTTAAGCCATCCCAACTTAATGATAATTGATGAATTGCTAACATTGAGTTGTGTAGGGCTCAATGTAGATAATTACGCTTAGCTACTTAACTGTAGAAGGTAATTATTGTACTAGTGTTACTCTAGTCAGAAGATTTTCATAATTAATAACATCCCCAAATTATTATTGAAAATAACTGTAAAAACATTCCCTTAATAAGCGAAAAAAGTCGTGAGTCACTCCCAAACTCACGACTTTTATTTGTTTATTTGTATAAATGTGGCACTAAGCTGTCAAATACAGGTATTGCTTTACGTTGTTGTTCAACTGCATCTATATCTATAGTAACTGTAAGTTCTTTTTCGGCGGTAGATAATTCTTGAATGATTTCGCCATTAGGATTAATAACCACGGAATGTCCGGCATATTGCGTTTTTCCATCATACCCACAACCATTACATCCTATTACATACATATTATTTTCGATTGCACGTGCTTTTAGCAACACTTGCCAATGGTTAAGACGTGCACTTGGCCACTGTGCAACATAAAATGCAATTGTCGCACCGCTTCTTGCAGGATATCTTAGTAATTCAGGAAATCGTAAGTCATAACAAATCATTTGTGTCACTTTTACACCGTTTGATAATTTAAATGTTTCTGGAACATTTTCACCAGCAGTTAGGAATGCTGGTTCATCTAACATGGGAACTAAATGCATTTTGTCATATTGGTTTATCACTTTACCAGTTTTATCAATTGCAAATGCAGTATTAAATATGTGGTCATGATGCTTATTTGATACAGACCCAGCAATAATATCTACTTGATATTGTAGTGCTAAATTTTTAATGAAATCTGTACTTCTTTCTAAATCAAAATCTGCTTTTTCTTCTAGTTGCTCTAATGCATATCCATTATTCCACATTTCAGGTAGAATCACGACATCAGTGTCTTGTTGTAAAGAATTCGAAAACCATGTTTTTATTTTATGTTCATTTGCATTCACATCTGCATAAGCAACGTTAAATTGTAAAAGTTGAAGTTTCATCGTATCACTCCTTAGGTGATTGTTAAATCTAATTTACTAAAAACAATAAAGAAACGCAAAAAGAGGGCAAGGAATAATCAATTTTGATTTATTCTGCCCTCGTTTATATAAAAAGCTATTTATGATGCTATGGATTATTTTCGTACAAGAAAGCGTGCGTCGACAGGTTGAATTTCTTTTTCATTAGGTTCTTCACGCACATCTCCAAATGGCATTTGAGCCATTAATTCCCAAGTTTCGGGAATATCAAAGTCTTGATGTGTTACTGCATCAACAAGTGGATTGTAGTGTTGGAGTGAAGCACCAATACCCTTTGTACTTAGAGCAGTCCAAATCGCAAATTGATGCATTGCGTTTGCTTGTGTTGACCAAATCGCAAAGTTTTCTTCATAAGAAGGCATTTGTTCTTGTAACCCTTTAACTACAGATTGATCTTCAAAATATAATATTGTACCGTAAGAATGTTTAAAGTTATCGATTTTTTGTTCAGTTGCAGTGAAGTCTCGATCAGCACCCATTTTTTCTTTTAATACAGCTTTAGTATTGTCCCAAAATTGTTTATTCTTATCATTCAATAATAAGACAATCCGTGTTGATTGTGAATTGAATGCGGAGGGCACATGTTTTATTGCTTGAGTCATAATTTGTTCTAATTCCTCATCACTAATAGAAATGCTTTCTTTTAAATTATAGACTGTACGTCTTTCTTCGATAGCATTTAGAAATGATTTTTCACTATTTTTGCTAAATAAACCCATTTTAAAAACTCCTTTGCCTTTTAATATACTTAGTATAATTGATATACTCAACGAAGTGAAATAAATTTACTTTAAAGTTTCAGAAATATTAATATTACTTTTCAATAATAATAATTAAATGCATATGTATGTAAACTTCTTTATACTAGTAAGTGAAAGAAGTCATGTCATGTAGAGAGGAGGTGGAATAGAGATGACACGAAAAAAGACAAAGATCAAATATTTATCTGCAAGTTTTGCTATTGCTGTTAGCACACAGGTTATAAGTCCGCATATAACTCATGCACAGGATAATACACTATATAACGAAGTTACTAATGAAAAACCACCGGCTCATTCAGATAATTTATCACAAGACAATAGTAACCAGAAAGATTCAGATAATACGAACCAACCAAGCAATTCGTCAAATAGTGCCAACAATGAAGGCAAAGACAACAAGCCAAACAAGCCATCGGATGGTACGGATAACGGAGGCAAAGATAACAAGCCAAACAAACCATCAGATGGCACGGACAATGAAGGCAAAGACAACAAGCCAAACAAGCCATCAGATGGTACAGATAACGGAGGCAAAGATAACAAGCCAAACAAACCATCTGATGGCACGGACCACGGAGGCAAAGATAACAAGCCAAACAAACCATCGGATGGCACAGACCATGGAGGCAAAGACAACAGACCAAATAAGCCATCGGATGGTACGGATAACGGAGGCAAAGATAACAAGCCAAACAAACCATCAGATGGTACGGACCATGGAGGTAAAGATAACAAGCCAAACAAACCATCAGATGGCACGGACCATGGAGGTAAAGACAACAAGCCATCCGACGGGAAGGACAATGGGAGAACACCTTCTCATCCACAGCCACCAACACAAAATGGTGGTCATGGTCACAAACCAACGAATCAACCAAATAATAAAGATAACAATAATGGACAAAATAACGGTAATGGAAATCAAGGTTGGAACACATCTAATGGACAACAATCTCCTCAAAATGGAGAGAAAACAGATCATAATATCTCGGATGATTTCATTAATCAAATTAATGGACGGGGACATAATTCTGGTCGTAATTCGTCATCTTATTTTCCACAAAATCATTATGATGAGGGACCTGTTGCTAACAATCAACGTCAATCAATCATGAAACGATTTAAATCATTAGCCATTGGCTCATTTAAATATAATCCATTTATTATAGAACAGGTAAACAAACTTGGCGAGAGTGGTAACCAAGTTTCTGATCAAGATTTATATGCACTTTTTAGAAAACAAAATTTTAGTGGCAATAGTTATTTAAATTCATTACAACGTGGTTCAAATTATTTTAGATTTGAGTATTTCAATCCAACAAACTCATCAAAGTACTATAAAAACTTGGATGAGCAGGTATTAGCTTTAATAACTGGAGAAATTGGTTCAATGCCTGATTTGAAAAAACCAGTTGATAAAAAAGGTGAAGATAATCATACTCAGCGTTCTGAGGATAAAATTATTTCTGCAGAAGGTGAAGACCATAAGCAAGGCATGACAGATGTTAAATTTAATCGTTTAAATATAACGCTTATTGGAAGTATGTGTGTGATCTTTGTTGCCGTAATGGTTTACTGGTTCATCAATCGTCAAAAGGAAAAAGAGCAATAAATGAATAAATATTTATTTCAGTTTAGGATATAAATATTTTTGACAAATTACCAGCGCCTTATTTTTTATATTAAGTACTACTAAGAGAAAGTACGAAACACTTCGCCAAGACATATAAAAGCACAGCGGGCCCCAACACAAAGACTTTCCAAAAGAAAGTCCACGAACAACGCAAGTTGGGGTGACTGAAACTGATTCCCTAAGTATGCGAACCAATAATGCAGAGTATTGAAGATAAAAGAAGCACACAGATGATTAATGTCAAACCATCTGTGTGCTATTATTTTGGAAATTATGTTCCAGCTTTACGTTTTGTATTTAAACATTTTAGAAATCGACGTAGCAAATGTTTTATCAGTTCAATTTCCTACTTTAAATGTTAAATATCCCATCCTAGTAGTAATATAAGCTTAGATGGGATTCTTTGATTAAAAAAATAAATGGAAAATAGCATTTGCTTGCGTTTGTAAATGTTTAAGCACATCGCCGAAACAAACTTGCATAATAACAACAAAACCGTTTTGCATCATATGTATCATAATTGACACTGCGATACGTTTAGTCAATACATAGGCAAGTGAAAATATCATTCCCATACCAAAGTAGACAATAATAAATGTTATGTCATTATGTGCTAGTGCAAAGAGTAATGAGCTGACAACAGATGCAATTAGAAATCGCATTACTATATTTCCTTTAAGCCTATCTAAAATTTCCCCAAATATTACTTTCCTAAAAACATATTCTTCTAGAATAGGTCCTACGATAGAAATTAATATAATAAATATTGGTGCTTGTCGAGCTATGTCCATCAATCGTTCTGTATTAGGACTGGCTTTAAGCTCACCAAAAATCCAAGTATTAATCAAACCAGCAAACATTTGATAAATCATTACGACGATAAAACCTAATAATGCGTATTGAACTAAATAACGTTTAGGTTCTTTGTAATCTGATTCGAGTTTAGTTGGATTCTTAATTACTTTTTGCAGCAAAATAATAATGATCGCTGCAATGATAAATAAAATAACTTGAATATAAATAGCAACATGCAATAGCTGTGTAGGTGACTTAATTTGAAAACTAGTTAATTTAATTATAAATACAGGTAGATATTGAGCTAGTGCATAGATGACTATTGTTAGGAAAGAAATCCAAATTCTGGACATAAAGTACCTCCAATAAATGTAAATAACACTTATTATATTGTATCTTAAAAGCAAGATTAGCACAAAAAAGAAGGAAGCTTTTTGCTTGAAATTTTGACCAACTTTGATTAATATAAAAAGTAGCTTAGCACTCTACTTGTTAAAGTGCTAAAATATTTGTCCCATTGAGGAGGAAAACACATGCTTAAACCAATAGGTAATCGTGTAGTAATTGAAAAAAAAGAACAAGAACAAACAACTAAAAGTGGCATTGTTTTAACTGATAGTGCTAAAGAAAAATCTAATGAAGGTGTAGTTATCGCGGTAGGTTTAGGTCGACAACTTGAAAATGGTCAACGTATCACTCCAGATGTTAGCGAAGGGGATAGAGTTGTATTCCAAGAATATGCGGGAACTGAAATAAAACAAGGAAACGACACATATTTAATATTAAATGCTGATGATATTTTAGCAATTATAGAATAATAATATAATTTATAGAATTCAATTTTTACAGACACATATTTTAATGGAGGTTAAATAGAATGGCAAAAGATCTTAAATTTTCAGAAGACGCACGTCAAGCAATGTTACGTGGTGTGGATAAATTAGCAAATGCAGTTAAAGTAACAATAGGACCCAAAGGACGTAACGTTGTTTTAGATAAAGAATATGCTGCACCACTTATTACTAATGATGGTGTGACAATCGCAAAAGAAATTGAACTTGAAGATCCATATGAAAACATGGGGGCAAAATTAGTTCAAGAGGTAGCTAATAAAACAAATGAAATTGCTGGGGATGGAACAACAACTGCTACAGTGCTAGCACAAGCAATGATTCAAGAAGGACTTAAAAACGTAACGAGTGGTGCAAATCCAGTTGGCTTACGTCAAGGTATTGATAAAGCAGTTAAAGTAGCTATCGAAGCATTACATGATATATCACAAAAAGTTGAAAATAAAAATGAAATTGCACAAGTTGGGGCTATTTCTGCAGCAGATGAAGAGATTGGACAATATATTTCAGAAGCTATGGATAAAGTAGGTAATGATGGCGTAATAACTATTGAAGAATCTAGTGGTTTCAATACTGAACTTGAAGTTGTAGAAGGTATGCAATTTGATAGAGGTTACCAATCACCATATATGGTTACGGATTCAGATAAAATGACTGCAGAATTAGAACGTCCATATATATTAGTTACAGATAAAAAAATATCTTCATTCCAAGATATTTTACCTTTACTAGAACAAGTCGTTCAATCTAGTCGACCAATATTAATTGTTGCTGATGAAGTAGAAGGTGATGCATTAACTAATATCGTTCTAAACCGCATGCGTGGAACATTCACTGCAGTTGCTGTTAAAGCACCAGGCTTTGGTGACCGTCGTAAAGCTATGTTAGAAGATTTAGCTATTTTGACAGGTGCACAAGTGATTACTGATGACTTAGGTTTAGAACTTAAAGATGCAACGATGGATATGTTAGGTAGTGCCAATAAAGTTGAAGTAACGAAAGATAATACAACGATTGTTGATGGTGATGGAGACAATAACAATATCGATGCACGTGTTAGTCAAATTAAAGCACAAATTGAAGAAACTGACTCAGACTTTGATAAAGAAAAATTACAAGAACGTCTTGCAAAATTAGCTGGGGGCGTTGCAGTAATTAAAGTTGGCGCAGCTTCTGAGACAGAATTAAAAGAGCGTAAATTGCGTATTGAAGATGCTTTAAACTCAACTCGCGCAGCTGTAGAAGAAGGTATTGTTGCTGGTGGTGGTACAGCACTAGTTAATATCTATAAAAAAGTGAGTGATATTCAAGCAGAAGGTGATGTAGAGACTGGTATCAATATCGTCTTAAAAGCATTAACAGCACCAGTTAGACAAATCGCAGAAAATGCAGGACTAGAAGGTTCTATCATCGTTGAACGTTTAAAACATGCGGACTCTGGTGTTGGATTTAACGCTGCTACTAACGAATGGGTAAATATGTTAGAAGCTGGTATTGTTGATCCAACAAAAGTAACGCGTTCAGCTTTACAACATGCAGCAAGTGTTGCAGCAATGTTCTTAACAACAGAAGCAGTTGTAGCTAATATTCCTGAACCTGAAAGCAATAACCAACCACCAATGGGCGGCGGCATGCCAGGTATGATGTAAAATAGCGTTAAAAAGTTAAATATAGAGCCTAAGACATAATTATTATGTCTTAGGCTCTTAACTATTATATTGGCAGTAGTTTACTAGATTGAAAATAAGTTTACACCAAGCTTTTTCCGTCCTAATCAACTTTGAAAGTTAAGAACGTTAAACATTTTGATTCATTAAAAACTCCGTTCTTTTAAGCGTGTAGTATAAAATATAAAAAACAGTCTGGGACATAAAATTCTTAGACAAATAGAATTTCGAGAAGAAATTCGTCAGACAAAGCGAGTTGGGGTGGGGCCCCAACAAAAAGAAATGCGAAAAGCATTTCGTCGAACAAAGCAAGTTGGGGTGACTAAAGCTGTCCCCTAAGAAAGCGAGCAAACAATACGAAGTATTAAATCAAAAAGGAGCACTCAGATGAGTTGAATTCAATTCATCTGAGTGCTCCTTCTCTGAGATTTATGTGCCAGACTCTATTATTTAGGGGAAAATGGTCTAGCCTATATTTTTTATGAATGATATTCTAAAAAAATGTTTTTCAAATCAACGATTTCCTTATTTTAAATCTTCAATAGCTTGAGCAATCGAATTAAATACATGCGGAATATCATCTTTTTCGACACAGCTGAAGGCAACACGAATATCAGTGTCATTTAAGGCAATAATACCGATTGAATATTTATTAATTAAATGAACACGTAATTCCTCAGGATCAACACCGTTCACTTTAAGTGCCATAAAGTAGCCTGAATTAAAATCATAAGCTTGCCAATGACGTTGGTATTGTTTATCATAAACGACTTCTTTAGTTACAGCATAACGCTCTTGCAAAGTATTAATGTTTGTTTGAATTTCTTTATTAAATTGCTCATGATGTTCTAATACATATTTAATTGCGCTTTGTGATGGCATTGGTCCACTAGATATATTACTTCTGATTAACCCTTTGACTTTAGCTTCTAATACTTGTTGAGCTGTATCATTATGAATACCAAATGTCATAAAGCCAACACGCAATCCCCATGCAAAAAATTCTTTTGTTGCACCATCTAAACGAACAGGTAAAATATTCTTGTGATTTAAAGTAGTGAGCGCTGTGAAGATAGATTGCGTATAGACATCTTCATAAAATAAACCATAATATGCATCGTCTACAACCGCAATTACTTTTGTCCCCTTATTGGCTAATGCTTCAATGGCTTCAACAATTGTTTTCACTTCTTGTTTAGTTGGTGTATAGCCAGTTGGATTATTTGGATAATTTAAAATCATAATAACCTTGTCAGAAGTGTAATGTTCTAAAGTTGATACTAATGCATCCGTAGTATAATGGCCATTATTATCAAAAATATCATAAGTATTGATATTAGCTTGATGTCTTGTATTAAAGATTAGTTTATAGTTACCCCAATTATGTGATGGCAATAAAATAGTATCATTTGTATCAACAAAGAGATCACCAATTAGTGACAAACCATGAGTAAGTGCATTTGTCACGATTGGTTTACTAATCATATGTGACTTTAAATCTGGATTTTCTTTTAACATTTTTTCTTGCCACAATGTTCTTAATCCTTCAATGCCTTGAGGTGGCGCATAAGGAAAGATTTCATCTGGTGATAAATGATTAAAGACACCATATAATTCGTTAGCATACATTTTACCGTCTTTATCTGTGGCCATTCCTATTGTGGCATTATATTTTGTAGATTTGGCATCTGCTGATTGGGAAAGAATACCTTTTGGGTAAAACATTTCTTTACCTAATTGAGACATCATGGATAAAACTTCTGGATTGTACTGATAAAGTTCATTATTTAAATTCTGTGCTAATGGGTTCATTTATTTAACCTCACTTTAATTTATATTCATACTTATATTATCTTGAAAATTGATAAAGATAAAGTCATGTTAAAAATATAGGTAAATAAATTTCTTTAATGCGAACACATGTTCTATTTTTATGTTAAAATAAGAACAGGTCATCTATCCAATGGCACTTTGCAGTTTGGGAGGTGTAGCATAATGACGTGGTGGTTAGATGTAATAACTACATTATTAACAGGTGGAATACTTGTTATTTTTCGTATTTGGTTAGAAAACAAATGGAAAGATAAAGGATGACCATACACAAAAAACCCCAAGTCTGCGGCAACAGACTTGGGGTTGTGTAGCATAATTTGTGGATACACCTATATTCTAACATTCGATTCTAATTTCATCAATATAAAAGTGTGCTATCTTATTTATAGTTATTAAAATCAGTTCATTGTTGTAGCTAAGTCTGATATAATGCTCGTGTTGAGGTGAATGAAATGAAGCATTTAACTAAAATATTTGCTATTTTAGCAATTATTCTTTTTGTTCTTGGATACTATTTACAAGCTACGAATCACGAAAGCTCAGGAATTAAAATTTTAACCGCTGCTATTTTGTTCATTATTTGTGCTTTTATTAGTCGGAACAATGATAGACGCAAGCAAAATAGAAAATAAAGTAATAATAATTACATTTTTTACCATGTTCTTATCGATATACTTAAGTCGTAAATTGCTGAACTTCAGGCATTTTACGGCTTATATATTACGAGAAAATGCAATTGCATATATATAGTATATATACAGTCCTCCTGAATAAAACAATAAATCTCTCTTTTTCTCTTTACATATGAAGTTATAGTGTGTATATTATGTATATACAGTTATTAAAGGGGGACGTGCATGAAAATACTGATAAAAAACACCTCTAATCAACCTATATATGAACAAATAAAGCAGCAAATAAAAGAAAATATTTTAACAGGTCAGATAGATGCTGGGAGCCATTTACCATCAATGAGAGAGCTGGCTAAGGATTTACAAGTCAGTTTAATCACGACAAAACGTGCTTATGAAGATTTAGAAAAAGATGGATTTGTGACTACAATTAGAGGAAAAGGCACCTTTGTTAAAGAACAAGACCAATCTATTTTAAAAGAGAAACAATTTATTGTGATTGAACAACTTGCTCATTCATTGTGTAAAGAGGCTAAAACGATTGGTATGCCTTTAGCAGAAATAAAGGAAATTATCTCTTTGATTTATGAGGAGGATGAAGTATGAATGTTGTAGAACTAAACAACGTTAATTACAAAAATCCATCAATTGAACTCAAAAATATTTCCTTTAATATACCACGTGGATTTGTCACTGGTTTTATCGGAGCTAATGGGTCTGGTAAAACGACCATCATACGTCTGATAATGGGTTTACTCGAGGCTTCTAGTGGAACAATTCAACTCTTTAATCGTACTATGGATGATGCACCACAGTACATTAAGGATAAAATAGGCTTTGTCTATTCAGATATATATGCAAATCCTGATTGGACAATCGATAAATTAGAGTATTATACGGCACCTTTTTATAATCAGTGGGATACGAAGTGTTTTAACGATTACTTGAGACAATTTCACTTGAACAAGCAGCAAAAGATAAAGATGCTTTCGAGTGGGATGAAAATGAAATTATCATTAGCGTTAGCACTTAGTCATCACGCAGAACTGTTTGTTTTTGACGAGCCTACCTCTGGATTAGATCCAGTAGCTCGTAATGAAGTTCTAACATTGATACAACATGAATTATTAGATGAACAAAAGACAGTATTGATGTCAACGCATATTATGTCTGATTTAGAAAAAATTGCCGACTATTTAGTTTATCTAAAGCATGGTGAAATCTTATTAACAGGTGAATGTGATGCTTTATTAGCAAAATATGATATTGTCAAAGGTGATGCAGCTCAATTAGATAGCGAACTAGATGACCTACTAGATTACAAAGAGATACGCCACACTGGTTACTTAGGATTGACGAGTCACGGTAATACATTTAAAGAGCTTTTTGGTCATGATGTAGAAGTTTATAGTCCGACGATAGAAGAATTAATGATTTATTTAGATAAAGGGCAGAAAAATAATCTATCAGTAAGGGAGGATTCACAATGAAATCCCTTCTGATGCGAAACTTTAAATTACGACAATGGACCCTTTACATATACTTAGGGCTTTTAGTGTTCTTTCCAATTTACATTATTATTACAGTAAATACAGATTTTGGATTTATCATCTTTATTCCAATAGGTATCCTCTTAATGATAATTAGTATCTTTGATGCAGGACATATGTTTAGAGTGCATAAAAGACTAGGTGGACAACAAGCCTATATATATTTTGCCAGTTTGCCCGTATCTAAAAAGGACATGCTTCGTGCAAATTATCTTACGTGCTTATTGTTAACACTTTTTGGAGCACTGGTCATCGGTTTATATGATAGTCAAACAATTGATAATGAACTCATGAATCGACTGCATATTTCAACTGCATATTCATTTTTAATTGTTAATTTCCTATCTATACCAATCGCTTTTCCAAAATATACAGAGTATAAGCGAAAAGGCGTTAGCTATGTTGGTTATTTAATCTTCATGTTAATTGTTATACCAGTTATGTATTCATTTTTCTTTACAGTTTTAAATCATGCTTTGTTCAATAATCAATTGTCTAAAAATGAGGTTGCTTATTTTTTAAACAACGGATTATTAGTAATTGCAATTCTCATATTTATTATTAATTATTTCATACAGTTAAAATACATTAAACGTTTATAAAAAGTCAGGAGGTATTTGATGCAATTAAAGAAAATCACCAAAACATATAAAGATAATGTCGTGTTAGACCAAATTGATTTTGATTTTAAGGAAAGTCAAATTGTAGGACTTATTGGTAAAAATGGTGTTGGAAAGACAACATTGATGAAAGTGATGAACAATAATATTATCAACTATCAAGGAGAAGTTGCGGTTAATCGTGAAGATAATATAGGTTATTTAATTGAACATCCAAAGCTTTATGATAATAAATCCGGATTAGATAATTTGAAATTATTTGCTCAAGTATTAGGTAATGGATTTGATAAAAGTTATTCAGATAAAATTATCGATGCTTTTGGAATGAGATCATATATTAATAAAAAAGTTAAAAAATACTCTATGGGTATGAAACAAAAATTAGCAATTGCAGTTTCTTTGATGAATAAACCAAAGTATTTGATTTTAGATGAACCAACGAATGGTATGGACCCAGATGGATCGATTGATGTTCTTGAGACAATTAAGTCATTAGTTGAAGAACTACAAATGAAAATACTTATCTCTAGTCATAAACTTGAAGATATTGAATTAATTTGTGATCGTGCTATTTTCTTAAGAAATGGTAAATTTGTACAAGATGTTGATATGACAAAAGGAAGTATTGATGATGCTACTATTATTAAAGTTAAGGTAGAGCAGTTTGACGAGGCGAAAGAAGTGCTAGAGAACCATTTCAATGTACTCGAGTCACATGCTGAACTTGGAGAATTGCATATTAAAATTCAACAAGATTATAGTCAATTACTTAAATTGTTAGCGCAACGTCATGTGTACCCAACGTTTATCGAATCACGTAAAAATTCATTACGCGACACGTATTTTAATATTAATCAAAGAGGTGATAAATAATGAGAAGCTTACAACTAGTGAAATATGATTTAATTAGTATAATAAAAAGTTATTTGACATATGTGGCAATTGCACTTGTTGGTGGGTTATTTGGACTAGTATCCTACTTGTTTATGAAAAATGCGCATAAAGTCCACTATGAGTCATTAATTCCAATGATTAACTGGGCTTTACTATTTGTGGGCACGCTTTTTGTAATTAAAACAATCACTAGAGATTATTCACAAGGGACAATTCAACTTTATATGAACAGAGTTTCTAGCAGAATTGGATATGTGATGGCGAAAGTTATATCAATTATTTTGATAGCACTTATATTTGCAGGAGTAGCTTATATTTCTATGCTGTTAATTCAAGCCTTTACTAAGGGCGATAAATTAGATGGAGATATATTCCTAAAAAACATTTGGTTCTATGTGATTTTCTTATTATTTTATGGATTAGTATTATTCTTGCTGACACTCATTGTTCAAAAGCCAGCAGTGATATTTACAATAGGTATTTTCTTAATCTTTATTGTGCCATTTATTGATCCATTTTTAGGACTTATTCCAGAATGGGGAGAACACATACAAGATGCGATGAAATATATACCGTTTAGCTATTTAACAAAAAAGGAATTAAATAGCAATATAGAATTTACAAATTGGCAGTGGTTTATCTCAATCGCATCAATTGTAGTGCTTTTTGTAACAACACTGTTTTATGCAACTAAGCGCGATATATAAAAAATATTAAAAATAATAAAAGTAATATTGAAACAAAGTACACCCTAAAAGTTAGCTTTTTTCTAACTTTTAGGGTGTTTTTACATTGGATAATTAACTTAATTTCGTAATAATAGAGTCATAAACAGCTTGCCATAATGTAGAGTCTGTTTTATAACGATTAGAAATAATAACATGTGTTTCATTTAACTTATCTTCGTAATTAGCATCTTCTTTGTTAGGTAAGTGCGTTGAACGAACGTCATCGACAAATTTTTGAACAATTTGTGCACGTGGACCCCAAACGGTCTCTTGTTCATAGTTATCGTTTAAAAAGATAAAAATGGGAATCGAACGAGATGTACCATTAGTTAAATATTGATCAATTAAATCCGTATCTTCGTCTCTATGGAAGACACGCACTTCCCAATTTAGTTCTTCGCTGATACGTTTCAGAATAGGTAAATTCATCATCGCATCGCCACACCAGTCTTCTGATATTACTAATACTTTGCTGTAAGCTGATTGTTGCAACTGTTTGAGTCGCTGATCATCATTAGGTAGCTTGAATGACTCATAAATTGACAATACATTTTCCTTGTTTACTGTCATGTCATCAATGTACTGACCAATAGGTTGACTTTGCTTAAAATATGTTTCTAACTTAGCCATAATCATTTCCTCCCATTAAGTAGTTTATATAATTATAGCAACAAATGCATAATATACAAATGAAGACGCTTTCTTTTATAAGATATTCATAAAGATACCATAAAGATAAATGCAACGAGCTAGTGCTTATGATATATTTAATAAATAGTAAGAAAGTGGTGAATAAAGTGCGTATTGAAAACAGATGGATTGTTTTTTTAATATTCTTAATAAGTTCCATTATTGTTTTAATAAGTTTAAATGTTTATAAAAATGAAAAGTCGGTGGATTTATCTGAACTAAAAATTAATGATTTACAACTAAATCAACAATTCAATAATTCGGATTATCAACTGAACCACAAAATAAAGTTAGATAGATATCGTTTTTATACACATAAAAAGTATAAAAATCTTATAGTTAAAGTTCAAAAGCATAGTAATAAAATAAAAGGGATTGTGTTAATTAATCATTCTAATATTACTACTAATTTTGGAGTTCAAATTGGTGATTCAATTGATCAAGCCATTATGAATTTAGGGGAAAGTTATAAGAAAACACATCAGGGCAAGAAATATAAGTCAATTACATATTTTGATAAGCAAAATCATATGAAATTATCTATTTTATATAAAGATAATAGTGTAAAACGATTAGAATTTTTCAGTCGCTAATACATTCGACTTATTAAATTTTTACCACTAAATATGATATATAGATAAACGATATAGTGGAGTGAACGTATGGATAAGATTACTTTTTTAAACCAGCTTGAAATTGAATTAGATGAGTTGCCTCGAGAACAAAAAGACCAAATTATGTATAAGTATGAATCGATGTTTTTGGCTGAAGAACAACAAGGGAAAACAGAACAACAAATTGTTACAAAAATGCCGGAACCGCAAAATATTGCCAAAAATTTTAAAGCGAAATCAGCGATTAGTTATGCAGAGTTCCGTCCTAATCTACGTAATGTTGTTAGAGCAGTTATGGCATCACTTAGTTTAGGTGTATTATCGACGCTATTTATTTTAATTCCTACATTAATTGTTGGGATGATTTTAATGCTTATATTGGTAATGGCTTGTGTTCTAACATTAACACCTATCATTTTAATGCTCGTAAGTTTGTGGCGACACATTCCAGATTCATTGAGTAATATTTTATTTGGGCTTTCATATTCAGGATTGGGATTAATATTTATCGTTTTAGCATTAAAACTGGTTAATTTAATTTATCGTTTAATTATTAAATATTTAATGTGGTATATTAAAACGGTTAAAGGAAGCGTCCAATAATGAAAAAAGTAATGATTGCAGGTATCGCTATATTTATTATTTTCTTCATTAGCGGTACACTATCATGGTTTATGCATGATAAAGAAAAATATAAAAATTTGAAATATACTCAGTCTTATGATGCAAATGAAATAAAAAGTTTATCAATTAAAGCTTCTGGTGGCGTTCATATAAAGCAAGGTAAACAATTTAAGGTGAAATATTACAGTGATAATAAGGTAACTATGCATAAATACAAAGGTACATTGCGCGTAATGCAAACCAAATCTTCAAATAGAGGTTATAGTGTTAATGTCAATCCATTTAGAACCATTAATTATATGATTGAAATAGAGGTACCATCTAAAATGTTAAAGCATTTAACGATCGATGCTCCAAACAATAAGTTAATTATTGATGGTATTCAGTCAGCTGAGACAACAATTTATAAGGGGGTTGACAGCATAAATATTACCAATTGTCATTTCGATAATGCTGAAATCAATGGCGATAATTATTATATGAACATCAATAACAGTAAGATGCGGTCAAGTCGTTTTAAAGTAGACAGTGGGGGCTTTAACATTGAAAATAGCCAAATGAATGATTCTATTTTTCTTGCTAATCAAGGAGATATAAGATTTGAAGATATGCCGCGACAATCAAATTTGAAAGCAGCTACGAAAAATGGAGACATTAATTTTGCATATAAACGAAAGCCAAAAAACACATTATTAAAACTTCATCCAGGTCACGGTAAAAGTGTTGTCACACAGTCAGCATTTAAAGAAGGAAAAGTAGGTATCAGTCACAACATTTTAGAGTTTTATACAACTGATGGAGATATAATAATCCAATAATTAGATGACACAGAGTCTAAAACATGATACCTAGAAAACAGTTCAGTTTGGTACATCATTATGTTTTAAACTATAAACTAAATATTGGCAGTGGTTGACTGGATTGAAAGTACGCTGATACCAAGCTTTTTCAATCCTAGTCAACCTTGCCAGGGCGGGACTGCGAATTCATCATGAACTCGTAGTCCCGCTCTTTTCTTTATTAACGATCGTTCGTATTATTGACTTGCTTTCATTGGTAATAGTTTCAGCACATCTTGAACCCTCAAAAGCCTTGTCTAAATACTTTAAACTAATTCCTAATGTTTAATTATATGTTGTCAGAGACTTATTCTCTTTTGTTTATTCGTTATAGAAGTAAACACGTTATTTAATGTTTTTTCATTAATAAGTAGCAAAGGTTAAATCTGTATCTAAACGACCATCAAATTGATTAAAGGATAGCGGCGTGCCGTTTAACCATGCTTGAAAATCAATAACGCGTGGCGCTTTATTTTCACCTAAAGTCATCCATGCAAATAAAGATTGTGGTTCATACATAGAAGTGTGGATCGTACCAGACCAACTTCTGAATAATTTACTATATATTTCATATTGAGGATCATTAAATAGTTTGAATGCTTGATGTTTGTCAAGTGATTGTGATGTTTGACTGATAGTACGTTCAAGGCGAGCTTGAGATTCAGCCGTATAATTTCTATTTTCGTGAGTTAAAAGTTCAAAGTGATTCGTACATACTTTATCATAACGGACGTTGAAACTGCGAGGCGTGACTTCAATAATTGCATGGTTTAAGTTTTTATCCATAACTATGTAGCTGAAAGAACTTCTATGAGGAAGTTCTTGTAAAAACGTAATTGCATCATCAACAGTTTTACAATATTGTAAAATTAAGCGACCAATCATATAGCATACAAATCCATTACCTGGCTTTTTACGATGCATGAAATTGTACCCCATTACTAGACCAGCTTCATTCATGCCATCCATTCGACCTGTCACTCTGGATGTAGGTCCAATTTGAGCTAAACCACCATCATTCGGTTGAAATAATAAGTAACGACCATCATAAGTTGCAGGATGATAATCATAATTTCTGACCATATAATCTTTGCCTTGAAAGACGGTACAACCGCTCTCTGGTAAATCAGTAAAACGATAATGTGCAAAATTTAAGACCATTTGTTTACTTGGAAGATTTAATACATCTTGCATTCCAGTTAGTTCTTGCCATATTTCTGGCGCATATGTTTGAAAAACGCCATACGTTTCTTTAACATCTATATCAAATCTTGGCATGCGTTTCTTCCACTCTTGTTCTCTATTTTTTAGTAAAGGGGTTTTACGTAACCATTGAGCTGTTTTAACACCTAAATCATAGTGCGAGCCACGATGTGTCATAATTTCAGATTGAACATGTTGCATTGTAAACCTCCACAAGTTAATTTATTACAGAATTGTAATATGTTATTAATTGTATTTTTCACAATAATGAATTTATAATAAATAACAGCATTAGATATTGCTAATCATAATTAATGAGGTGATTTTCATGAATGGAAACACTTATAATAAAGTAAAAAATGCTATTATTAATTGGTGGAATTGGTAACAAAATATTGTGATAAGCTTTTGATTATTATATCAGAATAAGGGTATAAGTTTAATGGTAAATGCATATGTGATAATATTATATATTGTAAATATGCTTATTTTTAAATAGAGGTGAAATCGCAATGTGGAACTTTATTAAAGGATTATTTAAATTTGTATTTAGCTTAGTGGCTATTACAACTGTCATTGTAAGTGTAGGTTTTGTAGCTTTTGCTTACATTTTCAAAAAAGATTTTGAAGATATCGAAAGAAAAACAAAAGAAATTATTTCTGATATTGAAGGAAATAATGCTTAATTCTATATTGTTTTAGTCAGTGTCTGTTAGTGTTACAGACGCTGTTTTTTTATTTGTTAAATAGTTGTTATTTAATTGTAATCTTTTATAGAATAGTAAATAAGAAGTTTGGAGGGATGATAGTTATGACAATTGGATATATTGGGTCATATACGAAACATAACGGAAAGGGTATTTATCGTTATGAATTAGATGATGTACAAGGGCGTATCAAATTTTTAGAAACAGGTTACAACATTGAAGCATCAACATATTTGGCTCAGACAGATGATTATTTATATGCAATCACAAAAGAGGATGCTCAGTGTGGTGTTGCAAGTTTTAAAAAGGAAGCGGATGGCTCTTTAACATATATGAATCAATGTCTGCCATCAACGGAAGGGACAGGTTGTTATATATCTATATCAACAAGTGGTGAATACCTTTTTGAGGCAGTATATAGTGCTGGACTTGTGAGATTATATAAATTGGATACTCAAACAGGCCATATTATCAACCTTATAGATGAATTAGCACTCCATTATCCCCTTGGTTCTCATGAACGTCAAGAACACTCACATGCACACTTTATTCATGAGACACCAGATCAACGCTTTGTTGTTGTTACTGATTTGGGTGCGGATCGAATTATCACATATGAATTCAGTGATAAAGGATTTAAAGAAAGTGCAGTATCACAATTTAATGATGCAGATGGGCCTCGTCATATCGCATATCATAACAATGGACAATATGCGTATGTGGTACATGAATTATCAAATATCATCAGTGTGACAACTTATCAAAATGGCGAGTTTCATGAATTAGAACGTCATTCAACAATACCAGAACAGCTACAAAATGAAACGAAGTTAGCAGCAGTACGCTTATCTCACGACCAACGTTTTATCTATGTGAGTAATAGGGGAGATGATAGCATTGCCATTTTTAAATTAAGTGACGAAGGTGCACATCTAGAGTTAATTGATATCGTTAAAAGTGGCGGCGTATTTCCTCGAGACTTTAATATAACAGCTTCAGATGATTACATTGTTTGTGCACATCAAGAAGATGGAGGCATTGTCACAGTCTTTGAACGCAATCATGATACTGGGAAGTTATTGTTGACTGATTCAACACATGTTGCTCCAGAAGGTGTTTGTGTCACATTTTTAAATTGAAATAGTAGATAAAAATAAGCCCAATAACACATTGGCATATGTTGTCATGATAGTCAATCTATCAAAACTGCCTTGTAGTTATTGGGCTTGTTTATTAATTTTTAAAAAACGCTTTAATGTATTTTAATTTACCTTTATAAGGTGGATAAATCATACTTGAATCTAAACGTGTCGATTTAAATATATAAGATTTATCATGACTAAATGTATCAAATGAATATTTACCATGATATTGTCCAATGCCTGAAGCACCAACGCCTCCAAAAGGTAAATTTGGATTAGCTAAATGCATTAAAGTATCATTAATTGCACCGCCACCAAATGATAATTCATTCAGTACGCGTTGTGTATTATTTTCATCTTCACTAAACAAGTAACAACTTAAAGGTTTTGATTTTGCGCGCACGATATCTAATGCCTCATTAAAATCATCGTATTCAATGATAGGTAGAATAGGGCCAAATATTTCTTCTTCCATAATTTTAGAATGTGGGGCAATATTTTCTAACAATGTAGGCGCTATATATCGGTTTTCTTTGTCGCTAGTCCCTCCAACAATAATTTCATTGCGATGAATATTTAATAATTCATTTAACCTAGTAAAATGTTTGTCATTAATAATGCGCCCATAATCAGGACTGTTTTGAACATTTTTGCCATAAAATTCTGCAATAGAGTGTTTTAATGCTGTAATTAGTGCAGATTTTACTTTTTTATTTACTAATATATAATCAGGTGCTACGCACGTTTGTCCAGCATTTGTAAATTTTCCAAAGGTTATTCTATCACTTGCTACTTTAATATTCGCAGTTTCGTCGACAATAACAGGTGATTTTCCTCCTAATTCAAGGGTTACAGGAGTCAATTGTTTGCTAGCTGTTTCATAAACAATACGTCCAACCTTTTCACTACCTGTAAAGAAAATGTAATCAAAGGGGAGATGAAGCAACGTTTGAGTTTCATCAATACTACCTTCAACAATACTAATATACCGATGTTCAAAAGACGATTCAATGATGTGCTTAACGACTTCGGTAGTGTGTGGTGTCAATTCGGATGGCTTAATAATAGCCGTATTACCAGCTGCTATGGCACCTATGAGTGGCTCAAATACTAGTTGAACAGGATAATTAAAAGGTCCGATAATTAAGACAGTACCATAAGGTTCTTTCATAATATAACTTTTTGTTGGAAACATAAATAATGGGGTATCGACTTGTTGGGTTTTAGTCCAAGATTTTAATTCTTTGAGTGCGAGCTTAATACTTTTTAGTACGATGCCAATTTCAGTCGCGTAGGCTTCGACATTGCTTTTGCCTAGGTCTTTTTTCAATGATTCTAGTAATGCTTTTTCATTATTTTTAATATTTTTACGCAAACTTTTTAATTGCTGTTTTCTAAACTTAACATTTTTAGTAGCTTGAGTATTAAAATATTGTTTGCTCTCATTAAATCTTTGTTCTATGTGATTCAATGCAGTGCCTCCTTTTTTCTATATCAATATTATTAATGACATGGGGAGTGGGACAGGATTCATTATGAATTCGTAGTCTCGCCCGGCAAGGTTGACTAGGATTGAAAAAAGCTTGGTATCAGCGTACTTTCAATCAAGTCAATTACTGCCAATATTTAGTTTATAGTTTAAAACATAATGATGTTCCAGACTCATTTTTTATAAACTCATAATTACGTTTTGACCATAAAAGCATGTCTAATAAGATAAATACATATCATTGTCATTGTAATATATGGCTCATTATAATCATACTAATTCAGTTTTTGTGTTTGCATTTAGGGTAGGAGGATGTAATGTGAAAAAATGATATAAATATTTACTCACTATAAAAAATAACGATTTCCACAGCATGAGCAATGAAAATCGTTACTTAATTAATATTCAATTAAACTGTAAAACTTTTATTTAATTAAAACTTCAGTTATTTGAGGAACAACTTGTTTTTTACGTGATACAACACCAGTTAAGAATGCCATACCGTCGTCTAACTTAACATTAAATGCTTCGCCAACTTTTTCTTTTTCAGCACCAACAACTAATATTTTAGAGTTACTATTGATAATATCAGTGACAACTAACACGAATAAATCATATTTTTCATTGGCACTTGCTTCTAACATTACTTTTTCAAATTCATCTTTACGGTCTAATACTTCATCAATATCTACTGTGTTAACTTGTGCAATACGAGTGACATAATCTCCCATGTTGAAAGATTTTGCATCTTTATTAATTAAAAATTCAGCAGATTTATCTGTAGTAGATGCGCCTGCTTTAAGCATATCTAAACCATAACTATCTAAATCTATTTGAGCGATGTCTTTTAGTGCTTGAGCAGCGGCAACATCTTCTTTAGTACAAGTTGGTGATTTAAATAATAAGCTGTCTGAAATGATTGCAGACACCATAAGTCCTGCAATTTCACGTTTAATTTCAAAACCACGCTCTTTATACATTTTATATAAAATAGTAGCTGTACAACCCACTGGTTCAGCACGATAATATAAAGGTCCTGCTGTTTCAAAGTTAGAGATTCTATGGTGATCAATAACATGTTTAATTGTAGCACCAGAAATCGTATCTGAACTTTGTTGGAATTCATTGTGATCAACTAAAATAACATCTTGATCTTCCAAATCATCTGTTAAAAGTTCGGGTGCATTGACATTAAAATGATCTAACGCAAATTGTGTTTCTGCACTTACGTCACCTAAACGATAAGCAGTTGCTTCAGTATTACCTCTGAGTTGTTCAAAATCTGCCATAATGATAGCTGATGAAATTGCATCAGTATCTGGATTTTTATGCCCGAATATATAAGTTTTTGTCATGCTTTTATTCTCCCTTACTAAATATGATATCTTTTATTTTAGCACGTTTTCAGATTATTCTTCTACCTCTGCGCCCAATGTATTTTTAAAATGTTGCAACGCCCAAGCATGTCCAGCTGGATTAAAGGAAGCGACCCCTTTGGCTGGTATATGAATATTGTAGCCTAAATTATATGCTGAAATCGCTGTGTGAAGAATACAAATATCAGTGCACACACCTACGATTTCAATGGTATCAATATGCCGTTCACGTAAAAGAGAATCAAGAGGTGTACCATAAAAAGAATCATATCTACGTTTATCGAGATAGTGAATATGCTTTTGATCTTGATGTTGCTTATAGAAATCACCTATCGTTCCATACAATTCTCGTCCATGTGTGCCCGCAAGATTATGTGGTGGAAAAAGATGGGTTTCTGGATGATAAATATCCTCTTCGTAATGTAAATCCATTGTAAAAATAATGTCTTGTTGTGCGGCATGATATGCTTCCAATCGGGATTTGATATACTCCTCTATGGCTTGGCCTGGATGTCCGCACGTTAATTTTCCATCAGTTGCGATAAAATCATTTGAATAATCAACTACGATTAATGCTTTCTTAATCATTTTTGCCTCCCAAATTGCTTAAAATAAAGAAAAACGTGTAATGTGATATGATGTATTTATAGTAATAAGTATAGCCATAGGACACTGCAGTTACAACTTTTTTTGAGGAGGTGCGATATGATTATCAATGCACAAGATTATGGGTTGAAAGGCAAGAATCGACGTGCAGATAGACGGGCGATTCAAAAAGCACTTAATATTGCACATCGAAGAAAAGGAAGACAAACGGTTTATATACCTGCGGGTGAATTTCATATAAATAAAGCATTAGTTATTTATGAAGGAACGACATTATTGCTAGATGAGCAAACCACTTTATTGCGAACAGGTAAAGATGCCTTATTGAAAAATGGGAAACCATATATTTTCTATCATGAATATCGTGGTAATGGTCATATCCATATTAAAGGGGGCACCTTTGATATGAACGGTAAAAATTGTCCCTATAATAATACCGCACTTTGTTTTGGACATGCTGAAGATATACAGTTGTTGGATGTCACCATTAGAAATGTTGTAGGAGGCCACTGTATTGATGCTTGTGGAATCAATGGTTTGTATATTAAGCAATGTCGATTTATTGGATTTAGAGATGTAGATGGAGATCGCTGGTTTTCAGAAGCTGTTCAACTCGATATACAAGTGCCTGGAGCATTTCCAAAATTTGGAACGCATGATGGTACGATAACTAAAAATGTAGTGATAGAAAATTGCTACTTTGGAAAATCTAAAGCAGCTGGCATGGGTCCTTGGAATCGGGCGATTGGCTCTCATGCGAGTCGTTATCAACATTTTTATGAAAATGTTCACATAAATAATAATGTTTTTGATGGCATGACTGACTATGCAGTGACACCATTGAAATGGAAAGATACATTTATTGCGCATAATCATTTTATTAGCTGTGCTGGAGGCATCCGCTTTTTAGCAGTGAAAGATGGGAAAAATGCGGCTGATATGCTGGGGCAGGAACACCAAACAGAGGCAGGTAGAAATATCAATATTATTAACAATCATTTTAAAGGTAAGATGACTAAAGATGCTATTCACATACGCAGCTATAATAATGTGAAGCATCAAACTGTTTGCATTTCGGCTAATACATTTGATAATGCTGAAAAAACGATACATGTTGAAGATGCCAAAGACGTGACCATAAATCAGACTGAAGAAATCAATATAAATTTAATTAATATTGAATAATAAAATTTATTTACTCGAACACTCTGTTGAATTAATTTTCAAAAGGGTGTTTTTTTATATGGTATAATACTTATAATTATCATCTATTAAGTGAATATTTTGATAATTAACATAAAGATGTAGGGGGTGGAAGCGATGTTATTTTCAAAAAATGACTCGCAGCAACGAACATCAAGTTATTTAACATTTTTCTCGCAAAATAGTACAAAAAAGTCTTACAATTTAGGGCAATTATTAGGACTTATTTTAGGGCCGCTATGTTTTGCTTTAATATTAATTTTCTTTCATCCACCGGCTTTGCCAGAAAAAGGGGTTTTTGTATTAGCAATAACTGTGTGGATTGCAATTTGGTGGATAACAGAAGCAATTCCGATTGCAGCAACAAGTTTTTTACCGCTAATTTTATTACCAATTGGTCATGTGTTATCACCTGAAGCTGTATCATCAGAATATGGCAATGATATTATTTTCTTATTTTTAGGTGGCTTCATTCTAGCTATTGCAATGGAAAGATGGAATTTGCATACACGTGTTGCCTTAACGATTATCAAGTATATAGGGGCAAGTACAGCCAAAATATTATTGGGTTTTATGATAGCAACAGGGTTTCTATCAATGTTTGTGTCAAACACAGCAGCTGTCATGATAATGATTCCTATTGGACTAGCTATAATTAAAGAAGCAAATGAATTGAATGATAAAGAAAAACACAAAGTCAGCTTACACAAATTTGAAAAGTCTTTAGTATTAGCGATAGGTTATGCAGGAACGATAGGTGGTCTTGGCACACTGATAGGAACACCACCATTAATAATTTTGAAAGGACAATTTGAACAACATTTTGGACAAGAAATTAGTTTTGCTAAATGGATGATTATTGGTATTCCAACTGTATTTATACTTATCGCATTAACATGGGCATATTTAAGATATGTAGCTTTTAAACATGATATGAAATATTTGCCTGGTGGACAATCATTGATTCAATCGAAATTAGATGAGCTTGGCAAAATGAAGTACGAAGAAAAGGTTGTTCAGGCTATATTTGTATTTGCAAGTTTACTCTGGATTTCGCGTGAATTTTTATTGAATAATTGGTCTGTAACGTCAGAAATAGCTGATGGTACCATCGCCATATTTATTTCAGTGCTACTTTTCATTATACCCGCAAAGAACAAACAACAGTTTCAACGAATCATTGATTGGGAAGTGGCTAAAGAATTACCATGGGGAGTACTAATTTTATTTGGTGGTGGCTTAGCTTTAGCGAAAGGGATATCAGAGAGTGGTTTGGCTAAATGGTTAGGTTTACAATTAAAATCTTTAGATGGTGTTAGCCCGATGATTATTGTAGCTGTTATTACAATATTTGTCCTGTTTTTAACAGAAATAACTTCCAATACAGCAACAGCGACGATGATATTACCAATATTGGCATCATTATCTGTAGCTGTTGATGTACACCCATTATTATTGATGGTTCCTGCAGCTATGGCAGCGAACTGTGCTTATATGTTACCTGTGGGAACACCGCCCAATGCAATCGTGTTTGGTACTGGGAAATTAGAAATTAAGGAAATGGCTTATGTAGGTTTTTGGGTCAATCTCATTAGTGCCGTACTTATCATTATTGTAGTTTATTTCTTTATGCCTATCATTTTAGGTATTGATATTTCAAAAGCTTTACCATTAAAATAATGGCTAAAGTATAAATATTAATACAAGAAAATACAGTTTAAGATAAAAATTTAAAATAATACAGGTAGGGATATAAATTCCAAAAAATATGGTCTGGGATATAAATCTCAGAAAAACAGCAGTAAGATATTTTCAATTAAAAAATATCTTGCTGCTGTTCTCTATTTTCACAATACTTCGTATTGAATGGCTTCGCTTTCCTAGAGTGCCGTCTCAGCCACCCCAACTCGCGTTGTTCGTTGACTTTCTTTTGGAAAGTCTTTTTGTTGGGGCCCCACCCCAACTTGCTTTGTCCGATGGCTTTCTTTTCGAAAGCCTATCTGTTGGGCCCCACCCCAACTTGCTTTGCTTGACGAAATGCTTTTCGCATTTCTCTTTGTTGGGGCCCCTGTCTTCGACTGGCACTGCTCCCTCAGGAGTCTCGCCATAAATACTATGTATTAACATGTAATTTTACCTTTAAATACTTTAAAAATAAGGCACTTTCGTATAATTTAATAAACACAACTAAACTAAATGAACGAGGTGCCTTATGTATAAAGCTTATAACATGAATCAACTTACACTATACACT